>JAEIGA010003500.1_pt1 | contig 24562 bp, 20 predicted proteins | sample 9270691 | NCBI WGS metagenome assembly JAEIGA01 (sample SAMN17057246, study PRJNA624740) | gut metagenome | biome: biome; isolation source: fecal sample | host: Bos grunniens | place: China: Xizang | collected 2019
CCTAACGGATCTCCATATCCGGTGTCTCCGAACACTATGATGATTCTCTTTGCTGCCCTTGTGCTCGGTTTCGGTATTCCGTTCGCGTATTACTTCCTCAGGAAGATGCTCGACAACACTGTCAAGAGCAAGGCAGACCTTGGCAATATCAGCATGCCTTTCCTTGTGGAGATTCCGCGAGTTGTTAATGAGGAAAGCCGTCTGAAGAAATATTGGTTCAGGAATGACAATGACAAGTCCTATACAAGGATCATGGTCCAGCACGGCAGCCGTGACATGATGAACGAGGCATTCCGCGTACTCAGAACAAATATAGACCTGATGGTCAACAAGAACGACAAGTCGCATGTGCTTATGCTCACTTCGTTCAACCCTAATGCAGGTAAGACGTTTACAGTGATGAACCTTGCCGCAAGTATGGCACTCAAGGGTTCGAAGGTGATACTTGTAGACCTGGACCTTAGAAAGGCGACATTGAGTAATGCGCTCGGACTCAATCATACAGGTATTGCGTCTTACCTTAATGGCAAGACAGAAGATTATCGTGACCATGTCGAGAAGATAACCGAGAACCTCTCTCTCCTTCCTGTAGGTTCGCTTCCGCCTAATCCTGCTGAGCTTCTTCTTACAGACAGGTTCAAGGACATGATCGAGCAGCTGCGTGGTGAATATGAATATATCTTCCTTGACTGTCCGCCAATCGATATCGTTGCGGACGCAAGCATTATTGCGCCGGTTGCTGACATGACCGTATTCATCATGAGGGCTAACCTCATGGACAAGAGGATTCTTCCGCTTGTGGAGGAACTTTACCAGTCCGGTAAATATAACCATATGGCATTGGTGCTCAATGGAGTGGATGTATTCCACAAGAAATATGGTTACGGAAGATACGGATACGGCTATGGCTACGGTTATGGCTACGGGAACAAGGAATAATTCATGGGCATTTTCGACATATTCCGGAAGCGTCATTCAATCGTTTCAAGTTCTCTCCTGAAAGGAGGGGAGGATAGGCATTGTCATGTCCTCTTTGGCGTTGACGACGGCGTAAAGACGCTGGAAGAAGCGCTCAACGTTCTGGAATATGACGAAAAGCTTGGCTTGACTGACGTCTGGTGTACGCCACATGTCATGGAGGACCTTCCCAATACAACCGAGGAACTTCGTCAGCGCTTTGCCGAGCTACAGCAGGCGTACGACGGACCACTAAGGCTCCATCTGGCGGCAGAGTACATGCTTGATAACCTTTTTGAGGAAAGACTCAAGGCAGGTGACCTGCTTACGATGGAGGAGGACGTTATCCTTGTGGAGACGTCGACATGGAACCCTCCGACAAACTTTTACTTGATCTTGAAAGAGATCATGAAGGCGGGATATCAACCGCTCCTTGCGCACCCTGAGCGTTACCGTTACCTTGAGGACAAGGATTACGCTAAGCTAAATGGCATGGGTGTACGCTTTCAGCTGAATCTTGGGTCGTTGACCGGTTATTATGGTCCGACTGCCCAGAAGAAGGCAAAGATGATATTGAAGAACGGCTGGTACAGCCACTATGGCAGTGATTGCCATAGGCTTTCCACCGTCAAGGAACAATACGGCAGAGAAACATTGTCTGGCAACGATGTCGCTCTGCTCAACAAAATTTAAAACCAAAGAAACCTTGTTGCTGGATAGTACAAGACCAATTGGTAACCCTGTAAATACTGACCTCGGACGCCCGAAGAATACTTCTGCGGGTGTCCTATCGTCGTGGTATGCACTTCGTGCGACATATTCGCGTGAACTCAAGGTCCAGGCGCAACTGAATGCCATGGGGGTGCGTACATTCGTCCCTATGATGTGGAAACGAGTTGAAAAGGACGCTAGGGAAGTCAAGAAACTTGTTCCGGCAGTAAGTAATCTCTGCTTTGTGTATTGGACAAAGCATCATATAGACGAATACATCCGTGGCTTCGGAGGAAACTCCCCTGTAAACTATTACTGGGACAGAACCGCCGGACGCGCACTGACCGTGCCTGAAAAGGCTATGGAAGACTTCATCAAGATCGCCTCAACTATGGATGAGGACATAATCTATCTTACAGAGATATCGTCAAAGCTCCACGAAGGCCAGACCGTCAAGGTCAAGGAAGGCCCGTTCAAGGGAGTCGAAGGCAAGATTGTCCGCATCCGCAAGTCCCGCCGCATCCTGGTAGAACTCCCGGGCATGCTGGCTGTGGCAACAACTTATGTGGCGGCGGAGGATTTGGAAATAATTTAACACATTGTAATAAAATGAGTTGGATTCTTAAAAGACTGCAGTCTTACACTGATCGTTACCTGAGTACAAAGGTGGTATTTATCGCAGATATACTGGTGTCGTTAGCGGCATCTTTATGTACGATATTCCTGATACACGTACTGAATCACGATGTGATGGATTTTGACCAGACAACGCTTTGGTTTGGAGCGTCCCTTGTCTTGTCAGGATTCTTCTTCTATCTTTTCAGGACTTTCGGAATTATTATCCGTCACTCTACATTAAAGCAGCTTGTACGTTTTGTGTATGCTACTTTCAGCAAGTCAGCCTTTCTTGCATTCGTGTACGGATGTTCGTTTGGCTTCAGGTGGCTGGTACTCGCTTTGGCGGGCTTGGATTTCGTTCTTACCTTGAGTTTCCTTCTGATGCTCAGGCTGGCGATGATTCTCGTGTATGATGCTGTAAAAAGTCACCAGAAATTCCGTTATGAGCACCAGAGGCTTCTTGTCTATGGAACAGGCGACAAGTCTGTAAGTGTCGTGACGCGTCTCCAGAACAGCAAGAACTTCTATGTTGCCGGATTCATTGAATATGGAACAGGAGTCCCTAAGACAACTATTCTGGATAAGAAGATATATCGCTTCATGCATGAGGAGGATATCGCGATTCTTAAGCACCGAAATGAGATTGATGCTATATTATATATATCGGACAAGGATGTCCTCCTGGAACAGGAAAGGCTGGTCCGTTTTGCGGAAGCCGCACATCTGAAGAGTCTTATTGTGCCATCCATTGATGAACTTGTTGATGGAAAGCTCACTCCTCATATCAGAAACGTTGAGATCGAAGACCTTCTTATGCGCAAGGAGATCCAGATATCCATGGATGAGATCATTGAGAATTTCAAGGATAAGACCATTCTGGTTACAGGTGCTGCAGGTTCGATCGGATCCGAGTTATGCCGTCAGCTTGCTACTTTCGGAATAAAGGAGCTTGTCCTTTATGACAACGCAGAGACTCCGATGCATAATCTCCGTCTTGAGCTTGAAGAGAAGCATCCTGACCTGAAGTTCATACCGGTAATCGGAGACGTCAGACTTCCAGCCCGACTTGATTATGCTTTCCGTAAATGGAGACCGCAGGTAGTCTTCCATGCAGCTGCATATAAGCATGTTCCACTTATGGAGGAGAATCCGTGTGAGGCTGTCCTTGTCAATGTTGCCGGAACACACTTTGTGGCAGACAAATGCCTTGAGTATGACGTTGAGAAGATGGTCATGATCTCTACAGACAAAGCTGTAAATCCTACAAACATCATGGGATGTACAAAGCGTCTTGCCGAGATTTATGTTCAGTCTCTCGGACTAGCATTGGAGCAAGGAAAAGTCAACGGACGTACGAAGTTCGTCACAACCCGTTTCGGTAACGTGCTTGGTTCAAACGGTTCTGTAATTCCACGTTTCCGTGAACAGATCGCCAAGGGCGGTCCACTCACTGTAACCCATCCTGAAATTACACGTTTCTTCATGACTATTCCGGAGGCATGCCGCCTCGTGATGGAAGCAGCGACGATGTCTACCGGCAACCAGATCTTCGTCTTCGACATGGGCGAGTCAGTCAAGATCGACGACCTTGCTCGCAGGATGATCCAGCTCGCAGGATTCACCCCTGACCAGGACATAAAGATCGAGTACAGCGGCCTGCGCCCAGGCGAGAAGCTCTACGAGGAGGTCCTCTCAAACAACGAGAACACCATACCGACCAACCACAACCGCATCCGCATCGCAAAGGTCCGCGAATACGCCTATACCGACGCCCTCGCCGGCGTCGAAGAGCTCGAACGCCTCTCGCGTGCAGTTGAAATCCCGACCATGGTCAAGCTTATGAAGGAGATTGTGCCGGAGTTTATCAGTAAGAATTCTAGGTTTGCGGAGTTTGATACCACTAAAATTTAAGAGTTATTCTAAGACAGCTTAAAGATAGATAAAGCTTGCTTATGAAATTATGATAAAAAATAACTTCCCTTTATCTTCAAACTCTAGTAATGCAGCGTTTGATATAGTTAAATTTGTTGCATGTATTCTCGTTGTATGTATTCATACTAGACCATTCCCGAATTATTTCCAGCCGTTATATCGCATAGCTGTACCAATGTTTTATATGATCTCTTCTTTTTTGTTCTTTACTAGAGTAAAAATGATGAGTCATAGGAAACAGCGCCAGTATATTATTAAGTATATTAAGCGCTCCCTTATATTATATTTGTTCTATTTCATATTATTATTCCCGACCTCTTATGTGTTTTTTTACCGGTCATGGTGGAATTTAGGTTTTCCTAGTAATATTTTGAGATTTATAGAGCAATTTTTCTTTTCATATACTTTCGTCATTCCAAGTTGGTATATCGTTTCATCTATATTAGGTATCATTATAATTTATTATGCGACCAGATGTAAAATGAAATATATATTGCCGATAGTTGCTGTCGTATTGTATCTATTCTGTTGTTTAACTAGTAATTATAAAAGTTTATTACCGCCAGATTTTGAATTGGATTATTTTGCGGGGGGGGGAATATTTAAGCCTCAAAATAGCTTTGTTGTCTCCTTGATTTGGATATACTTTGGATACATACTAACAGTTAAGAATTATACTTTTAGTAAGTCTATGGTCTTCATCTTGCTAGCTGCATTATTCATAGAATATGGACTTATTATTCATGCTTTAGGGGTTCCAGAATCTCAGGATTGCTATATTTTGTTACCACCATTATGCTTCATTTTATTTACTTTCGTATTAAGGTTGAAGATTACCTCTAAGAATGGGTTGATGATGAGGAAGATGTCCACAATAATTTTTTGTGTTCACCATCCAATAGCGACAATAGGAAAAATTATCTTACTACATAATGGTATTGAGTCTGGAATCTTAAATTTTACGATTACAATTAGCTTATCAATTCTAATATGCTTGGTGATATTTATGTTGGAGAAATGCAAGTTTTTCGGCTGGTTAATGTATTCATATTAGACTTGCGAAATAATAATCGTACTTAATAATGAGCACATCTAAAAGATTAGCAAAGAATACTGCTTTTATGTATGGTAGAATGATATTCCTTATGGCATTATCATTCTACACCTCGCGTGTGGTTCTACAGCAACTTGGAGTAAATGATTATGGAATATATAATGTGGTTGGAAGCGTTGTTGCGATGTTTTCTTCTTTAAGAACTATCTTCGCGACTTCTACTCAACGATTTCTCAATTATGAGATGGGGGCTAATAATGGAAAAATGGATTTGGTTTTCAATATTAGTACAATTGTAAATTTAATTATCGGATTATCGTTTATTATTCTGGTCGAGGTTGTTGGATTATGGTTTTTGAATACTAGTTTTAACGCTGATCCAGACAGACTTTTTGCTGCGCACTGGGTCTTACATTTGTCTATTCTTACCGCATTCCTAAGTATAATGACCACTCCATATGATGCTGTTATAATAGCTCATGAAAGAATGGATTTTTATGCCTATATGTCTATCGTTGAAGGTATCCTGAAACTTCTAATCGTATTTTTATTGTATTGGTGTCCTGGCGATAAACTAATTTACTATGCGATTCTTAATTTATTGATCGCTACTATTGTGCGATCAATTAATGCCATATATTGTAAAAAGCATTTTAGTGAAAGTCGTTTTAGATTTTTATGGGATAAGGAATATTTTAAGAGAATGTTCTCTTTTGCAGGATGGAACTTTTTTGGTAATACCGCATATTCATTAACTCAGAGTGGGTTGAATATGATTCTTAACTTCTTTGGTGGTCCTGCAGTTAATGCAGCTAGAGGATTAGCATACCAGGTGCTAGGAGCAGTAAATCAAATATCAACAAATATTAATATTGTTGTATCACCATACTGTATTAAGTCGCATGCAGAAGGAAACGATGATAAGCTATTTTCTATGACTTTCTTTTCTTCTAAAATGCTATTTATCATACAATCTATGGTAGTTATACCATTTTTGCATTTAACTTGGTGGATACTCAAGGTATGGTTATCTAATGTACCGGAGTATACTGTACAGTTTGTGCAATTAGTGATGATATACTCATTGTTAAGATCGATTCATGGCCCCCTAGATACTTTATTTAAGGCCTTTGGCAAGTTGAAAATATATCAAGTGTGCGAAGGAATTATTCTATCTGCTCCGGTGCTATGTTCGTATTTCGGATTAAAAGCTGGATATTCTTTTGCATCCGTTTTCATTTTTGTAATTCTTTTTGACATTATTAATACATGTGTTATATTGCCGATAGCAAAGCATTATACAGCCCTAAGTATTAGTAATTACATAAAATGTGTTATTCTGCCATGTATTGGTGTTATTTTATCAATCGCATTTTTTTTTGGAATAAACATTTATGTAGGTGAAACATTTGCGATAAACCTCACAATGACTTCCGTATCAATCCTATGGGCGCTTTTGTTTATGTGGTTAGCAGGCCTTTCAAAGAGGGAACGTAGTATAATCTTAAATTTATTCAAGCGAAATGGCAAATAAGAAAATTATAGAATTAATACCAAATATAAGCGAGGGTGGTGCAGAAACTCTTGTAAAGGATTATTGTTTACTTTTGAAAGGTAAAGGTTATGATATGGAGGTGGTTACATTGTTACCTCCATCTCAGTCTTCATCTAATTATCAGATTCTTCTGGAAAATGGAATAAAAGTAACTTCTCTAGATAAAAGTAGATGGTTTTATAAAAATTGGTTCCTCAGAAATTTATGGCGGTATACTATTCGCCCTTTTTATGCAGCTTGTCGTTTAGCAAACTATATAAGCTTAAATAAACCATGCTGTATACATGCACATATGCGCATGCTTGAATATCTTGTGAGGATCCCTAGACATTTAGCTGGCATAAAACTGTTATACACTTGTCATAATGAACCTCACTTATTCTTTAATAAGAAACGAAGTTTTTTAGAGTTAAGGGCTGCGAAAAAACTGATTGCTTCGCATAATCTCCGCTTGATTGCATTACATGAGTCAATGAGATTGGAGTTAAACGAAATGTTCTCAGTAGACACAACATTGGTCGTACATAATGGTGTTGATTTTAAAAGATTCAAAGATATTAAAGTAGATAGGTCTGCTTATAGGTTGTCTGTTGGATTAAATGAAGATGATTTTGTTGTCGGCCATGTTGGAAGATTCAACTTGCAGAAGAATCATATGTTCCTTTTGAAGATTTTTGCAGATTTATTGAATATTAAACCTAATGCTAAATTATTGCTAATTGGTGATGGCGCATTAAGGGGACAGGTTGAAGATGAGATATGTGCCTTGAATATTGAAAACAAGTGTATTATTCTAGAGCATAGAGCTGACATCCCTCAATTAATGTCAATAATGGATGTATTCTTATTCCCTTCTTTGTTTGAGGGACTTCCTGTCACTTTAGTTGAGGCACAGGCTATTGGACTGAGAGCGGTGGTTTCTAATACGATAACTTCAGAGTGCTTCTTTAGTGAAAATGTTATACCTCTTGATTTGAAGGCACCAGTTGATGTGTGGGTAAATGCAATTGTTGATTCTTCAATTAAAGGTGAATATTCTGCTGATATTGCGCGCTTTGACATGAATTCAGAGATAAATTATTTGGGAAAGTTGTACATTGGTGATGAGGCATAGTAATATAATAACCTCTTTTTTATGGCTAATAATAGCCTTTATTTTATGTACGATAACAATTAATAGTTCTAGTTATATCGTACATGCGGTACTAGTCGTAGCAAATATATATTCATATTTCAGGTGTATTAGTATTTGGAAGTCAAAAGGTAATAGCTTGCTATCTTTGTATACTTTTTTCATCTTGTATATGTGTGCTTCTAACCTTGGTCAGAGCGTAATAAGTATACTTCCATATACGATGGATAAATTGTCTATATACGAGAGTTTTAGTATGCAAGAGATTATAGCAGCTTTGAGATTTCAATTGTTGTGCGTTGCTGCTATGGGACTAGGTACGGCTTTCTATATTGATAGACATAGATGCAACTATAGTGTTCAGCTGCTTAGAGATCAATTTGTTAGAACCTCTGAATCTTGTTTTCCAGCGCAACCCATATTGAAGGCTGTATTCTTTGTTACGATCCTACTTGTTTTCCTGGATGCAGTATCGTATCTATTAATGCGCCAAACTATGGGATATATGGATGCATATACAGAGCGTCAGATGGATGGAATACCAATGTATATGCAGTTGGCCAACTGGTTGGTTATGGTGCTTGCATTTTATTTCGCTTATACAAAGAGGTATCCAAAACTAATTATCATACTTTTTTTAATATTAGTTTGTACTTTCTTGGTATGTGGCAATAGATCGCTCACTATAAAGTATTTAGCATTTCTAATGCTATTATGTCCTATTGTTTATCCTAAATACTTTAAGCGTAAATATTGGCTCTTGTGGGGGGCTCTCATAGTAGGCTTCCTCGCTTCTTTATCGTTGATATCTTCAGCAAGAAATGATGTAGGCTTTGCTATGCAGCTAAGTAGTGGACAAGAGTCTTTCGTTGATATGCTGTTAGCGTCTCTATCGGAGATGGGCAGTTCTGCCCAGACATTGGTGTATACGATGAAAGCAATAGGTGAAGGTTTCCAGCATCATTTAACAGAAGCATATTTCATGGTGACAGCCATTACTTCTAGTAAGTTATGTTATATCATAGGCATTGGAAATGAATATTTGCCTTTGGGAGAATGGGTTGGTGATTATGCTGGTATTCATGGTTATGGATTAGGATATAGCTGTGTTGCAGAGTGGTTTATGAATTATGGATGGCTAGGATGTCTCTTTGCAGGGCTATATGCTTATCTTATTACGATGTTTGAGTGTGTTTCATATAAAAATATTTTACGAGGTCGTTATCTGATTCCTGCTGTTCTTTTAACCTTTTTAGCAACTCAGATCTTTTATGCTAGGTCGTCATTGTTTTATGCTTTGTTCGATGTTAGATTCGGATTCTGGATAATTGTCATATATAAATTAGTCTATTATAGAAAAAACTATGATTCAAAAAGTTCTTAATCGTCTTAAAAATCCAAATCTCATTCTTCTGGATATCTTTAATAAGTTTTCAAAATTCTTGGATGATGAGCACTTTCTTAGATATCGATTTCGCATCGTGATGGGAAAGAAGTTGGATTTACTTAATCCTACTACGTATAATGAGAAGTTGCAGTGGCTTAAATTATATGATAGAAACCCTAAATATACTCAATTGGTAGATAAGGTTTTAGTAAAGAAATATGTATCCGAAATAATCGGAGAGGAGCATATTATCCCAACTTTAAAGGTGTATGATTCCCCTGAGGACATAAATATAGATGAACTTCCTAATCAGTTTGTCCTCAAGACAAATCATGATGGTGATTCTTTGGGCGTATTTGTATGTAGGGATAAGTCTAAATTTGACTATAAAAAGGCGATTGAAACTCTAAGCCATAATTTGAAAAGAAATTATTATTACACCGGAAGAGAATGGCCATATAAAAATGTGACGCCTTGTATTTTTGTTGAGAAGTATGAGGAAGATGAATCAGGTGAGTTACGTGATTATAAGTTCTTTTGTTTTAATGGAGAAGTTAAGTCTGTATTTGTCGCGACTGAGCGATCTACAGGCCATGTTAAGTTTGATTATTTTGATCGTGATTTTAACCATCTTGAATTTATCCAATCGCATCCAATGTCAGATAAACCAATAGCAAAGCCACAGAATTATGATGAGATGGTTAATATAGCAGAAAGGTTATCCAAGAATATACCACACGTTAGAGTGGATTTATATAATTGCAATGGTAAAATATTATTTGGTGAAATGACTTTCTATCATTACGGTGGAATGATAAAGTTTCATCCAGAAGAGTGGGATTATACATTTGGAAGTTGGTTAAGTTTACCAGATAAACGAGTATAAGTGATGAATGAACCTATTTACATCTCAGTAGTTTTAAGCACATACAACGAAGAGAAATATATTGCTAAATCAATTCAGAGTATTTTGGATCAGACATATCCTTATTTTGAGTTTATTATTGTTAATGATGGCTCAACGGATTCGACATTGCAAATTGTTAAGTCATTTACTGATCCTAGAATTGTTGTGATAGATAAACCAAACTCAGGATTGCCAGATTCTCTAAATAGGGGTATAGAATCTGCAAAATATGATTGGATTGCTAGAATGGATGGCGATGATATTGCCACTCCAGATAGGTTTGAACGTCAAGTAAGTTATATAAAGGATGACAGTGGTGTAATAGGTGGCCAATTTATCTCTATTAATGAAATGGGGAATCCAATTTCTGGTAAAGTGAGTAATAAGCCTCTGACTTATGCAAAATGTAGATATGCATTATTATTTGGAATGTCTCCTTTAGCTCATCCTACTGTTTTAGTTAAAAAAGAGCTTCTAATTAAATATGGTGGGTATGATGTGAATTTCAGGGCAGCTCAGGATGTGGAACTATGGAGCAGATTAGTGCCATTCGTTAAGATTATTAATATTCCTGAGCCGATATTGTTTTACAGACAACATACTAACAACATAACAAATAAAAGAAAAGATCTGCAGCGAAAGCTCGCATTTCTAGGCTTTATGAAATATGTTCTTAAGTTGCGTCGTCCTTTGACATCAGAGGAATTCAATAGGTTTGAACAGGTATTATCTAAAAAAAGTTTAATTCAGAGAAATGATAAATACTATCTCTGGTCACACGAGACTAATGGACATATGCGTGTTGTTAAACTTTTGATGTATTATATGTGGCGACTCTTATTGATTCTTAAATATCGTTTAACCAGACCTTTGGTCATTAGAGAAATTTTAATATGATGAATCCTCTTGTGTCAATTATGATGCCGGTCTTCAATGGTTTACCGTTGATTAAGGCCTCAATAGAATCATTGCTGAATCAAACATACACAAATTGGGAATGTATCATAATTGACGATGGATCAAATGATTGTACTTCTGATTATGTAGATCAGTTGAATGATGTAAGATTCAAAGTATTTCATCAAGAAAATAAAGGAAGACCCCTAGCTAGACAGAGAGCTTTGGATAACGCAAACGGTAAGTATTTAGGTATGCTTGACGCCGGCGATTTATATCATCCAGATAAACTCCAAAGACAGGTTCAAATACTAGAAGATAGGTCGGACGTAGTACTTGTTACAAGTGCAATGTGTTCTTTTGGAACTATGAAGGACGCTATATACATACGTGGTGCAGAAAAGACTCATGATGAAGTATTTCATGGTACGAATCATCCAACCCATGCACCATCGTTAATGCGTATGGATATAGCGAAACAGTGTAAATATAATCCTGGACTACTACTTGGTGAAGATCAAGATTTCTTGGAAAAGTACCTTAATACAGGTGATACATTTGTTCGTTTGTCCGATGTGTTCTACTACTATTCCGAGTTGGATTCTGTATCAAAAAGCAAGATTAGAAGGAATTATTACTTGTATGCAGTAAAGTATTGTAAAGAGCATAAGTATAAGCAATCATTCATCTTTAGCCTTAAATATTTGTATGCTATAGTCGCTTTCCCGTTTATTTCTATTGATACTCTTTTATCAAAGAGAGGACGTAAGCCAAGTTCTGAACAATTTGAACAATACCAGAAATTTTGTAAACAACTGGTTTTACGAGCATTGTAGATATCAAAACTTTCTGCCCTTACCATCGACGGTGTAAATTTAAGCTTCAATGAAAAAAATATGTTTTATAACAGCAGTGCATGGCTCAGCTTATTCTTTTTTGCGAGATCATATGGCTGCGCTAAGGAAAGAATATCAGGTGCACTATATCTGTAATGAGCCTGATGTGAATAATATTAAGGTGCCTAATGATTCTTATCATTTCATAAGTATTCAAAGACAGATTTCTATCGTTAATGATTTAAAAGCATTATGGCAGTTATATAAATACTTTAGGCAGGAAAGGTTTGATGCTGTACATTCTATTACTCCAAAGGCAGGAATTCTTACTGCTGTGGCATCTTTTCTTGCGAGAGTTCCTAATAGAATACATACATATACAGGCCAGGTTTGGGCTAATAAGACTGGTGTTATGAGATTTATTCTAAAGTCTATGGACAAACTCATCGCAGTGTTAGATAACTATCTACTAGTTGATGGAGAGGGACAACGTCAATTCTTGATTAATAATAGAGTACTGAAGGAAAAGAAATCGCGTGTTTTAGGTTCTGGATCAATTTGTGGTGTCAATCTAGAACGCTTTAATCCTTCAGATGCAGTGAGAAATAAAAAGCGAGGGGAACTAGGAATTTCTGAAGATAAAATAGTATTTGTCTTTATGGGCAGACTCAATAGAGACAAGGGCCTCCATGAATTGCTGGCCGCCTTTAATAGTCTTGCAACTCAGAGAGATGATGTTTATTTGCTACTATTTGGTAGTGATGAGGAAAATATCAGCAGCACGTTTCAAAATTACTCTAGTTTAGAGAACAAAGTTAATTTCCAGTATTACGGACGTACTCCTGAACCTTTTAATATGTTGCAGGCGGGAGATGTCTTTGTTCTACCTACATATCGAGAAGGTTTTGGTTCTAGCGTTATTGAAGCATCAGCTTTAGGACTTCCTGTAATTTGCTCTGATGCCTACGGAGTTATGGATGCAATGTTGGATGATGAGACCGGTTTAAGGTGTAAGGTTGGGGATGTCAATAGTTTGTATAATTCAATGTTGAAGCTAGCTGTTGACAAAGATTTGCGAAGCCTTTTGGGTAGAAAAGGGCGTGAGCGAGTTATTAAAGAGTTTGATGGTCTCTATGTAACTGAAGCTTGGGTGGAATTTTATCACTCGCTCTTTTACTAAGCGGCCTTTTCCCTGTTATTATTATTTTCTTATATGAGTTCGATAATCACATTTCTAAAATCTATAAAGAAGCGCTTACCTTGGCTGTGGAACGTTGTTGAGTTTATTAATGGTGTTTTGATTCGCTTATGCTATGGGCGTTCAATTAATACAGCTATTAGTAGATCATTAGATAACACCAGCTCGTCATATCTATATAGAAAGTTAACATCTACGGACGCGTTTATATTGGCTGATTTTATATCTCACCAACCTTCCGGTTTTGATACGTTCTTTAAACCTCACGGATTTACAACAAAAGATTTTAAAAGAGTCTTAACGAATGGTACTTTTATCTTGATTGGCGCATTTGATAATGATAAACTTATAGGATATTGCTTTATACGTTTCTTTGTCAATAAATCTGCTTTCCGTGGAAAGATTGTAGATAAAGAGTACCAGGGTAGAGGTATAGCAAAGCAGATGGGACTTATCATGTCGAAGATTGCTTCTAATGCTGGATTTAGAGTTTATGCAACAATATCAAAGGATAATGTTGCATCCTTGATGTCTGCAAAGTATGGATCATCCATTGAGGTTATTAAGGAGTTGCCAGATAACTACCTGTATGTGGAAATTAAAGAGAATAAATAATATGATTCTTAAATGGTTATTTGATCGCACAGTTGCGTTTTTCGGCCTTCTGTTCTTGTGGCCACTAATACTGATTACGGCAATTCTTGTGAAGATTAAGATGCCCGGTGGTCCTGCTTTCTTCGTTCAGAAGCGTGTGGGAAAGGATGGTAAGTTGTTTAATTGTCATAAGTTCCGTTCTATGACAGTTAAGCATAGCGGTTCTACAGTGTCTGTGGCTGGAGACTCTCGTATCACTCCTTTCGGTGCAAAGCTTCGTCATTACAAGATTGATGAGTTGCCAGGATTGTGGGATGTTCTGATTGGCAATATGAGCTTCGTTGGTCCTCGTCCTGATGTTCCTGGTTATGCTGACAAACTTGAAGGTGCGGATCGTGATGTACTCAAGCTTCGACCTGGCATCACAGGACCGGCTACACTTAAATATCGAGTTGAGGATGAGATGATAGCTGAGTTTGTGCAGCAGATAAAGGCAGGTAAGAACGAGCAGGTGGCAAAGTTTGATTCTTTGCCGGATTTCTCTACAATGACAGATCAGGAAATCGCCGTGTGGTACAATGACAATGTGATCTATCCTGATAAGGTTAGATTGAATTGCTACTACTATCGCAATTATAGTTTTGTTAAGGATATTCAGATGATTTTTGCCACTGTATTGGGCAAGAAGATTGAGTATGCTGGGGAGGTGATATAATTAATTAAACTTTAAAATTATTTAAAATGGCAATTTTTGTTGAAACTAATACTCCTCAATCATTAGTAGATAAGATAAAAGAGGCTATAGACCAAAATAAAATAGACACATGGAGCTATGATTCCGATGGAGATTTTACTCATAATGTGGATCAATGGCGCTATAATGCGTGGATTCGTCCCATAGTTGAAGATAAGAGAGTGGTATTTGCAATTTTAGGACGAACTGACGTTCCATTAAGTGTCGTAGATTACGGTGTGTATCATGGCCGATTTGTAGAGATGTTACTAAATCACTTAGATAGTCAATGTAGTAATATAACGGTAACGCCGATGCCCGTAAGTAGATATGATAATCTAGGTAAAAGAGATTAACTATGATAAAGCATTTTCCTTGTTACTATATTCCAACTCCCGCAGAACTTAAGGAATTGTTTGATACTAGTTATTTTGTTTTTGATACTAACGTTCTGCTAGATATATATAGACTAGGGCCAGATTATTCTGCTAAAGTTTTACAACTTATTAAGTATTATTCTAATAGAGTTAAGATACCATATCATGTTGCAGAGGAGTATCATGATAATTTAGTGCCAACATTAGTTGATCATATTGAAAAATTAAAGAAGGCTATAGGTCAATTAGATTTCACTAAATTCTCCTCAACGGTAAGTAATTATTTAAAAGACAATCTTCCCAACACGATAATCAACGAATTTACGAATCGTTTAAAATATAGTTTGAAGAGATTTCAACGGACTTTACAGAATCAGCAAGATTTCTTAAATAATGAATTGTCAGAATGTACCTTGCAAAGGCAATTGTCTGAGTTGTTATCCCCTTTGTTATTAGAACCATTTACAGAGGCGGAAATTGCCACAATTGAAGACGAAGGTTTAACTCGATATCAGTCAGCTGTTCCTCCAGGATATAAGGATGCAAAAAAAACATCCAATACATATGGCGACTTGATAATTTGGAAAGAGATTATAAAGTTTGCTCAAGCAAATAATACTTCTGTTATATTTATTAGCCGCGATGTAAAAGAGGATTGGTTTTATGAATTACATGGCAGAAAGTTAGGGCCAAGAATAGAGCTACTTAAGGAGTTTCATCAGAATGTACCATCAAAGTATTTTTATATTTATACGATGGATACTTTTATTCGCTATGCTAATGAACATATTGTTGGAGATAAACTCTTTAGTGAGCAGGAAATAGATTCAGTTACAGATATGCTATCTGAGGTTCATAAGAACAATAATCAATTATATAAGAATGAAACATGTAAATCTGTAGCTAAATTTCCGAAAATGGGCAAGGTTGAACTTAAAGCTAAGGGCACAGAAGATATCAAGATGTCAAGTTCTGAGAAAAAGATTAAGGCATAAACGGCTTAATGAACAAATCACAATCTCTATAGGTAGAACTAACTAATACCTTAAGCAAAGAAAATGGGAGGATTTCTTGAGAAGATGGATATTCTTGGATTAGTTGGCTTAATAAAAGGAGTATACACATATATCAAGGGCCAAATTCCAGCTTTTGATAAAGTATATGATCGTGCACTTCGCCGATGGACGAAGAATAGTTCGTTGCGCGCGAAATTCTCTGATAATGCGTTGGGAGATTTTGATAAACTTGTGAGATACATTGAGGATAGGGCTTCAGTCAATCAAGGAGTGGTGGACTTCTTTGAAATTTTGCTTGATGAGGCTACGAAGGATCCAGAAGTTGCCTCAATGCTTTCAGCTGAGTTTGCGATTAACTCTTACCAACAGGGGAAGGAGTTGAGTTGGGCAATGTCCGAGATACTTCATGCTTTGAGGGGATTGGTTGGAAATGGACCGGATCTTTCGGTAGTATACAAAGATGTGGAGGACTATATCCCATTGACGGTCTCTGGAGAAGAAACAAGAGAAGAACGATTAAGACGAATTCTGTCTGGTGCGGTCGAGAATAAGACCATGACGGATTTAATCATTGAAGGGAAAAAACGTCTTATTCTTTTCGGTGATCCACAACAAGGCAAGAGTACGGTTCTTGCTAAACTTGCATTTGATTTGCAGCAGAGTGGTCTTTATAATCCATTTCTATATAACCTTAGAAATTACAGCCCGTCCCAATCTCTTGTAGAACAGATTAAGCTTGATCAAAGATTAGGAAATTTGTCGTCAAGTGTGCTTATTCTGGATGGCTTGGATGAATTGAAAGAAGACCAGCGTGATAATGTCGTGAGCGAGATTACGACCATTTCTGCGAATTATCCATTGATGTATATTGTGCTATCTTGTCGCCTTTCTCATAAGAAGGTGATGACCGTTAGCGGCTTTGACTCAGTGTATCTTAACACAATGGGGTATGATGTTCTAGTGAGATATGTAAATTCCCATTCCCAATGTCCCGATGACTTTCTCGCAGATGCGCAAAAGTCGGATCTGATGCGTCTTTTGCATATCCCTTTTTTTCTTAAAGAATCAATCCGATATTTTGAGGAGAATGGCCAGATTCCACAGAATCAGGTGACGATATATGAATATTTTATCTCCCGCTCCTTTGAGATGGATAAAAGCAGAAAGGCTCATCGGACGGGAAGTGTTACCCCTAAAGCAAAGTTATACAAACATCTTGAACACATGGCATTTGCAATGCTTGCAAGTCAGAGGATGGAGATTTCACCAGATGATCTGGCAGTGAGTCTTGATATGAGTGATTCGGTAATAGAAGGCTTGATTGGGTTGTCGCTAATCACAAGAGGGGAGAATGGGGAATTTACGTTTGTACATAATGCTTTCAAGGAATACATTCTAGCAAAGAGATTGTCCCAACTGTCAACTGTGGAAATTAAGAAGCTTGTGTGTTTTCCGGAGACTGATATTATAATACCAGCACTCAAAAATGTTGTAGTGTTGCTGATACATTTGATAAGCAAACTTGATTCATGGGATTGCTCGGATTTTAAGAACTGGTTTATTGACAGATATCCTGATGTGTTGGTTGAAGTGGGGCCTGAGTGTCTTGATGAAGAAACCCGTGAGGAAATATTTGTGAAAATATTCAATAGTCATAAAGCCAAAGGACTACATATTGACTTTTGGAATTGCCGTAATTTGATGCGATTCTCTTTGACGCAGCGAACTGCGGAGCTCTTGCTGGATGAAATCAAGCATTCCGATTCGCTTGATGCCAATTTAATAAATGCCTTAAAACTCTCTGAGTTTGCAGATTTCTCAGTACTCGCCCCAGAAAGAAGAGCTCATGCCGAAGATCTATTTGTCTCTCTTCTCAATTATGAAGGAGCTAAAATAGGTGACTATTACTATCTGAGTAGGCCTTTGATGAATCATTCGATACTGTCAGTCAATCTTCTTGAAAGAGCCTTGACTCATGTGGCAGATACTACGAATTGTTATCTGATACAAATGATTTGTTCAATGTGCGTATCTCTGGGCATCGCGGATGAATATGCTCAATGGGTATTATCTAAGGCACAGTATGTCAGGAATTATGATGAAGATGGTGCTACTCATGTAATTTCAAACAATGAACTCCTTGAGTTCATGCGAGCTTTGCGACAACCAAAGAATATTCTCAACGCCGTATGTTTTCTTATGCCTAGCAAAAGATATCAGTATGACTCATATTTTGAGAAGGAAGGTTTAAGCTTGGTTCCGGAGTTGTTGGGCTCTTTGGCTTCTTCCGATGTTGATTTGAGAGTTGAGGAAGTTATTGGAGTTGTAGACTCTGTATTTATGGAGAGATCCTCAAGAGAAACTTCAGATTCTTTCGCGTCCTATTTTAGAGGTGTTGCTGACGTTGATAAGTTGTTTGATGCGAGGATAAATGAGATTGTTGCAACAAATAACGCAGACAAAACTGATTTTTATTCTGTTTTTAGAATGCATAACCTTCTATCTGTTCTATTGGATGAGGACAGACTGCATAGAATTATAGGTGAGGACGAAGATGGCAATCTGGATATCTATAACATACTTTGTCATTTGCGTAACTATGCTTCACGTAGTGAAACAGAGTCGTCAATTATAGACGACTATATAAATCGAAAATTTCCGCGAAAACATAGAGCTAATTCAGATCAAGCTCAGTTTGATATCCTTTTTAATCGGTCGGAATTTGAAAGAGAAATTCATCACATTTTCAATGGAGTCGGCAAGATAGATTTCAATAAGGATATAGAATGGCTATATCGTAATGATTTTAATTCATCTGTTCTTTCTTTCATACGAGATGTAAAAGATGACGAAGATATTGTTAATCTGGATGAGGTAATCAGTTCTTTTCAAGATTTAGAGAAATTTAAGATTTTTGTTCTTAATCGAGTTTTCCACTCTATAGGAAATTCAATTGCAATAACTGCTTCACAGAAGGCCACTATACACGATCTAGTCATCTCTATGATGCCATTATACAATGAGTACAGTGGCTTAGCGATATGCTTGATAAATATTATTGTCCAATATAATCTTCCGCTTTCTGATGAAGAGTTAATGGGTTTGTTTCCTTGGGCTGGGGAATGTGTTCGACAAAAAGGAGATGATGGTATCTCATACGGACGACGGAGGTATATTGACTACGTACAGGAAAATATTCAAGACAAGAAGTTGATTGTTCGGTATGTGTTGTCAGTGATTGATGGCGGAAGGGTGGTTTACGATAGTTTCCATATTGCTGTTGCTGCGTATATAATAAGATACCGGGTTGCAGAGTTATTTGACCGTTTACCAGAAATAGTCCAAAAATTTGAATCCGAACATGAAAAGCTTAATACAGCTATAGACCTTTTGCAATTGGGAGCTAAGGGGCTTAAAATTAGTATGGAAGTTTTGGAGCAGTTGTCAGAGGAGGATAAGTTGTATTTTTACGAGCATCTTTTGCTTCATGATAATAATGGATTAGAAATTAATAGTAAAATCAAGCTTTCCGCATTGCACTATATAGAAGGCTGCTATGACACATATTCAGACAATATGAAGCAGAGAGCATTACGCATTCTGTTTGCATATGGACGTGATACAGCTTTGGAGTGGGGATTTGCAATGTTTGATATCTGTGCGTCATGGATTTATGAGGATAACTTCCCTACGATTTCAGGATATTCGGGAAAATACTTGGATAAGCTTTCTGCCTATTTTTTACGTGCAACCTCAGGAGAGCGGGCTTCAGTTTCACGTCCACAGCCTATGTATGAGTCCGTTGCAGCTGCATTGAAAAATATTGCGATGGAGTCTGAGGAGATGCTTATAAAAGTACAGGCTCTATTCCGGCAGGTGGCAGCTGAGAGGAAGGCTTTCAGATACTACAATAGAGTCGCAGACGAACTTGATATTGATTATCAAAGTCGCAATGTGCCGACACCGAGTCTTCATGAGGCTTCGTTACTTTATCGTAAAATCTGTACACAAGCTTAAAATGAGTGGGTTTGATAGTAATTGTCCCGTGATATGATTTTACAGAGAAATATCATATATCTGTTGTTGGTTATATGTATAATGTCTTTGTTTGGATTGTTATCTCCCTGGTCCACATTGGTAAATGTTAGTGCAGGTCTCTTTTCTGGAGCAACAATTGGTATATTGACATCAGTAACCCAGTATTATAAAATCAGGAAGGAATACTTCGAAAGTTTACTAGTACTATTAAAAGACTTTTATAAAGTCTTTGTAGTAGATGAAGAATTGTTATGTAACTCAATTACATATCTAAGAGAACATAGTTTTGAAGAAATAGGTGCATGTGAGGGCTTTAAAGACTTTGATGAGGTTAATAACGACATCGTTGAAAGATATTCAACTCTACCTTCTTCATGTAATTATGTAGAATATGTATCCCTTAACCCATTTTATAAGAAGACTATAAATCTGCTTGAACGTTTAGAACATGAAATTTGGTTTGCAAGAGGTGAACTTATTAAGTTTCATAGTGAATTGTTGAACGTGACAGAGTCTCAATCTCTTGAAGATATAGATGACTGTATTTACTCTCGCACATTGGCATATGAGGCATTATCCTCGGGGATACAGAGGATTTATTCTTATGCTGAATCTATATGCCACCGTATGAAGTTAATGTATACAAAAGAATATCAGGGTTTTATATATTATGCAGATGACGCTTATATAGCCGTGGAGGGGAATGAAGAGTATATTCTATATGGAAATCTACTAGATGATAATGAAGATGATGAATTAGAACTATAATTATATGTCAGAAAGAAAAATGATTTACCTGTGCCTTGCACACATGAGCGAGGTTGGTATGGAGCAGAAATATGTTAAAGAGGCATTCGATACCAATTGGGTTGTGCCAATGGGACCTAATGTGAATGCTTTTGAGGCTGATTTGGCTAATATGGCCAACAGTAAGTTGGATGGCACTGAGTCTCTTGATCGTAAGGTTGTGTGTCTGTCTGCAGGTACTGCAGCTGTACATCTTGCTTTGATTGCTTGTGGTGTTAAGGCTGGTGATGAGGTGTTGGTGCAGAGTTTTACTTTCTGTGCTTCTTCGCACCCTATTACTTATCTTGGTGCCAAGCCTGTGTTCATCGACTCTGAGCGTGATACATGGAATATGGACCCAGAGCTTCTAGAGAAGGCTATCATCGAGCGCAAGGAGGCTACCGGTAAGTATCCAAAGGCTATTATTCCGGTTGCTCTTTATGGTATGCCATATGACTGTGAGAAGATCATGGCGATTGCTGACAAGTATGGTATTCCTGTGATTGAGGATGCTGCTGAGGGTATGGGCTCTCGTTTCAATGGCCAGGTACTTGGTACATTCGGTCGCTTTGGTGTGCTTTCGTTCAATGGTAACAAGATGATCACTACTTCAGGTGGTGGCGCTCTTATTTGTCGCAATGCTGAGGATGCTAATGAGGTTATGTGGTACGCTACTCAGGCTCGTGATGCATATCCTTATTATGAGCATACAGCTATTGGATATAACTATCGTATGTCGAACGTTTGCGCCGGCATCGGTCGTGGTCAGATGACAGTGCTTGATGATCATATTGTTCACCATAAACATGTTCAGCAGTTGTATCGTGAGTTATTGGCTGATGTCCCAGGTGTGACTTTGCATGATCAGCCTGCTGATTCTCGTTATGACTCAAACTTCTGGCTTTGCGCTGCGACTTTGGATCCAGATGTGAAGATTGTAGGTCAGGAGAATGCTTATAAGGAAGTCATCAAGAGTGCTGTCGGTGGTGCAGCTGGTGTTATCAAGGCAGTGGATTCAGCAGTGACTGATTGTCAGCCAAACGATAATGTCGAGGCACTCCGTGTTTTTATGCTTGATAAGAAGGTTGAGTGCCGCCCGGTATGGAAGCCTATGCATAAGCAGCCTATTTATGCTGATGCAGTAGCTTATGTGAATGGAGTTTCTGAGGAGATTTTCAAAGTGGGATTCTGCTTGCCTGCTGGTCCTTATGTGACTGATGAGGATGTGAAGTATATTGTTGAGTGTATTAAGGAGGCGATAGTAAAGTAGTCTATAATGACAGAACACGAAAAAGTCTTTTTCAGTATTCTAAGATCTGCTTTGTGGGGTACTCCAGTTGAACTGCCTGTAGGCTTTACTCAATGGGGTGCCGTGATGAAGCTAGCCAAGATCCAGGCCATAATGGGCTTAGTAGGAGATGTGTTGTTGACAAGAAGTGAGATAAGAGAGACTTTGCCGACCAAGTTTGTCGTGAGGTTGCAGGAAATTCCTATGACGAGTGTTGGTATGCATAGTCAGATGAATATGACTCTGCAGCTTGTTGTGACAAATCTCCGTAATCATGGTGTAGAGCCTGTGCTTCTTAAAGGTCAGGGCTTAGCGAGAAATTATCCTACGCCTGAACTTCGTCAGTGTGGAGATATAGATTTGTATGTTGGTGTTCAAAATTATGCAAAGTCCTACGAGATTCTCAAAAATATAGTTTCAGAAATTGATAATCAATCATGCTTGGATAGTGATGAAAAGCACTATCATGCAAGGGTTGGTAGCATTATGATTGAGGTTCATCGCTATGCGGATATTCACTCTTCTTCATCATTCAATCAGATTTACCAAGATTATGCTCAGCTAGGATTATCAGAAGGATTGGTGCCAATACAATTCGGCGATATGATGATTAATACTCCGGCTGATAACTTCAATGCGTTTTATGTATTTAATCACATGTGGCACCATTTCATCCATGAGGGCGTTGGCTTGCGACAATTATGTGATTGGTTATTGTTATTGCATTCTCGTGCGGGTGCACTTGATTTAGAATATCTTTCATCTTTATTGTCTAAAATGAAACTGATGAAGCCATGGAAGATATTTGGATGCATTGCAGTTGACTATCTTGGTCTGCCTGAAGATGAGTTTCCTTTTTACGATTCAAAATATCATAAGAAGGCGACTAAAACACTTGAACGCATAATGTATGAAGGCAACTTTGGACAACAAACAGAGTTTGTTCGTAAGCCCACGAGGGGATATATATATGAAAAGCTGTTCTCGCTTAAATGCTACTTTAAAAGATTTTTCGGCCTAGTCGTTATATATCCTTATCATGCTTTTCAGCAAATACATTATTCAATAGTTGAGGGGCTAGCCCGTTTGCTTAAAGACAGAAAGAAACGATAGAATCCGTTATGAAGTTAGATAATACATTATTTGATACAATTCTTGAGCTAGCAAAAGAATCTCCACGTAAAAGAATGCACTATGACATGCGAACTCAAGCAATGGAGAATCTAGCCGCTGCAAATGCAGAGCCTTGGGTAGATATGTCTCAGAGGATTCTTAACGTGTTGCTCCCTGAGACTAAGCCGGCTATTCATAAACATAGTGAGACAGCAGAGACTGTTGTTATATGCAGAGGTTCTGTAATAATTGAGTTTTATGGTGCAGATGGAGTAAAGACTGAGGAGCTCTTGCTTAAGGCTGGTGGTGATTGTGTCGGTGTTCAAATACCTCGAGGTGTATATCATACAATGGTTTGTCTTGAGCCGGGCTCTGTTGTGTTTGAAGCTAAGGATAGACCGTATGATCCTGAAAAGACCGAGGAGTTTTTGTAAAAACGTTATAAGAGATATGAAGATTGCAGTAGCAGGAACAGGATACGTGGGTCTGTCAATGGCGACCCTTCTGGCGCAGCACCATTCGGTTGTTGCGGTGGATGTGATTCCGGAGAAGGTGGAGAAGATCAACCGTCGCGTCAGTCCGATCCAGGATGAATATATAGAGAAGTATTTCGCTGAGAAGGAGTTGGATCTGGTGGCGACGCTGGATGCGGATGCGGCTTATAGGGATGCGGAGTTTGTGATTATTGCGGCTCCGACGAATTATGATCCGCAGAAGAACTTTTTCGATACCCACCATATAGAGGATGTAATTGATCTCGTGCTGGAGGTGAATCCTTCGGCAACTATGATCATCAAGAGTACGATTCCGGTCGGATATTGCCGTTCGCTTTATGTGAAGTATGCTAAGGTGTTCAGGGAGAATGGATGGGATGCTACCCATAAGCTTCGTCTGCTTTTCTCTCCGGAGTTCCTTCGTGAAAGCATGGCGCTGTATGATAATCTATATCCTTCCCGTATCATCGTGGGTTATCCGAAGATGATCGAGGAGTTCAGCGAGGAGAATGATGCTATACGTGCTATTGCGGGCAACCATCTTGAGGAGACTGCGCATACTTTTGCAGGCTTGCTGCAGGAGGGTGCGGTGAAGGAGGATATTCCGGTGCTGTTCATGGGATTGAAGGAGGCGGAGGCCGTGAAGCTGTTTGCTAATACTTATCTTGCTTTGCGTGTGTCGTATTTCAATGAACTTGATACTTATGCTGAGATCAAGGGATTGGATACGCAGGCTATCATTGAGGGCGTGGGTCTGGATCCGCGTATCGGCTCGCATTATAACAATCCTTCGTTCGGTTATGGCGGATACTGCCTGCCGAAGGATACGAAGCAGCTGCTTGCCAACTATGACCATGTGCCTCAGTGCATGATGTCTGCGATTGTGGAGAGCAACAGGACCCGTAAGGACTTCATTGCGGATCAGGTATTGGTGAAGGC
>JAEIGA010003501.1_pt1 | contig 24562 bp, 9 predicted proteins | sample 9270691 | NCBI WGS metagenome assembly JAEIGA01 (sample SAMN17057246, study PRJNA624740) | gut metagenome | biome: biome; isolation source: fecal sample | host: Bos grunniens | place: China: Xizang | collected 2019
TCAAAAACATCTTGATTTTCAACTTTATTTATAATTAAATTAGGTATATTTTTTTCGGTTGCCATTTATTTTAAGCCTCCTTTTATTTCCAAAATTAATTTCTATTTTATATTAAAAAATCTTAAATATAATTAAAATAAATAGGCCAAAATAAAAAAGGATAGATTTTCATCTATCCTTTAACATAATTTGTATTTGAATTAAAAACAGTTGTTAAATCTGATTGTTGAACTCAACTACCATTTATTTTTTTATATGCTTGTGCTACTAAAGTTCATCCTCCACCAGTAGAACTTAATTGATATATACTCATTGTTCCAGAAAAGGTACAACGACTTCCATTATATAAATAATAAGGACCTATATTGTAATAATGATTTTGATACATTGATGAATAATTATCTCCTACTTCGCATGTAATTGAATTATCTCCATAAAAAGCTTGAGAACTATTCGTTAAAGTAATATTTATTTCATCATAAGCAAGACTTGCTCTTGAAGTTCCGCTTGAATAAGCTACTAAGTTTTCAAAAATAACTTTTATATTATCTCCTGGAATTAAAACATTGGCTTCAGGCTGATAATTTAAAGATGAATCAGAACCTGTATTTGTTTTTGTAAATAATAAAATTTCACTAGAATCCTGTTTAAAATAAAGCTTTGGGCCTCCACTCCCGCCGCCAATAGTAACAACAATAGTCATATTTCCATCAATTGTTGTAGAATATGTATAATAAACACCAGCAACTTCATAAGTTAAATATACAGTTGCACCATTTATTGCTCCGCCATAATATCCTAATCTACATTGAACTTTTAAATTTTCAAGTTGAACAATAGTAGGAGTAACATTTGCAGTTACAGTTTGAGTTGAATTTGAAGTTCCAACTGATTTAAAATTTAATTCATCTGATAGAGCAGTACTACCACTTATTAATTGAGCACACATATATTCAGAGCCTTGTGAGGTAGATTCTGCATGTCCATTAACTAACATATATAAACTTGTAATCGTTGCATTATCAGGAATATCTGTAAAAGGAACATCATAAGTAAACACCGCTATTGTTCCATTTCCGCTTGAATAATAATTTGAAGTCGTAGCAGAACTAGTATCGTGTCCGTGTCCTACAATTCCTTGAAAGTAAGAAGCTCCAGATCCATTAAAGCCACCACTAACTAAAGTATATTCTCCTAAAACTTTAGTCTCAGTAGATTCTCCTCCTGCATGTTGAGTTAAAGTTATACTACTTCCATTTTTAGTAGCAGTAACCGTGTCTGAACTATTTGTTGGAATGACAGTTAAATTATATTCATCTCCATCATAATAAGTTTCAGTTCCACTTGGATCAATCTCTCCATTTCCACTTAACGTTGTAGTAACAGTCCTTGGATTAGGTATTGTATAAGTAACTTCAATTTCTGCACCAGATACATATACATAAGGATAGTTACTTGATGATGTTGAACTATTTCTTAATGGAATATCAATAGAAAAATCAGAGCCATAATTTTTTAAAGTATCTCAAGTTAAAGAGGAAGGAATTGGAAATTCATAAACCACTCCTCCAGATGTTGAAGAAGTTGTAATATCTTCTGATAAAGTTGTATTTCCTATTTTATATGAATTAGAAGCTTGACTTGCTAAACTCATACGATAATTAGTATTACCACTTGCCATATAAGAGCCTCTATAAGCTCTTATCAAAACACGAAATCCTGTTACTGTTGCATTAGAAGGAACATCATCAAAATTAAATCCATTTATGAAAGCATAATATGTACTATTACTACTACGACCTGCTCTACCACGAAGAGTACAATAATTAGAAGTATGATCAGTATTATTATACATATTATCAGGATTACTTACAGTTACATAATTTGTATTACTACGTGCATAATTACTAGGAATAAGTCTGATTACTGCCATTTTCTACCTCCTTCTAACTTGTTTGTAAATATATATCTCCATTAACTCCAAGAGAGCTTGATGGAGCACTTGATCCAGTATAATAATGTTGAATTACTAAACTACCAGTTATTTTTGAACCATTAACATAAGCTGTTTCTCCATTAACTATATCTGCGGCGGTCGCTGTTGCATCCGAAGTATCGAGACCAGAATAACTTCCGGTGACTCCAAAAATTTGAACTCCTGATTTAATATTTCCTGCAACTAAATCTGCATCTCCACTAATAGTTTGTGTACCAGTCAAATACGTACCTGAAGCAATTGTTTGATTAGTCGTTCCTGGAGTGATAGTAGCTGCCGCTTTAGTAGTAACAGAAGCTGTTAAAGCAACTGTAGCTGTACTTGCAGTAGCGCTAGACACATAACCTGCACTAACTGTAGGAGTTGTTGTAACTCCTGTTTTAGTTAATGTAATTGTATTAGTTCCTGTACTAACAGTTGCACTAGAACCTGATAAACTTGAAGGGCCTGTTGCACTTCCGCTTGCTACAGATTTAGATGCGGCCTGCGCATAATATCCAGCTGGAGCAGTGACAGTAGCACCTGAAGCAGTTAAATCTGATGAGCTTCTTGTATTAACTGAAGCTGTTAAACTTACAGATGAATTTCCTGCCGTTCCCGCACTAATATAACCTGCAGTTGTAACATTTGGAGTAACACTAACTGTCTTTGTCAATGTTAATGTATTTGTTCCTGTGCTTACAGTAGCACTTGTCCCAGAAATAGAGCTTGGGGCTGTTACACTACCATTTGGAGTAGCACTTATTTTATAATATCCTCCTGCATTATTATATCCTGGGTCTATATTTAAATATTGATCTGATGTACTTCTAGCAATAGTAGCTTTAGAAGTATATCCAGAAGTTGCACTAGAACTTGTTGTAGTTGGTAAATTCATTGTGCTAACTGATTTACTAGCAGCTTCCGCATAATACCCTGCGGGCGCCGTTACTGTAGACCCAGATACAGTTAGATTTGAACTAGATTTTCTTGGAACGTCACTACCAACATATTCAGAATCAATAGCATTAACAGTTACAGTACCTAAACCACTATATCCTGAATCTGCTGTTATTGATTGCTGACTTTCTGTTGGAGTTACAGTTTTATTTTGATTATTTATAGAAGAAGGAACATTAACAGTTACTTTAGTTAAATATTTACCTGAACTAGGTGTTACTGTCCCATTTGATACAGCAGTTTTTTCTTCTGTCTGTATTGCAGCAACAGAAATCGTACCAGTTGTATAAACATTTGCGGCAACCGCATCTTGAGCAGAAGTAGTTGGGGTTATTGTAGTAGCTGCCTTGGTAGTTAATTGCTTTGTCGCGTTCGAAGAATAATAACCGCCTGCCGCAGTTATAAGTCCACTATTGCTTACTGAAATATCAGAACTTGTGCGTCTAGTAATTGCAGTACCAACATAACTTGAATTTATTGCATCTACAGTTACAGATGATAATCCATCATATCCAGCATCCGCAGTAACGACAGTTTCTTCTTCTGTTGGAGTAATTTCTTTATCTTGTAAATCTATAGTTTGGGCAGAAACAAATTTAACATTAACATCTGATATTTTTTCATTTCCTAAATATAACGCCATTTATTTCCTCCTTTCTATGTATTTGCTGGTATATCACTTTGAGTTCATTCTCTAATTGTTATTCTATTATAATCCATTACTTGTCAACATCCTGTTGCTGTAGTTGAAGAAGTTCCATTATTATATCAAATTGCAGTTTGACTTGCATTATATACCATAGAAATATGACTTCCTACTTCATATCCAGAACCTATCATACTATTTTTATTATAAACAACAGGTTTAAAACCTAATGAATTTATTTGAAAAACAGTTCCATAATTATCATTCCCTACTACAGGGATTTTAACATCAACCACCATTCCATCTGTATAAGCTGTTACATCTGAATCTGTAACACTTCATTTAGCAGAAGTATAAGGGGAAGAGGTCACTGCCGCAACCCCTGTTACACTTCTATATGTTCTATATATTCTATGAATAGTTCCATCTTTAATATTTTCTAAAGAGTCTAACTTATTTAAAATTTTCATAAGCTACCTCCTATCCAATAACAACTACTCTATAAGTCTTTCCTGTTGCTACTGCTTGTGCAAAGCCAATAGTAACTTGATTTGTTGTATTTCTTGTAATATCTACCATAACTTCTTCATAAGAAGTTTCATCATAAACTTGTACTGTAACATCTCTAGTTCCTAAATTATGAGTTACAGCAAAGCTTGTTTTACTATTATCTCCTGTAAGAGTTGCTGAATATTTCTTTAAAATAGTTACTGCCGTTCCATATTCAGAAATATGTCCATTTTTATCTATCTTAATTGGATAAACTGCACTTGTTGTTTGTGCATTTGCTAATACATTACTATGTCCTACTGAAATAGTACCATTTGTTGTAATTGGACTTCCGCTTACAGTTAAGCCACCATTTGTAGCATTAGATAATCCAACACTAGTTACAGTACCTGTATTAGTTGTGTATCCTTGATCACTTGCGCCAGTTACTCTACCATATTTATCAACTGTAATACCTTGATATGTTCCAGGAGTTACAGCTGTTTTAGTTAAATATAAAGTACCAGTAGATGTGATAGATCCACCATCAGTTGAAGTATCTGCACTTGTTGTATTTAAACCTGCGCCTGCAGTTACTTGAGTTACATCTGTATCATCACCAGATGGTACATATGACCAAGTTGGAGTTGTTGCAGTTGCAATAAATAAGTCTCCTACTTTTGCAGCTTGACTAGCATAAGTTCCTGCAGTAACAATTTTATAAGTATCACCAACTTTTACATTTGATGTTGGTAAAGTTGTACCTGCAGTTCCTCCTGTACCAATAGTACCTTTGAATACCATTCCTCCAGTAACTCCTGCTATATCTGCGGCAGTTGCTATTTTGTTTGAAGTTGCATTATAAGCTGTCATGTAACTTAAATCATTTGTTAAATCTGTTAATTTTGTAGGTAGTGCTGCACTTGTAATGTATCCTGCTGGGTTACTTGAATTATAAGGTGTATAACCTAAAGCTGTTGTTACATCATCACTATCTATTCCACTAATAAATCCATCTGGGTTTGATGCATTATAAGGTGTATAACCAAGAGCAGTAGTAATGTCTGAATCATCAATTCCTGTAATGAAACCACTATCATTATCTAAATCACTAACCTTGGTTGGTATAGTTTGAGCGGCGCCCGCACCTGTAATGTGTCCATGAGCATCAAATGTTATTGGATATAATCCTTGTGATGTTTTAGCTGTTACTGTATTAGCGTGATTAATATTAATTGTTCCAGATGAAGTAACTGGACTACCTGTAATTGTTAAACTTGAATCTGTTGAAGAAGCACCTACACTTGTGACACTACCATCTGTGCTGTTCATTTTAATCCATTGAGTTCCATCATAAATATAAAAAGCTTTTGCTGTTGTATTAAAATATACTTGACCTGCGACAGGATTAGATGGGGCAGATGCTAAATTTTGAATAACAGAATTTTGTAATTCATTCTTATTTAAATCAATATCTGTTAAAAATACTTTTGCCATATTTTTTTCTTCCTTTCTTTTAATTTAAAGTGGCGCTTCCTTTAAAAGCTCCTGAAAAAGTTATTGTAACTTGATTTGCATCATCATAAGTAATGTCCCCAATAACTTCCTCTCCTGCGCTATCTATAACTGTTACGCTAGGATATTTGTTCAGATTATGAACGATAACTCATACATCTGAAGCTGTTGTTTGTTTGTAATAAAAATTTTTATCTTCTACAATATTTAATTCTTCTGAAGTTTTATTTCCCTCTAATACGACACCATTTATTTGAGGTTTATTTGTTAATCTATTATAATTTCCTACAGAGCCTTCCGCCATAGTTTTGACTTTTATCCCTTTTTTCTTTGATAAATCAACTTCAAGATTGTCTGCACTATTTAAGTCGGCAGTTATTGTTTGAGGAGTACCAATAGTAACTACCAAATTTTCTCTATTATCTTGAGGATACGCCATAATTGATTATCCCTCCTTTGCAGGAGCTTCAGGCCATAATACAAATAGTTTTGGACCATCATCATCATAGCCAACAAGAGTATCATTGTCATTTAATTCAATTTCATACCAATAAGTAACTGTCTTGTCTTTTATGAGATTCTCAAGCTTAGTCTCGTCAGAAGTTAAAGTTATTTCGAAAGTATCTGATTGTTCATCAACAGTAAAAGATTTTTGAAAAATAACAGAGCTGTAGTCTTTTTCTTTTACGATAGAAAATTTAATAACATCTCCAATAGCAAAATCTTGATTAGCGGTCAATATAATTGTTATTTGATCGCCTCTATTAAGATACATATTTTTACTATCATCTATAATAAACATTTGACTCCTCCTTTTCTTTAAATTCTTTCTCTTTCTATATCAAATTTTGTTATATCTTCTTTTTGAGATTTACCCAAAATAAAAAAAGATAACTGCTTTAATTAAGCAGTTATCTCTTATAAAAATTATTCTTCTTCTTCAATTTCTTCTATTGCTGGTTCATCTTGTTTTCTTTTCCATACTTCATTTGCGGCGGTAACTACTGCTCCAACAAGCGCGTCTAATCCTCCTAAAATGACTGTAGCAATTCCCCCATCTATCTTTCCTAAAGATGTTAAAACTAAGAAGATAAAATTAACAATAGGCACTATAATAAGTGCTGCAAATTTTAATATGTCGTATGTTTTATTACTCATAATTTTTTCCTTTCTTTTATATAATATTGCAGCGGGCGTCTAAGAATCTCTATATTGGGATTAAGAGATTTTTAGACCAGCTTCCGCTATGGAAATACTATTAATCCTACATTGTATCTAATTTGTGTTGTTATTGCTCCAGTTCATACATTATGCCATGAGAATTGCATTTGAGTACCGCCACTAAATACTGCAAACGATACACGAATTGCATTATCTCTACCTTTAGCATTTCCAAACAATACCATTTTTGCGTCATTATAAGTTATGCCACTTGGTAAGTTCATATTTATATAAGACCATGTGTTTGCTGCAAAACTTTGACTTGCTGTATCTCCATTTTTAAAATATAAAGTAAATGCACCCATATCAACTTTATATCATCCATTTGTTTCAGTTGAAATTGTTGCACTTTGTTTTACTACAAAAGTTCCTGCTAGAGCAGGTAAAATTTGTGTAACATTAGAAGTTGAATTTGTATACTCTATTTGAGATCTGCCAGTATTTTGTCCATATAATTGTAAATAACCTTTTTTATTTCCTGCCGTGCCAGAATTCGTTCCATTCCCAACTCTTCAAAAAGCTTCTCCTTGAGCACTAGTAGTTCCTTCTTTACTATAATATAATAATCCATTATTAATTCTTTCTCTTTGACTTCCACTTCCGGTCACAAATGTAGGATAATACATAGTTTGATCAGAAGGATTTGTTGTATCTATTTGAATATTATTTGAAAAATTTACATTTCCACCATCCGCAGCAGTAATTATATTTGTATAAGTTCTTGGCCCTTTATTTTCACTACTTGTTGCACTTATGATACTATATGATTCATAAGAAGTTAATGGATCTGTTGTCGTGGTATTATTAACCTCTACAGAATTACATAAAGTATACATACTAGTATCAAATGCACCTCTTCTTCCCATATAAAGAGGAGTCACTACTATACTATTATATGTTCCGCTTGTTTTTATAAAAACATCTAAATAACTATCTGCCGCCGTATTTTTTAATCCTAAAGTAACTTGGTCAGCAGAAAAACCATATCTTGACAATCATACTGCAGAAGCTCCCGCAGTCCCCCCTCCTGAAGCATTATTTGTTCTTAGATCGCACTTAACGATTCCATAAGGTCCTCCTTGATATCCTGCTGTTAATAATAATACAAGAGAATTATCTATATAATTTCCTGTTCTTACTGGGGTATAAGCAATTCTATGATAAGGATAATTATTTGTATTTCCTACTGATATATTAAATGTATTATTTATAGTGTTAGTTACTTTTAAGTCTCCTTTTATATTTGTTTTTCCATCTACAAATAATCCTTGTTCAGTTGGGATATCATTTACTCCAACTCCATTAACAGTTTCATCTATAAAAAGTATTGGAGTACCAGGTCCAACTGAAGCTAAAATTGCAGTAGAAGATCCTCCAAAAGCATCTGTCAAAATAATTCTAAAATCATAACTCAAAGTATTATCAAAAACTACCCCTAAAACAGCAGGAGTATTAAAAGTACTAATAGTTCCTCCTGTTGTTCAACTTGATGTTGTTGATAATTTATAAGACCATGCGGCAGTACCTGTATTTCCTGAACCTACTGCTCAAGTTGGATTAATTGCTAATTCTACAGTTTCTCCATAATTATTTTGTCTCTTAGCAGCCATAGTTCCAGAGGGAAGACTATAAGGAGTAACTGAAATTGTTCTTGTTTGAATTGTAGATTCTAATCCTTTATAATCAATTGCTTTTATTTTAACATTGACAGAAGTTGTCGTACTTCCTATCGCTCCAACTGAAATGTGAGTTGCACTAGCGCTCTTAGTTGTTCAAGAAGCACCTCCATCTGTTGACACTTTATATTCTTTTATTGAGCTTCCTGAGTTAGAATTTGCCACTGCAGCTTGATTTCCAGTTAAAGCTAAAGAATATTCTCAACTACTTTTCCCTTGTACTAAAATTTGATTGCTTCCTGTAATTCCTATTGTTGTTGTATTCGTATCTGCATAAGTAATTGCAGTATTAATTGCAAAACTACTACTTCATGTTGGTTTATAAGTAGTATTGATACCTAAAGTTCCTGTTTTTGTTGTAGTTCACGAACTATAAACACAAGTATAAGTTAAATTTGCGGAAGTTACTGTTGAAGTCCCACTACCTAAAGCCGTTCTACATTTATCTGCAGCAATTGTAAAAGTTAATGATGTTCCCGATGTAGAACCAGTATATAAAGTATTATTATTACCATCTTTTACAGTTATACTACAATTTCTACTATGAGGATTTTCTAAAGTAAGTGTCTGTGCATTACCAGCAATAAGTGCAGATGTAGCAATACTTGTTAGAGCAGGAGATTTTCATGTCGTAGTATTAACAGAACTTGAATTTGTCCTTCCTGCACTATTAGTTGCTCAATATCTAAAATAATATTTTGTATTAGTATTTAATCCAGTCACAGAATTTGTACAAGTAGTTCATGTACTATTATCTGTCGATTTCTCATATCCACTAGCTGTAATAGCAGCATTACCATTATTAGTAACTGTTCCAGTTAAAGTAACAGTAGTTTCTGAAGTACTTGCTATTGAACAAGTAACAGAAGGTTTAACAACATTATTATCTAATGTTCAAGAACTATTTCCACTTGAAGTATAACTGCCTCCATAAGGATGAGCAGTTATACTTGCACTAAAGCTATTTCCTCCTCCAAGAGTGAAACTTCCTGAAGCAATTGTATTATCTTTATAAAAAGAACTTGATGATGTTTGAGTAGAACCATTTACTGTAATAGAAAACCCATAATTTGAAACATATGATTGTCCGCTAGTTCCAGAAGTAGCTCTAGTAACCGCAGACCAATTTATTGTTGCGGTATTTCCTGACCAAGAAGCAACACTTCAACTAAAATCCCAATACCAAGTTCTAGAACCAGCTTTTACTTGATTGGTTGAAAAACTACCTGATGTTGCCATATTTTCCTCCTTTTATTTCCATTCTATCCTCCCCTAACGAAAGCTAATCCGTGATGAGTAACACTTCCTACTGTTAAACTTGCAGGCTGAGCAATTATTTTTGAATCAAAATTTAATTCAGAAGAAACAGTTGCTTTCGTCATATTAAATCTATCTAAATTAGTATCACTACCAAAAACTAAATTATTATTAGCATCTACTAAAGTAATTCCATTAGTGTCTAGTATTCTTGCTCATCCACCATTGACTAGTTTTACTTCAACTCCATTTCCATCTATCTTTACAATAGGTTCTGTTCCATTAGTTTTATAAACCTCTAAATGTCCTTCTGTATTAACAGTTTTTCCTAATGTTAGAATACCATCTTCAATTTCTGAAGCTTTTATATGAACTGCATTCAATTGACTTAAATCCATTGTTCCATCTAAGCTTCATACAGAAGTATAACTACAAGTTGAAAAAGTTGCTGTAGTTTGGTTTCACCCCGAAGCATTATAAAAATATTGAATACCATTACTTCCCATTAAAATACCTTCAGAAACATTATTCATATCTTCTTTATCTACTAAATAAATAAAATTATCAAAAATTCTAACAAACCCTAGAGTAGATAATTGAGTAATTCTATCTCCATTAGCATCTAATCCATCTTTCAATTGTTTTGTTAAAGTATCACAAATAGGTTCTGAATAAGTCACTAAACCAGTATCTCAATCTGTCCTAGTTCTTGTCCATATATATAAAGATGTGTTTGTAGGTTTATCTTCAGATCAACCAATCTCTGGAACCACATTTTCACTTTCTGAACTAGCGTATTCAGTAACAAAACCTATTTTATTTTTTATACTATAAATTTCTGATCAAGTATTTTCTCCGTTTCCATAAATAATTTTATTTCTTTGTCATACATAATAATCAGGGTCTGTCATCTTTGTCTCATCTAGTGGAGAAACTCAATCTGCATTACTGTCAGGTCTTAAACCGCTAGTTGTATAAAAATAGAAAGGAACTATATTTATAATAGTATTATTCAAAGTTTCTTCAGGAGCAATAGTTCAATCTGTAGCAGTATTTCCTAATTCAATTTTCATATTTCTAGTAATAAATCTAATATCACTATTTGCTTGATTTGCATAAGCAATAATTCCAAAACGTAATCTCTTGTAATCTTCTGCCCCTGTATATCCAGGAAAAGTAATACTTAAACGTCTTCAAATATCATACTCTGCTCCTGCAGTAGTAGCATCTCATTTTAATTGAGCTCCTGTATATCAATTAGGAGAATTTGTACTATCTCATAAAGAATATCCTAAATAAACATAATCAGAAACATCTGGCTCAGAAGTGTCTTCTAAAGGTAATAATTTAACATCTAAAGAAAAAGTAACTTCATCAGTTTTTTGTATTCCAAAATCAGCTAAAACAATCTCAAATTGTAATTCTCCAAAATTACTACTTGTTACTTTTCCAATACGACCTTCTTCTGTATAATTTTCATTTATAGTATTACCTAAAGTACTAATTCAATTAGCACTTGCCGATGGATAAGCAAATAAAGTACTTTCTGTAACTAAATTTCTTCCACCAACTTTTATATCAGTAGTATCATATAATTTAACAATAGTAATGATATCATATACATTCGCATTTGAACTTATACATTTAAAACTTAAAGCAGTAACACTATCTGTAAATAAATCGCAAGTTTTTGCAATAGTAAGCACTCCATTACTAATTGTTAATCCATGTTGTCCACTTGTTATATCTGTTCAACTACTACCTCCATTTTGGCTATATTGCCATTTTGAATAAGTAACAGTTTGAAATCTTGGAGTTAATACAATAGTATTTGGACTAAATGTAACTCCTCCATCTGTAGATTTAAACATTTGTGAACTTGCTGTAATATCAACTAAACTAGCAGCCTCTCCGCTGCTTCCATTTGTTGTACTTGAATAACTAAAATAAATTGTTCTATCTGAAGATTCACCTGTTATTCTATAAACAATAGCAAGTTGTTCTGTTTGTGTCTGAGGTAATGCGGTAGTCGCACTAAATGTAATAATAGGACTTGTTACTGCGCTAGTTGAGTTTACTTTAAAATTCATTCCTGTTTTTCCTGTCGCGGTTGAGCTTGTTGAAGCTGTAACGCCATTTACAGATTTAATTTGAACTGTTTTTGAAGTTGTACCTTGATAAGCAATTAATTGTGTAGTTACTTCTGTCGCGGTACCTGCTGCAAAAGTTTGAGCTTCATTTGTTAAATAAGATATATAAGGACTAGTTCCATTAGTTCCATCTGAAACAATAGAAACTGTCTGTTCATCTAAAATAGTTGTTCCAGTTGAACTATTATATAAAGCAATTCTAATTGAAGTTGTATTAGCAGGAATTGTATATGAATAATTAGCTGTACTTGCTACTGTAGTAGAAGCTGTGCTTGATCCATTTAAGAAAATAGCATATCTACCAGTTGTAAAATTAGTTATCGCAGCATCCCCTGTTTGAGATTTTGCAGTTAATGTAATTGCAGTAGGATTATAAGTTCCGCTTGTGGTTTTTACAACAGCCGCATGGCTTACTATTAAAGAATAAGCAGTTGGACTTGTTCCATCCTCTCCATCTTCACCTGCTTTAGCTAAACTCCATGAAAATTTCTTTGTAAAAGATTTACCATCAACAGTAATAGGAATTGTTAATACTCCATTTTCAGTAGTTAATGTTGTTGCGGCGGTTATTGTAATTGTAGTTCCACTAACAGAAGTTGTTAACCCAGTTACTTGACCTGTAATAGTTCCAATTGTAGGAGTTATTGATGAAGCCCCTTTATATGCTAGAACCTCGGTTGTAGTACTACTAGCCACGGCCGCACTATCAGTTGCAGGAAATGTATGAGATTCATTTGAAAGAACTACTGTATATGCGGGTGCCCCTGCCGCTCCATCATCACCTTTTTCTCCTTTTAAATCTACTTTTGTAATTGCTTTTGTTAAAGTTATATATCCACCTTCATAATTATAAGCTGAAAAACTACATGAAATTTGAGAAGTTGAAGGATTTAATACACAAGTACAAGGATTATTATAATTTGGCATCGTAACCGTTACAGTCTGGGTCTCCCCTGTTCATACTAAATCAACGCTTCCATAAGAAGGATGTCAAGAACTTCCACTCATATATCCCATTTCCAAGTCTATTCTTAATAAATCTCCAATTACTAATCCAGAATAATCTACTGTTCTAGTTATAGGAGAAGATGTATCTCGACTACCTGAGTGGTTTAATAATACAGTTTCTTCTGTATTTGAACCTACAAATATTCTATTATTCTCTATTCTTGTTATTGTATATTGATATCTATTTTCACTAACTACAATTTCTCCAACCTTAGGAGTTTGAGATGCACTAGGGCCAAATAATTGACTTCTTAAATACGTATTACCACTTGAAGGTGCAGTTGAAGCAATTCATATTGAAAAACCATCTAAACCAGCTTCTCCATCGGTTCCTTCTAATTTAAACCATGTATAATCACTTGGGTCAGTAGAGTCTTCCGCAGTTGTATCTACATAAGTTCCCATAAACTCACTAGGGGTTTTTGTCATTTGACTAAAACCAGAAGGGTTTATTACATCTGAATAATAATAGTGAAAATAAGATGATTCTCCATCAGGCCCAGGGTCTCCTTGAATACCTTGAGTACCTTGTAATCCTAAACTAATATTAAATTGTTGTGTTTGTGTCCAAGTTACATTATTGCTATCTACATAAGTAAATGTTGCAGTAATTAAATTTGTAGTATTTTGTATTGCATTTGCAGAATTTACTGTAACAATAATATTTTTATTAGCTACACTCCAATAATAACTTAAATTTGTAATTGAAGAAGGATTAAAACTACAAGTCACTCCTGATACATCTATATTTTTAAATTTAGGATAACATTGAATTGTATATTGTTGAGTTTCAAAAGGTTTATGATTTGTATCACAAGGAATAATTAAATTATTTGTAATAGGATTTATTTGTAAAATAGAAGTTGCATTATCTAAAGATGTAATTTCCTGTTGTACAGTTTTGTCTGACACTGAAGTCATATATAATTGAGTAGCAACTACTTTACCATTTGAATCAATAGAAAAGTTACCATTTCCTCAATTTATACTTGGTTCAGATAAATTAATCTGCATTCCAGTTCCTTCTGTTGTATCATAATTACCAGAAGTTAAAATTGCTTGATTTGTACTTGGATCTATAACAATTTGTCCAGAACCTGTTTTACCAAATCTAGCTGAACCATCACTAGCATCTAAAGCTATAGTTCTTTCTCCAGAACTATATCCAAATAAACCTGTTTCAACCTCTTTTCCACTTTCTTCTATGCTTCCTAAAAATACCCCTGTAAAAGAATTATCTTGTTCTTTTTTACCTGCTCCAACTTGAGGAGATAAAATTAAACCTTCATCTTCTTTTATTTGAATACTATTTCCATCTCAATCATTCATTAAAGCATTACTATATTTATTTAAATAAAGATGAATAGGAATTTGAATAGAGCCTATCTCTGTCGCTACTGAAATTCCATTATTTACACTTAAACCATTAAATTCATCAACAGGTTTATAATATTTTTGATTTGCTTTTAATATTTGTCCATAAGTTTTTCTTGGAATAATATTAACCTCATCTTGTCAACCATTTATATAAGAGCTTCCATAAACTTCCCATATATAAGTTGTTGATTCACTTATATCTGTATCTTGATTCAAAGTAACTATTTCAAAAGGTTGATTATTATCATATTGAGGATATCTTCCATCTGTTGAATATATTGCATAGCGGAAACCGCTATTTTTCTTTAATTTTAAAGTATAATTACTATTCTCTATTCTAGATACTATAACTGGCATTGTATCATAATAAGTCATACCATCATAAGTTACAGTACATTTTACTATGTTTGCGGGATCCGCATATTCTGTCGCGTCAAATGTTATAGCACCGGTTGCCGCATTTATACTTAAGTTAGAATCTTCTGTAATTACATTTAAAGATTGATTTTTTGTATATCTATTTTTTAATATGCTCCAAGAAACATCTACTTCTTTAAAATTACCTTCCTCATCTTGTTCAACATTAGAATTTCCTGAGACAACATTTTCAAATATTTTAATGCCATCATGCCATAATTGAACTTTGAACCAAAGATTTTGACTTGTTGGAGTATAATTTAAACTATAATTTTCTGTATCTTCATTATAAATAACCATAGGGTAATCATTTAATTCCCCTGTTGCAATATTTGGAACAATTTTACAAATAAAATCTGTTCCATTTGTTCCAGATTCACCTTCCTTAATAAAAGATAAATTTGTAACAGCTTTATAAGAAACTCCTTCATAGTCTATATTTAATTCAATATTATTTTCACTAGCATTTATATTATATCTTGTTACAATATTATATCCTAAAGAATAAATATTAGTATAAATATAATATCCATCTTCAATAGTAGGAGTTCCATATTCATTTGGAATAATTATCATTGTATCATCAATAGGAACTTTTCATTTTATTGCAGACCCAGGAATTCCACTTGCAGGAATTTCTTGTCCCATATCATCAAATAAAGTGAAAGTTAAAGGCAATAGAGTAATAGGATTATCTAAAGATTTATTATTTGGAGCAATTCCATTTGTATCATATTTATAAACCTGAACTCCATTATTTATAACTAAATTATAATTTTGAGCTTTTTCTAATGAATTATATAATATAATAGAATTTGTTCCAATATAATCTCCATCATATCAAACTGAACATTTATAAACTGTATAATTTATAATTTCATTTACTGCAACATTTTCATAAGTATTGCTTGTTTCTTCTAAGTTTTTAAAGCTTCCATAAAAATCAACAGCTCCTCATGAATAAGTATATTTACTATCAGTTTGTAAAGTTCCATTTATTAAACAAGATAAATTTGTTGTTCCTACATCAAAATAAAATTGAGTTCCATTACTAGAAGCAATAGTAATATCATAAGAAGAACTTAAATTATATATTGTAATTTCTTTTTCTAAAATTGTGTCAGTATTATAAACTGCAACACATTTATATCTATTTTCTTTTGCGGCATTCTCTCTTTTCATTACCGAGATTGAACTACCTGCGGCATTCCATTCAATTAATAAATGATCTGGGTCTGTTCTATCTATAACATTATATTCATTTAAACATTCCCAACCTGAACCGCCTAGTTTATTATATTTTTCTGAATTAATAGTAATTCCAACATTCTCTTTAAATCAATAGAAAGAAAGATTTGAAAAATCATCACTTGCGACCTTGCCTTTTACGCGGACCTGGGCTTGTATTTCTCTGACCGCGGTCGCCGCACTTTGATTATCAAAATAAATACCTTGTGGAGTGATTAATGATAAACCACAATTAGTTAATTCTTCTTCTGGAATAGCTTCTGCAGAATAAATTTGAATATCTTTTACAAATATATCATCTTCTTTCCCTGTTGCAGTATGAGGAAAATTATCTGAAAAAATTTGTATTTTATTAATAGATTGAAATTTTAATCCATCTAATTCATAAGCACTAATTTGTTTAGTAAAATTTACTAAATTATATGGATTTCCGTTCATATTATCAATGTCAATAATAAAATTACGTTCTACAGGCTCTCCTGCCTCATCTGCATATATAGTTTCAAAAGATATCCCATAATTTCCTCTAAATTTTTGTTCTGTTGGAAGGTCTGTTTTAAAGTATGCTCCTAATAATAAAGCTGTACCTTTCTTAATATATAAGTCTGCGGCCTCCGCATTGTAATTTATTAAATTTATATCATTGTCATAATCATATAAAACTACTGAATCCCCGCCTGATTTATAAGAGCATAATCCAAATATATCTTCTGATGATGCTATATTATTACCAATTATATCATATCTATTTTCTATTGAGATATTATTAATATAATCTGCACCTAAACTATCTACTGTTCCGATAATAGTTTTATTACTTGCCATATCATTTCCTGGGACAAGAACATAAACTGATTTACCAGCAGCATAAGTTACATCTGTTGTAGTAGAATAAGCATAAAAAGCACTATCTTGATATTTAACCTTGTATTTACCCATTGCAGCATCTTGCACTTTTAAAATAGTACATTGAATAGTTTTATCATAGCTAGCATTTTGTACTGCATTGTCTACAAGTTTTTGGATTGTGTCAAGAATTTGTTTCTCATAATTTGTTGCACTCATTCTTTATCTCTCCTTTTTTCTCCTAAAATTTAATTCTATATAATTTTATTTTTTATGTATATTTATTAATCTAAATTAACCAAAATAAAAAAGGAAGACACTATTCAGTATCTTCCTTATTATCTATTGTTTTCCTATATATTGAGATGCTGCATTTGTTAAATTATTTAATGCAGTTTCTATTTCAATAGCACTTCTTACATTAGGGAAATTAGCTGTAATGTGGACATCTTGCTCTAATATTCCTTTGCCATCTCCATTGGCTATATAGCTTCCAGAAGTTGCTCCAGAAAGTCTTTGTAAAGTATTTTCTCCTACTGCCGCAGTTATATTTCTCATAATTGCAACAGTATCAAGTAAGTTTTTAGTATCTTTTGCATTTAATACTAATTCTTTTTGATGTAATACTCCAAGTTTTCCACCATTATTCCATTCTCCTGTATATCCACCAGTATCTAGATATACTATTTCTCCTGGGTAAATACGATTTGCATTTCCACTTCTTAAGTTTCCTTTATTATGTGCCCAAATTTCAGTTCATAAGCTTGCTTTACCATAAAATCTTTGCGCAATTCCTGATAAAGTATCTCCAGATCTTATTGTATAACTTTGGCCACCTAATCTATACCCTGCACGAGGATTAGAATTTTGTGCGGCCGCAGGTGCTGCAGTTGTTTGTGCTGGCTTAGTTTCTGGTAAAGGAGTAGCAACTGTCTCTTTAGCTGCGGTCTTGCCTTTTTCAGCCTCTGCCGCGGCTTTTGCAGCTTCCTCTTTTTGTTTAGCTAAATAGTCATGAGCATCTTTTGCTGCCTGTAGTTCATCTTTGTACGCGTTCGCAAGATCATTAACCCCTGCCGCAAGTTCTTGTACAGCAGTTAATTCCGCTTTATAACTATCTACAACATCATTATTACTTACAGTTAAGTCTTGATTTATAGCAATAATTTTATCTTCACCATCTAAAACATCTCCAACAGTTGCATTAATATCTTCTTGAATATCTTGAACTGCCGCATCATAATCTTCAGCAGCTTGTTTAATATTATCAAAAGCTTCTGTAGTTGTAGGTTCAAATCCACCCTCATCTTTAATTGAGCTAATCATTTGTTGAATTCCATCGTCTCATTGAGGAATTAAATTATTAAGAATTACATCTTGTTCTGCTTGAGTCATATTCATATAAGTATCATATTCTTCTTGTTTTAAATTAGCCAAATCCATAAAAGCAGATTCTCTTAAATCTGTTCTTATTTTTTCATTTTGTTCTACAATACCATTAATAATTTCTCCATATTCTTGTTGTATTAAAGCTTCCTTTTCAGCTCTTAGCTCTGGGTCATTGATTTGTGCGGCTTCCGCCATTGCTTCTTGATAGTCATTCCAAGTATCATAAGCTTCATTTAAATTATCAATATATCTTTCTTTATCAAAATTATATAAAGAATTATAAGCTTCTCTTAATTTATTTTCAGCATCGTTTACAGCTTCATCATCTGCAACATATTGATATCTATAATTACCTTGAGTATCTCTTCTTAATCTCAAAGTATTCTTTTGTGCTTGAGCTTCCTCAAGAGCTATTTGAGCAACAGTTAAATCATATCTCTTTTGAGCTCTCTCAATATCTTTTTCACTTAACTTATCTGCATCTCTTAATGCGTTCAATTGTTCTTCCATTGCCGCATTTAATTTTCTTTGAGCAGAAACATTATCTGTATTATTTATAGCATCTTGATATTTATCAGCTAAGTCCGCAATTCCTTGAAGTCTATTTATCTCATCTAAAAATTGTTCAGCTCTTTCGCCAACAATCTCAAATTCATCACTTATATATTGTAAACCTTTATTATTAGTTAAATTATCATTTAAATTCTTAAATATTGCATTTATAGTATTTTCTAATTGGTCTTGTAAATTTTCAATAGTATTTTCAACTAAATCATTTCAATCTGCTACGGCATCCGCTCATTTTTCTCTGGCCGCATCAAATTGTTCTGAACCTTGCTCAACCGCATCCATTTGTTGTTTCCAATAATCTACTTGTTGTCTTTGGAAATCTAATTGTTTATTATAATTATCTTGTTGAGCTTTATAGAAATTACTTAATTCCGCATAAGCATCTTCGCCAAGAGTAAGTTGAATTAAAGTCATATCATGTTCAATTAAATCTGAAATTGCTTCAAAAGTATCAACTTGATCATCAATCTTATCTTGAACTGCATCCATTTGATCTAAAACATCTTCTTGTAATTCATCTTGAATTTCTACAATTTCTTCTAATGCATCTTTTAAATTATCAAAATATTCTTCTAAATCTTCTAATGATTGCGCTCTTTCTCTTCCATAAACATTATCTAAACCTTTATCAAAAGCTCTTAACTCATCTAAAGTTTCTTGAACATGTTTACCTAAAGCTTGAACTTCGCCTGTATCTAAATCATTTAAATAAGTTCTTAAGTCTTCAATTCTAGCTTTAGCATTTCCTAAAATGTCATCATCATCAATTTGATCGATAACTTTTTTCTTAAACTCATTCCAATCTCTTTCAGCCTCCGCCATATTTAAACGAAGGTCAACTTCCATTTTAAACTTCTCAATATTCTTTTCTGTTATTTTATCTATTGCTTCTTGAATTTGATTTTGTAAATCTGGAATTTCATCTGTAACAAGTTCATCATATCTTTCTAAATTCTCTTTAAATTTATCAAAATTCTCTTTTGCTTGTTCAACAGTTTCTTTATAAGACTCTTGAGCATCTGCGCCAAGAGAATTGTAATGATTTATAATACCATTTACATAATCTTCTTGAGCTTTAAGTGCGGCCGCATAATTTCCAATAGTACCATCTGAATTGAATCTTACTCCAGATCCAGAAAGTTTTCCTTGAAGTTCTTTCATCTCATCTGCGGCGATGCCTAATTTTTGTTGAGTAACTGTAATTTGATTATTTAAAGCTTCAATTTGCTTATTGTAATTTTTTACAAGGTCTCCGCCAAATGCTTTGTCTTCAGCATCTTCTAATCTACCTAGAGTTGTTTCTATCTGTTCAAGTTTAACATTAACATCGTGATAGCGGTCAATCTCTTCTTTAAGCGGATCCATTGTATCGGCCTTTTTAGAGGAACCTCCTCCTCCACCGCCGCCTCCGCCTTTTCCTTTCTTTCCGCTAGCTCCAGATCCATATCCAGATTTAGCAGAGCCACCACTAATTTTTCCACCACTAACAACCCTTATTCCAGAGCCACCTTCTGCTGTAGTTTGTATTGCAGCAACTTTTATTTTTTGCTTATAGGGAATATCTTCAATAGAAACATGAGGAATCATTGCTGTAATTTGCCCATCTTTTGTGTCGATTTCATAACGAGTTGAAGGAACTTGCATTATACTATCTATTTCTTTATCAGTTGTAGTAATATCAGCATCCATTCCCATATTTCCTAGATATTGAGCCATTTGATCAGCGGTCATATTTGTTGCTTGTGCCAAGCTATTTAATCCATTAATAAAATTATCATCTTTAAGGACTGCCCCTACCTCTAAGTCTTCTGGTCTTAAGGAATCAATATAACTATTAATTTGATTCATAGCATTCGCTACTTCGCCATCATTGAAATCAATACCTAAGCTAACTAAATAATCTTGAGCAACAGCTCTTTGAAGTTCCCAAAGAGCTTGGGTATCTCCTTGTGCAGCCCTTTGGATTCTATCTAAATTTTCTACAGTATCTAAAGAAATATAATCTGCAGAACTATTAGTTAAATCTGCAACTGCATCTTTCATTTCTTCGATAGCATCGGCATATTCAGGAGAAGTACTATCTTTTAAAGCTTCTTTTCAGTCATCTAAGCTATCAGAAACTTTCTTTGAACCTCTTTCTAATCTTTTTTGAGCTACATAAATATCATCAAGATATTCTTCAAAGTTAAGTTGTTTAGACTCATCAATTTTTCCATTTGTATCTTTTAAACTTTCCTCTATATCTTGTATATTTTTATTAGTTTTTCTTAATTTTTCAGAATAAGTATCAATAGCCTCTGGATCTAAATCTAAAGACTTTGCTTCAGAATCTCTAACTCTCTTATAATTGTCTCTATAATCTTCAGAAGTAATTTCTTTTCTATTCATCATTGAAGCTAATTCATCTTTTGAAGAAGCTGTAGATGCTAACCCAGTTTGCGCATTTCTAAAATCTGTTGTTGAAACACTCTCTTGGTCATTTGCTGCTTTTGCAATTATATCTCTAAAATTTTGTTGCTCTTGGTTGGTAACTAAATCGTAAAATTTTTCTGCATCTCCAGTCATTTTATAAGTGCCGTCAGCCATTAATGTATAATAACTTTGAACTTTACTAGATAATTTTTCATAATCTTCTGCGGCTAAGGTAGCTTCAGAATCTGCTGCTTTTCTTGCTTTTTCTAAAGCTTCGTATTGAGATGTTGCTTGTCCCATTGAAGCTGTAGAAATTCTAATAGTCTCATTAGCTTTTTCTAGCTCTTGACGGAAAGTTGTTAAATCTCCTGATTTTAATAATTCTAAAAGTCTATTTTTATCTTCTTCTGAGATTATATCAGAAGAAATTGCGGTTTGTAACTGACCTAATTGAGAAGTATTAATATCTCCCTTAGAAACTGTGTTATTAAGTTTTTGTATATCTTCCTCTGACCAATTGCGATCTTTTAATAGACTTTGGATAAGAATATAATTATTTTGTAAAGTATCTATTTCATTAGAAATTCCTTTTAATTGTATATCTGCAATAGCCTTTAATTCTTCATCAGTTTTATTTTTAAAAGCATCCATTTCTTTTAATTGATCTACAACACTTTGTTGAATTTCTTCATAAGATTTATTATTATATTCTCCTGCAAGATTTTTTGATTTAATATTTAAAGCATTAACTTCTTTTGCATATTCCTCAGTATCTTTTACTGCTTCTCGATAAGTTTGGATAGTTTCATCTTCCGCCATCTTTTTTCTTCATTCATCTAATTCTTTATATAAATCAGATTTTTTTGCTTCCGTATCTACTTTCATTTCTGATAATGCAGCATCAATATTATTATATAAATTTACAATATCCTCAGGGGTATTGCTCCCTGCAGAAATAGCATATCCACCAGTTGCTAGTTTACCTACATTAGTATTTCCAGAAATATTTTTTTGTAAAATTTCAAAAGCTTTATCATTCTTAGATTTATTCATATCCCATCCTGCAGACTTCATTCCATAGGCCCCAGGGATAAGATATTCTCACCAATTATAATCTAATAAAGATTGAGAAGTTATAGTATAATCATTATTAAACTCAAATCCATTACCTTGTTTTGCTGTTTTTACAACATTTTCTCCAGCTGCATCTAATTCTGTTTTAGCACTTTTTAGTCCAGCTTCAGCTTCAGCTTTTTCTGCTTGTAAAATGCTTTCTGTTAAAGCATCATAATTTTTAGCAGCTTGATTTGCCTTCAAACTAGTCAAATCTAATCCTTTTAAAACATCTCCATTACTATCTACTAATTCTCCATTTGTAGAGATAACTCCTCCAATACTATCTACAAAATTATCATAATTATTAATAATATTATCAATAGCTTCATCTAAGGCTTTAGAAGTGGCTGTCCCATTTTCATATTGTTCATTTAAATCTTGAAAAGATTTTAATAAAGCTTGATTGGTTTTGATTTCTTCTTGTTTCTTGTTCTCTGTTTTAATGCTTTCTTTATTATTTTCTATTTGAGCTTTTGTATTATTAGCGATAGCTTGGTTTAATAATAATACTCCCCCAAGAACCGCACTAATTACTGTTAAAAGAATCCCAATAGGATGAGATAATAAAGCAACTTTATTACTATTAATAGCTGCAGTATTTGCTTTTGTCGCTACTGTACTTGCTGTTGTTGCAGCGGTATCCGCAACTTCTCCCGCGGTATGGGCTGCATTTGCAACTGTTAATTCTCCTATAGTTTTTATTAATCCTGAGACTCCTGCTCTCCACATTGCAAAAATACTTGCTAAAGAAGTAACTGTTTGAAGTAATTTTTCTCCAGTAGATAAATTATCGTTAGATCAAATATCACTTAATCTAGGGACCATCGAAACTGCACTAGCTAATTGACCAAAAGCCCCAGCCATATTTACAACAGTTTGAGTAACATCAATTTTCTTAAAATCTTCTCCTGCAGCGGCAATTTTATCTGTTACTTTTTGTAAATTTTGTCCAGCTGAATCTCCAATGTCATTCATTTCTCTTTGAATAGCGACTTTAGCTCCTTGAGCATCAATAATAACTTGTCTGACCCCATCTTTTGCACTTTTTAATGCACCTGAAAGAGGAGCTTCTTGATCTGTTTTAGTAATTAAATTATAATCTGAAAAATTAGCTAAAGCTTTTTTTGCTTCTTCTATGTCTTTTTTTGCTTTTTCTGTAGCAGGATGTAAATTTTCTAAATTAGCTTTAATTGTTTCTAACTGATCTTTAAAATTTCCATTCGCATCAAATCTATCAAACTCATCTAAAACTGTTAATGTCTCTTCTGCAAAAGCTTTTTCATCTCTTACTAATTTTTCTAATTCATCACTTAATCCTGATTCTTTTAAATTTTCAAAAGCAAATTTTCCTTCTGAAATTGTATCAAAATATTTTTCTGCAGAAGTTTTCTGCTCATCTCATAAAGCTTTTTCATTTGCAAGTTCTACACCTTGTTGAATTAATTGTTGGTAAGCTTGTTTTTGTTCAGCATCTAATAAATGACTATATTGACCATACTGTTCTAATCAACCATTTACTTGTTGTTGAATAGCATCATCTGTTTTTATATTTGTAAATTGATCTGTAATAGACTTCGCAAATTCATTATTTTTTGCATTATCTAAAATGGCTTGAATATTATGATCCAATGTAACTAGACCTCTTGCAATTTGAGTACTAAATACCCTCGCAGCAGTTGAGCCTAACATATTAAGAAGACCAATTCCGCCTCCAATAGATTCTGTAAATTCTGCTAATAATTTTACAACTGCAGTTAAACCATCAGTTAAACCAACAACAGATTCCTTATTTATCATAGAATTATATACACGTTCTCATGCTGTATTTAATTGTTGTAAATGAGCTTGAGTGCTTTCCATATATATATCTTGTTGATGTTGCAAAGTACCCATTGAATTTCTACTTGTTTCTAATGCTTCATTATACATTCCTCAATTATCAAATAAAGACATTAATCTTGAATATTGTCTAGTACCTGCGACAGTTTGTGCTAAAGCTACTTGTTGTTCTCTTGACATAGAAGATCATTTTCCACCAATTTCTTCAATTACATCTCCCATGTCTCTCAATTTACCATTAGTATCAAGGACATTTATTCCCATATCAGCCATATCAGCAGTATATTTTCCAAGAGAAGTCTCTCCATCTAACCCTGCTTCAATATCACTCATACGAGCATAAATAGTTTTTAATGAAGTTCCTATTGATTCAGGAGCTTCTCTAGTTACAGATACAATAGTAGCTAATTGAGCATTTAATTGATCAACATCTACGCCCATAATATTTGCGGCA
>JAEIGA010003502.1_pt1 | contig 24557 bp, 22 predicted proteins | sample 9270691 | NCBI WGS metagenome assembly JAEIGA01 (sample SAMN17057246, study PRJNA624740) | gut metagenome | biome: biome; isolation source: fecal sample | host: Bos grunniens | place: China: Xizang | collected 2019
AACGACATCTTTTTGAACTTTTCCAGCAATCATTTTGCAACTTTCAAAGCGAATAGGTTTCGTAAACTCCAAAAAGATATAACTTTCTCCTGCAGAAAGTTCTGACCCTTGAACTGGGGAAACATTAGATAATTTCAAGGGAGTTCCGCCGCCGAAACTAACTTTAGCAGAACCACTATTCAGGGGGAAATTAGAATAAACATAGTATATTGTTCCCTTCTTTATTCCCTTCTTAACGCTTACTGTAGATGTGTAAGGAGCAAAGTTTCCTGTTGTTACAGAAACAAGTTCTGTCATTTCCTTATCTGCATAAATATCAATCCAGTTATCTGCAACTATTTCAAGTACTACTCCATCTGTAGTTACATCTTCTGGCACGATAAACTGACCGTAAAAGTCATTGTACACTTTGAAGGCATATTCGCCACCGTTTTCCATAATATAGGGGTCGTCTTTAGTGCCCGAACCCTGTGCAAAGCTCAATGAACAATTGGCAATAGCCAACATTAAAAGCAGGAGATACTGCTTAAATCTCTTAAATGTACTCATAATTTATTTAGTTTGTGTTAAATTTCGGAATGCAAAAGTAATGATTTCTGTGGATATATACTTGTTAGTTACATAATGATTTACAAATGGTTGTGATTTTTTATTAAGTGAATGAGAAAGGAGAGGTTCAGTGATGTTATGAATACTTAAAAACAATTTCTTCGGCATCAATCATCGTGAAGTAATGATTTTATTTAGAGTGTAGACGGGAGTTTTATTCCTTCGTTCCTTTACTCATGATCTTTTTCTCTTACTCTTATCCTCTTACCCTTTTTCATTCTTCAGCATTCTTCCTTAATTCCCAAAAAGCAACAGCTGAAGCCGCAGCTACATTCAGGGAATCCACATTATGCGACATAGGAATGCGCACTACGAAGTCGGATTTATCAATGACTTCATTATCAAGTCCTTCTCCCTCTGTGCCCATAATGATCGCTAATTTTTCTTGCTGTTTTAGTATAGAGTCGTTAATAGACACCGAATTGTTACGAAGTGCCATCGCTACAGTTTTGAAACCATAATCTTTGAGGGAATCAATAGGACTTTGCAACCATGTCCAGGGCACGAGAAAAACGCTACCCATAGAGACTCTTACTGCACGTCGATTGAGAGGGTCACAACTTGAGGTGGTGAGCAAAACAGCATCAATGCCCAGAGCTGCGGCCGAACGGAATATCGCACCAATATTTGTGGCATCTACAACACTATCGATAACAACAATGCGGTGAGCATTTTTACACACTTCCTCAACGGTGTCTTCATGAGGCCTTCTCATGGCGCACAACACTCCTCGAGTTAACGTGTAGCCCGTAAGAGAAGATAGTAGTTCACGACTACCCGTATAAACCGGTAACGCAGGAAAACGCTCAATAATGCTTGCAGCATCTCCCTTGACATGGCGTTCCTCACAAAGTAAGGCAATAGGGTTGTAACCAGCATTAAGTGCTACATGAATTACTTTAGGACTTTCAGCTATGAATACACCCTTTTCCGGTTCAATACGGTTACGTAGTTGTGCTTCCGTGAGTGAGGTGAAGAGGCTTAATTCGGGGTGGGTGAGTGTTGTTATCTGGTGTATAGGCATTGTATGAAATGTTAATTCGTTAATCTGTCTATAGTGTGAATGTTGAGACTGTTGTTGCACAACAGAAAAAAAGTTTTATTGTTGTGCAAATTTAGTTATTTAGTTGTGGCGAAGGAGTTTTATAACGATAATTTTAGATGTTATCTAAAAAATCTTTAACTTTGCATGAATAAGTTTTCAACCTTCTTATGATGAAAGAATCTTTATTCCCATTTTCACAAATAAATGCTTTTGCGATGCAAAATGGGGTAATACTTGGAATTTGGGTGCTACTGTCGCAATTGGCTATGGTAGGGAGTTTTACATATGATTTGCTATCATTGGTGAGCGCCCTTATGATGCTCTTCAGTCCTATTTTGTTATTTATATTGACGAAATCTTACCGTAATTCAGTGGCGCCAGTGGGATTTTTTACCGTAACGCAAGGATTTTTGAATGCGTTTTTGACGTCGGTGTATGCGTCTGTTTGGGTGTCGTTGTTGGTTTACGTGTATCTCACTTTTTTTGATAATGGATATGTGTTTTGATGCTTATATTGAGTATTTTAACCGTCCTGAAGTAAAAGAGGCTTTATCTCAAAATGAGATGCAACAACAATTGAACGCCTCATTGCAAGGCATGACATTAGAAGAAGTCATTGAGGGATTGCGTTTTATCCCCCCTGTAACGTATGCAATGATGATTTTTTATCTCAATTTGATTGTTTCGCCAATCGCATCGTTATGTATAGCTTTGTTTCTTAAACGTGTGAAGTAAACTTAAAGGTAGAACTAAAATAATTAGAAAATAATATGAATAAGCATTTTGATATTTCAGTGGTAGTGCCTCTTTACAATGAAGATGAAAGTTTGCCCGAACTCTATGCGTGGATTACGCGTGTAATGTCGGCAAACAAATTTAGTTATGAGGTTATCTTCGTTAACGATGGTTCTACGGACAATAGTTGGGACGTTATAGAGCGACTTTCAGCCAATGATCCCGAACATGTACGCGGCATAAAATTCCGTCGCAATTACGGTAAGTCCCCCGCTTTGTTTTGCGGTTTTGAAATGGCTAAAGGTGATGTGGTCATCACAATGGATGCCGATTTGCAAGACTCCCCCGATGAAATACCAGAACTTTACCGCATGATTAAGGAAGATGGTTATGATCTTGTCAGTGGTTACAAACAGAAGCGCTACGACCCACTTTCTAAAACGATTCCCACAAAACTCTTTAATGCCACAGCACGTAAGGTGAGCGGAATTAAGAATCTACATGATTTTAACTGCGGACTGAAAGCCTATCGTAAGGACGTTATTAAAAACATAGAGGTGTATGGCGAGATGCACCGCTATATTCCTTATTTGGCTAAAAATGCGGGCTTTGATAAAATAGGGGAGAAGGTGGTGCAACACCAGGCGCGTAAGTTCGGTTCTACAAAATTTGGCGGACTCAATCGTTTTGTCAATGGTTATCTGGACTTATTGTCGTTGTACTTCCTTAATAGTTTCGGCTTGAAACCAATGCATGTCTTTGGTTTCATTGGCACACTGATGTTTTTCTTTGGATTTTTGGCCTGCATCATCGTTGGAGGTTCAAAAATTATTGCGTTGTGTAATAATACTCCCGCACCTCTGGTGACGGACTCTCCCTACTTCTATATTGCGCTGACCATGATGATCTTGGGCACACAACTCTTCCTTGCCGGATTCCTTGGCGAACTCATAAGTCGTAATGCTATGAGTAGAAATAATTATCAGATTGAAAAGACGTTATGAAACTCAACCTCTTACACCTATTCAGTTTCATCTTCATGCTAAATCTTTGCTCTTGTTCCGAGGTAGAATGCCCACTTGACAGTGTTGTGGTGATGACTTGCGGACTCTATGATGCAGATACGAAAGAAAAGTTGAACCTGGAGCAAACCCTGACGGTCCAACCGATGGGCAAGGATACCGTGTTTCTGAACGCTGCCATCGACATGAGCGATTTCGTATTGCCACTTAAGTATGCTGAAACCACAGACACCATGTTGTTCCACTTCTCTGACAGATGGGGGCAAACCGCTACCGATACGCTGGTGGTGCGTCACGACAATATACAGCATTTCGAGTCCGTAGAGTGTCCCACTGTTGTTTTTCATCAGCTCATCTCTGTTGATTGGGCAAATGAAAACGGTGCTGCGGCATCCTTTGTAACAATAGATAGTGTAGCCATCGTTAGAAAATTAGTTGATTATGCAGATGTTGAAAACATACAAATATATTTGCGTAGCGCTCGTTAGTGTTTGTAGTGTGATGCCCGCCGCAGCGGAGCATTATGCCATGAGCGACACATTATCATCGTCTACCACTACCCCGAAACGCTATACCTCAAGAGAAGAGGCGCGAAAGGCGCTTGAGAAAGATCGTCATTCCACTTTTTTTACAGGATTTTCGGTGGGAGTAGATCTCGTTGGTCCTATAATGGATGCAGCCTCCTCACGAGGGAGCGTTGAAGGCATGTGTCGAGCGCACCTCATGGAGACCTACTTCCCCGTGTTAGAAATAGGTGTAGGTACTTGCAATCATACGGACGAAAATACCAATTTGAATTTTTCGACCAAGTCGCCTTATTTCCGTGTCGGGTGTGATGTAAACTTTGCCAAGAATAAAACCACTGGCAACCGCATTTTAGGAGGGGTGCGCTATGGGTTCACATCTTTTGAATACGACATCTCTGCACTGCCACTAGTTGACCCTAATTGGGGGACATCGTTGCCTTTTGAAATGCACAACATAAAAGGTAAAAAACACTGGGCAGAACTCCTCTTTGGCATAGAGTCGCGCGTGTGCTCGTTTCTGCAAATCGGTTGGGCGGTGCGCTATAAATTCACACTCGTCAATCAATCTGCCGACCATGCCCATCCATGGTATGTTCCTGGATATGGAAGGAATAAGAATGGCATTTTTGGTGCTAATTTCAACCTTATCTTCGAACTTTAATACGTAACAACCCTAACGCTTTTGTTAGTCTACCTCCCCCAAAAATGAAATACCTCAAAATCCTCTTTTTCTTCTTCTTACTTATTGGTACCATCTTGATTTTACGCAACCATCAAACTGTTGATGTAGCGCCTTACCTAAAGGCAGATGGTAAAATCTTTGGTACACAATATCACATCCTCTACCAATCAGCAACGCCGCTTGATAGCGCCATCCATCAAGCGCTACAAGAAGTAGATTCTTCGCTTTCGATGTTTAATCCAAACAGCACTCTGGCGCGTCTGAATAGCGGTGAAACAAATCAAGTAGATTCCCTCTTTAGCGTCGTCTTTAACCTTGCAAAGGAAGTAGCGAGAGAAACTAATGGAGCGTTTGACCCCACCGTAGCACCGGCTGTAAATGCCTGGGGATTTGGTCCGAAGCGCAGACAGCAACTCACGCAATCCGTTTTAGATAGCATTGCCCAACTTGTAGACTATCGCAAGGTTCAACTACAGGGAGATACGCTCTTGAGTCGTGCTGATGAACGCATCAATCTTGACTTCGGAGCTATTGCCAAAGGACTTGGCGTTGACCATGTTGCTGCTACATTGCGTCAGCATGGGGTGAAAAACTTTATGATAGAAATCGGTGGAGAAGTCGTGGTGAGTGGCACCAATGCAAAGGGGGAACTCTGGAGAATCGGCATACAAAAACCCACCACTGCTGATACAGAATTGCAAGAAGTCATCCACCTCAACAATGCCGCCATGGCTACAAGTGGAAATTATCGCAATTATTATGTCACCAGCGAGGGGCAGCGTGTAGCCCATACCATCGACCCGCGCACCGTTCGCCCCGTCTCTCACTCCCTGCTTTCTGCTACAGTTATCGCTCCCACATGCGCCGTGGCAGATGCTTACGCCACCGCCTTTATGGTGCTCGGCGTAGATAGCGCAAAAGTCATCTTGAATAACCATCCAGAATTGAGAGTATATTTGATTTATCAAAACAAAGATTCTGTAGTAGTATATTCAACTTTATAAAGAATGACTACAGATAAGTAGGGGAGAACTTTATCAACCTACATACATCTAATATTAAGGAACTTGGTAGTTTATGCAAGAAAGTTTCTTTATCAAGTTGCAATTATTGCCACTATTTCAAGGCGTGAGTCATGATGAACTTATGCACATGGTAGAACGCGTTAAGTTTAGTTTTGTTTCGGCTGAAGAAGGAGAGATTGTCGTTGAATCTGGTACTAGCGCTAACAAATTACTCTATGCTTTGAGTGGCACGTTGACGTCGAAAAGGGTAGTAGAGCAAGGGATGATTGTAGAGGAGTATTTAGAGGCGCCTTTCCTATTTCATCCCGAATGTATGTTTGGTAGAAATCCGTGTTGGAAGTATACTCTTAAAGCACAAACAGATGCAAGTCTGTTGTCAATTTCCAAGCATGATGTGCTTATCCATTTGCTTGATTTTTTGACGTTTCGTCTGTCCTTACTGAATTACTTGAGTAGTATTTCAGAAGAAATTAAATATCAAAATGCTAAACTCCAAAGGCAATCTAATGAATACCTCCTCATCAATTATTTGTTACGCAACGTAAGCATGCCGTATGGCACGAAATCCTTTAAAATTGGCATGGTGGATTTATCGCAAACATTGGGTATCTCACGTTTGGCTTTAAGCAAGTGTCTGAATAATTTTTCTCAACAAGGATATATAACTCTAAAGCGAGGTGGATTTGTTGTAAAAGATTTTGCTTTACTTCTACAATACCTCAAAGGCGGGTGATTGAATACTCAATGCAACTATCGTATCGGTGTTCAGATCATGAAAGGGTGGGCACAAAGGGATGTCTACCAAGGATTGTGTACCTTAAAGCGAGTTAGGCATTTAGTAATTGGGAGTTAGTTTGAAGCATTAGTGAGTTAGTTTGATTTATATGGGAGATAGTAATTGGGAGTTAGTTTGAAAGGGGGCAGGACTGTAGGAGGGAGGATTTACTTATGCAAAGATACAACACGCGGGAGGTGGATTGGCATTTATTGTCATTTAGCATCGCAAAAACAAGTGAAAAATTGCTTCTAAATGATAGATATTCAGCGAGTTGTGGGTATGAAAAACTTTTCAAAATTTGACACTTACCTTGTGCGGATGGAAAAAATGCTGCTCGTGAACCCTTTACAGTTTTACAGTTGTTTTATTTCACCTCTCTGCCTCCGTGTAAAACACAAAATAAAATTTTATTATATATATAATATATATTATATATATAATAAATTATTTTCTTTACTATTTTCCAGCATCTACTTATCAAAAATAATTTCTGTAAAACTGTAAAGGGTGGATGTGCTGAAAACTTTGAGCATCATTACACAATAGACAAACTGACTATGTATTTTCTGAAAGTTTGACTTCTCAGGGTGCATCGCTTTCATGAATGCTACAATATTGCTCCTATGCTTCTGTGCGTCTGTACTTGTCGAGTGAAGTCCCGCGCGATCAGTTGCTGTCAAATTTTGAAATAATAATCAGCGCTTATAACTTGCTGAATGTCTAATTGTTAAGTGTGGTTTTTCGCTCTTTTTTGAGATGCTAAATGACAATAAATGTCAACTTGCCTCCCGCGTGTTGTATCTTTGCATAAGGAAATGGGAATGAAAATGGGGAGTGGTAGGAGGTGAGGGATACTGTGAAAGTAGGGAGAGGCAGTATTCTGGCGCGTCGACCTTGATTAACTACGAAAAGAGGGAAACTAAGTGAAATATTGCGGCAAAAGTACATATTTTACCGGACAATAATAATAAAGCCATTTTTAAGCAATAAGTGGGGGAAATTCCATTCTTATATGCTTAAAAACGGCTTGTGTTGGTTGACGAAGTTACAAAAGATGTATGCAACAAATTTAGTGAATTGAATTTTGATGCACTCCTCTTGTAATGTCAGTGGTATGTGTAATGATAGTTCTCTTATTTAGTAAGCAAAAAGAGGATATTGGCTCATTCTTTCGTTAATGTGTTGACGTATGCTTGCGATGACTTCAGGGTTGTCGTAGTTGTCAAGTACTTTTTCTATCATTTCAGCGATTTCAACCATGAGATTTTCTTTTGCTCCTCGAGTCGTAATGGCTGGTGTGCCGAGTCGGATACCTGATGTTTGGAATGCTGAACGACTATCGAAGGGTACCATATTTTTGTTTACGGTGATGTCTGCTGAAACGAGTGCCTTTTCTGCCATCTTACCTGTTAGTTCTGGATACTTAGTGCGCAGGTCGAGGAGCATGCTATGATTGTCTGTTCCGCCACTGATAATAGTAAATCCACGCTTCATAAGTTCATCTGCAAGTACAGAAGCATTGCGTTTCACTTGTCTTGCATATTCCTTAAATTCAGGTTTCAGCGCTTCACCAAAGGCTATTGCTTTGGCAGCAACGATGTGTTCGAGCGGTCCGCCTTGTGTTCCAGGGAATACCGATGCATTTAGCAACTGACTCATCATTTTTATTTCACCCTTAGGAGTTGTGTAGCCCCATGGATTTTCGAAATCTTCCTTCATGAGAATGATGCCACCTCGAGGTCCGCGTAGCGTTTTATGTGTAGTAGAGGTGACGATGTGTGCGTATTCTAATGGATTGCTGAGTTCACCGGCAGCAATGAGTCCAGCGGGGTGTGCCATGTCAACCATAAATAGTGCGCCCACTTTGTCTGCGATACTGCGCATACGTGCGTAGTCCCAATCGCGACTATATGCGGAACCACCTCCGATAATGAGTTTAGGCTTGTGCTGAAGTGCGATGCGTTCCATTTCGTCGTAGTCAACAAGCCCCGTTTCGGGATGTAAGTTATAACCTATGGGATTATAAAGTAGCCCAGAGGTGTTGACCTTAGAACCATGAGATAGGTGACCTCCATGTTCAAGGTTTAAGCCCATGAACGTGTCACCAGGCTTGAGGACAGCAAGAAATACGGCTGCGTTTGCTTGTGCTCCGCTATGAGGTTGTACGTTTGCGTATGTAGCGTTGAAAAGTTTGCATGCGCGGTCGATTGCGAGTTGTTCAATTTTATCAACTACTTCACATCCTCCATAATAGCGCTTTCCAGGATATCCTTCTGCATATTTGTTAGTTAGGCACGAGCCCATGGCGCGCATTACGTTGCTACTAACAAAGTTTTCTGATGCGATGAGTTCGATTCCGCGAGATTGGCGGTTGTATTCTTCCTCAATAAGATTAAAAATTTCTAAATCGTTTGTCATTGTTTTTTTGAGTTTAGTTTATGTGTGAATGGATTGGTTGTTTTATAATAGAAGAATTGTACGGTTGTTATAAATGAGCGTGTTTTTTCTTCTGTAATAATTAGTTGTAGTTAAGTAATTTGATTCGTTTTTTGAGAATAGAGACGTATAGTATTGGTAAGAAGGTTCTTATACTGCTGGATCAATAGTATCTACGTTTCAAGATTGCTATGAAAAGGAGTTTGTTTACTTTCTAAATCTTTTGTTTACTAACGCATATTGACAGGTTTGACACAAACGTTCTGAAACCTGATGACGTGAGAATGAGTCGTATAGGTTCTTTGCTCGAGCTGAATTTAGGATTTCACTGAGGGGTTGCTTATATAGATTACCGAGATTTATACTTCCTTGAGAGTCTAAACAACATGGGACTACCGTTCCATCCACCAATACGCCAATTTGATTTCTAAGTGCATGACAAAATACTTCTTGACATTTGTATGGTTCGTTTTCTATGTTAGGCCATTCAAAGGTTGTGTCGGTCTCAAGATAGATAAAATCAGAAAGTTTCCATCCGTCGTAGCGTTTTATCCACGGAGTAGGGATGTGTTGACTAATGAGTTGAAGTATTTCGGGATTTTTAGTATTATACTCACCTCCCTCGTTCCAAAGTCTTAACACAATGATGATACCTTGCTCTGCCGCAGATTTTGAAAACCTCATGATATTATCAATGTATTCGCTGGCATTTTGTCTGAGATTCCCTTCATGCGCTTGTAGAGATATTTGTACCTTGTGAGGTTGGGCACTTATAACATCTTGCGCATTTTGTAAAAGAGTTCCGTTGGTGGTTAGAATGGGTATAAACCCTTTCTTTCTCGCTATCATAATGAATTGCGGAAGAAGTTGATGAAGAAAAGGTTCACCCATAAGGTGAAAATATAGAAATTTTATTTGTCCTGCAAGTTGGTCGGTCAGCAGGTGAAATTCCTCAATTGTAAGTTGGTGAGGCTTTCGTGTAGTTTTAGGACAAAAGGCGCAGTTTAGATTGCATATATTGGTTATTTCAAGATAACAGCGGGTAATCATAGTATGAGGTTGCTGTGTAAACGTGTGTGATAAAGAGAGGTCGTCCCAATACTCTCATTGTTTTTTCTTACAGGTCTTAGAAAACATGCAGTTACAACAATCTGGTTTCTTTCTGAAGCATTGTATAGACTTCCCGAAAATGTAGATTAGCGATGCGACGACAACGACAATTGCGATGCAAGTTTGTAGCATAAGAGTGGAGGAGGGGATGGTGCCCGCCGTACTTTATAGAGGTGGAAGGGTTACATATTGATTTCAATAACTCCCATAGGTTGCCTTCTTGGTAATGGTTCAGGTGTGATGTGCATCAATTCGGGGACTTTCTGTAGCGTATCAAAAACTGTCTTTTGTGCAAGATGAGGTGCATTGTTTTCTTCTGAAAGGTGACATAACCACACTCGCTTGATAAGCGTAGGGTTTAGTCGATTTGCCAAAACGTCTGCCGTTTCAGAATTGGACACGTGACCGTAGGGACCATTAATGCGTTTTTTTAAGCGCATGGGGTATGGGCCTGTTTCCAGCATTTGGGAGTCAAAATTTGATTCTATAACCAAATGGGTCGCTTTACTCACAAATGTTTCTATCTCTGATGTAAAATGTCCAATGTCGGTTATGAGGCAAAAGGCGATAGAGCGGTAGGTGATAAAATACCCATTGTTGCCATAACTATCGTGAGGAACCGGAAATGCAGTTATGGTGAATGGTCCTATTTGGAAAGGAGTATAGTGTTCAATGATTTCTAACTCTTGATGCTTTATCTTTTTAGTCAAGAAGGGGTTATTTTGCATTCCTTCATGAACCGCTTTTGTGGTATATACGGGAATATGAAATTCGTTAGAGAGGTAGCCTACAGCTTTTGTATGGTCCGTGTGATTATGCGTAACAAGAATGCCTTGAATGTCACCAAATGAGCAACCGTAGTCTTTGTAAGTCTTTTTGAATGTTCTGATTCCAATACCTAAATCAATCAATAAGCTGGTGCCGTCAGCGTGTAAATAATAACAATTACCGCTACTTCCGCTTGCAAAAGATATAAATTTCATGAGTAATTAAGAGGGAGCAAAGCATGGATGAATTTTTAGAAGGGAAGTCCTACTGCAAAATGGAAGGTGAAATCCCTATTAAATTGGGGATGTACAATCGGGTAATGTAATTTTCCCTTCTCATAAGATGGATTTATAGCTTTCATGCCTCCATCAAAACGCAATACGAAATAGTCGAAATTAAGGCGCAATCCAATACCGTATGCGACGGCTATTTGTTTGTAGAACGAATCAAAACTGAATTTTCCTTCTGGTTGTGAATAGCTCTTAATGTTCCAAATGTTCCCAGCATCAATAAACGCAGCTCCATATAATTTCCAAAATAGATATGTGCGATATTCTACACTCAAATCTAATTTGATATTTCCTGTTTGGTTGATGAAATCAATCTTATTATCTACACCCTTATAGGAACCTGGTCCTAATTCTCTCACACTCCATCCTCTGACACTATTAGCTCCGCCTGAAAAATATCGTTTTTCGTAGGGAACGATTTGAGAATTTCCATAGGGAATGGCAAGTCCCAATGCTGCATGAAATGCCATATAGCTTCGTTCGTTCAAAGAGACATTTTTTACAAAATCTATGTCAGATTTTACGTATTGTGAAAAGGCTATGTCAAATACTTCATATTGCCCATTAGTATTGTGACGAGCATGAAGAATTTTCTTGGTGAGATTAAGAAGATTTCCTGCTGATTCAATATTGAACTTTAGTTGCCAAGCGTTGGATGGCTTTAGCGTGTTTATATCTGAAGGTTTCCCCGAATTGAAAACAAAACTATAGCCCATATTCATAATAAATAAGTTTTCATAGCTATAGCGTAATATTCCATAACGAGGATCGTCTCCTTCAAGATAGTTATTTCGAAACGTCTCAGAAATCCATGGCATAAAAACATAATTTAGACTTAATAGGTCTAACTTATGCTGAATGCGGTAATCGTTATTACGTCTCCATTTATATGAAAAATTTGCAGTTACCATACGTCTGTGAAATTCTGGACGTTCCTGCATATTAAAGATTAAGCCGATTTCAGATGTTGCATTATATTGATATCGTATTTTTTTTGAGAACGGCATAAGAAGGTTAGGGAGGGATATGCTGGCTTCTGTACTATATTCAATATAGTTTTGATTGTTATAACCTTCTAATTTCGAAATAGCCTCATAGGCTCCTCTTACCTTAAAACGAAACAATTCCGAACCGCGAAACAAGTTTCTGTTCGTATAGGTGAATGCTACTGCAGCTCCTAAATCTCCAGCTGTATTAGTACCTTCAATGTCAAATGTTACACTATGAGGTTTCGCTTTTCTAACGTAAATTTCATAGTCTAAATAGGGAGATTTCAAAGGCACTTCTTTCGTATTTATCGTACAAAAACTTATCGCGCTAAGATCGTTTAATGAATTGTTTGTATGCGACACACTATTACTGCTGTAAAGATTGTTAGGACGTAAACCAATCATACTTGCATATACACGACGAAGAATTTGAATCTTATTTTCGGAGTGATGAAATATAATGTTGTCGTATGTAGATGTATCTTTAACTGTTGCAGGAGTACAATCCTCAAATAAGGTGACGTTTCTCACCTTAAATTGACTATATGCAATCGTTGTGTCAACTCCGACAGGAGCTGAAAAATTCATAACGAGATTTACACCGAGGTCTCCAGGGATTGTATCTACTACAAAAGTTATGTATTCTTTGTTTATTCGATAGTAACCACTATTTTGTAATAGGTTAATGATGCGATTTCGCTCATCATATAATTTGTTGACTTCAAAGGGCATACCACCATATAGAACCGATTTCCCTTTTTCTTTTTGGATTATTTTTGCTATTGAGTCGTTTAGAACATTTGTCGATATATTTCGTACATATGAACGCGGACCACAATCTATTTTATAAGTCAACTTAACCTTGTTGTTCTTACATATTGTATCATAAGTTACTTGTCCATGTCTGAACCCCTTACTATTTAGATACTGACTGATAGAATTTACTGATTTTCGAGTCAATAAATCATTGTAAATAACTGGCGGTTCACCGATTTTACGGACAAATTTGCTTATAGAGTTAGAATCATTCTTATTAGCTAAACAATATATACCTAAAGGCACTTTTGATATTCCCAACCATTTGCTATTTGATTTCTGTAAGATTATTGATTGGATGGCATGTTTAGATATATGCTTATCATTGCATTCTATCTTTACATTAGAAAGCAATTTCTCGTTCTTCTCTAATATGCGTTGAGAGGAACATCCAACTAATATAAGGCAACTCAATAAAATGAGTAAACGCATTAGGAATAAATGTAAATATTTAATAATAAACAATTCGCAATCTCTATAGACGAAGATGATGCAAAACCGTAATTGTTATGGCACTTCAAACTCAACTAAATACCTTCATAAACAACTTAGGTACTGATGTTTCAAAGCATAATTGTTCACCTGTAATGGGATGATAAAAGTTAAGACGATATGCGTGAAGAGCAAGTCTTCCTATTGGATTGTCGCCATTACCATATTTTATATCTCCACAAATGGGGCATTTGAGATCTTGTGTATGTACGCGAATCTGATTCTTTCTACCTGTTTCAAGCTTAAATTCAATTAGCGTATATTTACCATTTCCCTTTAATGTCTTATAATGCGTTACTGCAAATTTTCCCCCATTGTCTGTAGGAGAAGAGAAGGTAAAATAGGCCTTATTGTCCTTTAACCAACTCTCAACTCGTCCCTCCTTATTCTCAGGTTCTCCCGAACAAAGAGCTACATAGCGTCTGTCGGTAACAATTTGGTGCCAATTATGCTCTAATATTTGCTCTGCCTCAATAGTCTTGGCATACACCATTAAACCTGATGTGTCACGGTCAAGTCGATGTACCACATGCGCAGTACATTTTTGATGAGTGCGTCTAAAATATTCATCTAATACCGTTTTAACACTAAAGGCATGATGAGAACTTGCCATTGATAAGATACCAATATTTTTCTCAACAACAACTATGGCATGATCTTCATAAACGATTTTGACAAACTTATTGTTGAGATTCTCTTTGGGTTTCTTCTTTGATATTTCTACGAGGTCACCAGATTGAAGTATTAAGTCATATTGTTTGACATTTTTTTTGTTTACTTTGATACCTCCTCCTGTTAGTATCGCTTTTGCTCGATTACGACTTATCCCATCGAGTGCTTTTTGAATAAAGGTTAGCAAATCACATGAATCCTTAACCGTGAATCGTATAAATTGACTTGCTACTATGTTTCTTCTTTGCATTAGTGTTTATTCTGATTAACTTTAACGTTCTTATGTTTTACTTTACTCTTATTCTTGGGAAATCGTTTACGGTCATTCTTGAGTTTGTTCCCTTTATAATTTTGCTTATAATTCAAACTCTCTGGATTAGGAGGAATGATGCCCTCTGGAAGAGCTTCGCGTGGGATTGCCTTCTCTAATAACTTTTCAATGGATTTGAGGCGCTGATAATCCTCTTTGCTTACGAGCGTTACCGCCTTACCTGCTCTCCCTGCTCTCCCTGCTCTGCCAATGCGGTGGATGTATTCTTCGGCATCTCTTGGAGTGTCAAAATTGATGACCATAGTGATGTCATCGATGTCAATACCGCGTGCAACGATGTCGGTAGCTACGAGCATATCAATTTGGCGTGCTTTGAATTGTTGCATCGTTTTGTCTCGCTCTGTCTGGGTCAAATCCGAGTGCATTTGAGCGACATTTAACTTCAGGCGCACCAATGTGTGGTAGAGTTCTTTAACTTTTTGCTTTGATGAGGCAAAGGCGATGACACGCTCTGGTTTACTTTCCGCAAATAATGACTCAAATATTTTGACTTTGTCGGCTTCGTGGCAGATGTATACTGATTGTTGAATCGTGTCGGCTGGTTTGCTGATGGCGATATTCACCTCTACGGGATTGCGTGTGATGTTTTTCACCAATTGGCGTATCTTGTCGGGCATTGTCGCCGAGAAAAGTATGGTCTGTCGTTCTTGAGGCAATTGTTTGATGATGGTTTCAATGTCTTCCGCAAATCCCATGTCGAGCATTCTGTCTGCTTCGTCAAGAATGAAGTGGGTGGTTCGGCTTAAGTCAAGTGTGCCCAGTTGGATGTGAGAAATGAGTCGACCGGGTGTTGCTATGATGATGTCCGCGCCCTGTTGTAAACTTTTGCGCTCTTGTTCATAACGAATGCCGTCGTTCCCCCCGTAAATTGCGGCATATGAGACATTCATGTAGAAAGCAAACCCTTGAAGCGCCTGATCAATTTGCCGTGCCAATTCTCGTGTAGGTGCCATAATTAAGCAATTCACGGCATCTTTGGGGTGCTCCTCTTGTTGTAGAAGGGTTAAAATCGGCAATAGGTAAGCTGCGGTTTTCCCCGTCCCTGTTTGTGCAATACCCACGAGGTCTTTATTTTCCAATAGGTGAGGAATGCACTTTTCCTGAATGGGACTGCATATTTCAAAATGCATGTCATAAAGTGCATCTAAAATATCTTCGGAAAGTGGTAAGTCTTCGAAATACATGGGATAGGGTAGTTTGTGTTGTATATGTGTGTGCTAATGGGGGGATAAATTGTTTTGTTTGCTTCCGTTAGAAGGTTGTCGTCCTACTATTGCGGTGCTCGCTTGTATAACCAGAACGCAATGCCTGCGAATATGATGTTTGGAATCCAGCTGGAAATCATTGCCGACCACCCTGCGTTGATGGCGAAAGTAGCAAAAATGGTTTGGAACATGATATAGGTAAAACTCAAGGCGATGCCCGTACCGATAGAGAACCCCATACCGCCTTTACGCTTTTCTGATGAGAGTGACACACCAATCAGTGTGAGGATAAATGCCGCAAAGGGTGAGGCAAATCGTTTGTGGTATTCTACTTCAAACGTACTAATACCAGCGGCACCTCTTAGTTTTTGCTTGTCTATAAATTCATCAAGTTCGGGTAGCGTGAGCGTTTCTTGTTGTCCCTTAACATAGAAAAAGTCCTTGGGTTCCATAAGGATGACGGTATCAATAATAGCGCCCTTTTTGATTTCCTCTCTACCGTTTACTAAGGTGCGAATTTGATAGTTGCGCAATGTCCACGAAAAGGGACGTTCGGCGAGCGTGTCGTATTGTAATGTTTGAGCGGTTAAGTGGCTGATTAACTTTTTGTTCTCAAATTTATCTAAAGAAAAACCATAACCGCTTTTTCGTATGTTGTCGAAACGTGTAATGTAGGCAACGACGCCAGTGTCTACCTGCATTTGTATGTTCTCGGCAACTGTAATGTTACGCTTTTTAATGTATAGGTTGTAGAAGTCATTCTTCGCAATATTACCCTTGGGGATGATGAATGCTCCGAGCAAAAAGGTAGATACGGCAATGAGTCCCGCAGATATCATGTAGGGGCGTAGAAGGCGCTTAAAACTCATTCCCGAACTTTTCATGGCGATAATCTCTGAATTGTCCGCTAACTTCGTTGTGAAGAAGATTACGGAGATAAACACAAAAAGCGGACTAAAGAGATTGGAGAAGTAGGGGATGAAGTTTAAGTAGTAGTCGAATATAATCTGCTTAGTCGTTGCATTACTTTGAGTTAACCTATCGATATTGGTATTGAAATCGAAGATGATTCCAATAGTAATAATGATCGCTATAAGGAAGAAGTAGGTGGTTAAAAACTTCTTGATTATGTAAAGGTCAATCTTGTATATTCCAATCTTTTTTAGATCAAGCATTTGGTGATATAGTGAAATGATAAAAGAGAAATAACGTGCTGATAAAAGGTGAAGAGTAAAGATAAAAGATACCATGCGGACTACAAGTCGTTTGTCTTGCTTACTTTCTTGTCTACTCGTACCTTGTTTACTCGTAAACTAAAAAATCTTCGGTGACTTCTCGTCTACTCGTACCTTGTCTACTTGTTTACTAAGCAACACTACAATCTTCTGCCTAATTTTTCAACCATTTCTTTCTTCCAGTAGGTAAACGTGCCGTTAAGGATGTGTTTTCGTGCTTCTTTTACCAACCAGAGGTAGAATGAAAGGTTGTGGATGGATCCAATTTGAAGTGCAAGGAGTTCCTTGGCTTTGTAGAGGTGGTGCAGATATGCCTTTGTGTAGTGGGTATCTACGAAGCAATGCCCCATAGGGTCAATGGGTGAGAAGTCATCTGCCCATTTCGCATTTCTCATGTTAATGATACCTTCAGAAGTGAAGAGGCATGCGTTGCGCCCATTACGCGTAGGCATTACGCAATCAAACATATCCACTCCGCGTTCGATGGCTTCAAGGATATTGATGGGTGTGCCAACGCCCATAAGGTAGCGTGGGCGATCGGTGGGAAGTTCTTCGTTGACCACCTCAATCATTTCATACATCTGTTCTGCGGGTTCACCTACGGCAAGTCCTCCGATAGCATACCCTTCGGCGTCAAAATCTCGCATGAAGCGTGCGCTTTCACGGCGTAAGTCAGGGTATACACACCCTTGCACGATGGGGAAAAGCGATTGGTGGTAGCCATACTTCGGTTCCGTCTCGTTAAATCTCTTAATGCATCGCTTCAACCAATCATGAGTGAGGTCCAAACTCTTGCGTGCATAAGCATAGTCGGCCGTTCCAGGAGGACATTCATCAAATGCCATCATAATGTCGGCACCGATTGTGCGCTCAATGTCCATTACCTTTTCAGGGGTGAAGAAATGTTTGCTACCGTCGATGTGAGAACGGAATTCGCAACCCTCGGATGAGAGTTTGCGGATTCCTGTCAATGAAAATACCTGAAAACCGCCAGAGTCTGTGAGCATGGGACGGTCAAATCCGTTGAATTTGTGGAGACCTCCTGCTTTCTCAAGTATTTCCAACCCAGGGCGCAAGTAGAGGTGGTAAGTATTGCCCAGAATGATTTGTGCCTGGATGTCTTCCTTTATTTCGTGAAGATGAACCCCCTTTACGCTTCCTACCGTTCCTACGGGCATAAAGATGGGGGTCTCTATTTGTCCATGGTCGGTTGTTATAACACCTGCTCGCGCTTTGCTATTGGGGTCTGTATGTAAAAGATTAAAAGTAAGTGGCATTTCCTGTTTTTGTTAATTGATGATTTAACCCATTAACGGTAATTTCTGCAAAAATACAAAAAAGTAACCATATAAATCTTGTTTTTTAATTTATATGGTTACATGGTTAAACTTACACCTATTAAAAACTTGTAAACTAAAAGTTTTTGTTTCGTCTAATGCAAATGATGTGCACAATTGGGTGGGAGTTATCGTAAAAGTAGGAAGAAAACTATGGTGTTTCTTCCTACTTCATTAATTAAAAAATTCCATTATTAGAACAATCATTAAAGATCGCAAATGCCATAAGTGCTAATAGGAGGTACATGCCTATGGTTTGTGTGATTTCAAGGAATCTGTCAGATGGTTTGCGGCGCGTAATAACTTCGTAGAGCAAAAAGAGTACGTGACCACCATCAAGCGCTGGAATGGGGAGGATGTTCATAAAGGCAAGCATGAGGGAGATGAATGCAGTGAGTTCCCAGAAACGTTGCCAATCCCATGTAGGGGGGAAGAGTGCTGCGATGGTGCCAAATGAACCGATGCTTTGGGCGCCTTCCTTGGTGAAGATGTATTTGAGGTCGCTTACATAACCTGTGAGTACGTTCCAACCGTGAGCGATACCTGCGGGGATGCTTTGCAATAAAGTGTAGCTTTGCACTACCGTCTTATACTCGGGCATTTGGTAAACCACACCGAGCATAAGATTTTCGGGGAGTTGAGCATTAATGGTGTCGATTTGCTGATCGCGAAGTACGGTAAGTTTTACCTGTCTGTTGATCAATCCTTCCTCGGGCGAGACGGTGGCAAGTATGTTGCGCTTATTGCTCATTAAGAGTTGGAACTCATTCCAGGTGGTTATAGCGGAGGTATCTACACCAATGATTTGGTCACCCGCCTTTAGTCCCACCGTTTCAGCAACGGAGTTAGGAGCAATGGTGCCGATAATTGAGGGTATGCGCTGAGCAATGTAGGGCGTTGCCGTTTTGTTGTCTGCGATAGTAAGCAGGCTTCTTTCTACTCCAGGACGAATGGCGTGTTCAGTTCCATTGCGGAGCACAACGATTGTCTCGGCATCGGCAAGGGCGCGGTAGAAATCGCCTCCAAGTCGGTCGAGTTTACCAAGGTTTGTGCGCAAAGGAATATCCCCATCTTGGAATCCATGTGCTTTTGCTTCAGCATTGAACACAAATCCGTGGGTCATGTTCGCTATGGGGGTATATTTTTCTCCCCATGTAAAAAGAATGCCTGCGTAGATAATCAGGGCTGTAATGAAGTTGACGAGCACACCGCCAATCATAACGAGGAGGCGTTGCCAAGCAGGTTTCGCGCGAAACTCGTCGGGCTTCATGGGTTGCTTCATCTGCTCGGTGTCCATGGATTCGTCAATCATCCCTGCAATCTTAACATAACCGCCGAGGGGAAGCCACCCGAGGTGGTAATCTGTACCTTTGTAAGAAAAGAGTTTGAGGGAGAACCAGGGGTCAAAGAAGAGGCAGAATTTCTCTACACGAATCTTAAAAAGGCGTGCGAAAAGGAAGTGCCCTCCTTCGTGAAGCGTAATAAGTAGGGCGAAGCAGAGGATGAGTTGGAGTATTTGTAAAAGTCCAATTGTCATAGTGGGTTTAGTTTTAGTGTAATAAGTGTGTGGAATTAAATTCCGTATTCTACCACAAGGTTAAGCGCAAATGCTCTTGCCTGTTCATCTGTCTCAATCAGTTGTTCGAGTGTGGGATTGTGAATAACTGCAATAGCTTGCATCGTTTTCTCAATAATTTCTGCAATCATCGGATAACTGATTTTGCCTTCTCTGAAGGCAAGGTTCACGATCTCATTTGCCGCATTGAGCACGCAAGGGGCGGTACCGCCCATGCTGATAGCTTCATAGGAGAGGCGCAAGCAGGGGAAACGCTCCATATCGGCGGGTTCGAAATGCATTGCTCCTAATTTGAAGAGGTCTAATCTTTCGCCACTTAGATGCAAACGAGAGGGGTAGGTGAAAGCATACTGAATAGGGAGACGCATATCGGGAACTCCCAATTGTGCCTTTACGCTACCATCAGTGAATTGCACTGCGCTATGAATGATGCTTTCGGGGTGAACCACCACCTCAATTTTTTCCGGAGAGATGTCAAAAAGCCACTTTGCTTCAATCATTTCAAATCCCTTATTCATGAGTGTGGCAGAGTCAATGGTGATTTTCGCTCCCATTTCCCAGTTCGGGTGGCGTAGGGCTTGTGCGGGAGTGACATTTTTCATCTGCTCACGGGTAAAGGTGCGGAAAGGACCTCCAGAGGCGGTAAGGAGGATTTTCTCAATCTTATTGTCACCTTCACCCGTAAGAGATTGAAGAATTGCAGAATGCTCGCTATCGACGGGCAGAATGGGCACCTTATTTTGAAGCGCAAGATTGCAAATCAGTTCGCCTGCGACAACCAATGTTTCTTTATTGGCTAACGCAATGGTCTTCTTTGCGTTGATTGCCGCAATTGTGGGGCGCAGTCCAGCAAAACCCACCATGGCGGTGAGCACGATGTCGATTTCGGAATGCGTAACGACTTCACACAAAGACCGACTGCCTGTGTAGACCTTTATAGGGAGTGAGGCAAGCGCTTCGGATACCTCTTGATACAAGTCTTCACGCACGATGACCACGCTGTCGGGTTGAAATTCACGCGCTTGTTGTATGAGCAGTTGTGCGTTGTTATAGGCCGTTAGTGTGTGAACTTCAAACAACTCTTGATGTTGGCGAATCACATCAAGTGCCTGGGTTCCGATAGATCCGGTAGATCCTAAAATGCAAATTTTCTTCATGCGTTCAAATCAATGATGCCTTGCGGAAGGGCAAGGGTGATGGTACGATCGGAAATGTTGTAATCTACGAGAAAGTCGTCGTGGTAGGGGAGGATGAGTTCGCCCTTTGTGGGGGTATCTACGTAAAAGAGGGTGTTGTATGAAGAATCGTCAACCGTGTTGATAGTTCCGATTTCTCCGTGAACTTCATCGTAGAGTGTATATCCCGTTAATGCTTTGAGGGACGAAAGTTCTTGATTCTCTTCGTCATTAAGATGCGACAAGGGATAATAGACTTGGAGACCAACCAATTTCTTAGCTTGGCAGTCGTTGTTGATATCCTCAAATTTGAGAATTGCAGTTTCGTTGTTCTTAAAGCGATACTCCTCAAGGAAGAACGGAACAAGGATTTCGTCAATCTTTAACACCAAATAATCAGCAGTACCGCGGTCGAAAGGGTCGTCGGTAAATTGCAATTCCACTTCTCCCTGGAGTCCACGGAATTTTTGTATGTAGCCAATGTGATAAACTTCGTCGTTGTGTATCATTATTTTTCTCTATGAATTACAGCGCCGACTGCACGGAGTCTGTGTTCGATATTTTCGTATCCTCTATCAATCTGATGGATGTTATCTATGCGACTGGTGCCATCAGCTGTTAATGCAGCAATAAGCAATGCTATACCCGCTCTAATATCTGGTGATGACATTTTGCGTGCTTTCAGTTGCACTTGTCTGTCGTGTCCAATTACAACAGCGCGGTGTGGGTCACACAAAATGATTTGCGCCCCCATATCTATAAGCTTATCAACGAAGAATAGGCGACTTTCAAACATTTTTTGATGAATCAGCACACTGCCCTTTGCTTGTGTGGCAACAACAAGCAACACACTTAAAAGGTCCGGAGTCAGTCCTGGCCATGGAGCATCAGCAAGGGTCATAAAAGAACCATCGAGGAAACTCTCAATTACGTAATGATCTTGATGAGGAATGTAAAGGTCGTCTCCAATTCGCTCCATCTTGATGCCAAGACGCGAGAAAGCTTCGGGGATAATGCCTAATTCGTCGTAAGCGACATCTTTAATCGTTACGCCATCTCCTACCATGGCTGCCATCCCAATGAAACTTCCAATTTCAATCATGTCGGGAAGAATGCGATGTGCTGCACCATTGAGTTTTTCAACGCCCTCGATGTATAAAAGGTTTGACCCAATACCAGATATTTTAGCCCCCATTTGCTTCAGCATTTTACAAAGCTGCTGAATGTAGGGTTCGCAAGCGGCATTATATATTGTGGTCTTACCCTCAGCAAGTACGGCAGCCATAATAATATTGGCTGTACCTGTTACAGAGGCTTCGTCAAGCAACATATTTATGCCTTTGAGGCGTTCGTTGCAATGAATCTGGAAGGTGTCGTTTTCCTCATTGAAGGTAAATTGTGCACCTAATTTTTGAAAACCGATAAAGTGGGTGTCCAATCTTCTGCGTCCAATCTTGTCGCCCCCAGGCTTTGATAACATTGCACACCCAAATCGTGCTAAGAGCGGACCAACAAGAAGGACGCTACCTCGAAGTTGAGAACAACGCTGAAGAAATTGTTCTGAACTTAGAAAGTCGAGATTAATGTCATCAGCTTGAAAGGTGAAATCACCTTTGGAATGCTCTTCAACACGGACACCTATATCAATCAACAATTGAATGAGATTATTGACATCAAGAATATTAGGTATGTTGGCTATTCTAACTTTCTCTGGCGTGAGCAGGGTTGCGCAAATTACTTGAAGTGCTTCATTCTTAGCTCCTTGAGGAATAATTTCGCCTTTTAAAAGGTGTCCTCCTTCTATGATAAATGCAGACATCGTTAGAGTGTTAGTAGTAGTTAGGAGTTTATTGTTTTTTACGGATTCAGTCGTAGCGTAATAGACCTAATCTTAAATCTCTTAGGGGAGATTGGTGAGCCTATTGCCTCCGTGTAAATTGGAACCTAACGCTACTAAATCCTTATAACAGATTATCTGTTTTTTACCTTATGAAAAGTATCAATTTTTATCAAGTCGTTTTTTTCAAAGTGAGGTGCCACTTCGCCATTAGTATATTCAGCAATATCTTGCGCCACTTTGTCATTTGTTATGCCATCACCCTTCCAGTCTGCCAAATTTCTCTTCATACGATTCGCTACTGCTTTTAAGGTACTTTTCTTCGTATTACCTTCAGGTAGGTGCTGCATTTTATCAATCAACTGCTCTACAATAACCCCATAATGTCTATATCTCATTTTGTGTTGAGGGTAGGGGATTTTATCGGGTCGTGAAGGATTGCTTGACACCTTGTTGATTTCTACAGGATAGTCTATATCCAGCTTGTAATCAGATAAATAAGCAAGATGATCCCAAAGTTTTGAATTATAATCCAACGAATATTTACGATAACCTTCTCCAAAATCCTCGGTGTTCATATCTACTGTTGCCATAACCTCGATAATACGCTTTGCGTATTCCAAACGACTGTTGCGGTCTGGAATTGTTAAAGCAAACTCTATCATTTTTAGAATATTCCTACCGTATTCAGGAAGGCGTAATTGTTGAATTTCGTTATTCATAGGAGAAGGGCAATGAGGAGAGAAAATGACAACGAGTTAATAGGTTGAGAGTAAACTAATCCTCTAAATTCAAATATACTCGTTCATTATGGTTCTAATAGCGATTTAGATTTAATTGCAACGAATTCTTTTAGATAAAATGGCTCAAAATAAGCAACGTTTACATAATCATTCTTTGCAATTGCTAACTCAGCAAGAGGAAGCATCATTCTGGCAGAAGGGTGTATGTTATCAATGAATCTTGCATTTTGATGCTTGATGACCTCTTTACACTTTTCAGCACCATTTCCAAAGAAGTATACAACACCCTTGTTCAACCATTCATCATAGGTGTGTTCATCAATAATATCAGCCTGCACCGTTCGTGCTTCTTTTAATGCTCGGTCATAAATGGTGGTATATGCCTCCATTCTTCGCGCATCAATCATTGGGCACAAGAGTGCGTCTTCGTCGTCTATTTCATCAGAGAGCAAGGGACCGACGCACAAAATCTTCAACGTAGGGATGGCTATGAGAGGTATGTTTCGTCCATAACATACTCCTTTTGCTGTTGACACACCGATACGAAGTCCTGTGTAGGAACCAGGACCGGAACTTACCGCAACTGCATCAAGGGGGATGGCATGACTATCAGCAAATGAAATGGCTTCTTCAACAAATGGAGCGAGGTATTTAGTGTGTGAGTTAGCTTCTTTATTATTTTTTTCAAAAATCACACTGCCATCTTGGCAAACTGCTACAGAGCACGTTTCGGTGGATGATTCTATAGTTAATATGCAAGACACGATTGCAAAGTGTTATTAGGGTTAATGATGAGAGGTTACAAATTAATTAAACCTTGCTTAGAACGAGATATCTACACCAAGCGTGAGTGTTTCGTGGAATTGGAAATATGAATATCCTTCCTTCTTGGCAGCGCTATCGTCAAATCTGGGATAAAGGAATAATTTGGTTGTGAGGTATTTGTTAATTCGAAGATTGATAGTGTTTTCCCATTCTATTTGGGCTTTGTCATAGTCGGTGAAGTAGTAGATGCGTCCATTCCAACGTATGTCTTTCCAAATGTTCCATTCAAAAGTAGTCGTGATGTTCGAACCGAATTCAAAATTACTATGTTTATCCTTCAAACCAAAATTATTTACC
>JAEIGA010003503.1_pt1 | contig 24555 bp, 22 predicted proteins | sample 9270691 | NCBI WGS metagenome assembly JAEIGA01 (sample SAMN17057246, study PRJNA624740) | gut metagenome | biome: biome; isolation source: fecal sample | host: Bos grunniens | place: China: Xizang | collected 2019
CACCGGCAGCAGCCTTCATAGTCACTGTTCCGGAATAATCGTTGTAACACAGTTTTCCACTATTATCGACATGCAACGTATTGGCAGAATCATCAGCGTACATTCCACTCACAATAGAAACAGACTCAATCCAACGGTCAGTCCTTGTCTTTGTTCCGGTGTATGCAGGAGTATAGTCAACATCGCCGGGAGTCGGCTCCGGGTCGGGAGTAGGATCGGGATTGGGCTCCACCACCTCATCATTCTTGAACTGGACAGTATAAGTATGGAAACTCTTGCTGTTGACAGCATAGTCGTTACCTTTTATGGTTATTGTGAGCAACTTTTTCGACTCATCAAAAGACTTCTCGATTGTAGCGCCTTTACCGTTAGTGGTTACAGAAAGCTTGCTTTCGTCATAATCGGCATCTATCGCATACGAAGTCTTGCCTTTAAGGAAATGGCTTACACCATCATAATAAAACGATGCAAGTTCTGAATAATAGACAAACTGTACATCGTCGGCCTCAAGTATACTTCCGTCCTGAATATTGCTACGGCTCCAATAATCTCCACTCGATATGATGACATTTACTTTTTCAGGTACAACGCCCTCTGTACCCTCGACATATTGCAGCGGCACTGTAATCTTCTGCCATGTATCGTTCGTCGAAGCAAACAGATAATCGCAACTGGCAATAAGAGTACCGCTCTGCGACAAGGCCGAGGACTTGCCCATTACCGCTCTGTCGACATCTTCCTTGACATCACCCGAAGCCGAAGAAGTTATATTGCTTTTAAAGGTACCGTTCCATATATAAGCAATGATATGCGCATTCTCATCAGCTTTGCCTTTTGTCCTTTTGTACCATCCTTCTATGGCATCCGGGCGATTAGAGAAAGCCATTCCGCCATATACACCGCCATCACAATTGGATACATTACTCACCGCATATACCCAAGGGGTTCCGAAATTGATGAATGCAGGAGCATTAGAGCCTATACCCATGACACCGACATACGTGTTTTTCATTTTAACAGAACTGCCGGCAGCATCGGAATAGCTTGAAGACTGTTTTTCGACAAGCACCTGTTTCTTCTCCATCATCACCTTCTGATTCACACTCGAACCGTTCCAACCCTCCGGCTCATCACCGGGACGTTGCCGAAGCCCGAACGCTGAACTGCCACCGGCCAAAGAGCCGTCGGACGACTGATAACTGCTACCGGCACTACCCTTCCAATTCTCAAAAGAGGAGTTCGGCAGATACTGTGAATAGACAGCCGTAACCGAACATAGCAAAAAAGCTGTAAAAATTCTCTTCATATAAACTAAGTTTAATCTCTAACGATAAAAAATCTTACAAAGATACTTCAAATTAGTTAAAAACAGAAAATTTATCAGTTTTTAACAGAATAATCCAAATCAACAGAAATACATAAACAGAAAAAGACATTTTCTAACGCAAACAGATAAAACAAGAACAATTTTCTCCGATAAAACATGGTTTACAGACAAAATTCTCGATTTTTAAAATTTTTACTTACATTTCTTCATTTTTCAAAAACAAGATAGTATCTTTGTGACAGAAATACAAAAACAACAGAAAAAATGAATGTAGAAACAACCCTTGAGAGCCTTAAGAAGAAATTCCCCAATGAACCTGAATATTTCCAGGCAGTTGAGGAAGTATTACACTCAATTGAAGAGGAATACAACAAACATCCCGAATTTGAAGCCAGCAACCTCATTGAACGGCTATGCATACCGGACAGGATATTCACATTCCGTGTAACATGGGTAGACGACAATGGTAAAGTACAGGTAAACACCGGATACCGCGTGCAACACAACAATGCGATAGGTCCTTACAAAGGCGGCATACGTTTCCACCCTTCTGTAAACGTGGGCATACTGAAATACCTCGCGTTTGAGCAAACTTTCAAGAATTCTCTCACCACCCTTCCAATGGGAGGTGCAAAAGGCGGTTCTGACTTTAATCCAAAGGGAAAGAGTGACAATGAGGTCATGCGTTTCTGCCAGGCATTTATCACAGAACTATGGCGCAACATCGGCCCGGAAATGGATGTTCCAGCCGGTGACATAGGCGTTGGTGCACGTGAGGTCGGATACATGTTCGGCATGTACAAGAAGCTGACACGTGAATTCAACGGAGTGTTCACTGGCAAGGGTCTGGAATTTGGCGGTTCTCTCATACGTCCGGAGGCTACAGGTTATGGCAACATCTACTTCTTGCAGGAGATGCTTGCGACACGTGGCGAGACCATTCAAGAAAAGACATGTCTTGTTTCAGGTTCCGGCAATGTTGCACAATATACAGTAGAGAAAGTAATCCAGCTTGGAGGAAAAGTTGTTACCATGAGCGACTCCAACGGATACATCTACGATCCCGACGGCATTGACCGCGAAAAGCTGGACTTCATCATGGAATTGAAGAACACAAGACGAGGCCGCATCAAGGAATATGCCGACAAATATGGTTGCAAGTATGTTGAAAATGCCCGTCCATGGGGTGAAAAAGGCGATATTGCACTACCGTCTGCAACACAGAACGAAATAAACGGAGATGATGCCAGAGCCCTTATATCAAACGGAGTGATTGCTGTTTCAGAAGGGGCGAACATGCCATCCACCCCGGAAGCAATACACGTATTCCAGGAAGCCAAGATTCTCTATGCACCGGGCAAAGCTTCAAATGCCGGCGGTGTATCTGTTTCGGGACTTGAAATGAGTCAGAACTCCGGAAAAATAAACTGGAGTAGCGCAAAGGTCGACCAGATGTTGCACGAAATAATGCATAATATCCATAACGCTTGCGTCAAATACGGAACACGCGAAGACGGGTACATTGATTATGTCAAGGGTGCAAATGTTGCCGGCTTCCTCAAAGTCGCTAAAGCAATGATGGCGCAAGGAATCGTCTGATTCAACTTAGACAGAGATATGTATACAAAAGCAAATCCGAGCGAGCCCGGATTTGCTTTTGTATATGCATTTTTTTAAGTAATTTAGCAGACCGAAACCAACAATCACAATAATGAAGAACAACACAAATGCATGGCTATGGATTCCGACCCTGTACTTTGCATCAGGACTACCCTACCATGCAATCACATCCATTTCCGACATAATGTATAAGGATATGGGAGTCGGCAATACAAAAATTGCACTATATACAAGTTTCCTTCTCATACCATGGACAATCAAGCCACTTTGGAGTCCTTTTGTAGAGATACTCGGCACGCGACGTAAATGGACTGTATACTCACAGTTAGTTTTAGCATTATGTTTCGTGGCCGTAGCGGCATGCATTCCTTCAAGCAACTATCTGGCACTCACCATTGCCGCATTCATGGTTGGAGCATTCGTATCTGCAACACACGACATTGCACTCGACGGATTCTACATACTTGCATTGTCGCAAGACAAACAATCCTTTTTCTCGGGAATACGAAACACTTTCTATCGTATTGCAACAGTATTCGGTTCGGGAGTACTTGTCATGCTTGCCAACGAACTTGTCAAGTATTCAGGAAACGAAACAAAAGCATGGAGCGCGACATTCATCATAACGGCACTGATAATGCTTGCACTCTTCTTTTATAACAGACATGCAATGCCGTCACCTGAAAATGATGTCGCTGTAAAGGCAAACAGCATATCCGATATTTTCAAGAGCTTTGGCGAGATAATCACAAGCTACTTCAGGAAACCGGGAGTAATATATTCAATTATATTCCTGCTGTTGTTCAGATTCCCCGAGGCACAGCTTGGCAAAATCGGGAAATTATTCCTCATGGACCCCGTATCTTCAGGAGGACTCGGACTCGACAAAGGAGAGATTGGATTCATCAACGGTATAATCGGTGTGATTGGGCTCATTGCAGGTGGCATCATCGGAGGTATATGCATATCACGTCAGGGCTTGAAGTACTGGCTATGGCCGATGGTGACAGCTATCTCACTGCCCGATGCCGTATATATATATATGAGTATGGCACAGCCCGACAGCCTCACAGCCATCGGCAGCTGCATCCTTATCGAACAGTTCGGATATGGTTTCGGTTTTACTGCATATACCCTTTATATGATATACATTGCACAAGGAAAATACCCGACGGCACACTTTGCCATATCCACTGCATTCATGTCATTGGGTATGATGCTGCCGGGAATGATATCCGGCAAGATACAGGAGTGGTTTGGATATGAGAATTTCTTCATTTGGGTGATGGCATGTACAGCCGTAACATTCTTTGTTTCGGCACTGATAAAAATAGACCCCAAATTTGGAAAGAAATAGAAAAACAGAGTATCTTTACACAATTATTGCAAACAACTGATGAAGAAAATGATACTGATAGCAGACAGCGGATCTACAAAAACCGATTGGGTTTTGTGCGAAGGCGGAACTATAGTCTCAAGAACCAGGACACAGGGACTCAACCCTACCCAACAGAGTGCAGAAGACATTTCTGACATTCTCAAAACAGAACTGGCTTGCAGAATAGAAGCAGACGCACCGGAAACAATTTACTTCTACGGTGCAGGATGTGCCTACGACAATGCTAACAAGAGAATGCTGAATGCTCTCGAAAGCATATTCAAGACAAGAGACATACACATAAACAGCGACCTACTTGCAGCAGCAAGAGCCCTATGCGGGCACGAAGAGGGAATTGCATGCATCCTCGGCACCGGTTCAAACTCATGCCTCTTTGACGGCAAGAAGATTATCGACAACACTCCGTCGCTCGGATACATACTTGGCGACGAAGGCAGCGGTGCACACCTTGGACGGCAACTTGTCAGCGACTGCATCAAAAAGCAACTATCAAAGACACTCATTGACAAGTTCATGAAGCAGTATAACCTTGACATTGCCACAATTCTTGAAAAGGTCTACCACACACCATTGCCTAACAGATGGTTGGCAAGTTTTACGCCCTTCCTGCATGAAAACAGGAAGAATGCCGATATCCATGCCCTATTGAAACACTGTTTCACACAGTTTTTCCAACGCAATACAATGGTATACAGACGTTCATGGCTGCCAATCCATGTCATTGGAGGTGTCGGCACAAGCTTTGCCGCAGAGATCAAGGAGACTGCTGAAAGCCTTGGCCTTTCAATAGGGAAAATAGTAGAAAGCCCGATGGACGGTCTCATCGAATACCATAAGACAAACAAAGAATAATAAAATAAATAAACTGTAAATTATTATCGACCATGAAGAAAAGAATTCTTACAATCGCAACATGCATCATTGCATTATTCGCGGTGTCATGCAGCCAAGAGACCTATCTCGAACACAAAAACACAATTACTAAAGGGAACACTGAAAGAATTGACACCCTTTCTTATGCCTATGGAATTAGAATCGGTAACGACATAGCCAACCAATTGCCATTACAGCAAGCCGACTATAACACAATAATCAACACATTTGAAGAGGCTATAATGAATTCCAAAGCTGTATTCAATGTCGGCGATGTAAAAATATGCATCGACAGCATGAATGCTATCGGCATGAAGCACTTTGGTCAAGAGTTCAACAGCAAGATTATAATGGCTCTAAATGACTCTACAGGCAACACACAGATTTTCAACGATGAGAACGAGAAACTTCTGTTCTCAACATTTGTGGGAGCAAATTACGGTTTCGGTTTGTCAAAATCAAACCTTCCTTTGCAGACAACATGGCTACTGAAGGGCATAAACGATATAAAGGAAAACAAACGCGAACTTGATGACAACACAATAAATTCGTTCATGCAGAACTACTATATGGTGGTTTTACCAAATGAAAAGAAGGCTGATTCTGAAAAATGGCTTTCAATGGTAGAGAAAGAGAGCGGCGTCAAGAAGACTGCTTCAGGCATCCTTTACAGAATTGAAAAAGCCGGAGACTCAAAGATTATGCCTGTAAACGATGAGGATAAGGTGAAGGTGCTCTACACAGGACGCAACTGTTACGGCGATGTATTCGACTCCAACATTTGGAACGATATGCCAAAAGAGCGTCAGGAAATGATGAAGGAGTATAACCCGGAGATTGAAGGAAAGGATAATCCAATAGAATTTGCACTCAATGGAGTAATCAAAGGTTGGACCGAGGGAATGAAGCTCGTTGGAAAAGGAGGAAAGATTACATTGTGGATTCCTTCAGAACTTGCATATGGCGAAAGAGGCCCAGGCATGATAGGTCCGAACGCAGCACTTCGTTTCGATGTAGAACTGCTCGAAGTAAATGGCAAGTAACAAAATAGAAATGACAATAAAAAATGGAGCGAATTTCGCTCCATTTTTTATTGGTTCGTATAAGTTTTTGGCTACACTCTACTTCTTGGTGAATAAAGAAACTGTTCTGTAATTACCCAAACATATCAAATCCACCGGAAGAATACATAACACAAAAACGCTCTACAATAACTTATTCTTTATTTTACAACCTCAGCAATAAATGCTTTCATTTCGGCCTGATGCGCTTCGACACTCTGCAGCAGTTTGAACTGTGCCTTTGAACGCACAAGGTTGTGCTCGGGATACTGTATCTTGTAATATGTATCGCCATTAATATAATCGGCCAAGAAACGTACTGTCTGCATATAAGGGAACAAAGCTGCTGCATAAGGCAGGTTCTCCACTTCAACAGGAGTTATGAACGATGCAGCCGACTTAAGATAACCCTTAGTGAACGACTTGAATATCTCCATATTGAAATTCACATTGTCAAGGTCCTTGTCATCCTCCTTGCCGGTATTTGCTGCAGAACGCAAGTAATCACCGAAATCGGAGAATATGAAGTTAGGCATCACTGTATCGAGGTCGATTACACAAAGTACATTGCCGTCCTTGTCAAAAAGGATATTGTCTACCTTTGTATCACAGTGGCAAATACGCTTTGCCAACTTGCCTTCGCGATGCAGACGCTCTCCTTTACACATCTCCTCAGCGCGAGCCTCAAGCTCGTCAACAAGCCACTGAACCTCAGAGAGACGACCGGCTTTGTTTTCGGCAACAGCCTCGCGGAGTTGGCGTAGACGGAACTCCATATTATGGAAATCCTTGATTGTCTCACCAAGTTCTGCCGGTATGTCGGCAAGCATAGCCTGGAAGTTACCGAAAGTCTCGCCGACAATGTATGATGTCTCGGGAGTAACAGCTGTCATAGACTCTGTATCGGGAATAAACTCCATCACGCGCCAATACTTCTCACCATCGAAATGATAATATTTGCCATCCTTTGCAGGAACAAACTTAAGTACCTTACGTGCAATATCATCTGTACTAGCAGCAAGCAGCTTGTCGTGAATGTGCTCTGTTACAGCCACAATATTGTTCATGAGCATATCCACGTCGGGGAAAATCGCATTGTTAACATGCTGAAGAACATAATCGGGAGCATCGCCTTCTGTTTTCACACGGTATGTAGTATTGATAAGGCCGTTGCCCAACGGAGCAACTTCAACAACATTGCCTTGAATGTTGAACTGAGAAACAATTGTGTTCATTGGAGTAATATTTTAAGGTTAGTTTACATCATTTTCGGCAAATTTATATAAAGAATAGAGCTTTTCAAAATTATATCGGGAATTTTTCTATGTAAGCAAATGCGGACGACCCATTCTTTCGGGTCGCCCGCATTTATGGTAGGAACGAATGGAAATATAAAATTCAAGGCTTGCGAAACTCTTAAAACCGGAGTTTATCGGGCATAAATAAAAATTTCAGAGCAAGCGCAACACTGAATTTTATTTTTGATTCATTTCACACAGACATTGATACAGACAGTTATCTTTTATTCACCATTGCATCGATAGCAGCAACAGCAGTAACATTCAGAATCTCCTGTACAGAGCTCTCGAAGTCGATAAAATGTATTGGCTTGTTGAGTCCCATCTGGATAGGACCGATAATCTCCACATCGGGACTTAATGCCTGCAACATCTTATATGACGAACTCGCTGAATTAAGATTAGGGAACACGAGAGTGTTGACCTCCCTACCCTTGACTTTGGTAAAAGGATACTTCTTATCGCGCAGTTCACTGTTCATAGCCACGTTCACCTGCATCTCACCGTCGAGCAGCCAGTCGGGATAGTTCTTGTGGATGTGCGCCACTGCTTCACGTACACGCTGGGCACTGCCACCCTGGTCGGTGCCGAAATTTGAATAAGAGACCATTGCTATTACCGGTTCATGATTGAAGAAACGCACTGATTTTTCGGCAAGCCTTGCTATATCTATAAGTGTAGAAGTTTCCGGAGCACGATTTATAAGTGTATCGGCTACAAAATATGTACCTTTTTTCGAATTGAGAATGTGCATTGTACCGAATGTTCCGAAACCTTCCTGCATGCCTATAACCTCTTTCGCGACTTTAATGGTATTGGAATATCTTGTATAAAGCCCTGTCACAAAGGCATCGGCTTCACCTGTCTCAACCATCATCATACCGAAATAGTTACGCTCAAACATCTTGTCGTTGGCCTCCTCGAATGTATATCCCTCGCGCTGACGTTTATCGGCAAGAATACGTGCATAGCGTTCGCGACGTTCACGTTCATTGGGGTGACGCAGGTTCACAATCTCGATACCCTCAAGACTCAAGCCGAGTTCTGTCGCCATTTTTGCTATAATCTCATCATTACCAAGAAGCACCGGCTGACATATGCCCTCTTCTTTAGCCTGAACAGCAGCCTTCATCATTGAAGGGTGTGCACCTTCGGCAAACACTACACGCTGCACCTCGGTACGTGCCATGTCATATATCTGCTGTGTAAGTTTCGATTCACGGCCCATAAACTCCAGCAGATGTTCCTTATACTCCTCCCAGTCGGTAATATTCTTGCGTGCCACACCGCTTTCAATGGCAGCTTTGGCAACGGCTGTGGAAACCTCGACCAACAGACGCGGGTCTACAGGTTTCGGGATAAAGTAGTCGCGTCCGAAAGAGAGGTTGCCCACCTTGTATACCTTGTTTACAATTTCTGGAACGGGCTGCTTGGCAAGGTCTGCAATTGCACGCACAGCAGCCATTTTCATCTCCTCGTTGATAGCTGTTGCTGCAACGTCGAGCGCACCACGGAAAATGTAAGGGAAACCTATTACATTGTTTATCTGATTGGGATAGTCACTGCGGCCTGTACTCATAAGCACGTCGGGACGGCAAGCTGTTGCATCTTCGTATGTAATCTCGGGTTCGGGATTTGCAAGAGCAAAGACAATCGGGTCCTTGGCCATAGACCTCACCATATCCTTCGTAAGGACATTGCCTTTCGAGAGGCCCAGGAACACATCGGCTCCGACTATCGCTTCTGACAATGTAGTAATATCGGTGCGTCCGGTAGCGAACTCTTTCTTCTCTGGAGTGAGATTTGAGCGTGAACTGCTAATTACGCCACGACTGTCGAGCATTACCACGTTTTCACGTTTCACACCGAGAGCTACATAGAGTTTTGTACAGGAGATTGCAGCAGCTCCGGCACCGTTCACAACAACCTTTACATCACCTATTTTCTTGCCATTCACCTCAAGGGCGTTGAGCAGACCGGCTGCCGAAATTATTGCCGTACCATGCTGGTCATCGTGCATCACGGGGATATCGAGTTCTTCCTTAAGCCGGTGCTCAATCTCAAAACACTCGGGTGCCTTTATATCTTCGAGATTTATACCACCGAATGTAGGAGCAATAGCCTTTACCGCGTCAATGAACTTATCTGGATTCTCCTCGTCTATCTCAATGTCAAACACATCGATGCCTGCATAAATCTTGAACAGCAGTCCTTTACCCTCCATAACCGGTTTTCCGGCTACAGCGCCAATGTTTCCGAGACCCAACACCGCTGTGCCGTTTGAAATTACTGCAACAAGGTTTCCTTTATCTGTATATTTATATGCATCCTGAGGATTTTTCTTTATCTCAAGACAAGGCTCGGCAACTCCGGGCGAATATGCCAACGACAGGTCGGTTTGTGTAAAATATGGTTTGGTAGGAACTACCTCTATTTTTCCCGGACGACGTCCGGCGTGGTAGTTCAAAGCATCTTCTTTGGTAATCTTTGCCATGTTTGTATCAATGATTTATCTAAATAACAGAAATTCTGTGAAAATATCAAATTATAACCGCATTACAGGAATTCATCTGCAATACCGCATTCAGTGAAGAACTCATCACCAGCTTCTCCGGCTCCAAATAGTGCGAAATCATATTTAAGAGGGTCTTCGGGAGAGAACTCACGCAACTTTTCCGTCAACTCTTCTACAGTACGCCTGTCATTCTGCTTGCGTGTTACCAGCCCCAAGATACGTGCCGTGCGTGCAACATGAACATCAAGCGGCATCATAAGTTGCGATGGCGAAACCCCTTGCCAGATACCCAAATCCACTATTCCATCCTTCCGACACAGCCAACGCAACATCATGTGAAGCCTCTTGCATGCTGAAGCCGGCTTGCCCTTCTGTGCTACAGGATTGCTGATGTGACGCGTGAGAAGACCACCGTTGGCTTCTGCCAGTTCACGGCGAAGGTTCCCGATGCCCTCCCAAACAGTACAGTCGAGGAACAAGGTTTCCATTGTCTTGTATCTGGAATATATATTCCTCAAGCCACGACAGATATACTTGAAATCACTTGCAAAGAATGTACGGTGGATATTCATCCTGTCGTCGAGCATTTCCCAATTTCCACTCATAACGTACTCATACGGGCGAGAGTCCATTATCTCATAGAACATTCTGTTGCCTGAACGCAGAATCATCTTTCTGTTGCCCCACGCTATGACAGAGGCCAACAATGCCACAATCTCCACATCCTCCTTGCGAGTGAAAGAATGGGGAAAACTTATGGGATCATTGGTGATGAACTCAACGCAGTTGTACTGTGCAGCCTTTGCATCAAGGACTGCCTTTATGCGTTCCATAATTGTTATCCGAGGAATGTTATTGCCTGTTGAAGGTCGCTATAAGTGTCATCACAAGCAGGAACAAGAGGCAAACGAAGGTTATTCTCCAACATGCCGAGAATCTCCATAAGTGCCTTGATGCCACTTGGATTGCCATCAACAAAGATGAGCTGGAACAGCTCGTTCAATCTGCCATGTATGTTACGGGCATCGCCTATACGCCCCTCCAGCATTGCTTGGACAAGTTTGGTCATCTGCTTTGGGAAAGCATTGCCGAAGACCGAGATAACGCCTATGCCACCGGCCTCCATAATATCTACTGTGAGACCGTCATCACCCGAGAATATATCGAAATGTGCCGGTTTCTTGGCCACGAGTTCCTTTACCTGAGCAAGGTTGCCCGATGCAGCCTTATAGCCAACTATGTTAGGACAGTCGTTGGCGAGGCGCACCACTGTCGATGGAAGTATATTCACTCCTGTGCGACCGGGAACGTTGTACATATATATCGGAAGGTCTGTAGCCTGGGATATAGCCTTATAGTGCTGATAGATACCCTCTTGTACGGGCTTATTGTAGTAAGGAGCCACAGATAGGATTGCATCGACACCGGTGAAATCCTCAGTCTTAAGTTCCTCGACAACGGCACGGGTGCAGTTACCGCCCACACCCAGCATTATCGGCATACGGCCGTCAACTTGCTTTATGATGCGCTTTCGTATTTCACGTTTCTCATCCATTGTCAATGTCGGAGTCTCAGCAGTAGTACCCTGAACACAGAGGAATGCTGTGCCGCAGTCGAGATGCATCTGCACCAGTTTCTCCAATGTAGCATAATCCACCTCACCTGTGCTTGTGAATGGCGTAACGAGCGCAACGCCCATGCCTTTGAATGTTTTTCGCATCATATTGTATTTAATTTTGTACCTGAATTTTCGGAGTGCAAAATTACATCAAATTTCGTTATTATTAAACATTAATTGTGTAAATATATATTAATACACTAATAAAAAAGGCATCTGTACACTTTTCACTTGAGCATTTCGAGAAACTCCTCCTCACTGACCAGTCTTACCCCAAGCTTGTTAGCTTTCTCAAGTTTTGCAGGGCCCATATTCTCGCCTGCAAGAATGAACGATGTTGTCTTACTCACACTGCCCACGTTCTTCCCACCATTATTCTCTATCATATCCTTGTATTCATCACGGGAATGGTGCATAAAGACACCGCTTATAACAATGCTCAGTCCTTTGAGTATATCGGTACGTTCCTCGACAATCTCCTTGCCGACACTGAACTTAAGCCCCACCTCCTTAAGACGTGCCACAAGCATCTTGTTACACTCTTTCGAGAAATAGTCCTTGACAGAAGTTGCTATGCGCTCACCGATTTCATCCACAGAAACAAGTTCCTCTAACGAAGCCGACATCAATGCATCTATGGAACCGAAAGTACGTGCAAGGCGTTTGGCCACAGTTGCACCCACAAAGCGTATTCCCAAAGCAAAAAGCACCCGTTCAAAAGGAACTTCAAACGAACCCTTCAGGGCTTGAACGATATTCTCGGCCGATTTTGCTCCCATACGAGGAAGGAACATAAGTTCCTCGGGCTGTAATCCGTATATATCGGCAACATCCTTAACTAGTCCATAATTGAAAAGAAGTTCAACGGTTTCCGGGCCCATTGAATCGATGTTCATTGCCTCACGCGATATGAAATGCTCTATCTTGCCTTTTATCTGAGGGGGACAAGAAGCCTCGTTGGGGCAATAATGAGCAGCCTCACCCTCAACACGCACAAGCGGTGTCCCGCACTGAGGACATTGAGAAATAAATGTCACCTTGTCTCCCAACATGAAACGTGCTGACGTATCGACACCCGTTATCTTAGGAATAATCTCACCGCCCTTCTCTACATAGACCATATCGCCGATATAAAGGTCGAGTTTACCTATGATATCGGCATTGTGCAACGAAGCGCGTTTGACAACCGTTCCCGACAACTGCACAGGGTCAAGATTGGCTACAGGTGTGACTACACCTGTACGTCCCACCTGATAAGTAACCTCATTAAGACGGGTAAGCGCCTTCTCTGCCTGAAACTTGTATGCAATGGCCCAACGGGGCGACTTTGCCGTATAGCCCAAATTCTTCTGCTGACGCAGAGAGTTTACCTTGAGAACAATTCCATCTGTAGCGTATGGCAGATTCTTGCGCTCGGCATCCATACGTTCAATGAAATCGAAAACCTCGTCAATAGTCTTGCATTTACATGTGACATCGGAGACCTTGAAGCCCCATTGTGCAGCAGCTGTCAGATTCTCATAATGTCCGTCAGCAGGAAGGTTGTCGCCAAGAAGAAAATAGAGGTAAGCATCAAGCCCACGTTTTGCAACGATTGAAGAGTCCTGCAACTTGAGTGTTCCCGAAGCTGCATTACGCGGATTTGCGAACAAAGGCTCACTGTCAAGCGCACGCTCTTCATTGAGCCTCTCGAAAACGTTCCATGGCATAAGCACTTCACCGCGTATCTCAAACTCTTTAGGATAGCCTTCGCCCGAAAGCACAAGAGGAACAGAACGGATAGTCTTTACATTTGCCGTGACATCATCTCCCTTTTCGCCATCACCTCTGGTAACAGCACGCACCAACTTGCCATCCACATATGTCAATGATATTGAAGTGCCGTCAAACTTCAGTTCACAACATATCTCAAAATCCTCATTCAGCAGTTTCTTAACCCTTTCGAAGAAATCGGCAACCTCACTCTTGGAGTATGTGTTTCCCAAAGAGAGCATAGGATATTTATGGGCAACCTGAACAAATTCCTTTGTCAAGTCGCTACCTACACGCAATGTTGGCGAATTAGGGTCATACATTTCGGGATGATTGGCTTCGAGTTCCTGCAACTCCTTCATAAGCATATCGAATTCCATATCGCTTATTGAAGGTGCATTATCCACATAATATCTGCGGTTATGTTCATGCAATTCGTGTCGTAGTTCCAATATTCTTTCTTTCGGGTTCATGGACAAGTTTTTTATTGCGAAGATAACGATAAACGAGCGAAAGTTGTGCAAGCGAATGGGTAAAAATTTATTTTTATCCACAATGAGCGCAACAAAACTTCGCTGAAAGCAAAAAGAAAAAGCTTGCTTTTATTTTTTCACTGCGAGTGCAGAAATCAGCTACACCGACAGGTGAAGATAATTTCAAAGAGACAAAAAAGAAAAACCGAGCAACATATATAAACAATATGGCAGCCCACGTGGGCTGCCATATTAAAAGAAGTTTACATCCTAATCAGAGAGCACCATAAGCATAAGTCACAAGCAGATACTGCTGTCCGTACACAGTTGTACGTGCACTGCTGATATTATATGTGACAGCGTTGTTGCGATCGGCCTTTACATAACCGGTTGACATCTCCGAGAAACCGGCCCTTCTCAATGCAGAGCCATAAGAGTTCCAGGCTGCATCATCGGCCTCATAAATGAATGTAACCGAGTTGGCAGTTGTCAGATACCCTACAGCCGACTGGTTGAACGAAGGAAATGCCGACAAGAATGATGCCACACCTGCCTGCTGTTGTGGAGAAACTACACCCATTGTATAGCCATTCTTAACGAATGCCTTTGTTATAGACTTTTCTGTGCTACATGATGTAAACATCAGGACTGCTGATAGCAAAAAAGATGCTGTAAACGTAAATAATCTTTTCATAACACTTTTTTCAATATATTAATAACAATACTCTTTACCTGCAAAGTTTTCCGAGTGCAAAAGTATCATTTTTTATTTGAATTATTTAGATATGTGTTTAAAAATTATTGAAAACATTTCTATTGCAAAGCACCGGTTTGAGCAGTATTCTCCTGCGCGGGAATTGCAGAGGTCGCAACGTTGCCGTTAGTGGGATAACCGCTAATTGGCGTATTTGTAGTCTGCCGAAGTACTTCTGGCGGTATTCCCTCCATTTGAGTTCCCTGCATCAACTGCTGTTCGTTGCGTTTCAACGATTCGAGAATCCTCGTAGCAAACGGGAACGAGGAGTTCTCAAGCATTGTCCTGACATCAACCGCATTGGCACGGAAAAGTTCAAGCAGGAAGTTGTTGGCTATCATCTGGTATGCCGGGGTGTTATAACCATCCGAAACGGTGATATCTATTTCGCATTCCTGAACCTTTTTAGGGTCATATCGTTTAGCCTCTTCACTATATTGTGAACCGGCGATATCTATATAACGTCCTTCGTTATAGAACTGCTGTACAGTCTTCATCATTTTGGTATCGCGAGAAACGTCGCGAGATTCCCGATGAATGGCGGCTCTACAGTGAGTTTCCGTCAACAGCGGCAGAAGCCTTCCAGAGCACCGGACGGCGAATATTCCGCATAAGTTATGTGAACGAGGCACGCAAGAACTGTGTTCCGCCGGCATTCATAGGCGATATTGTGACAAAAGATGCGAAAAACGGAGGCAGCACCACGTGCTTTGTTCCTGCAGCGCCCGGCGAGGAGTGCAACTGCAACAACCTCATGGTGTGGACAATGCCCGACAAGGAACAGCAACTGCGCGACAGATATATTGTAACTGTCGATGTAGGCGGAACCGGAACGAAAGCCGACTACTCCTGTATTGTTGTTGCCGACCGCATAGCCATGACCGAAGGAGGCGTACCGGAGATTATTGCATGCTGGCACGGACATATCGAACACGACCGTCTCGCATGGAAAGCAGTCAGCATTGCACGTGCCTATTGCAATGCACTTCTGGTAATTGAGTCGAACACCTTGGAAACAGAAGGGACAGAAGGTGACAATTTTGAATACATCCTCAACGAAATAGCCGGGAAATACAGCAATCTCTATTGCCGCACCTCGCAGACTGAAATCAGGCAAGGCCGTCCTCGGCGATGGGGATTCCACACCAACAGTTCCACAAAGCCAATGGTAATAAACTTTCTCAACAAAGCATTGCGCGACGGGCTTTATATAGAAAGATGCATACAGACAACATATGAGCTCGACCTTTATGAACTGAAGGAAAACGGCAAGGAGATGGGAGCAGTCGAGGGGAACAATGACGACCGTGTAATGGCAACAGCCATACTGGTTTGGGTGTGCTACAACTATCCGTTGCCCACTCACGCAAACAACGACAGAGTGCACAGCAAGCGCACACGTATCGTCAGTGAAGCAAGCATGTAACCCATGAGCACAATAAAAAGTCAGAGGGCGAACCATAAGAAATGGGTCGCCCTCGTCTGTGTGGAAACAATTCTACTTTTGAGTCATTTCCGATTACCCTATTCATAAACATTACGCCGCGGATAACGATTCCTGTACTCCTTTACTATTACATCGGAAGCAAGAATCTTATAAACATCCTTACGCCTGTTCGAAGGCTCTATATCATCCTTGTGTCCGGGATTATAAATGGTTATTTTCTTGACCTTACGTTTGAATTTTGGAAAGCGCAATGAAACAAGGACATTTTTCCCTTTGCAACCATTCACTATCAGCAGACGGTCCATTGTCAATCCATCGGTATATCCACGTACTTTGTATATATCACCGGTGCCCTCGTCCCGGATATAAATGCCCTTGCTGAATCTTACCCACTGTGAATCGAAATATACCGAGTGGGAAAAAGTAACGATAGTCTCATCTCCCTCATCATGTATGTTGTAGAGTTTGATTGGAGAAACCGGAGACCACGGAATCTCTTCTGAAGCAAACTCTACATCATGCTCAGTAAGTACCTGACCTTCATTGAATACCTTGCGGTCATATTCGTTAAACTGCTGTGCAGACATTATAAATGGGAACACCAGCAGAAAAAGCAATGCTATTTTTTTCATATCAATATATTTATCAGTGTTTAAGTAATGACAATATTTCTTCGTGAGTAAACACTCCGCCAATCAATGCAGCGACAGCCGTTTCGACCTTACCGTCGACATATGCAACGTTGGTCATCAGCAGCGAGTTAAGGCCACCATATCCGCTTTTTACATATATGTTCGTGCGTATACCATTCTTATTGTAAGACATCACACGCTCAAAACCTTTCTCCATTGCCACAGCTGAAAGGCTCTCGACTTTTGCGATACACCTTTTCGTCTCTTCCGAACCGGCAGCCACATACACACTTTGGATGAAATCCACCTTGTCGCTTATCGATTTCAGGTCAATATCCCCTATAGGCAGATTCGCTATCCTGCTCATCATAAGCCTGGATATGTATGTATAGCGCATATCCGGAGAATTTATCTTGCTGCAATACTCAAAAAAACCGTCTATGTCATCATAGCCATTGTCGGTGGAATTGCCGGCAGACATGCCAAAAGGCAGACAGAGAAAAAGAATCAACAACAGTTTAGTTCTCATATCATTCATAAATTGCATTGTTCAACACTATCAATTGTTTCAGGTGCTCCTTCTGTTCCTTGATGCCATGCACGGCCGCATCGGAAAATATTGCAAGAAGCACCTCTATATGGTCGGCTACATCCTCGGGATTGTTGAATGTATCGTTCTTGTATCTGCCACACTGCTCCAGAAACTCCGCATTACCGCTCCTTTGCACGTTCTCGCCTACATATCGGGTATCGGTACATTCAGATTGCTCGCTTACCACTACTGTCACTACATTATCCCTGCCTGCGTCTGCAAGAAGTGTGTCCCCGGGTTGCTGCACCTCACTCGTGGAATAAGGGGAAAGTATAAATACCAGCAGCACCGCGGCTGCAACAGCCACGGCCGTGTATAGATAGCGCAACACCACCCTACGCGGAACTGATTTCTCCCTGACATCAACAGACTCCTGCGCTGCAAGATTGTCAATCATTGCCGAAATTCCATTCATAGCTTCGCTGCAGTCATACTCTACAGGCTGCAGCATTGCAAGCATCAGTTCTCTATCCTCAAGAGCATCGGCCGGCAGATTCTCGCCCATTAAATAGCGACGGAGTTCATCCTCCTCATCGCGGGTCGTTTCACCCAAGAAGAATTTCTCTTTCAAAAATTTGTAATCCATTGCGCTATCTGTTTATTCTTTTATAATACTCCTTTACAAGTTGTCTTGTGCGTGACAGGATTGTCCGCACATTCTCTACACTCAATCCTGTAGCATCTATTATCTCTTCGGTTGTCGCCCCTTGCATGCGCATCGTCATTATGCGCTGCTGCTTATCGGGCAGACGGATAATGAATTGCTCAATCTTTTCTTTTATGTCCTCGGTCTCGAATACAGCGTGACACTCAGCGGTGATATCCTCCTCTTCCGTTACCCACTCAGGTTCAAGACTCTTCGACCGCCACCTGTCACGACAGATGTTCATGAGCATCGCTCTGCAGTAACCGATGTCATTATCGACTCCGCCGAGTTCATCACGTCTCTCCCACAGTTTCAGGTACAATGACTGCATGACATCCTTGGCATCCTCATTGTTGCCTATGTTTGCCATGGCAACAGCAAAGAGCCTGGGATATATATGTATGAAACGTTTCTTGAACTGTTCAGCAGTCATTGATTCATCTGTTCGGTTTATCTTATAGTTATTATTTTCTTGAACTCCTTCCAGCCGGGAGCGTTCCTGTATGCCTCGACTGAGGCTTCGGGGACAAGCAATGTCAATGTCTCCTGCAAGGGAGCAGGCTCTTCACCATTAATCGCGTCAAGTTTGAATGCATCTTTCCCCAACACCGGCGGAACGGTTGCATAACAATTGACTTGACGCAGATTCTTGCAACCAGAAAAAGCCCCGTCACCAATCTTCTCTATTGTAGCGGGCAGTATCACATACCTCAACAGACTATGCTTTCTGAAAGCATTATTGCCAATTTTCGTGGGAAGTAGTTCTTTGGGGAAGTCTGCAGCGTTACAGATTTCTGTACCCCAACCGTCAACAATAGTCTTTGTCTTTTTGTCGACAATAACCTGCCCGTTGCCGTAATAATATTTGTTGTCCTTATCTACATCAACCCTCACAAGTTCGGGGCAATCAACGAATACTGCACCATAACGGCCGAACTCCTTGAGAGATTCAGGAAGAGAGACATACCTCAGTTTCGGACACCCATAGAAAGCACTTTGAGGAATATTTTCCACGCCATTCTCAACTATTACTTCTTCAACTCCACTATCCATAAGGATTTCGTAATGGATTTTCCTCACACTACCGGGAATAACCAGCTTCTTGAGTTCCTTACAACACACAAAAGCACTTCTCTCAATTGTTTCAAGGGATGAAGGCAACTTTATCTTCTTTATTTTACTACCGTAAAAGGCGCAACTTGATATTACCTTTACTCCTTCAGGAACAATCGTCGTTCCCTCGCACCCTTTCAATAGACAGCCTGTCGCACTCTCAATGATTGCATTGCATCCCTTACGGCTGTCATAGACCTTGTTGCCTTTCTTGACCTTGATTACCTTCAAGGAATCGCACGAGATAAAAGCTTGCTCATCGATTTCGGTTACAGATGCCGGTATCTCCAGACACTCGATTGAGGTTCCAATGAACGCCCAACGCCCAATCCGTCTCAACCCTTCAGAGAAAGTAACTGCAGACAGCGGATAACAACAATTGAAAGCAAAAGGCTCAATAATCTCCACACTCGGTGGAAAATTCAACTCAAAAGGTTCTATTGAGGAATCATGACAACTTATAAAAGCATTACCGGCAATAACTTCAACACCGTCCGGAATTACAGTCGCCTTGCATCCCACAAGCAACGTGTTTGTCCTTGTCCTTATGATGGCATTGCAATCTCCCCGGCTATCAAAAGTCTTGTTATGACAGTCTACTGCCAGATGTTCCAGCGAACGCAATCCCATAAAGGCGAAATCACCTATTTCATTCACTCCAGAAGGTATTGTAAGGCTTTTCAGATTAATACACCCGTTAAATGCAAACTTATTGATTGAACGAATTGTATTAGGCATTACTACAGAAAGCAGTTCATCATTACATTCAAATGCACTCTCTCCGATAGCAGTTACAGTGTACTCCTTGCCGGCATAGTTCACCTTTTCTGGAATAAAGACAACATCCTTGTAGCATTTGTAACCGTCATCTATAATTTTCTTATCGCTTGGAAAAGTAACCTCAACGGTTTTCTCCTCGTCAGAGATAATGTTATAATAGATGCCATCTACTTCAAAGTCATGAGCAAGTGCCATACAAGGCAGCAACACCGCCAACAGGAAAACAAAAATATTCTTATCCATATTCTCTTATTGTTATTGTTCCTCTATAATACGCTTGAACTCTTTCCAGCCCGTGGCGTTCCTGTAGGCGTCGAGTGCCCCCTCGGGCACTACTACAGTCACACATTCCTCAATTGGGATGTTCCAGTCACTTTCGTAATTGTTAAGGACAAAAGCCTTATCCCCAAGCACAGGCGGTACTTTGCTGCTGCAATGTATGAGCCGCAATGACGGACAAGCGTAGAATGCATAGGATTCAATCTCCTCAACAGACTCGGGGAGCCATACGCTTGTGAGCAAGCGGAAACCGGCAAATGCCTGCGAAGCAATCTTCTTTGGCATATACCGGCGCAATCCATGGTCAATCCGGCACTGGTCAAGAGCAAAGCCACTGATGACAGTGAGTGTCTTCTTGTCAATAATGGCATTGCCGTAACAATAGAAATAGGGATTCTCCTCGGGGATTACAACCTCTGAGAGCAGATGACAATCACCGAACAGGAACCTGTACTTCTCATCAGGATTACCTATTTTCTTCAATGATACCGGCAAATGGACTCTTCTCAAATTGATGCAGTTGCTGAACGCAGAAGTCTCAATACTCTCTACCCCCTCCTCTACAATAATCTCTTCAAGCCCGAAGCAAGAGGAGAATGCATACTCTCCTACACTCTTCACATTGCCGGGGATTACAATGCGTTTCATTGCCTTACTACCTATGAAGGCACCATTCTCAATCTCCACAACCGAAGAAGGAATCTCAACAGCAGGCACATGTATATCGTTAAAAGCTTTATTCCCGATGACTTTTACACCCTCAGGTATTACTGTTCCTACGCATGCCTGAATAAGCCTGTCGCCGGTACTCTCGATGATTGCGTTGCATCCCTTGCGGCTGTCATAGACCTTGTTTCCCCTTTTTACCTTTATTGACGTGAGTTTAGTGTTGTTACGGAAAGCACTCGGGTCAATCCTTTTGACCGATTTCGGGATGACAAGACTCTCGATTGATGTTCCGTCAAAAGCCCAGCCCTCAATAACTTCAACACCTTCGTGCAACACAACCGCGTTCAACCATTTTCGCCCTGCGAATGCGCTCGACCTGATAACTTTGACACTACCCGGGATTTCAAGAGCGAAAGGTTCTACCCCATTCTCAGGCACTATCCAAAAAGCATTACGGGCAATGACCTCTACACCCTCGGGGATTATAGTACTATTGCAGCCGAACTGCAATGTAGCCGTCTTGCTCTTGATGATTGCGTTGCATCCTTTGCGGCTGTCGTAGACCTTGTTACCCTCATCAACAACAAGATTTGTCAAAGAAAGAAGATTCTGGAATGCTCCCGGCTCAATTTCCATTACGCTTGCCGGGATGGTAATGCTCTTCAACTGAGGACAAGACGCGAATGCACAATCCTTTATAACAAGGAGAGTGTTTGGCATCACAACCGACAGAAGTTCTTCATGGCAGGTAAAAGCCCTCTCTCCTATGGCAGTAACGGTATACTCCTTGCCACTATAGTTCACTTTCTCGGGCACAAAGACCACATCCTTGTAGAACTTGCGCTTAATTGCATGCTCTTCATCCTCGTTGTATGTAACTTCAACGGTTTTCTCATCCTCGGATGTTATATTGTAGCAGATTCCGTCTACGATAAAATCATGTGCGAATATACAGCATGGCAACAACACTGCCAGCAGAGTGCACAAAAGTATCTTTTTCATGTTGACCGATTGTTAAAATGAAGAATTTGTTTCTTTAATATGCTTGAACTCTTTCCAGCCCGGGGCGTTCCTGTAGGCATCGAGCGTGCCTTTGGGAACAAGCAGCACTGCTCTCTCATGCAAAGGAAGCGTGTAGTCATGCATTCTTTTGCTTGCTGCGAATGCATCATCGGCAAGCAGTGGAGGAACCTGGGCTTTGCACACGATTAGGCGTAGGGCTTTACAGCCGTAGAATGCACGTTCTTCAATCTCCTCCAAAGTCTCGGGGAGTGTAACTTCCGCCAAAAGTTCGTGACCCTCGAATGCACGTCGGCCAATCTTCTTTGCCTTCAGGCGGACAAAACCGTTTCCCACATAACACTGGTCAATACCCCAGCCGTCAACTACAGTTCTTGTCTCCTTTTCAAGCAATACGCTTCCGTTGCAATAGTATGTTTCGTTCTCATTGCCGAGGCTGACCCATTCAAGTTCACGACAACCGTGGAACAAGCCATTGTAAGAATAATAGCTTCCGATTCTACCGAACGTGACAGGGAGAGTGGCTTTTTTAAGTCTCTTGCAGCCAAGGAAAGCATTCTCGCCTATTTTTTCTACTCCATCTTCCACAACAATCTCTTCTATGCCACTGTGGCAGAAAGCCAAAGAAGCAATCTCTTTCACACTGCCGGGAACCACAACCTTTTTCAGTCTATGACAATCCATAAAGGCATAACCCTCGATAGTCTCGAGAGATGAAGGGAATTTCACCTCTTTTATTCCACACCTTGCAAAAGCATCGTAGCCTATAATCTTCACACCCTCGGGGATAGAAGATTCCGAACAACCCAATATCAATTTACCACTCTTGCTTTCAATTATCGCATTGCACCTTTTGCGGCTGTCATAGACCCTATTACCCCTCTTTACCTTTATAACTTTCAATGAATCATTGGCAAGGAAGGCTTTGGGTACAATTTTTGTAACAGAAGAGGGAATTATGATACGTGTAATCAAAGTTCCGCTAAAGGCATTTGCACCTATTGTTTTCAGTCCTTCGGAGAAATGTACTGCAGCAAGTGGAGCACAGCCGGCAAATGCCTGATGGTCAATTACCTCTACGCTCTTAGGGATAGTCATTTCAAAAGGTTCGATATCGTGTCCTCCAAAGCAGGTCATAAAGGCACCGTTGGCAATCACTTTTACTCCATCGGGAATAACAGTGTTCTTGCAACCAAGATACAAAGTATTGGAACCGGTCTTTATAATGGCATTGCAACCCTCACGGCTGTCGAAGAACTCGTTCTTCTCATCCACAGACAGACTTTCCAACGACGGTAAGCGACGAAACGAAAAGTTTTGAAAATCCTTTACATTCTCAGGAATTGTAAGACTCTTTAATTTCGGACAGTTTGCGAACGCATTATGGCCGATTGTAACTATTGTCTTAGGCATTACCACCGATAAAAGTTCATCATTAAGTTCAAAGGCATTCTCTCCTATTGCAGTTACAGTATACTCCTTGCCGTCGTGATTAACTTTTTCGGGTACAAAGACAACATCCTTATAAAACTTACGGTATACATTCTCAGGCTGTTCATCACTGTTGAATGTAACCTCACAAACCAAGTCAGGCTCCGATATTATGTTGTAGCAAATGCCATCCACAATAAAGTCGTGTGCCGATACAACATTGCACATATGAGCCAATAGGCAGACAATAAAAATCCTTCTCATATCATTGCTTTTTATATGTTTCTATTTACATGACGTTTAAAAAACTGAAACATTACAAAAATATACCTTTTTTTTGAAAAATCATTTGAAACAGATTCACTGCTTCAGCAATACTACACAAGATTTCAAGCAAAAGCAAATCAATAGAAAGAGCAATGCAAAACATTGAATTTAACACAATTTAGCAAAGAGCAAAAGTATTGAATTTCAACTCTTTAAAGAAGCCAAGAATATAATAACGTCCGTACATTGACGGTTACAAGTTATTCATATTTTGACTAAATTTACATAGAAAAACATGAACAAGATGTCAAAACATCGTTCGGAAAACAGCAAACAAACAAACTTAAAAATTATGAACAAAATCTATTCCGACGCAATCCTAAAGGCCCATGCACTGGCCGATGGCGTAAAGAAACAAGCCAATCTCCTTGCTCAAAAAGGAATCAAAATTGATGTTGAGAAACTGAATGCAACACGCATGATGCTTGAAGAAGCCGGCAAAGACAAGATGCCGCAGAAGCAAAACTGAGAGAGGCACGTGAGCATGCCCATGAATGTCTCGAAGAATTAAAGAACATCTACACATTGTCAAAGACACCGATAAAAGAAAATTTTTCCCCAGAAATATGGTTCACATTCGGTCTTCAGGACAAAAAGTAGATATTCAGAGAACACAATCTAAAATACAATCCGGGAAATGCGCCCATTTCCTGGATTGTTATATGAATCTTCCTATAATAGCGAGATAACGGATAATCGCCGGATTATTTTTGAAATTTTATCAGCAGAAGTAATTACCACATACAAAAAAAGAGAGTCTCAATTGCTTGAAACTCTCTTCTTGAAAAAGTGGCGATGACCTACTCTCCCACAAACATTTGCAGTACCATCGGCGCTGTTGGGCTTAACTTCTCTGTTCGGGATGGGAAGAGGTGGAACCCCAACGCTATCAATCGCCTTAATGCATGAACGATTATTGACGATGTCCA
>JAEIGA010003504.1_pt1 | contig 24550 bp, 23 predicted proteins | sample 9270691 | NCBI WGS metagenome assembly JAEIGA01 (sample SAMN17057246, study PRJNA624740) | gut metagenome | biome: biome; isolation source: fecal sample | host: Bos grunniens | place: China: Xizang | collected 2019
AATAATGTAGTATAGATGAAAGAAAATGGCGTGCAGTTACCATCTATCTTAGTGGAGCGTCTTCGCCTGTCGCATGAAAGCATACTTTTTGATTGGAGTGAATGTTTTATGCTGGAGAAAGTGGCGTGGGTAACAGACAGCACTGGTTTTTTGGATGATGAATTGCAGAAAAATGAAAATGTGTATGTTGTGCCTATTCAGATTCATATGGAAGGGAAAAATTATTTGGATGGAATCAATATTACGAATGAGGATATGTTTCGAGCGATGACCGAAAGAGGAGCGGTTGTAACAACCTCACAGCCTTCTGTCGGACAATTCCATGAGCTGTATCAGCAGTTGGAGAATAACGGTTATGATCGCATATATGCTTTCTTACTATCAGAACAATTAAGTGGAACCGTTTCATCAAGCAAGCAAGCCAGTCAATTGGTAAATATACCTGTACATACTTTTGATACAATGTTGTTGTCTTATCCTTTGACATATATAATGAAAATGGCAATGGCTTTATTTGAAAAGGGGTGTAGTTCCTATAAATTATTGGAGCGGGCTGCATCTTTTCGTGATAGTAATGAGGCTTATGTGTTAATAGGTAGCTTGGAACAGCTTCATAAAAGCGGCAGATTAAGTTCTATTAAATATTATTTAGGCAGTTTTTTAAAAATCAAGCCGATTGTCGCAGTTGTGAAAGGGAAGCTAGAGATTCCTGATATTGCTAGGAATGAAGTGCAAGCTGAAAAGATGATTTTCGCAAAGCTGAAAGTCGCGGTTGATAGCCATGATATCTCTGATTGCATGATTTTATATGGCAGATTTAGAGAGCAAGCAGATAGATGGATTGAAAAAATCGGACACCTATATCCGCATTTGCACATACATGTTTATCCTTTAGGAACAGCATTAGGCGTTCATGTTGGCGGAAACACATTGGGAATCAGTTGGTTTAAGGAGAAGATATAAATATTATGAAAATACTTACAGCAGAAAATGTGACGAAGGAAATGGCAGAAAAAACATTATGGAGCCAAATTTCCTTTTCCATTACAGAGGGAGATCGAATTGGTATAATCGGTGTGAACGGCTGCGGTAAATCAACACTTATGAAATTGATTGCCGGTATAGAAGACTGTGACCAAGGCTCGATTGAACACCCGAAAGATTATAGTATTTCGTACTTAGCTCAAGATCCGGAGTATAGTGAGAATGTTACAGTAATGGACTATTTATTTGCTAGTGATACGCCGCTATTTTCTTTAATAAGAGAATATGAGCAGGCACTCAAGCAACTTCAGGAACAGCCTGAAAATATATCGCTACAAGAGAAAGTGATGAAGCTTCAGCAACGAATGGATGACGAAAATGGCTGGGATCGCAATGCCGAGGCAAAGGCTATTTTAAATAAACTTAACCTTCCGGATACTAATGCTATGCTTGGTCAATTATCCGGAGGGCAAAAAAAGCGTGCGGCATTGGCAAAGGCGTTGATTGAGCAGTCAGATTTGCTTATTTTAGACGAGCCGACGAACCATTTGGATGCCAGCAGCATTAAGTGGCTAGAAGAATATATTGTTAAATATCCGTATGCCGTGCTATTTGTAACCCATGATCGCTATTTCTTGGATAATATTGCTACGAAAATATGGGAGCTTGATCAAGGTTCTTTATTTGAATATCAAGGGAATTATGAGGATTTTATCGAAGGAAAAGCAATTCGTGAGGAAAACGAAGCAACGACAATGGCGAAAATGCAAAGCCTATTTAAAAATGAATTGGCATGGATGCGTAAAGGTGCCAAGGCTCGTACGACGAAGCAAAAGGCTCGTATTCAGCGTTTTGAACAGCTAGAGGGTGAAGTGGGCAAAGGGGCTACAAAAGAAAATGTTGAGATGGATTTAGCTGGATCACGTCTTGGCAGAAAAGTAATTGAATGTAAAAGCATTTCCAAGGCTTATGGTGACAAAACCATACTTAGAGATTTTTCAAGGCTATTTAAGCGCGGCGACCGTATTGGCATCATCGGTGATAATGGTACGGGCAAATCGACATTACTACGTATTTTGGCAGCAAGTGAGAATGTTGACAGTGGAGAAGTGGATCAAGGTACTACTGTGAAAATCGGCTTTTATACGCAGGAAAATGAGGATATGAACGAGAAGCTGCGCATGATTGAATATATTCGAGAGGAAGCTGAAGTTATTCAATTAAAGGATGGCAGTCACATTTCGGCCTCACAAATGCTCGAGAAATTCTTGTTTCCAATGCATACACATGGTACACCGATTTATAAGCTGTCAGGTGGCGAAAGAAGACGTCTTTATTTGCTGCGTATTTTAATGTCTTCTCCGAACGTTCTGCTGTTGGATGAGCCGACGAATGACCTAGATACGCAAACATTAACTGTACTGGAGGACTTTTTGGAGAGCTTTTCCGGTGTCGTAATTACTGTATCTCATGACCGTTATTTCTTGGATAAAGTTGTAACAGAGTTGCTAAACTTTAAAGGAAACGGTGTTGTGGAATCCTATTTCGGTGCTTACAGCGACTTTTTGGAAGCGCAGGAGCAAGAAAAAATCGCTAAGCCTGCGGTTGAAAAAACAGTGGAATCGCTGAAAGAAAAACAAAAGAAAAGAAGATTATCTTATAATGAGAAACGTGAATGGGAAACGATTGAAACGGATATTGAGCAAGTAGAAGAAAGATTGATGCAAATAGATAAAGAGCTTGAGAATATCGGCAGCGATTTTACAAAAGGGCAAGCACTGATGGAAGAACAAACAGCTATGAACGAAAAGCTAGAGCACTTAATGGAGCGCTGGGAATACCTTTCTGAAATAATAGCTGAACAATAGGAAAATGGAGTGGATCAGACAATGAATGCATATGAAGAATACATGAGACAAGTGGCAATGCCAATGAGACAGGAATTGACGAATGCTGGTTTTACAGAATTGACTACTGGAGAAGAAGTAGAGGCTTACATGGAGAGTGTAGAAGATTATACGTTTGTAGTCATTAATTCTGTTTGCGGTTGTGCGGCTGGTTTGGCTCGCCCAGCTGCTACACATGCGGTTGCAAAAGCAGGTGTTAAAGCAGTGACCGTCTTTGCTGGTCAGGACAAAGAAGCGACGGCAACAATGAGAAGCTATTTGGAAGAATATGAGCCTTCTTCACCATCAATGGCATTATTTAAAGGGAAAGAGTGCATCCATTTCATTCCTCGTGAACAAATTGAGGATCATACGGTGGAAGAAATTGTTGCCAATATTGAGCAAGGCTTTGCCAAAATTTCTTAAGAGCCTGAATTCATGATTGTTACAACAGCAGGAAGAACAAATCAGGCGTATATAAATTTAGCGAAAAAAGTAGCGGAAGAATTAAGTATTCCTTATGTGAAGCGAAATAAGCAATCAATTGCCAAAATGTACTCGCTATGCTCAAATATTGTTGTAATTGGCAAGCAAGGAATTGAATTATATAACAAGGATTCACGTGAGCCGTACTTTTTTCATCCAAATGTAGCAATGATTCGGGCAAAACGGATTCTAAAGGGGGAACATGATCCTTTAATAGAGGTTAGCGGTTTAAAAGAAGGGGATAGCTTTCTTGATTGCACCTTAGGTCATGGCTCGGACAGCATTATTGCCAGTCTTGTTGTTGGAGAAAGCGGTAGGGTAATCGGAATTGAAAGCAGTACGATTTTGGCTTATATTGTGACGGAAGGCTTGAAAAGCTGGAACAGTCAAAATCAACAGATTGATCAAGCAATGCGTAACGTTGAAGTGATTAATAGCAATCATTTAGACATCTTGAAAAGTATGCCGACTAAAAGCATTGACGTGATTTATTTCGATCCCATGTTTGAAGAAAGTATTACGGAATCCAATGCCATTCAAGCGATGTCTTATCATTGCAACCATGATACAATTACAGCTGAAACGATAAAAGAAGCAAAACGGGTTGCGCGTAAAAATGTCGTGTTAAAGGATCATTTCAGAAGCGAACGGTTTCAAGCGTTTGGATTTGAGCAGCAAATCCGAAAAACAGCCAAATTTCATTTTGGTGTTATAAATATCCATTAAGAAAGAAACTCTATCTAAATCCTGACTAGGAAACGGATAGAGTTTCTTTTTTTTATATGCACTATAATGAGACAAACCAAAGCGGTATCATATAACAAAGAACAGCGACGAAAAAATGCGACTAGTTTGAGTAGAAAGTGCAACTCTGGAGGCAGTCCAAAACTTAATGAAGAAGCTGCTTAAGCGTTTCCACATGCTTCGTATTTCTTTCAAAGATTTGGTCGATTAGTCGTTTTTGCTCCTCAGAAATATCTCCTTTAATATTATCTCCGGCAACATGAACGGCATATTTTTGTTCGTTTTTCATTGCATCCTTAATGATATCTTCTGTATTGGTAGGTCCGGTGGTCAATCGGTGAATCTTCCCCATAAGAGAAACAAAAGTTCCTTCATCTGTAGCTGGTACCCCTCCTAAATTTTGAATGTGCTCAGCTACCTGAATAGAACTTAATTTATGCTCTTTTTGAATATCCTGCAATGTTTTTTTTTTACCGCAGCATCCTCACAATGCTGAATATAGTATTCATACGTATGAATCCCCATATAAAGGCCTTTCAAAAACTCATTCATCTCGTATATATCCTCTTTCATTAATATCACCTCAGCTATACTTTGTGTATATAAAGACGAAAAAATTCGAAAGTGTAATTTCGGAAAAAAATTTTTTATAACTTTGTACCTTTTTAGCTATGAACTTGTATAACAAGTATGAAGGAGGTGAAACAAATGACAAACGTAACGGTTGATTCGAAGCAATTACGTATCGTTTTTCAAACGGGCGTAAAAGACAATGGTGAACCGATTGAAAAGCGCAAAACATTCAACAACATTGAAATCGGAGCTACAGCTGCACAGCTTTACGCAACAGCTCAAGCTATTGTCAGCTTGCAAACATTGCCTTTAGTTAAAGTAGAGCAGCAAGAGATTGTGAACATCATGGAATAATATAGGCAGAGGTTATTGAAGAAGAGAGGAGGTGTAAATATGACAACAGTTAAAACATTGGAGTTAGCCTTTACAACGGAAAATGGCAAAACAGCAACGCTTTCCATTGATATGCCAAAGGAGCCGGTTGATGTAGAAGCTGTCAAAAAAGCGATGGACACGATTATTGCTCAGCAAGCAATAACGACAACTAACGGTAAGTTAACTACCAAAAAGCATGTGCGCTTAGTTGAACGCTCTGTAGAGGAATACGAATTGTAGGTGTTAAGCGAGATGACAAAGCTTCAAGAGAACGCATAATCTCTTGAAGCTTTTCTAAGGAGGTGTAAACTTTGGAGGAGTTGATTCCGCTTATTAGTGAGGTTGGTTTTCCAATTGTTGTAACGGTATATTTGTTGTATCGGATTGAAACGAAGCTAAATGTACTGATTGAATCACTGCAAAGCCTTCCTCAGAGAATAAGAGAGGAGCAGGTTAGATGAAAAAAAAGAGACCTTATAAAGATTCAATAAGGTCTCTTTTTTTATTATAAAAAGATAAAAGGCGTTACTACTGAATAGTAACGCCTAAAGTCAACGTAAGTTTAAATTAAAGTTTTACCACGTTTTTAGCTTGAGGTCCGCGGCTGCCGTCTTCGATTTCGAATTCAACTTCTTGACCTTCGTCAAGTGTTTTGTAGCCTTCGCCTTGGATAGCTGAGAAGTGTACGAATACATCGTTTCCTCCTGGTACTTCGATGAAGCCAAAACCTTTTTCGCCATTAAACCATTTTACTTTACCTGTTACTGTCATACGATAAATCCTCCTAAAAGTTAAACAAAAATTAATATGCAACTTTATTACTTCCCGATTGAGAGTATAAATTCACACATTATCAAACATCAAGTAAATTTTGATGCTTGATAATATACAAATTATTTAATTTTATTATACATGATGTTTTTTAAAATAACAAGATGACTTGAAGAAAAAATCAGAAACTTCATATTTGCTTGAAGTACGTATAACGCTAGTATGAAAGCGGTTTATTTTATAAATATAATAACATATTTGACTCTGTTTTGACTCAGTAAATATTGGTAGAAATATTTAGAATTTTAATTCGGTAGGTGGCGGATATGGACGAGCCAATCCGCCAAAATGTAATTAAATGTCTTTTTCATAACAATCAACAGTCTGACCGTTTGCCTCACCTGTCCTAAAGTATCTGTAGCCGAAGCTTTCCCAAAAGCGCTTTGCTCCTTCGTTTTCATGAAGGATGGCTAGGCGAAGTTTCACTAGTCCTCGATTATGCAAATGCTGTTCAAGGTTATCGTAGGCAATTGATCCGTAGCCATAACCTTGGTAGTCGTGATGTATAATGAATAAACCAATCCACGGTGTATCATCCTTTGGATTGTTGAGCATAAAATCTACGATGCCAATATACGTATCGTCAGCCTTTAAGAAATAGGATTCACTGTCTTTTTGGAGAAACTGCTTTTTAATTTCCTCATCTGAACGTGTATCATTCCCATTTTCCATTAAATTATACGCCTTGTTTGAATTTATAATTTCTTTTGCGATATAAAGTGTTTCTGCCTTAATTGGCTCAAGTGTAATCATCATAATTCTCCCTCTGTCGTTTTCAAGCTATATTTTATCGCGGAATGAGAGGAATTCCTATGGTGAAAAATCCCTTGATAATGAATACGTACATTTTACTGTTAAAAATATAGCATTCGAGCCTGCTGTATGATATATTTTTTAAGTTAAGGAAATTCAAATCAAAAGCATTTTTTACTATAGATAAGGATGTAGAACATGAACTCTTTTCAAAAAGAAGTCCAATCAAGAAAAACATTTGCCATCATCTCTCACCCAGATGCCGGTAAAACAACAATTACTGAAAAATTATTATTATTCGGAGGCGCGATCCGTGATGCGGGTACAGTAAAGGCTCGTAAGACTGGTAAGTTCGCGACATCTGACTGGATGGAAATCGAGAAGCAACGCGGTATCTCGGTTACATCTTCCGTAATGCAGTTTGAGTATAAGGATTGCAAGGTTAATATCGTTGATACACCTGGTCACCAAGATTTCAGTGAAGACACATACCGTACGTTGATGGCGGTTGACAGTGCGGTGATGGTTGTCGATGCTGCTAAAGGTATTGAGGATCAAACGATGAAGCTATTCAAGGTTTGTCGTATGCGTGGTATTCCAATCTTTACGTTCATCAACAAAATGGATCGACAAGGGAAGGAGCCTTTAGAGCTATTAGCTGAGCTTGAAGAGGTACTTGGTATTGAGTCGTACCCGATGAACTGGCCTATTGGTATGGGCAAGGATTTCGAGGGAATTTATGACCGATATAACAAACGGATTGAGCAATTCAAGGTTGACGGTGAAGAACGTTATCTTGCTTTAAATGAAGATGGTGAGCTTGAAGGCAATCATCCGTTAATGGATTCACCTTTATATGAACAAACTTTAGACGAAATTATGCTACTGAATGAAGCGGGCAATGAATACAGTGTTGAGAGAATCTCTGAAGGTGAATTAACACCTGTATTCTTCGGAAGTGCGTTAACGACTTTTGGTGTTCAAACGTTCTTGGATGCTTTCCTTGATTTCGCTCCGTCGCCGCAGCCTCGTGAATCTTCTAAAGGTGCAATCGATCCGTTAAGCGAGGAGTTCTCTGGATTTATTTTCAAAATCCAAGCCAATATGAATCCGAAGCACCGTGACCGAATTGCGTTCTTGCGCATTTGTTCTGGTAAATTTGAGCGTGGTATGAGCGTTAACTTAAGCAGAACAGGAAAGTCTATTAACCTGTCTTCATCAACGCAATTTATGGCGGATGAACGTGAAACGGTAAATACAGCTGTGAGCGGTGATATTATCGGTCTTTACGATACAGGTAACTATCAAATTGGTGATACTTTAACAGTTAGCCGTGATATGTTCCAATTTGAAAAGCTACCTCAGTTTACACCGGAAATCTTCATGAAGGTTTCTGCGAAAAACGTATTGAAGCAAAAGCACTTCCATAAAGGTATTAATCAATTAGTACAGGAAGGTGCGATTCAGCTATTCAAAACGGTTTCTATGGAAGAATACCTGCTTGGAGCTGTTGGACAGCTTCAGTTTGAAGTATTCGAAAACCGTATGAAAAACGAATATAATACAGATGTAATTATGGAACGAGTAGGCAATAAAATGGCTCGCTGGGTTGAGGGGAATGTTGTTGATGAGAAGTTAAACAGCTCCCGTAGTATCCTGGTTAAAGACCGCTATGAACAATATGCATTCCTATTTGAAAATGAATTCGCATTACGCTGGTTCCAAGATAAGAACCCAGATGTAAAGCTATACAATCCGATGGACGGCAAGCAGTAATTACGCAAATAAAGAAAAGGTCTCTGACTAGTCAATTGATGACAGTTCAGAGACCTTTTTCAATTTTGTAGAAAAGTAGAGTGGAATCGACGTCTAGCTCTAGCTCAATCACCTCTCAAGGAAGTTAATCATAGAAGACCGTCCGGCTGATGTAGCTGGACCACTTCTCTTGTATCCTTTATCTCCGTCAGCGTTTCTTCAGCTCATACGATACTTGGGGGGGCTATTTGAATAGGATTCTAATTAGAAGAAAATATTGGTTGATTGACAGCTTTGTTTATTTTGCGTAAAGTATACATATATTTAAAATTGTTTAGTGCAGAAAAGCGTTTAAGTAAAAAAGTTATCTGTAGACAGCCGAAGTAGCAATGTTTAACGAGCAGCAAGAAGAGATCAGATGATTGGTGGAAATCTGAGCCGTAGCAGAAGTGAATTACAGCCGTCATGCAATATGCAGATGTTTGAATGAGTGGGCAGGAATGATTCTTGCCAAATAGGGTGGTACCGCGAAGCTTCTTCGTCCCTATGTGGAGTGGAGGCTTTTTTGTATGCAAAAAAGTAAGCTCCTAACAACAAGATCAACTAGGAGGAAGCAGAATGCTGCAAAATTCTAAACTGAAGCTTCCAGTTTTGGAAGCTGCAATTATTTTAATTACGATTGTGGCAATTATTAGTGTCAGCATTATTATGCTCGGCTTAAACCCTCATTTGCCGATTATTTTCTCAATAATGTTATTAATGGTATACGGGCGTTTGAAGGGGTTATCAATTTCAGAGATTGAGAAAGGTATGATTAACGGGGCTGCATCAGGCCTTGGAGCTGTGTACATTTTCTTTTTTATAGGAATGTTGATTAGTAGTTGGATGGCCAGTGGTACGATTCCGACATTAATGTTTTATGGCTTTGAATTGTTTTCTGGTTTACCTTTCTTTTTTTCAGTATTTGTTGTTTGTGCAATTGTGGGAACGTGTATCGGCAGTGCATTTACAACAGCGGCTTCAATTGGCGTTGCATTCATCGGAATGGCGACGGCAATGGACACTTCCTTGGCAATCACTGCGGGAGCAATTGTATCCGGAGCCTTTCTTGGCGATAAAATGTCACCATTGTCAGATACAACGAATTTGGCATCTGGTACGGTTGGAGTGCCACTGTTTGAACATATTAAAAATATGCTGTGGACAACCGTTCCAGGCTTTATATTAACTGCGGTATTCTTTTTTATGCTTTCTCCTTCTACAGGGCAAAAGACTGGGGAGGTGCAAGTGTTTTTAAATGCTTTACACGACAACAGCTATATTGGTTTTGTTCCGCTAATCCCATTTGTTATTGTAGTGGTAATGGCAATGTGTAAAATTTCAGCGATTCCGACATTATCAGCTGGAATAGTAAGTAGTGTCATGATTGCTTTTGTATATAATAGTAGTCTTACTTTTTCAGGCATGGCTAATATTTTGTTTTCAGGCTTCGTATTAGAAAGCCCGGTTGAGCAATTAAATGCGGTGCTATCAAGAGGTGGGATTGAAAGCATGATGTTCTCGATTTCTCTTATATTGCTGGCATTAGGAATGGGAGGTCTCTTATTTTCACTTGGTATTATCCCATCCTTGCTTGGGGCGATTGAAAGCTCATTAACATCGGTTTTTCGTTTAATTGTAGCGACTGCCTGTACAGCCATCGGAATTAACGTGTTTGTGGGAGAACAATATTTATCGATTCTTTTAACAGGTAAAACGTTCGAGAATCAATATGTGAAGCATGGTTACGACAGGAAAACATTGTCGCGTGTCTTGGAGGATTGTGGAACGGTCATTAATCCACTTGTTCCTTGGGGTGTTGCTGGCGTTTTCGTTGCTGGTATACTCGGTGTACCGACAATTGATTATTTACCATTTGCGTTTTTTTGTTTATTATGTCCAGTTCTTTCTATTGTGAGTGGATTGACTCAAATTGGAATAGCAAAAGAAGAGAAAAACTAAAGTAGTTTATTAATAAGATGATGCCATCTGCTAAATGAATATCTCTTTTTGGGACGGTTTGTACAAAAAAAAGAGTGACTTTACTTCAGCATAAATGAGCAGGGAGGGGGCTATCTAAAAAAGTCATTTATGGACTTTTTCAGATAGCCCCTTTTCTTATTTTCATTATAAATTGGTTTATTGCTGACAATAAGTGACATTATACAATTGAAAAGGACAGAATGGTCAAGTATAGTGGTAGTATATTGCAAATATCAAGAGTGAAAGAGGAGTAGTTAATGAAACTAAGTGCATTCTCGATTAGAAGACCGATATTTACGCTTGTATCGATGATTTTCGTGCTTGTTTTGGGAGCGGTATCATTATTGAATATCCCGTTAAAACTTATTCCTGATATAGATCCTCCAGTTGCTGTTGTTGTCACTTCTTATGATGGCGCCAGTCCCATAGAGGTTTCTGAAAAAGTATCCAAACCGCTTGAAGCAAGTCTTTCTACTTTACCTGGTTTGAAAAACATCTCATCTACTTCCCAGGAAGGAGCCAGTCTTGTATTGCTGGAATTTTCATGGTCTACGAAACTTTCCGAAGTTGAAAATGATATTATGCGGGCGATTGAGTCTACAATACTTGCTAGTGATGTAAGTAAGCCCCGCTTCCTGAAGTTTGATCCTTCACAATTTCCGATTTTTCAAATGTCATTGAGTTCTGAAGGTAATGAGCAGGAATTGCAGAATATTGCCGGGGAGCTGGAGAGGCAGCTATTAAAAATCGATGGCATTGCAAGCATTAATACATCAGGAACACTTGTGGAGCAAATTAAAGTGGTCATTGATGAAGAACTGCTTGTTGCCAATCAGCTAAGTCAAAGTGATATTGTCAACACAATAGCGGCAAATAATATTTCTCTTCCTGGGGAAAAGGTTTTAACAGAAAATCAAGAATTAACTACGAGAATTATTAGTATCCTGCAAGCACCTGAAGAAATCGAACAGTTAACTATTGCTGTTAATCCTGTTACGAATGAAAATGTGACGATAGCAGATGTAGCAACCATCGAGATCGTTAAGCAGGATGAAGGCACCATTACAAGAACAAATAATGTTCCTTCCATTCTAATCAGTGTTTTGCAGCAATCGGATGCGAACACAGCTGCACTTTCAGAAGAAATCCAGTCTCAATTGGATAATATTCTTCAAGAAGATACATATAAAGATGTGCAATCTAATATATTGTTCGATCAAGGAGATTTCATTAGATTATCGATCAATAATATCTCAACATCGTTAATTGTCGGTGGGCTTTTGGCGATGGCTGTGCTGCTTTTGTTTTTAAGAAGCATAAAAAGCCCGATTATTATTGGTATTGCAATTCCATATTCGGTAATCGTCACTTTTGTACTTATGTATTTCTCTGGCTTTTCCTTAAATGTCATGACTCTAGGCGGTCTTGCGCTAGGCGTTGGGATGCTAGTGGACAACTCTATTGTCGTCATAGAGAATATTTACCGTCATTTATCGATGGGGAAGGATCCTAAAAAAGCGGCGCGCGAAGGGGCAACGGAGGTCGGGTCAGCCATTATTGCATCTACGCTCACAACTGTTGTCGTCTTTTTGCCGGTTGCTTTTATAAGCGGTATTATTGGTGACTTATTTAAGGAATTCGCTTTAACGATTTCGTTTAGTTTATTTGCTTCTCTTTTTGTCGCCTTATCTATCGTACCGATGCTAGCCAGTCATTGGCTCAAAAAGCTACCTTTTGATGTGGAAGGGAAGCGTAAAGCATCACGTTCAATGCAATTACTGCGTAAAAGTGTGGAATGGTCACTTTTGCATAGAGGGATTATGCTAATCACAACGCTAGTATTGGTTGTTGTAAGCGGCTATGGGATGACGAAGGTTGGAACAGAGTTTATTCCAAGTGCAGATGAAGGGTTTTTCACAATTAATGTAGAGCTCGAAAATGGAACAGCGCTTACGGAAACGGAGAAGTCTGTAAAAGCCATTGAACAGCGTTTGAAGGATGTTAAAGAGGTAGATGTATATGTCAGCTTTATCGGCTCTACACAGCAAAATACATTTGGCGGAAGTGCCAAAGGGAATACGGCCGAAATTACCGTCAATTTAATTGACCTTTCAGAACGAGAGCGATCTGTCTTTGAAGTAGCTGATGATATAAAACACGTTATTGAACAAGCGGCGACAGAGGCCAATAGTTCAGCCAAAGTGACATTTTCACTCCAATCCTCGCAAGGAAGTAGCCCGAATACATTATCCTTTAACTTGCGAGACAGTGATAAAAATAGATTATTAAGTAGTGTTGAAATACTGGAAAATGAATTGTCATCATTAACAAATGTTTTGCAGGTACAAACGGATATAAGTGATACAATTCGAGAAATAAATATTGTCGTCAATCGGGAGGAAGCGTTGAAGCATGGTTTCATGCCGGCTCAAATTGCTTCAACTGTCAACGACGTAACACGCGGATCATTTGCGACGCAAATTGTGACGGATGATAATGATGTACTTTCTGTCGTTGTACAATACGATGAAAATGTTGTAGAAAACGTCGATCAGTTGAAGCAGCTAATGCTCCGTAAAAATGACGGAACATTTATTTCATTGGAGCAGGTTGCTAATTTTGAGATAGGAGAAAGCCCGACTAAAATTCAGCGAATTAATAATCAGGATGCTGTTCAATTCACTTTGCGATATAAAGCGAATACAAATCTTGGTGAAATTACAGATGAGGTTGAGCGGTTAGCGGAAGATCAATTACCAGCTGAAACACAGCTCGTTTATAGCGGTGATAGAGAATTGCTGGATACGGCATTAGAGCAAATGACTTTAGCCTTTATTCTAGCTGTGTTATTCATATACCTAGTCATGGCTGCGCAATTTGAATCGTTGAAGCATCCGTTCGTCATTATGTTTACTGTTCCGTTGTTTATAATAGGTACGGGGATAGCGCTTACTGTAACGAATACCCCAATTGGAATAACTGCACTTATTGGGTTTATCGTTCTTGCAGGTATTGTTGTCAATAATGCAATAGTCCTTGTCGATTATATTAATCAAAGAAAAGAGCAGGGGGAAACAACGTACGAAGCAATTGTCAGCTCAGTGATTGACCGTGCCCGTCCGATTTTCATGACGGCGCTTACGACGATTTTAGGACTTGTTCCATTAGCTTTAGGTATTGGTGAAGGCGCTGAATTCAATCAGCCGCTAGGGATTGTCGTAATTGGGGGGCTGATAAGTAGTACGTTTTTAACCCTTTATATTATTCCGGTTATTTATAGCTTCTTTGATAAAGAAACGCGAAAGAAAAATAAAATAAGGCGAGCTAGTCAAAAGATAAATTCGTCTCAAAAAGGCGAGGAAAATCTAAATGAATTAAATGAATTAAATGAATTACGATCAATTGTACATGAAGATAAGAGCTAAGGAGGCTTACAATAATGGCTTATGAAAAATGGGAGGTTTATTCCCCTTCTACGAAGGAGCTTTTGGGAGCAATGGAAGAAACCAAGCCTGAAGAAATTGCAAATATGTTTGCAGAAGCAAAGCAGGCTTTTGAAATGTGGAGGCAGTTTACTGTAAGAGAACGGCTCTCATACTTTGAAAAGTTGCGTGATGTTTTACTGAGTGAGTTGGAGGAAGCGACTTCCGTAATTTCTAAAAGTAATGGCAAGGTGAAGCTGGATGCTTTAGTTGCTGATATTATGCCAGTTCTTGATTTTTTGTCATTTTTGAAGAAGGATGCAGCAGCTATTTTACAGCGTCAAAAGGCTAAGACACCGATTGTCTTTATCGGCAAGAAATCATATGTAGAATATATGCCAAGAGGAGTGGTAGCTGTCATCTCTCCTTGGAATTATCCTTTCCAATTAACAATGATTCCTGTCTTAAGTGCGCTGATATCAGGGAATACGATTATTGCCAAGCCATCGGAGATTACGCCTTTTGTGGGAAGGTATATGGAGGAGATTTTTCAAAAAGCAGGCTTTCCTAAAGGTGTGATTCAATTTGCGCATGGCGGAAAAGAAGTAGGGGAAGCTGTTATTCATTATAAACCGGATTATATTTTCTTTACTGGGTCTGTTGCAACCGGGAAAATTATTGCCACAGAAGCAGCGAAGCATTTAATCCCGGTGACGCTTGAGCTTGGCGGTAAGGACCCGATGATTGTTTGTCACGATGCCAATATTGAACGAGCGGCGAAGGGAGCGGTCTGGGGAGCTTTCACGAATAGTGGTCAAGTTTGTATGAGTGTCGAACGGCTTTTTGTGGATGAACGTATCTATGAGCCATTTTTGGCAGCTGTCAAAAAAGAAGTGGCACAGTTGAAACAAGGTTCAGCTATTCAGCACGATATTGGTAGTATGACCTTTCAGAAGCAAGTAAGTATCGTCAAGGAGCAGGTTGCTGATGCACTTACGAAGGGGGCTATTCTTGAAACTGGAAAATCACCGAGTGAATGGGATGAGGATTCGATGTTTATTGAGCCGATGGTATTGACATCGGTTACTGATGATATGAAGCTGATTCAGGAGGAAACGTTCGGACCAATCTTGCCTATTATCCCTTTCAAGGATGAAAAAGAAGTGATTTCCAGAGCAAATTCATCAGAATATGGTTTAAATGCTAGTGTCTGGTCGAGTGATCTTAATAAAGCAGAACAGATAGCCTCGGAGCTTGTCTCGGGGGCAGTCATCATTAATGACGTTCTCATTTCGGTTGCCAATCATCATCTTCCTTTCGGAGGGGCGAAAAAAAGTGGTATCGGTAGCTATCATGCAGAGCAGGGCTTAAGAATGTTTTGCTATGAAAAAGCGGTTATGAGCGATGCTGGCAAGAAACGGAGCGAGGTGCAATGGTATCCGTATGAAGGGAAATATGACGATTTCAAACGGATGATTCAATCGTTTTATGGCGGTTCAAAAAATTATTCTGTCTTTGTAAAGAGTTTCCTTAATTTGTTAAAGAAAAGTAAATAATGAAAAAAGTATTGCAAACAGAGGTCGAATTTCATATAATATGTTTATAAATTAATAGTGTTCCTTTTCAAAGGGGAGTAGCGTTAGGGTTCGCCCTAAAACAAAGTCGTCAATTCGTGGAAGTAATATTCCTCCGGCTTTGTTGGCATAAATTATCAAATTGTGCTCAGCAAGACCTTTGCCATTACACGGCAAAGGTCTTTTTATTTTGGTATTTATGCTAGGTTAAAAGACCATAGTCGAGTGGGTATAAAGGAAGAACACGAATAAAATGGAGGTAGTATAAATGGAAGCAACAATTTTTCTTGAGTACTTTTGGGTTCTTCTTGTATTAATTGGTTTAGAAGGTTTATTGGCTGCAGATAATGCTGTCGTTCTAGCTGTAATGGTAAAGCATCTTCCACCTGAGGAAAGAAAGAAAGCTTTATTTTACGGATTATTGGGAGCGTTCGTCTTCCGAATCGGAAGCTTGTTCATCATTTCGTATTTGGTTAATATTTGGCAAATTCAGGCGATTGGTGCAGCGTACTTGATCTTTATCGCTCTTCATCACATTTACAAGCATTACAAGTCGAAGGGTAATGATTTGCCTGACATGCCGCATGCTAACAAGAAGGGCTCTGGCTTCTGGATGACAGTATTTAAAGTTGAATTAGCGGATATTGCATTCGCGATTGATTCCATGCTGGCTGCAGTCGTTCTAGCCAAGACATTGCCTGCTACGGGTTGGTTTAATGTAGGTGATATTGACGGCGGTCAATTTATTGTTATGTTCCTAGGAGGATTTATTGGAGTTATCATTATGCGTTTCGCAGCACATAAATTTGTTAGTCTGTTACAAAAGAGACCGAGCTTGGAAACAGCTGCGTTTGTTATTGTTGGCTGGGTAGGCGTGAAGCTTGCAGTTCTTGCAGCGTCACACCAAAGTGTAGAACTTCTGCCACACGGATTTGCTGAATCAGCTCCATGGAAAATTTCATTCTGGGTTGTATTGTTACTGATCGTCCTTATCGGTTGGTTTACATCAGGTGCTGAGAACAAAAAAGAAGCACAATCAAAAGAAAATGAAGCGATATAAACATTTTATCCTAAAGAGACTGCTATTAATTTAGCAGTCTCTTTATTTGTACGCCCGCTATGGTTGTAAGCTTTAGGGTGAAAGTACCTAACCTCGGGGGGCAGTGTTACTCTTTCGAGACAAAATCGGAGGGGGATTTATTTTCAATATTTTAAAAAGATAGACAGTAAGTGTACAGAGGAGTAAAATATTTAGTGATACGAAATAAATGTACGAAGGTTGGTTGAATCATCCATGTTATCGAATAAAAATGTATGGATTCTCATGACTGGCGAATTTATTTCGAATATGGGATTGTGGCTTGGTGTAATAGGGAATTTAGAATTTTTATCTAACCTAGTTCCATCTGATTTTTACAAGTCATTAATTCTTTTACTCGGAATGTTTGCCGGTTTGCTATTCGGACCGATGGCGGGAAGAATAATCGATACAAGATCGAAGAAGAAAGTGATGGTATATTCTAGTTTGCTGCGGATTATATCCGTCCTGTTTATGTTTGTTGCTATTTATACGAGTAGCGTTATTTGGATGAGTGTATACATGATTGTAATTGGAATCGCTGCTGCTTTTTATCAGCCCGCTATCCAAGCTACTTTGCCTCTTGTAGTAAAGGATTATCAATTAATGAGTATTAATGGCTTGCATATGAACGTCAGTACAATTGCACGTATTTTAGGAACTGCAATGGCGGGAGTTTTATTACTGTATTTGAACTTATTCCAAATTTACTTCCTATCAATGATTTCTTATTTTGTCATTCTCATTGGTACATTCTTCTTAACTTACGAAGACAAGCCGATGGTTAGAAAAGATAAATCAAAGGAGGGATTCAAGGAAGTATGGCCGATTTTAAAAAATACGCCGCCTGTATTAATGGGACTGGTGTTAATGCTCGTACCTACTTTATTCCTCGGGAGCTTTAATTTAATGGTATTGAAAATTGGTGAAATGCAAGGTGATCCGACTGTGAAGAGCTGGCTTTATACAGCAGAAGGCTTAGGGTTTATGCTTGGAGCCTTCTTTGCTCGTAAGGTAACTGGCGATCGTAGTCCAATTAAGGTTATGCTCGTTGCTACCTCTATTATGGCTCTTACGCATCTGTCGTTATTCTTTGCTGATATGAAGATTCCGGCAATTATATCGTTTGCGGTGTTCGGAGTTACAGCCGGTATATTCTTCCCATTATCAGCAACGTTGTTTCAAACGATGGTTGAAAAGCACTTACATGGTCGCTTCTTCTCCTTCAGAGGAATGGTTGACCGAATATTATTCCAAGTGATACTTGTGTCCGCAGGCTTATTTTTGGATACTATAGGCTTTAAAAATATGGTCTTAGTATATGGTACAATTTCATTATTAATTGTCATTTCCTTTATCATCACGCAAAGAAAAGACGGCAGAATGAGTATGAGGAAGGAAAGAGCTGTTTAAGGAATGATGGAGCGGGATTTTTTTCTCAGTTTATTGTGTTTTGCTTTCCAACGTTAATGAAGTGAAAGGGGGATCTGAATTTTTCAGATCCCCCATAAAAGCCATTATATGAAATTTTTCTTCACCCAGCGCATAAGACTAAATGCTAATAAAGCAGTCATCATTATTGCTTACCGGCAAGTTGTGATTGTGCTTGTTGCACCAATCGTTTTGTGATTTCTCCGCCGACAGATCCGTTTGCACGTGCAGTTGTATCAGAACCTAATGTTACGCCAAATTCCTGAGCAATTTCATATTTATATTGATCGAGCATTTGTTCAACTCCTGGAACTAAAAGCTTATTGGAACTACTCGTCATACTATTCACCCCTTCTTTTTTCAGAGTGTGATCTCACTCTGTACTATTAGTATGTTTTCTTTTATGTTCTTTATAATGCTTCAATATTGGTAAAACGAATAATAAATGGAGATAGACATTATTCGTTAATTCATCGAAATAACGTAGACAATGAATAAATGTGCAATTACAATATAAAAAGAAGAAATGGCGAAAAATATACTAGAAGGTTTATGGAAGGCGGACATTTTGAAGGAATATAAAGTGAAATATAAAAATGTATTTAATATGCTGACGCCGGCACAAATTATAGTTATATACTACATATTGACGGTTTCAGTATCGACAATATTAATTAGTTTGCCGGTTGCGCTAAAGCCTGGGGTCGAGCTCTCGTTTTTAGATGCTTTTTTTACGGCAGCAAGCGCAGTAAGTGTAACAGGTTTGACGGTAGTGGATATCTCGGAAACATTCAGCACTGTGGGGAGATTTATCCTCATGTTTGTTTTACAGGTTGGAGGAATCGGAGTGATGACCTTAGGGACGTTCCTCTGGCTGATATTTGGAAAGAAAATTGGTTTTAAAGAGCGTCGTCTTATTATGACAGATCAGAATATGTTTACATTATCGGGCCTTGTTAAGTTGTTAAAACAAGTGCTTATTTTAATTTTATCGATTGAAGCTGTCGGAGCAATTATATTGGGTGTTTATTTGCTCAATTACTTTGAACAGCCTGTAGATGCTTTTTTGCACGGATTATTTATGTCAGTTAGTGCAACGACTAATGGGGGATTTGACATAACAGGAGCATCTTTAATGCCATACGCCCATGATTATTTTATTCAATTTATTAATGTCATTTTAATTATTCTTGGAGCTATAGGTTTTCCGGTATTGATAGAAGTGAAAAACTTTTTGATGAATAAGCAAAATGACCGTAAATTTCAATTTACGCTATTTACAAAATTAACATCCGTAACTTTTTTTTCACTCGTTGCATTTGGTACCATTATTTTCATTATTTTAGAGTATAAGTACTTTTTAGCAGATAAAAACTGGCATGAAGGCTTTTTTTATGCGCTTTTTCAATCTGTTTCTACCAGAAGTGGTGGATTGTCAACGATGGATGTCGCTCAATTGTCGACGCCGACATTGTTGGTATTATGCGGACTAATGTTTATCGGTGCGTCTCCATCATCGGTAGGAGGAGGTATAAGGACTACGACATTTGCGTTAAATATTTTGTTTGTTTATCATTTTGCTCGTGGTAATAGACATATTAAAATATTCAAGAGAGAACTGTGTGAAGAGGATATTACGAAATCTATGGTTGTAACATTGATGGCGTTCTTTATTACAAGTGCATCTGTTGTCATTTTAAGTGCGACAGAGAAGTTTTCGCTTATAGAGATTCTTTTTGAGGTATGTTCAGCTTTTGGTACGACTGGTCTATCGTTAGGTATTACACCTGAATTATCATCGGTAGGTAAATGCTTGATTATTTTGCTAATGTTTATAGGAAGGGTAGGGATTATCTCGTTTATGTTTATGCTGGGAGGCAAGGAGAAGCGAGAGAAATATCATTATCCGAAGGAACGTATTATTATAGGCTAAATAAAAACGCCCCTAGTAGCAAATGCTATTAGGGGCGTTTTATTTAAAGACACGAAAGCGTCACTTCGAATTTAGACAATCCTTACGGAGCTAAACAAGGGCGCTTACGCTTTTCTTTTTACATATCCCAAACCATTACAAGTAATGATCCGACAATCGTAACAATTCCTACGAAAGCAGCATAAGCGATATTGATGTAAAGTTCTCTTTTATCCTCAGATTCACTAATATGCATGAATAAGAATAATTGTAAGCTTGCTTGTAAAAGAGCTGTTACAAAAAGAATAACCATTTTAGCTGCGAAACTTAAATCTAAAACTAAAACTGTCATTGCTAGCAGTGTTAGCACGATTGATGAGATAAAGCCGATTACGTGAGACTTTGGAAATAGCTTAGCCATATTACATCAGTCCTTTCAAATACACAAAGCTGAAGATGAAGATCCAGACTACGTCTAGGAAATGCCAGTATAGTGAAAAGATGAAAGTTTTATTGGCAGTTTGAGCATTCAAACCTTTTTTCATCAATTGAACTAAAATGGCAATACCCCAAAATAGACCGAATGTCACGTGAGCACCATGTGTACCTAGAGTTAATAAAAGGGATGATGCAAAAGCACTCGCTGAGAATGTAGCTCCCAAATGTGCATAATGGAAGAACTCATAAACCTCAATTCCAACGAAAGCAAGACCAAGTAACAATGTAATGATTAACATGTTAATACCAGCTTTTTTCATGCCGATACGGAATGCATGAACAGTGATACCGATTGTGAAACTACTTGCTAACAGAATAAATGTTTCAGCTAAAATTCCAGGGAGCGAGAAGATATCCGCTCCAGTAGGACCATTACCGACACGATTACCTAAAATCGCATACACTGTGAACAATGTAGCGAAAATCATAATTTCAGCACCTAGGAATACCCAAAAACCAAAGATTTTCAGGCGATTCTCTTCTGTACTGTATTCTAGTGGTAGTGAGTTATCTATTTTCATATTTTCTCACCTCGTAGATGGTTTAATTTGCTTTCTGTTTCTTCAATTTCGTTTACATGGATATGGTATCCTTTATCGTAATTGAATGAACGGTGGAACAATGTCCAGAAAATCGGAATTGCCAAGATAATAGCAGGAATCCACCAGCTAAATACTACACAGAAGCCCCAAAGTGTGAAGGAAATACCCATTAATAACGGTACACCACTGTTGCTTGGCATGTGAATCTCTTCGATTTCCCCTTTGAAAATTTCCTCTTTACCTTGTTTGTAATCCCAGAAAGATTCTAAAGATGAAACTTGTGGAACTCTTGCAAAGTTATAGGCAGGTACAGGCATTGATGTACTCCATTCTAAACCGCGAGCGTCCCATGGATCCGCTTTGATGCCGCGTGGCTCGTGACGGATACTCCAGTAAATACCGTAAACTAGAACTGCAAAACCGATAGCTAGTCCTAAAGCACCGACGAACGAAAGCATATTCAACGGACCGTAACCAGTTGCTTCGGAGTATGTGCTCATACGACGTGTCATACCGTCTAAACCTAAGATGAACATAGGGAAGAAGGTTACGTTAAATGAAACAGCAATAATCCAGAATGCGATTTTACCTAGTTTTTCATTCAGTTTGAAACCGAATAGTAATGGCCACCAATAGTAGAATCCGGCAAGTACGGCAAATACTGTACCTGGAATTAATACGTAATGGAAGTGGGCAACTAGGAACATCGTGTTGTGATATTGATAGTCGGCACTTGCCATCGCAAGCATTACCCCTGTAACCCCACCAAGTGTGAAGATTGGAATAAAGCCTAGCGTGTAAAGCATTGGTGTTGTAAATTCAATCTTACCTTTATAAAGTGTTGCCAGCCAGTTGAAGATTTTTACCCCAGTAGGCACAGCAATCAACATTGTTGTAATCGAGAAGAAGCTATTTGAAAGCGCTCCTTGACCCATTGTGTAGAAATGGTGAACCCAAACTGTAAACGATAGTATAGAAATGGCAACCATTGAAGCGACCATTGATTTGTAACCAAATAGGTTTTTCTTCGAGAATGCAGTGATAACTTCACTGAAAATACCAAAAGCAGGTAGGATAACAATATATACTTCAGGATGTCCCCAAATCCAGAACAGGTTAGCCCAAAGCATGTCCATACCGCCGTTTTGTGTTGTAAAGAAATTTGAACCGAATAAAAGGTCAAATGATCCCATTAAAATGGCAATTGTTAATGGAGGGAAAGCAAAAAGTACGATAATCATTGTAATTAAGATTGACCATGTGAACATTGGCATTTTCATTAATGTCATGCCAGGTGCTCTCATTTTTAGAATCGTTACAATGAAGTTAACACCAGTAATTGTCGTTCCGATACCCGAGATGAATAGTGACATCATGTAGTAAACTGATCCGACAGTTTCAGTCTGAGTTGCCAGCGGGAAGTAAGAAGTCCAACCTGAATCAGGAGAACCACCAATAATGAACGAAATGTTCAATAAAATACCTCCGGCTACCATTAACCAGAAACTAACTGCGTTCAAATAAGGGAATGCAACGTCACGTGCTCCGATTTGTAATGGGACTGCGATGTTAATTAGACCGATTACAAACGGCATCGCCATGAATAGAATCATGATTAATCCGTGCGTTGTAAATACTTCATTGTAATGCTGAGCACTAATGAATCCGTTTTCCGGAATCGCTGTTTGTGCTCTCATCATAAGTGCGTCAATCCCACCACGGAATAACATCACTAATGCGAAAATAATGTACATAATACCAATTTTCTTATGGTCAACAGTTGTTAACCAGTTTTCATAAAGCCAACGCCATTTTTTGAAATATGTGAGTCCAAGCACAACTGCTAGACCACCAAGTGCAATGCTGACGGTAGCTCCAATAATTAAAGGATCTCCTTTAAGAAATTGAAAGAACTCTTCTATTGGATAGTTCACAATCTGCAACTCCCTTCTGTAATTCGTAATTCACCTATCAATGATTAGAGTGATCTTGTGAATCTGCATCATCTTCATTGATTGTTGTTGAGTCATTATCACCATGATTGTGGCCTGCATTTTCGCCTTCAGGTGCTGGGTCGTAATCTAAGTGAGTTCCTGTGTATGATTCTCTTCCAAGGAATTCAGCATCTAAGATTTCATCCCATCTTTCTTCTGTTAACTCTTCTTCATTTGCTTTAACGTCTTTTACCCACTCTTCATACTCTGCAGGATTCATTGACAATACTTCAAATTGCATTTGGTCGAAGCCGCGTCCACTGAAGTTTGAGTTTTTACCTTCCATTGACAATGCATCGTCTGCAACGAATGTAACACTTGTAACCATGTCACTCATCGCATATTTTTGTCCACCAAGTTGTGGTACCCAGAAACTTGTGATTGGACCGAAAGAATATAGTCGGAACTCGACTGGACGATCAGTCGGAATGTTCACGTAGTTAACTGTTTCAATATCTTCTTCTGGATAAGAGAAATGCCATTTCCAGTTAGAAGTAGAAGCGTAGATAACTAATGGCTCCTGATTCTCATAGCCTTCAGGTATTCCTTCGTGAGAATATACTGACTTAACTGTAACAACAGCTAGGAAAGCAACGATAATAATAGGAATTGATGTCCAAATCACTTCTAAAGTGTGGCTACCTTCCATAATAGGAGGAACGTAGTCCTTCGGTTGTTTAGATGCTCTGAATTTAACAAGCATGTAAACTAGTAAAGCGAACACGATCACAACAATGAAAGCCATCGTAATGATTGATAGGATAATCGTATCTGATAGCATTTCAGAAACCGGTCCGTTCGGTTGGAAAACAAGTGGTTTTTCACACGCTGATAAAAATACAGCGGTTAAAAGAGTAAGTAAAATGACTGACCACTTTTTCTTCATAAAAGTACCCCTTCCTTCTGTAATTAATTGTGCAAATATTTTTTGTCGCCGAGGAATAAATTTGAATAATTTAACCACAATTTAAAACTCAGCTATCTAGATATAACAATAAGAATTGCATATCTCTGTACTAATATATAAATAGAATTTGAAAAATACAAACAAAAGATACTTGTGACAATTTTGTGAAGGAAAATATTATTAAATATTTTCGCTATTTTATAATATATTTATAATATTATAATAAATTTATATATTTCAAATATTATTTTAACATAATTAATTGTGAATATAAAATTAAGCGCATTATGAGTTTGTTGGTTGATTTGAACAATTTTTTATAAATTAAGAAAATTTTGCCGGTAATTGTGAATAAAAAATGGCATTTTTTTATTTCAGTAAGAAAAGTCACTTTCGAAGATGTTTTTTGTAATATTGCCCACAAAAAGGAAGGGCCGTGCAAAAGTCTGATGACTTTTAACGGCCCGCAATAGAATTATTTTACCTTAAATCATTGTTCATTAATGTCGGAGAAAAACAGCTGGCTACCTTTTCCGTTCGGATCGAAAAAAGCGAGAAGTAGCTTACTGCTATCTTTGGCATTTGAATGGTTGTTATCATAATGAACTTTTTCAATAATCGTATGTTTATGAAGCTCTTTTTGATTCAGTTGTAGATTTGCGAAATCCTTTCCGAACATCAACGGATTTTCTTGGATAAGTTGATAGAGCTTTGAGCGCTCTTCGTGTGACAAACTTTCATCCCACCAAGGCTTTCGCGGCTTGTATTTTTGCTGTGAAAGAT
>JAEIGA010003505.1_pt1 | contig 24550 bp, 19 predicted proteins | sample 9270691 | NCBI WGS metagenome assembly JAEIGA01 (sample SAMN17057246, study PRJNA624740) | gut metagenome | biome: biome; isolation source: fecal sample | host: Bos grunniens | place: China: Xizang | collected 2019
CCCCAAGGACCGGCGAGCCACGGCGTAGCAAGCGAGCGCAGCGAGACGCGAAGCCGGGAGCGAAGCGACGCTCCGAGCCGGGACGGGCGCGTGTCTTTTTGTTGTTAATGAGTTGCGGGTATTGCGAATCGCCACAAAAACACCATATACACAAAGCAACGCATTCTGTCGCCCTCCACTCTGTCGCTAACGCTCCGTCGCTCCGGGCTCGATTATTAGGGGGAGCCTACCGGTGGTTTCGTCGCTGCGCGACTCCACCACCGGCTACTGTCTTTCGCCCCTATCGGGGCTTAAAATTCCGCTCGCTTGCGCTCGCCAACTTCCGATTTATCGTGCACTGCGGAATTATCGATTGCCATGGGCAGGGCACTGTGCTATAGTGGGTGCATGCAGATACAACAGGTGATAGATGCCGCGCGTACCTTGTCGGATGAGATGGATGCCCTCCGTTTTGAAGCCCCGGTGGCTTATACCTATAATCCGCTGACCTATGCATGGGCCGGCCATGAGGCGTATATACGCCGCTTTGCCGCCGGGCAGAAGGATGTGCTTTACCTCGGCATGAATCCCGGCCCCTTCGGGATGGCCCAGACGGGTGTGCCCTTCGGTGAAATAGCTGCTGTCACCTTGTGGATGGGAATTACGGCTTCCATAGGGCAGCCACCGGCTACTCACCCCAAACGCCCTGTGCAGGGCTTCAACTGCCCGCGCTCCGAGGTGAGCGGCCGCCGCCTTTGGGGGCTGTTTGAGGAGATGTACGGCACGGCTGAGGCGTTTTTTGAGCATGCCTATGTTGCAAATTATTGCCCGCTTATCTGGATGAGCGAGACCGGGGCGAACATCACCCCCACGCAGTTGCCCAAGGAGCAAATGAAGCAGATAGATGACGCCTGCCAGCGCCACCTTGTGCGCCTCATTGAGGTTTTGCAGCCCAAGTGCCTTGTCGGCGTGGGGGCATACGCCCTCAAGCAGCTGGAGCTCGCTGCTGCTGCCCTGCCGGACCGTAGCTTTACCCTCGGCACCATGTTGCACCCCAGCCCCGCTTCTCCCGTGGCCAATAAGCTCTGGCCCGAGCGCCCCCGCCAACAAATTCTCGATATTTTAGCCCAAGCAGGCCTTTCTCATGCAGTTCAAGCCTGATAAAGGCTCCGTTTGAACGATCACGGGCGATTTATCGGAAGCTCTTTGATGAAATAATGCTCATTTTTGTGCCGTGAATCGGTGAAAAATGAGCATTGTTTAATTTTGCTTAACAAAAGAAGCGAATAACAAGGGCATAAATGCAGGGTGGGGGTATGCGCCGAACACAATATATGGTATACATTTTTGAAAAAGTATAGAAAATCTTGGCATACTCACATTTTTTCTTGCAAGGGGTGAAAAAAGCCTGTAGAATAGTGGCAAACAGAAGGAGCACACAATGAAAATCGCATTAGCAAAACAAGTATTGCTGGATGGGCTGAACAAAGTGGCCGGCGTGGTATCCACCCGCCCGAGCATGCCCATACTCTCCAACGTGAAGCTGGAGGCTGTGGACGGCGAGCTGCAGCTGACCACCACGAATATGGAGCTGACCATCCAAGCCAAGGTGCCGTGCTTGGTGGAGACCCCCGGCGCCATTACGCTGCCTGCCAAGAAGCTGCAGAGCATCATTCGCGAGCTGCATGACGGCGAGGTGACGGTAAGCATCAAGGGCAATGTGGCTACCATTCGCTGCAACCGCGCTCAGTTTAAGCTGAATGGCCTGCCTGCGGAGGAGTTCCCGAGCCTGCCGGTCTTCAAAGAGGCCCGCGAGTTCAAGGTGCCGCAGGGTATGCTCAACCGCGGTTTCCGCTACACGGAGTTCGCTATTTCCAACGACAATACGCGTTACCTGCTCAACGGTATTTACACCTGCTTCCAGGACGGCAAGCTGACGCTGGTGGCTACGGACGGTCGCCGCTTGGCCCTGTTCGAGAACGAGCTCGAGTTCCCGGAATCCCAGCAGGTCGCCATCGATATTCCCAGCCGCGCCGTGGCTGAGGTGCACCGCCTGCTCGGTGACAATGGCGATGTGATGGTACGCATCACCACCAACCAAGCTTCCTTCGATTTCGGTGATACGCTGTTGGTCACCAAGCTCATCGACGGCAATTATCCGAACTACCGCCAGGTGATTCCGAGCCGCTACAACGAGCGCATCGTCATGTCCGCCTCCGAGCTGAATGAGACCGTGCGCCGCGTGGCCTTGCTCTCCGCCGAGAAGACCAACACGGTACGCTTCCGCTTTGCTCCGGGTGTGATGGAGGTGCTCTCCAGCGCCGCCAACTTGGGTGAGGCTAATGAAGAGGTGCCGATTGACTACAACGGCCGCGAGATTTCCATCACCTTCAACGCAGATTACATACTGGCACCGCTCAAGGCGGTGGGTGACGGGGATGTATCCCTGGATCTCATCGACTCCTCCAGCCCGGGCGTGATGCGCGTGGCAGACGAGTTCCTGTATGTGCTGATGCCCATGCACCTTAACTAAAGCGGTGCAGAGCGCCTTCCGTTTTTTCTAACAGGGGTTGGGGGAGAGGATGAACGATGGTGGTTCTCCTCTCCCCCTTGAATTTTTCAGGGAAAAGATGCCCATGCAACAACAAGAACGAGTGCTGATAGTAGGAGCCGGTTTGGCGGGTAGCGTGCTCGCCCGCTGCCTGGCGGATGCCGGTGTGCCCTCGCTGGTGATTGACCGCCGCGAGCACGTGGCAGGCATGTGTTACTCCTCCGTAGATGCCGAGACCGGGGTGGAGGTGCACCGCTTCGGCCCGCATACCTTCCACACCGGCAATGAGCGCGTGTGGGAGTTTGTGCAGCGCTTCGATACTTGGTACCCATGGGTGGCGCGCGCCATGTGTACGCATGCGCGCGGGGTGTTCAGCCTGCCCATCAACCTGCACACCATCAACCAGCTGTTCGGCAAGCAAATGACCCCGGCGGAGGCTCGCGCCTTTGTGGAGAGCTTGCAGGACAAGAGCATTCACACCCCTACCAACGCGGAGGAGCAGCTGCTGCGCTTTGTGGGGCGTGATATTTATGAGACCTTCTTCCGCGACTACACCATCAAGCAATGGGGTGTGAGCCCGCGCGAGCTGGCGCCGGACATCGTGAAGCGCATTCCCGTGCGCTTTAATTACGATAATAACTACTACTTCGACCGCTACCAGGGCTACCCCGTGCACGGCTACACCGCCTGGGTGGAAAACATGCTGCGCCACCCCCTCATTGAGCTACGCCTTGCCACGGATTATGAGAAGAGCATGAACGCGGAGTTCGCTCACGTCTTCTACAGCGGCCCGCTGGATGAGTACTTCATGTACTGCGCGGGCGAGCTCTCTTACCGCACGGTGGATTTCCGCTACGAGCGCGGCGAGGATGACCTGCTGGGCTGCAGCTGGATGAACTTTACGGACATGCGCGTGCCCTACACCCGCGCCCATGAGCACAAATACTTCTCACCGTGGACACGCCCCAAACGCAGCGTGGTGCTCTATGAGTACAGCCGTGAGGCCTCGCGCGCGGATGACCGCTTTTACCCCAAACGCATGCCGGAGGATATGCAGAAGCTGGCGCAGTACGTCGCCTTGGCTGAGGCGGAGCGCGGCGTCACCTTTGTGGGGCGTTTGGGCTGCTACCGCTACTTAGACATGCACTTGGTGGTGGAGGCCTCTATGTCACTTGCAGAGCGCTGGCTGGCCGGTGAACGCCAAGGCTTGAGTTTTTCCACCTCTCCCCTATAAGGCCAAGCACGTGCATGCAAGAATAAAACGCTAGATTGACGTTACACTATTGTTGCGTGATTGCTAATGATGCCCATGCGAGTTTTTTTGTTGCAAACGGCTCGATAAATCGGAAGTTGAAGAATAGATAGCGAGCGTCAGCGAGCCTAAATTGGAGCCCCGTAAGGGGCGAAAGATAGTAGCCGGTGGTGGAGCGGCGTAGCCGCGCAACCACCGGTACAACACAAAAAGAAAATTGAGCCCGGAGCGACGGAGCGAAGCGACGCAGCGTAGGCCGACAGACAATGGCGAGGACCGGCGAGCCACGGCGTAGCAAGCGAGCGCAGCGAGACGCGAAGCCGGGAGCGAAGCGACGCTCCGAGCCGGGACGGGCTCGTATTTTTTGTTGTTAATGAGTTGCGGGTATTGCCAATCGCCATAAAACACCTTATGCCCCAAGCCGTGCATTCTGTCGGCCTCCGCGCTGTCGCTAACGCTCCATCGCTCCGGGCTCGAATATTAGGGGGAAGCCTACCGGTGGTTTCGTCGCTTCGCGACTCCACCACCGGCTACTGTCTTTCGCCCCTAGGCGGGGCTTCAAATTCCGCTCGCTAACGCTCGCCAAATTCAGATTTATCGAGCAGTCGACGAGCGCCTGCGTAGAGGCACCACCGCATGCATCAATCCGTCATCCCAACGCTATCAGCATTCCAAATGCTGTAGCAAGCCTAAAAGCTGGAAAAAATTGATTTTTGGTGCCCTACATCGCTCGGGTACGTATACAAATACGTATTTTTGCTGGATGCGTATGACGGCTCTTGAGTTGATAGGCAAGGCCATGATATGCCTACAGCATTTGGAATGCTGTATTATCGTGCTGTTAGATTGTAGCAGGTCCGCCCACTTCTCAATGCGCAAGAGAGTGAAATGTGCTTGAACGGTCTAATCTAAACATCTAATAATCGATTCTTACTAATATGAAGAAGACACTTATCACGCTCCTCGCTCTGACCGGTGTGGCTGCTGCTGCTGATAGCACACAGGAACTCTGGTCATTGGATTTCACAGGCACAAGCCTCAGCTCCTCGTTTGCAGATGGCGTTTCGCTTGCTACGCTTCCTAGTTCTGGCATCGACAATGGGCTGACGCTGAATAATGCGCCTCTTACCCTTACGCAGACTGGCAGTATTCTCACTTACCAAGACCAGTTTGTCTTTTCCGTAACCTTGCAAGTCAATTCTCACCTTGGCAATTGGCCTGAACTCGTGGGTTTTGGCAATAACACCAACAATTGGAAGGGTGCGTATTATGTCGTTGATAACAACTTTGTGTTGGATAAAAACGGGTTCGGCACTCCCGATGAAACCAATAAGGCCGTAGGTGATGTATCTGTAACCCTCGGTACTCCCATTACCCTGAGTTTCGTGAATGACGGGGAGGGAACTATTACTATGTATGTTGATGAAACCGTTGCAGGTTACACGACCATTGGTGATGCCTATCTGGAACAGTCCGTCGATAAGTTTGCACTCGGTGGTCGTGTCGGTGGTAAGGCTGGCAACAATGCCAATGTGACCGTTTATAGCGCAAGTCTTTCAAAAATTGTACCCGAGCCCACCACGGCCACGCTTTCCCTGCTTGCTCTCGCAGGCTTGGCAGCACGTCGTCGTCGCAAGTAAGGAGCAACTACAAGTTCGAGCAGGGTAATCAAGCCCTGCAACGCGCGACCGCCCTCGGTATCATAGCCAAGGGCGGTGTTTTTTGCCATTTTTCGCAGGGATATTAACGCACAAACAAAACACGCACCCCACCCCGCCTCGTCGCCTTCGCTGACGCTCCCGAAGTGAGGTGGATTTCCGCGAGAATTGAATAAAACTTGAGAAAAAGACTTGTAAATCTCTAAAAATCTGGCAAACTTGGCGTGTGGTAGTATAACTTGTTATCTTACCGGCACTTAATCATACCCACTCGTAATGAAAAAGCTTTTTTCCCTACTGTTGGCCATGGTGAGCATACCGCTCGGCGCGTGTACTGACCATGAGGAGGTGTACCAAGCAGCCACTTGGCCTGCTGAGGTGCAGGATGCCGTGCTGGCGAAGATTAAAGAGCAGAACCCGCAGTGCAAACTCTTGGCATATATTTCGCAGTACGAATACCAACAAAAGGTGAACAGAGGGAGGGTGCGCATGGAGCCTCCGCCCGCCGTGGCGGAGAAACAAAAGCGCACCTTCTACGCACTGCTGATGGCGCCCAATCCGGTCGATTTGACGCGCTTTATCAATCGAAAACTCCCCCTTACACCGCTGAGCAAGGTGAATGACTTCGCACGCAATATGCAGGTGCTGCCCTCTGACATATCCTCGTGGGAGGTAGAGGGGAACATGGGGCGTGGTTTCAAAAAAGGCACGGAACACAGCTATTATTACGTTTCGCAGTACACCTTGGAGAATTACTCCCTGATTTTTGTGGAAATTCACCCCAAAGGGCATTACAAAGTGGACCCTTCCGCCCCCAATCGCGAGGATTTGTGGCAGTGGGTGGAGGGTGAAGACGCATCAAACACCCCATAATTTACGACACTTATGAACAAGCTTTTTTCCCTGCTGTTGGCCATGGTGAGCATGTGTATTTGCTCATGCTCAGATGATGAGGATACGTACCAAGCCGGCACTTGGCCAGCCAGGGTGCAGGATGCCGTGTTGCTGGAGATTAAGGCACAGAACGTGGAGTGCAGGCTTTTGTGCTACACCTCCCGGTATGAGTACTTGGACAGATCCGGGGCGGTGATACATTATCCCGATGGGTCGGAGCAAGGGTATTATCAGAAGGACAAGCAAACTTATTACGCCGTGTTGATGGTGCCCAATACGTGTACCGTGGGTAGTGCTTTCCGCGAGAGTGAACAAACTTATGGAGACATAGACTTTGCCTATAATGTTGCATATACCTCCGGCAAGGTCGGATACCTCGATAATTTGCAGAACGTTATTAGGTCGATATGGTCAGTGGAATGGAAACGCTCTTACAAGCGAGTTGCCAATGGCTATTATTATTACCTGACCCAGTATAAATTGGAGGCATACACCCTGGTGCTGGTGACGATTGTTCCCAAGGATGCCGAGGCGGATGGGGTAGAACCCTATGTGGACGATTTGTGGGAGTATGCGAATAGTGGGAGTTTCGATTTCGATGATTGATGCATGAAACGAAAGCTCGTACTGAGTTTTTTGTTTTTGCTGTGGATGGGCTTGTTGTTTGGTCTGCCCTATCTCATCTACGGCGAATGCAAAGACGTGTATGATTTCCATACCTGCGAATCATACGCGGAGGGGCGCATTGTCGGTGTTGAAAAGAACCGTAAAACGCAAACACTGGAGGTGTGCTTTACCGATTCCACCGGAGGAGAACGCAGGTTTTCGCAGAGTGTGCCTGATTTCAGCGAGCATTACTGCCCCGGTGCCATCGTGCCGGTACGGTATAAGCCCACGAGCGCATTCATCAATGATGAAGCCGTAGCCCCGCGCCCGGCTATTGCGTTGGCTGGCGGGGTGATATTGTGGATACCCCTGTTTTGCGCCTTCGTTCACTTGCTGAAAGAAGCCCTGCGCTTTCTTTTCTCCCCGAAACGAGCTTGAAGGGGAATTCCGCGAGCGGAAACTTTACGGGGCTCATAATTAGTCTCTACTGAGCGATAAATCGGAAGTTGAAGGGGAGATTGCGAGCCGCAGGCGAGCGGAATTTTAAGCCCCGCAAAGCGGGGCGAAAGTATAATAGCCCAAGGCAAGCCGCGTAGCGGCGCAGCCTTGGGTATGGTGAAAAAAATGAAATTGAGCCCGGAGCGACGGAGCGAAGCGACGCAGCGTAGGCCGACAGATAATGGCGAGGACCGGAGCGAAGCGACGCTCCGAGCCGGGACGGGCGCGTGTTTTATAATGTTAGCGGCATTTTGAAACAATGCGGCATTTTTGCGCCACGCTTTATGCCACCCCTCCGGGGTTCGCATTTATTTTGTTGGGCGGTTCCCGGGGTTCCGCCCCTTACGGGGCTCCACCGCCGGGCTATTATATAGCGCCCCTCCGGGGCTCCAATTTAGGCTCGCCTACGGCTCGCAAACTCCTTTTCAACTTCCGATTTATCGAGCACAGCTGACTTATGAGAAATTCCCTTAAATCGCCGGGGTATCGTCGGGGATGGAGGTATCACCACCGGCTGCTTTGAGGAGGCGGATGCAATCTTGGTGATTGGCTTTGGTGGCGAGGTCAAGCGGGGTTTGCCCGCGGTTGTCTTTGGGGGCGGCATCCGTGCAAATGCGCAAGAGCTGGCCAAGCATATCGGTATGGCCATGGGCTGCGGAGTGGTGCAGCACGGTCATGCCGGCGTGATCCGTCAGGGTGATATTTTGGCCTATTTTGATGAGCATGGCCATGGCTTGAATGTTGCCGGTGATGGCTGCAATATGGATGGCAGCGCGGCCTTGGCCATCACGCAGGCGCGGATTGAGCTTGCCGGAGGCATACATGAGCTCAATGGCCTGCAGGTTGTTGAGCTCCACGGCAGCGTTGAGGAGCGGGGTCTCACTGATGGTGGCGTTCACCTCCGCGCCGCGCTTGATGAGCTCCGCGACGATGTGGTTGTCCGCCGCCAAAATTGCCCAGTAAAGCAGGGGGCGTTCTTTGGTGTCGACTGCGTTAACGGATACGCCGGAATCAAGCAGAGTGTAAATGCACTCTTTTTGTTGATTTTTGATGGCGGCAGAGGCCGGGGAATCCGCGCGCGTGGTGAGGTTGGCATCCGCCCCGCCTGCGAGCAGGGCGCGCACGTTGCCGACGTGACCGGCAGCAGCAGCTAAGATGAGCGGGGTCATCTGCTCCTCCGAGATGGCATTCGGGTTCGCGCCTGCCTCGAGCAGTTTTTTGACGCAGGCAGTGTAGCGCGTGGCTGCGGCCTTGTGTAGGGCTGTCATCCCCTTATCATCGCGGTGGTGTATGTTCGCGCCTGCCTCAATCAAGAAGGCGAGGGTGGAGTGTTCCCCTTGCTCCGCAGCCTGCAGCAGGGCTTGGGCGTAGTTCTCCGGCTTGTAGCCTTTTTTCAGCAGGTTCTCCGCAATGGCAATGGCGCGCGCTGCCGCCTCGTGCTTGGCGGCGGAGGCGAGATTGAGCGCAGTTTTGCCCGCGGCGTCACGCATTGTAATGTCTGCCCCGGCTTGCAGCAGAGCCTTGACGCAGTCCGTATGCCCTGCAGCTGCCGCCGCGTGTAGGGGGTAGCTGCCGTCTTCACCCGCTACGTTGACGAGGGCGCCTTCCGCCAGCAGCAGCTGTACAATTTCCGTGTGGCCATGCCCGGCTGCCTGCATGAGGGCGTGCGCACCGGTGCCGGCTGTTTTGTTGGTCAAGGCGCCTGCGTTGAGCAGCAGGTGCACTTGCTCTGTGTTGCCCTGTGCTGCGGCTTGCAGGAGCTGAGCCTCGGAGTCCGCGCTGATGCCGTCTTGCGCGAGGCAGAAGTCTGCAATGGCCTTCATGCTGCTGCGCAGCTTACCCTTGCGGGCAGCGTCAAGCGGGGTTTCACCGAGGGCATTGACGGCTTGCAAGTTCGCGCCGGCTTGCAGGAGTGCCTGCACGGTGGCGGGGTCTTGGTGAGCGAGGGCGAGGTGCAGGGGGGTGTGCTGTTGGTCGGTGCTTTCCGGCGTGTCCGGGGATACGCCGGCAGCCGCAAGCGCGGTGATGCAATCCGCATGGCCGGCGAGCGCGGCGAGGTGCATGGCAGCCTGGCCGAATTTGTTTTTGTGCTCCGTGTTGATTCCCTCCTCTCGCAGCAGCCGGCTCACGCAGGCTGTGTGTCCGCGCTGTGCGGCCAGGCAAAGGGGAGTATTGCCGTTTCTGTCCACCGTGTTCGGGTCGGCATGTATTTGCAGCAAAAGGTGCACGCATTCCGCATGGCCGTTGTAAGCAGCGAGGTGCAGGGCGGTGCTGTCGGCGGGCGTGCAGATGGCGGCATCCGCCTTGGCAGCGATGAGCAGCGCCATGCTCTCGTGGTGGCCGGCAGCAGCAGCCATCATGAGGGCTGTTTGGCCATTGTAAAGCGCGTTGGGGTGGGCATTGTGCGCGAGCAGTAGGCTCAGGCAGTCCCAGTGCCCTTTCTCCGCAGCGCGGTGCACGGGGGTGTAGCCGGGGGTAGTGAGCTCATTGGCATCCGCCCCGGCTTGCAACAGAAGTTCCACACAGGCCGGGCTGTTGGCATCAATGGCTTTGATGAGGGCGCTGACGCCGTTCGCTCTGGTGGTGGCAACAGCGCCGTGGGCGAGCAGTATTCGCACACACTCGGCGTGCCCGGCAGCGGCAGCTTTGTGCAGCGGGGGCTCGCCATCCGCTGCGGTGGCGTTGGCATTTGCGCCCAAGTTGAGCATTTGCAGCAGGCTTTCCGTGTCGTTGCGCTCCAGGGCTTCCAAGAGTTGTTTATCGGGCTGCAATCCATCCGTAGGCAGCAGTGATGTACTATGCCCGGAGGTGTCAATCGTGAGGTGGGTGGGGAGCTCCGCCTGTTGTTTTGTTTGTTCCAGTATGGCGGCGCACTCGGGGTGCTTTGCCGCAAGCTCGTAGATGGTTTTGCCGTCGATGGTGCGTGCCTGCGTGTGGGCACCGGCGGTTACCAGGGCTTGTACGCAGGGGGCGTGTCCGGCCATGGTGGCGAGCATCAGCGGGGTGTGGCCATCCGTATTCGTGCTGTTGAGCGCAGCCCCGAGCTCCGCGAGGGTTTGCACGCAGGCTGTGTGTCCATTCGCCGCGGCCAGGTGTAGCGGGGTTTGCCCGCTGTAGTTGACGGGGGCTACGGCACAGCCCAGCTCCACCAAGGCGCGGCATGTGTCCGCATGGCCGGCAGCAGCAGCTTTGTGCAGGGCTGTGTTGAACTGAGCATCCGCCGCAGCGGAGTCCGCCTGTGCGGTGAGCAGTAGGCGCACCAGCTCCGTATCACCGGCAGCGGCAGCCTCTGTCAGGCGGGTGGAGTATGCCTCTGTATCAATGCCCTGCTTGTGCAGCGTAGCGATGGCCTGCTCTGCCGCAGGTGTGAGCACGGAGGGTGCCTCCGGTGTCTCCTGCACGAAGTACAACCAGTAGGCACATGCCCCCAGCCCCAACAGCAGCACGGGTGGTATGAGTTTTCCGGGTTTCATCTTCGTGAGGGGTGGGGGTGCCCACGGCGCTGTGTGTGCGCTTACGGCGTGGTGATGGTTTCAGCGATGCAGCGCGCGGCATCCGGGCGTGCCTGAGCCTTCATGGCCTCCTCCATAGCGAGGCGGGCCTGCGGGTTCAGGATGGTTCCGTGCACGAAGTTGTGCACCACCTCATTGGTGAGCTGTGACTGCTGACACATGACAGCGGCGTTCGCATCGGTGAACACACGCGCATTGTGCGTCTGGTGGTCATCCGCTGCGTAGGGGAAGGGCACCAGCAGGCAGGCTTTACCGATGATGGAGAGCTCCGTCAGGGTGGAGGCACCGGCGCGGGCGATGACGCCATCCGCCGCGGCATAGGCGGAGGGCATGTCGGAGCAGAAGCCAATCACGCGGATGTTCTCCGCCCCGGCGGCAAGCTCTTGCACGCGAGCTTGGTCTTGCTTGCCGGCGATGACGTAGTAGAATGCCTCGGGGTCCGCCTTGGCTGCCTCGATGAGCATGGAGTTGAGGTTCTTTGCCCCCTGTGAGCCACCCGTTACCAGAATGATGGGCTTGTCTTGCGGCAAGCCGAGGGTACGGCGGGCTTCCTCGCGCGTGGGCAGCTGCAGCAGCTCCTCGCGCACGGGGGTGCCGGTGACGATGCACTCGCGCGAGCCGAAGTGCGGGGCGGCCTCTTTCAAGCCAAGCAGCACCGCGGTGCACCAGCGTGCCGTCATGCGGTTCGACTTGCCGGGCATGGCGTTGCTGTCATGCACGTAGGTGCGCAGCCCCAGCTTGCGGCCTGCACGCACCGGCGGCAGGGAGGTGAAGCCACCCATGCCGATGACGACATCCGCCTTCGCTTGGCGAATAATCTTCTTGCAGCTGAAATAGGTGCGTACCAAGTTCCACAGGAACCCGGGAGTGCGCAGCGAGAACAAGGGCGGCTTGGCAATGGCCTGCACCGTGTGAAACTCCAAATCTCCGTATTTTTTAGAGGCCTCAGCATCCACATCCTTACGGGAGATGAGCAGCACGGGGCGGTGCCCCATGGCCTTGAGCTGCTGGGCAACGGCAATGCCGGGGAAAAGGTGGCCACCTGTGCCACCACATGCAATGACGATGTTGAGAGGTTTAGCCATAAGAAGGGGGTGAGGGGTAAAATCAATTATCTTTGAGGCGGCGTACCGGCCAGTAATTTTGGCGGATGAGGGGGGTGTTGCGCTGGATGCCGGTGAGCAGACCGATAGCCAGCGTGGTGAAGACGAGGTTGGTACCGCCGTAGCTGATGAAGGGCAGCGGCAAGCCCGTGTTGGGCAAGATGCTGGTGACTACCATCATGTTCAACGCTGCGGGCCAGAAGATGGTGCACACCAGGCCTACGGCCAACAAGCGACCGAAGGTGTCCTGAATCTGCAGCGCCAACACCGTGCCTGCCAGCGTGAGCATGGTGAACAGCAGCAGCACACCCGTGGAGCCGATGAAGCCCCACTCCTCACCCACTATGGCGTAAATGAAGTCCGTGTGCGCAAAGGGGAGGTTGCCGTGCTTGTACATGCTGTTGCCCAAGCCCACACCGGTGGTGCCTCCGTTCTCAAGTGCAATCTGCGCAATCCACTGCTGGCGGCCTACTCCGCGTGAGTGGGCTTCCGGGTTGAACCAAGCGAAAATTCGCTCCGTACGGTTGGCGCTGCTGGTGGCCATGAACACCAAGGCCATGAACCCGGTCGCGGCGGAGGCTACCAGCATCCAAATGCGCACACCCGCCACCAGCATGATGCACAGCCCGGCCATGGCCAAGGCCGCCGCTGTGCCCATGTCTTTCTCAAACAAGATAAGTGCCAATGGAATGGCAAAAAGAAGCCCGGGGTACACGAATCCCTTCCAGAAGGTGCCCGCTATCTCACGGTTTGTGGTGTACCAATGTGCCAGCGTGAGCACCAATACGAGTTTGGCAGCCTCACTGGGCTGGAAGGTGATGAAGCCGAGGTTAATCCAGCGGGATTCACCGTTGAGGTTCATGCCGATGACCGGAAAGTAACAGCAAGCAAGTGCCACACAGCACATTATCCATGAAAAGCGTACCCAGTTACGGTAGCGGTGGTAATCAATGCCGCTGATGAACACCGCTGCCACCACTCCGCTGAAGCCGAAGCCGACCTGCTTCCACAAAAAGCTCGCGGGGTCCTCACCCTCACCCACCGTGGCACATAAGCCCGTGCTGGCAACCATCACCACGCCTAAGATGAACAGCGTGATGAAGCAAAACCAAATGCAGATGATGCTCAGGCGGGTGGACATGCGGGAAGCGGATTAACGGCGGCGGTTGTTGCGGCGCGGGGTGCTCGGTTTGCGGAAGAAGGCCTCCGGGTCTTTGGCGTACTCACGGGCCTTGGCCGTGGCGGGAATGCGGATAACCTGGCCTATGCGGATGTTGGTGCCGGTCATGTTGTTAAGCTTCTGGATGGCGCTGACGCCGGTGCCGAAGCGGTTGGCAATCTTGCCGAGGTTGTCACCGCTGCGTACCTTGTAGGGCACACCCTCGCGCTCCATGCGGGCAGCCTCGCGGTCCGCCGCAATTTGCTTGGCCTCGTCGGAGTTGGCGGGCAGGGGCACGCGGATGTTGGTGCCGGCGGCGATGACGTTCGGGTTGGTAATCTCCGGGTTGATGGCCAGAATGGCCTGCACGGTGGTGTTGTGCTTCGCTGCAAAGCGGGTGAGGGTTTCACCGGTGCCGAGTACGGCCATCTTGTGCGGGGTGTCTGCCGGTGTGGTGGTCTCCACAGGCTCCACGGATTCCACGGGCTCGGCTTCCGCCTCACCGGCAGTGGCTACCTCCGTGGGCTGCGTGGGGGTGGTTGCTACGGGGGTAACCGGCAGCGGCTGGGTGATGTGGCCGGGGTTCGCCGTGGGGCCGGGCACGGGCTGCGGTGCCACGGGGGCTGTGTTTTCCGCCGGGGGCGGGGTAAGGGCGGAATCCGCCACGGCGCTGCCGGTGGCGTCAATCTTGCCATGCAGAATTACGCCGCCGATGATGATGAGGTGCACCAGCAGCAACCCGACGATGATGCGGATGATGGTGGTGCTGCTGTGGCTGTCCTCCACCAAGCCCACCTCACTGCGGTGTCGCTTGAATGTTTGGTTGAAAAAGCCGAGAAAGCCGCCCTTCTTGCCCTTGTTGCGGGCAAGATCCGAGTTGCGGTAAGAGGATTGTGAACGTTGGCTCATAAATTCGGTGATGTTGGGTGTGGGTTACAGGTTGAGGGTGCTCAGCACGGCCTTGCGGAAGCACTGACCGCGCTCCACATAGCCGCTGAATTGGTCGAAAGATGATGTGCCGGGGGAGAACAAGACGACATCCCCACGGGTGGCTTCGCGTGCTGCTGCTGCCACGGCTTGCTGTACGGTTTCTACCTTGATGGTCTTGCACACCGGCGCAAAGGTCGCCTCCAGCTGGTCCGCAATCTGGCCGAATACGATGCAGCAACGGGCTTTTTGCTCCAGCATGGGGTTGATGGCGGCGTAGTCCAGCCCTTTGTCTTTACCGCCTGCCAGTAGGATGATGGGGCGGGTTTGGGAGCGCACGGCCGCCTCGGTGGAGTGCAGGTTGGTGCTCTTGGAGTCATTCAGCCACAGCACGCCGTCCATCTCCGCCACGGTTTCGCAGCGGTGTCCGGGGGGGCAGAAGGTGCGGATGCCCTGTTCAATGGCGTCATCCTCCAGCCCGACGCTGCGGCAGGCCAGTATGGCGGCCATGGAGTTTTCCGCATTGTGGGCTTGCTCCATCGCAGTGCCGCGCAGGCCCATGAGGGGGCGGCCGGCTTCCATGATGTAGTTTTGGCTGTAGTACAGGCGGCCACTGCCCACTACGGAGGAGAACTCCTGCAGCTGCGGGCGAATGGCGGGCAGGTTCTCGCCCACGCGCACGATGGCGTTTTGCTCCGCCGTCATGTTTTCAAAAATACGCAACTTGGCGTTAAAGTAGTCCTCCACCTTGGTGTAGCGGTCCATGTGGTCCGGTGCAAAGTTGAGCCAAATGGCAACCTCCGGGCGGAAGTTGTGGATGGTTTCCATCTGGAAAGAGGAAACCTCGAGCACGGCGAATTCCGGGGCGTCCTCTTGCAAGGCAAGCTCGCAGAAGGGGTAGCCGTAATTGCCGCAGGCCTTGGCGCTCTTGCCCGCTTGCAGCAAGATGTGCTCGATGAGGGCGGTGGTGGTGGTTTTGCCGTTGGTGCCGGTAATGGCGATGATGCGCCCCTTGTAGTAACTGTAGCCCAGCTCAATCTCGCCGATGATGGGGGCACCCGCGCAGGTGAAGGCGAGGGTCCACGGGATGTCGGCCTCAATGCCGGGGGAGAGCACCACCAGCTCCGCGGCAAAGCGCTGTGCGTCTTCCGCCGTAGCGCCGGGAACGAACTTGAGCTCCTTGTCCGCACAGGTGGCGAGGGAGTCGGAGTCAAAGATGCACACCTCCATGGCGCCCTTGGCCAGTGCCAAGCGGGCGGCGGACACTCCACTGCGTCCGCATCCGAGAACTGCTACTTTTTTACCGGTGAGATTCATGACTGAAAGGGGGCGGGGGATTATACAGTTTTGTGTCAGGATTTGCAAGTGAAAAAGAGTGCCATGCAGGTGAAAGCAAGCATCATGCCTACCAGCCAGAAGCGTACGCATACTTGCGTCTCCGTAAGTCCGCATTTTTCAAAGTGATGGTGAATCGGTGCCATGCGGAAGAAACGGCGCCCTTCACCATATTTTTTGCGCGTGTACTTGAACCAGAATACCTGAATCATGACAGAGCAGGCCTCCGCCACAAATACACCGCCGAGGATGACCAATAACAGGGATAAACCGCTGCATACCGCTACCGTGCCCAGCAAGCCACCCAGTGCCAGGGAACCGGTGTCGCCCATGAATACCTTGGCCGGGTTGCAGTTGAACCACAGGAAGCCTGCGCAGGCTGCCGCCACTGCCAGCATGACCGGGCTGAGCTGCGGACCGGCAATGAGCGCAAAGGTGAGCGCGGCGATTATCATGCAGCCACCGGCGAGGCCATCCAGACCATCCGTCAGGTTCACGGCGTTCGAGGTGCCGATGATGACCAACAGTGCCAAGGGGATGAAGAAGATGCCGATATCCAGCGGGCCGTAGAAGGGGATGAGCAGGTTCGTGACGCTCGGCACCTGCCAGTACAGGTAGCCTGCGCAGGCTGCTGCTGCCAAGAACTGCAGGCCGATTTTGAACCAACCGCTCACGCCGTCCGAGCTCTTTTTGGTGATTTTGGCGTAGTCATCCAAGAAGCCGAGGAAGGCGGTGATGCCGGTGACGAGTAAGACACAGTGAATGCGCGGGTCCGTAAGGTCAGCGCAGAGCAGGATGCTCAGCAAGATGAGGCTGATAATCATGATGCCACCCATGGTGGGGGTGCCTACCTTGCTTTGGTGCTCCGGGGCGAGCACGCCTTTGCTTGCCTCGCGGATGGGCTGGCCTGCCTTCATGGCGCGCAGCACGGCGATGAGGCGCGGGCCGATGAGCAGGGAGAGCACAAAGGGAATCACTACCGGCAGCACCTGTGTGATGAGGGCTGCTACCATGGCGTTGTCTGTCTCGATAAGCTGTAACATGTTATTTCTCCGGTTTGAGTGCAGGGAAGAGCTCATGCATGCTGCGCTCCATGCCGGCGGAGCGCGAGCCCTTGAAGAGAATGGCATCCCCCGGCTCTATCATGCTGCGCAGGGCTTCGGCAGCTTCCTCCGGGGTGTTGACGAGTATGGCGGGTATGCGCTCTGCTGCGGCCTCGCACAGGGCAAGTGTTTCCGCGCATTCATCACCTACCACGACTACGGCGGCGTAGCCGAGCTCGGCTGCGTAGGCGCCTACCTCCGCGTGGCTTTCAATACCGCCTTGCCCCAGCTCGCCCATTTTGCCGAGCACGGCGAAGCAGCGCTCCGTGCCGTTCAGCGAGGCTACGGTTTGCAGGGCTGCTTTCATGCTTTCGGGGTTGGCGTTGTAGGTGTCATCCACCACGGTGTAGCCGTCCACCACTTTGCAGGCGAGGCGGCCGGCGGTGAGGGAGGCGCAGGCGAGGCCGGCTGCAATTTGCTGCAGGGAGCAGCCGAGTTTCCAGCCGGCGGCGGCAGCCAGCAAGCTGTTGCTCACCATGTGCGCGCCGGGGATGGGGAGCTGCACGGGGATTTCTCCCAAGCCGTCGATGTGCAGGTCAAAGTCACTGCCTGCAGCGGTGCTGCGTACGTTGAGGGCGCGCACGCTGCTGTCACTGCCACCCACGGGAATGGGGGTGGCTTGGGTGGAGGCGGCAATGGTGGCCGCAAAGTCATCCGCTGCGGGGTATATCATGTACCCATCTGCCGGGAGGGCACGTGCCACGGTGCACTTCTCTTCCGCAATCGCCTCACGGCTGCCCAAAAACTCCATGTGCGCGGAGCCGATGGTGGTGATGATGCCGATTTGCGGGCGAGTCATGCGGCAGAGGGGCTCCAGCTCACCGGCGTGGTTCATGCCCATCTCCCAAATGGCTGCCTGAGTGCCTTTTTCAGCGGAAAGGATGCTCAGCGGGGTGCCGATGTGGTTGTTCAGGTTGCCTTTGGTGGCGATGGCTGCGTATTTTTGGCGCAGCACGGCCAAGCACATGTCTTTGGTGCTGGTTTTGCCGCTGGAGCCGGTCAACCCCACCACGTGCAGGGGCTCCAGCTCCGTTCTCCACCGGCGGGCAAGTGCCTGCAGGGCTTCTAAGGTGTCATCTACCAAGATAACACTGCAATCCGCCGCGTATTCACCGCTCAGGCGGCTCACCACCACTGCTGCTGCCTGTTGCGAGGCTGCTGCGGCAAAGTTGTTGCCGTCGAATCGCTCACCGCACAGTGCCAGGAAAATGCTGCCGGGCGCAACGGCTCGGCTATCCGTAGTGAGCCCGGCGGTGACGGCTCGTGAGCCTTGGCTGACGATTCGCCCTGCGGTGGCTGCTGCCAGGTCTGCTATGGTGATGCTCTTCATGGCGGTGCTCTGCGGTGGAGGGGTGCGGCTTACTTACGGTTTTCCGGTTTGCGGGAGGGCACGCTGCGCCCCTCGGGGTTGAGCTCTTCGTAATATTTGGCTACCACGGCGGCGTCGGAGAAGCTGATGGTCTCCGTGGCGAAGATTTGGTAGTTCTCATGCCCCTTGCCTGCAATGAGGATGCAGTCGCCTGGGCGGGCCATTTGGAGGGCAGCGCGGATGGCCTCCTCGCGGTCGGTGATGCGGTGCTGCTTTTCCGTGGGGATGCCGGGCATAATCTCATCGATGATGCTCTCCGGGTTTTCCGTGCGGGGGTTGTCACTGGTGACTATGCACACATCACTGTAGCGGGCAGCTGCCTCACCCATGAGGGGGCGCTTGGTGCGGTCGCGGTCACCACCGCAGCCGAAGATGGTGAAGAGGCGGCCCTGGCGGCACAGCTGCTTCATGGTGCGGCACACATTCTCCACGGCGTCCGGGGTGTGGGCGTAGTCCACAAAGCACTGCACGTTGTTCACGCTGCTCACCAGCTCCATACGGCCGGGTACCTGCGGGGACTGAGCGAGGCTGGTGATGGCGTCGCGGATGTTCACGCCGGCAGCCACAGCACCTGCAAGGGCAGCCAGGCTGTTGGACACATTGAACTCACCGATGAGCGGCGTGCGTACCAAGTAGCTCTTGTTGCCGTATACCAGCTCATATTGGCTGCCCTTCAGGGAAATGATTTTCGGCTCGGCGCGGAAGTCGGCATCTTTCGCCGTGCCGAAGGTGCGTACCTTCATGATGGGGCGCAGCTCTTCCGCCAAGCGGCGGCCATACTCATCATCCACATTGATGACGGCTACGGGCTTGATGCTCTTGTTGGCAGCCATGCGGGTGAAGAGCAGCTTTTTGGCTTCGTAATACTCCTCCATGCTGCCGTGGTAATCCAAATGGTCCTGCGTAAGGTTCGTGAAGATGCCCACGCGGAAGTCCGTGCCGGTGGTGCGCTGCTGGTGCAGCGCGTGTGAGGATACCTCCATCGCGACGGCGCGGCAGCCATTGTTCACCATGTCCGCCAGCATGTGCTGGAGCTCGGCGCAGCCGGGCGTCGTGTTGTGGGAGGGGGTGCGGTGGGCGCCGTCATCATACAAAATGGTGCCGATGAGCCCGGCGCGCTGCCAAGCGGCGCGGAAAATGGCGTTGGTGAGGTAGCTGATGGTGGTCTTGCCGTTGGTGCCGGTGACACCCAGCATCACCAATTGCCGGCTGGGGAACCCGTGCCAAGCGCTCATCAGCAGGCCATCCGCCTCGTGCGTGTCTGCCACCTGCACCCAGCATACACCCGCCTGCTGCGCTTGCTCTGTGCAGGCGCTCTCCGCCACGATGGCTACAGCCCCGCCGCGTATGGCTTCCGCTATGGCTGTATGCCCGTCAAAGCGTGTACCGCGTACCGCTACGTAACAGCAGCCCGGCACTACCTCACGGCTGTCATCCGTGAGCTTGCTGAGCGGCTTCTTGAGCTTGCCGGTGATAACGGCGCCGGGAAGTACGGAGAAAATCTGTTTGCTGTTTTTCATGATGTTTGATGCCTCTGAACGTTTGTAGTTAAATTACTGAGCGATGGTGGCCGTTTTTGCCTCGTTTTCTTGTTTTTTGAGGTGGGCGGCATAAGCTGCGGGATCCGTGGGTTGGATGTTTTCCAAACGGATGATGCGCTCCGCTACGCGGCGGAAGATGGGGGCTGCTGCCGTGCCACCACCGCCGGCGGTACCATCCACCACGGTGAATACCACGTACACCTTCTTGCGCTGCTCCTTCGGCTTGGCCATCTCTGCCTCCCAGTTGATGTTTTCATCCAGCGGGAAGATGCCGGCGAAGGATGCCACGTGGAACTTGTCGACGTAATTACCGTTCACCACCTTTTCAGCCGTGCCGGTCTTGCCACCTATCTTGAAACCCGGTATGTGGGCGGTGTGCCCGGTGCCACGGCCCCTCTCGCTCTCGGGGTCCGGGTTGGTAACACTGTGCAGCGCCTGCAACACATATTTTGCCGTAGAGCGTTTCATGATGCGCACGTTGTCGCCCTCGCGCGGTTGGCAGTCATCATACACGGTGCCGTCCGGGGAGATGATGCTGTCCACCAAGCGCGGCTTGATGCGCACGCCGCCGTTGGCAATGCTGCCGTACATCAGCGCCACGTGCATCGGCGACACGGAAACGGCATAGCCGTATGCCATACTTGCCATCTCGCGCTCGGAGCAGGTCTTGCGGTCTTTGTTTTTGGCGGAGCCTTTGCTTACAGAGGGCAGGGCAAGGGGGAGTTTATCCAGCAGCCCGAGCTTATCCATGTAGCTGTTGTACTCGCGCCAAGTGCAGGCGCGGGCTATGCGTACCGTAGCAGGGTTACTGGAGTGTTTCAGTGCACAGCCGAGAGTCATTTTTCCGCTCAATCGGCCACTGCGGCGACCATCGGATATGGTTACACCACCCACCTTGAAGGGGGTGCCGTTAGTGTCATTTTGGCTCGGGTGGAGTTTGCCGAGATCCAGGGCGGCGATAAGGGCAATGGGCTTGAAGGTGGAGCCGGGCTCATAAGCAGCCTGGCAGGCGTAGTTGCTGTCGCCGTTGTTCTTCTTCTTATCGCGGTCTATGTACTTGCCGTACTCGTATGTAGCCGTGGGGGTGATGACCTCGCGCGTGTTGAGGTTGAATGCGGGGCGGTTCACCATGGCGATGATGTCGCCGGAGATGGCCTCCAGCACAATCATGCAGCCTACGGGGCATTTGTTGGCGCGCAGGCCTTTGTCGAGCTCATCCTCACAGATGGCCTGTATGCGCATGTCAATGGTCAGCTGCAGGTTCAGGCCGTGTTGCGGGTCCAAGTAGCGGTCATCCTCGTGGGGGATGATTTGGCCTCGCGCGTTCTTATGGTATTCTCTGCGACCGGGTATGCCGGAGAGGAAGCTGTCATACATCTCTTCCACACCACCTTCTCCGGCCTTGGTTTCTTTCTTCACGCAACCGAGCACATGCGTGAGCATGTGCGGCACAACGTAGCTGCGCTTCAGGCAGGTTTCCACCGAGATGCCTTTGATGTGCGCTGCCGCCAGGGTCTCACGCAGGCGGTCCGCATCCTCCAAGTTCAGCTCCTTGAGCAGGTAGATGAGTTGGGTGATTTGTACGGGGCTCTTCTCGCCACGCGCCTCAGCCGCTTTTTTCTGCGCAATTTTCTCCGGCTGGGCAATCTTGTCGATAATTTGCTCGGCCGTCAGCGGGCCTTCGCCGTTTTTGCCTACGGGCAGTTTGGCTGCAAAGCGGGCAATCAGCTCTGCCACCAGCTTGTCATGCGCGGCGTAGTATTCCTCGCATACGGCGGGGTCATATTGCAGCAGCAGGTTGGCGGCGGCATCATTGTGCACGCTTTCGCGGTGTACCATGGCGCGCTCCTCTGCGGTGTATTTGCGGCGGGCTCGGTTGAGCAGCTCGTTGCGCTTGGCTCGCAGCAATTTCTCGCGCTTCTGCGGGTCGGCGGTTTGGTTCCACTCCGGGGAGTGAATGACTTGGTTGTATGCCAAGCCGTACGTGACTTGGTCTATGCTGCGCAGCAGCACGCGGTCTGCATGCACCTCCGCCACTAATATATTATTAGTGAGAATCTCGCGGTTGCGGTCCATGATGATGCCACGGTGGGCAGGGATGATGTCCGTCTCAATGTTGGCATTGCCGGAGCGGTACTGGCGCTCATCTTCCTCCGTTAACTGAAAATCCACAAGCTTCGCCGCAATCGTACCGGAGATGGCCAGTATGATGAAACACAGCACCAAACATCGTCCTGCGAATGGTATCTTTGTTTTCATGTGTTATGCGGTCGGTTAAAATGCATCTTGCGGGTTATCAGCGAGCGGCCGTGGCCATGTTGCGCTCGGTGCTCTCCAAGTCGCGCAGCTCCTCAAGCTGCCCGGGCTGTATGTCACGCAACTCGGAGTCGAAGCTGTCCAAGCGTGCCAGCATCGCCCAGCGATTGGTCAGCGTGGTGATTTTGGCGCGGTTCTCGTTGGTGTTCATGTGGCTTTCAGCAATGCTGCGGTTGAGGATTTCAATTTCCGTGCGAACGGCAACTTGCTGGTTTTTGAGTACGGCATAGGTCACACCACCTGCTGCTGTGATGGCGGCGAAAGCGACCATCCACCACAGGAAGGGCCAACTGATGCGTGCTGCGAAGCGGGATGATGTGACTGTTGCGGCTGACATAGTGAGAGATGTTAGTTAGAGGTGTATGTGTCAGAGTTTTTCGATGACTCGCAGTTTGGCGCTGCGCGAACGCGGGTTTGCTGCCAGCTCCTCCTCGGTGGGAGTGATTGGCTTACGGTATACGGCACGGGCGGCGTAGTCCGGGTTAGGACGCGGGGCAGGCCACTCCGGGCGGTCGATTTCGGCTTTGGTTACTTGCTCGAAGTAGCGCTTCACGGCGCGGTCCTCCAAGCTGTGGAAGGTGATGACGGCAAAGCGCCCGCCGCTCTTGAGCAAGCTCAGGCCGGTGCGCAGCAGCTGCTCCAGCGCCCCCAGCTCATCATTCACAGCGATGCGCAGTGCCTGGAAGCTGCGTGTGGCGGGGTGTTGCTTGCCCTTGCGGGGCAGCACGGAGGCGATGATGTTTGCCAACTGTGTGGTGGTGGTGATGGGGGCTTTGGCGCGCTCTTGGATGATGCGGCGCGCAATGGCGCGGCTGGCGCGCTCTTCACCGTACTGCCAGAGGATGTCGGCAATCTCGGCCTCCGGCGCGGTGTTGATGATGTCGGCAGCACTCAGCTCAGCCTTCGGGTTCATGCGCATGTCCAGCGGCCCCTCATGCAGGAAGGAGAAACCTCGCTCCGCGCAGTCCACCTGCGGGGAGGAGATGCCGATGTCCGCCAGCAGGCCATCCACCTGCGTGACGCCGTGCTGCTGCAGCATTTCCACCGCATTGCGGAAGTTGCCGGCGATGATGTGAAGGTGCTCTGCGTGCGGTGCCAAGCGGGCTGCTGCCGCTGCGCGGGCTGCGGGGTCTTGGTCTATGCCCCACACCTCTGCCCCGGCTTGCAGCATGCGCTCCGTGTGGCCACCACCGCCCAAGGTCGCATCCACCAGCACTTTGCCGGGGGCGGGTTGCAGGGCTGCTACGGCCTCAGCAGCCAGTACGGTCACGTGGTGGAACTCCTGCACGCTGCCGGTGCTCTCCGGCTCGCTGTCGTCCTGCTCAGCACAGCGGCTGTCTTGCTGCCAGCGCGCGGCATCTCGGGCACTCATCGCCTGCACCAGCGGCTGCGGGTACCACTCCATGCCGGGCGTGCTTTGCTGCCAGCGGGCGGCCATGGCATCCGGGCTTTCCGTGCCGGTCAGCTCCACCAGCACCTCTGCCGCGGCACTGCCCATGCGGTAGGCCAGCACGGCGGCGTCCTCGCACAGGCACGCCGCGAGGGTGTCTACGCGCGCGAAAGAAAAGGCTGCTCGGGGAATGAGTGTGAGCGGATGCTCTATATGCTTGATGTTCAGCTCATTAAGTTGAGTTTCGAGCGTGGCTAATTTGCCGCGGGCGCCTTTGATTCCGGCGTCACGCATCTCCGCCAGTAGGCGCTTTCTTTCCCCTTGCCAAGCTGTCAATTGCTCTGCACTCAGGGCACACGCCTCCCACATCAGCACCCGGTAGCAGGTGCCTTCAGGCTGCCGGGCTGTTGCCCGTGTCTGGGGGTATTGCGTACTCATGACAGCATGTGGAAAATCTTGTCGAGTTTGAGTTTATCCAAGGCCTCGGGGGTGTTCGTCTCCGCGAAGTCGTCAGGTGCCCATATCTCGAAGTGTGCACCGCGACCCACTATGGTGGCCATATCCTTCAGCCCTATGCGTTCGCGCTGGGCTTTGGGTATCAGTAGTTTTCCTTGGCTGCTTACCTCGGCCTCAAAGCTGCAACCTGTGATGCGCCCCACGTACAAATCTATATCACCGGGGGATACGCCTTGCGCTTCCGCCTGCTGGCGTATGTGCGCTATTTTGTCTGCAAATGCTTCACGGGTAAAGCATTTCATGATGCAGTACTTGTCCTCACTGCGGGCATCAATCATCACCAACGTTTGCCCTTGGGCCGCACGCCACCCAGCCGGGATCGCCACTCTGCTCTTGGGATCCAGCTTGTGCGTCACGTTACCCGTGAACATCACTGTTGATGCATTAGTCATATTTATGTGTACACTTGCCCGTACCGCTAGTACACTCCAATACACCTCAAATGTCAATCCTATTCTTCAAAATTCATCAAAAAAGTGTGTCCGTATGGCTTTTTTGACCCGAATTCGGGGCAAACTACCCCTTTTTTGCTCCGCTGAGCTTGTTTTTCTTGTTATCTGCCCCCTACGTCGTTCATTTCGGTGTACCGGGGGTGTACTGCCGGGTGTATTGTGGTGCACCGAGCGCGGAAAAGTGTACTCAAGTGTTCCAAAATCAATACGCGCTCCGGATGCTTCCCGGTGTTTCAAACACCTCCTAAAAATCGGAATTTGAAGCCCCGAAAGGGGAGTTTTCGTGTGAGCCCGAAAGGGCGAACGTTCACGTGAGCGACAGCGAGCGTTCGCGCGAAGGGGCGCAAGCCCCAAGCGTTCGTGTGAGCGTTAGCGAGCGTTCGCGTGAG
>JAEIGA010003506.1_pt1 | contig 24548 bp, 47 predicted proteins | sample 9270691 | NCBI WGS metagenome assembly JAEIGA01 (sample SAMN17057246, study PRJNA624740) | gut metagenome | biome: biome; isolation source: fecal sample | host: Bos grunniens | place: China: Xizang | collected 2019
AAAGTATTATAAAAATATAATAAATTATAATAGTTTTGTAGAATTATTTAATGACTGAAAAATCATTAAACTCCGATTGCTACGTTCTACGGATGTTGCTACATATTTTTCGCTGTTAATCGCATTTTAGTCAACAAAAAGCCAACTCAAAGTTATATATAAATTTATTAAAATTTATATATTTTTCTTAACAGATTTATATAATATGTAGGTTCTTTGTTTGCTTTAAACCTATACTTCAAAGGATTCATTTTCATCACTGAAAATTAGAATGCGCGGCAACTTCCTTTTCCACATAAGTAGCATTGTATATGTAAAATTATTACACAGTAATAATTTTATTTAAAAATTTCCATTTAGCCCATTCACTTTTGTGAATGTAACCTTTCTTCCTATATTTATCACTTGTTAATAATTTGTTGAAATAAGAAGGTGGTTTTTCATTAAATCCTAATGCCCTTCTACCTATAACATAGCTTGCAGCTATATGTGAGTTTAACTTATATTGGTATGAATACTTTAATTTGCCTATAATGCTGGTAAAAGCCGGATTTACAAGTTCAATTTCCAAACCAAACTTTATTCTAAGATAATCTACTATTTCTAAATATCTACTATACGGAAGTCGATGTAAAATATAATTAAGTAATTTTTGTTTCTTTTTATCCTTATTGGCTTTAAAATTACTTTTATATAAATCTATACCTTCTATTGCTATTATTTTATGTTTAGATTTAGCATATTCTCCTACTTCATCTAATGCCTTTCGCAAAGATTCCTCATTTTGTTGGGAATTAAAATGTAGGTCATAGTAAATAGTTTTATAAAATAGTAAATTACCCTTCCCATCTAATTCGGTCATATCAATATGTCCGTAATTAAAATCCATAGCTATAATACCTGTGGACTTATCATAATTGAGAAATTTACAAGTAGATTCTATATCAAATGTAACTACAATTTGATAATAACATCTATTATTATGGTCATACTTACGAACAAGTGAATAGCATATAGGTAGACCTTTACCCTCCGTTTTGTTTTTCTGTCCATATTGTTTATCCCGTTCTAATATTTGTCTAAGTTCTTTAGACTTGTATGGAAATTTAACATTAGAAATAGATATAATGTTACCAGACATCATTTTTATATTAAAATCAAAAGAATTTGTTTCTTCATTATAAGTATTCGAAAAAACAAAATTACCATAAATAGAATCATTACGACCATCCACAGTGAAGGAGTTATATTTATAGGACATAAAATCTTCTTTATCCAGTTCTTTCTTAGTATATTGTTTCATGTGTCTTTTACCACCAAATATACTATGTTTAGGTTTGGATAAATTTTCCAACTTATTTTTAAGATTATTAAGTCTATACTTATACTGACTTAGTTGATTTTTTAAGTTGGTTATCTTAGGATTTAAATATTTATATTCAAATGCAAACCAACCATAATTATCCTTCTTGCTACTGAAAGGAATAGATACAATAGCACCATCTTTTGTAAAATTAACAGACTTACATATTTTAGATAATTCTGTTAATATATTAGGTGTTTGCCAATGATTCTTATTATGTATAATAAAACTTCTGGCAAGTATAAAAGATTCACGAAGTTCTAACAGATTATCTAATTGAATCTGTGTTTTAGTTATATTATCCTCCACAGCCTTTATATGTTCCTCAGTTTCCTTAATGTAGTTCTTTCTATTAGTATTATTAGATTTAACTAATCCTTTTGCCAAATTTAAGGCAGAATTAACAAAATACTGTAAAACGCCGAATTTACTTTTAAGATAAACACTTTCACTATTTCCACAAACTATATTATCAAACCTATCCTTATCTAATTCTTTAAGAAAATTAAGATTGTAGGCAGTAAACTTCAATCTATTAAATTGTTTAATAGTATTTTCAATATCCATAATAGTATCATCATTAAATATGTTTTCATCTATATATAATCTATTAGAACAAGTGGTAATTGTATACATATTATCTACCCCCAATCTTTAGTAATTATAAAAATAAAATACCTTACATAGAAGGTGACAGTCAACTATGTAAGGTATTTAATATAAAAACAATAGTAGAAATACTATTGTTAATATCTATCATAAATATAAGACTGTCACCTCTTACAATATTATAATAACATATTGTTATATAAAAGTCAATAGAGTAAGTGGAAGTTTGTAGGAATGTACAAAATTGTATAGATAATTTGTGTAGTTTATACAAAATAGGAGTTTGGAAAGTATTATAGAAAGTTATATATTTATATAGAATTAGATGGTTTTATGTATAATAATTTTCTGCTTGATATGCAAACATTATACAAAAGAATATTTTTATATCTTTTATTTGATAAAAATATATTTTCAAATTTTTGACAGTAGAAATCGGCATTTAAATGACCTTTTCCGTCCAGTCTTATTTCATTTGATAAACATTTAAAAATTTCAGTCATCTTCCTCAATCTCCTTTTTAACTGATTCCTTTTCTATGATTGCCATATTTGCACAATATGTATAATTAGGCTGGTCTCTAAAATAATTACGAGTATCATAGTTATCTCTTAATTCATTAAAGATAAAATCTATAAGTCCTTCCATATTTATATGGTGTGCTTCACTGTGACAATATCCTCTATACTTTAAATTGTCCCATAATTCAAAAGCAGAAAGTTCTTCCCAATTAGGTATATTTTCACGGTCAGAAGGACAATTAACAATCCATTTATTTGCTATTTTGTCAAAACAACCGTCTTCAATAGAAAACATATTCCAGTCGGCATATATAATATCTGCAAAAATATATTCTTCACTCTGTTCAATATAAATTGTACAGGGTACATCATTACCCATAAATCCAAAATTAGACTGAAAAAGAATTCTTTTAGTGTTATCTCGTACTTGACTAACAATCCAAGTAGCTATTGTATCTATACAATAAGTCCAGTCTTCTGAGCTTATAGAAATATATTCTCTAATTGTTCTATCAGTCATCTTTATTTTCCTTTCCCAATAAATAACTTTTTCTATCTTTATAAATTCTTCTAAACTGTTTTAAACGTTTGCATCCATTACAACCATTTCTGTTTTTACAATCCCAACAATCATCATTATCATAAAAGTACCAAGGTGGGGGTTCGGGACAAGGTTTATGTTTTTTTTTCATTCTTCTTCCTCTTCCTTAATATCTTTCTGTATTATATCATTATCAAGTTTTGTTACGTTCGGTAAATAGTAGTTTATCGGTGTGTATTGATGTGAAAACACCATTGCAATAGATTTTATAATTTCAGAAATCATAGATAATAGTAATATTAAGGCGATTAAAATGCCAAAATAATGCAAAGGACTTTCAAAACAAAATCTTATAAATTCCATTATAAATCACCATCCTAAAGATATATACATATATTATAACACACATCTTATAAAAAGTCAAGTAAAATATAAAAAAAAAAGAAGGGAATTCAAGTTCCCACTTTCTATAGAGTTCTATTTATTAACCATACCAATCATTTATTTGTTGAGTTATTTGAAATTTATTAACTGTATTATATAAAATATTATAGTCATTGTAAAAACCATTGATATTATCCCAGTTTTTATAAGGCATAGAACAATTAAAATGTTTATGTACATAAACAATATCCGACGCATCAAAATCAATTGTTTCTTTAAGTAATTCATTGATTATGTACACAATACTATTATTTGTTATAATAGTATATTCTACAACACCATGAGGTAAACATTCCTCTATAGATTTATATTCATTTTTATGTAAGTTGTTAAACTGAATAATTTCTTTTACTTTCTTTTGTACTTCTTTAATTTCATTTATCAAATCTGATGATATACTATTCATTTTTCATCCTCCTTACTCCTTACTCCACCAGTTACCGACACACTTGTCAGTACAATCCCAGGTATCAACTATTACATATCCATTTCCAAAGTTCTTAAATGTTGTAACGTGATGTCCTCCTATGTTGGCAAAAACAGATGTTTTATTTTTCACGGTACTGTTAAGATGTTCGCAAAATTCTTTACCTGTATATTTTGTGTTGTTAGCTTTTTTAGCTTGTGAATGTTTTATATAACCGTTATCCTTTAAGTACCTATCATAGCATTTTTTATCATTGATAAAATAGCCAGTTTTAAAATAAATTAAAGTAAGAGAACGAATAATGTTTTCAATACTATTTTCTGTAACCATACATAATGCACGAACCACACAATCAGAAGTTTTCTTGTTTTTAGGGTTTACATTCATTTCCTGAAAGTATCTATTCATTTTAAGCACTCTCCTTTAAAATCTAAGTTTTCCACAAGCTTTCCATCTTGAAAGTTCTATATCTGTTATATTATCTCCCTCTTCCCACTTAATAGAAGTTACTTCAATCCAATAAGGTTTGGAAACTCCTTCTTCATATCCATAATCAGATATTCTATCTTTTGTAGTATTAGTCATAAGTTTAATAAAAAGATTAGCTTTAACTTCTGTATCAAATCTTACTTTTGTAGTTGTAGTTGTTATCATATAATAAAAACCTCCTTGCCATAATTCCAATTCACATTTCTTACTATATATAGTATAACACATAAATTGGAATTTGTCAAGGAGTTTTTAAAAAGTTTTTTATTTACTTTAAACATTAATATCTTGTTTAATGTTTTTATCATTTTCATTTACTGTAATGTAAAACTCTATCGGGTTTAATGCAGGGAATCCTTCTCTTGTTGTATCAATAAAACTTTCTAAAGATGTTATTTCACAATCTGCGAATTTAAGGATAGCATTTTCGTAAATAAGTCTTTTATCCGCCACATCATAAACAAGTCCGATAGGTACCTCGTTTTCTCTTTGCAATGTAATGTTTATGATTGATGACTTATCCATAGCCATTAAATCTATAAAATCTTTCACTTTCAAGTTGTATCCTCCTCTATTGTTTCTATCTTATCTTCATTTAGAACTTCTATGTTTATAGCATCCATCCCAGAAATAGTTAGATACTCTTTACCCCATATTGTATAATATTCAACACCCAAAGGAATAGGTTTCTCTATAATTCTTGGGTCATTACTATATGCTGTATGTTCCAGTTCTGTTCCATCACGATATAAGGAGAATTCATAGGCATAATGATTTCTATTATAGCTATCTCTACTCACACTAATTATAATGGCAATGATTATAAGTGCTAAAAGCATCACAATAACTATGAATTCCCAACAAATCTGCTTCTTTTCATATGGATTTTTCTTACCACAATATGGACATTCCCATTCCCCATATTTTATATCATCTGTATAGAGTCTAACTTTAAGACCACATTGACATTTAGATTTTCCTAATTTCTTATTATTGTTAGTCATTTTGATTACATCCATTATTCATATCACTCCAGTTACTTTCTTTCATAGTAATTACTAAACCATATAGAATTATTGTCAACATAGATATCAACTCCTTTTATATATTATAACACATTATTTTGTAAAAGTCAAGTAGTTTATAAAAAAAAAATATGGTTGCTGACACATAACAAATCAGCAACCATAAAATAAAATAGTATTCTCTTCGGTATAATTACAGTATAACAAAAAATTTTACAAAAGTCAATAGCTAAATTATAATTTTGTTATTTTTCACATAAATAATTATAATAGTGGAATAATTATTGTAAGTATTAGTTATTCCATAATGTATCTATCTCCGTTGTAGTTAATGGATTTTGTACAAACTCTGTTAGCTGTACATTTGTTTGTGCGTAAGGTTGATAAGTAGAATCTAAAATTGTAGCATCACGTATCATTAAATTAGAATATGTGGCGGAGTTACCCTGTGTGTATACACCTAAACGAAATGTAATGAATGTAACTCCTGTGGGTATAGGACATGAAAGTTTTTGTGTAGTTGAGGATGTTTGAAAATTTCCCTCGGATATTCCATTTTTAAAGACATATACCTTATCATTTGTTTGGTCGTTTAGTGCCACATAATTCCAAGTGAAAACATATGTATGGCCTTCTGTAACAGTTATACGAGCAGTTTCAGGAAATAAATTTTCGGGGGTTATAGAGTATCTGGTATAGCAATCAGTGCCGGTAGCTGTTATTGTAATGACATTGTTATCAATTTCTTTAATTCCATGGTACATCTCTACATCTTTCCAAGCATTAAAATTCAACAAATTTTTAACTCCATTATTTGCTAAAGTGGCATTAATTGCTTTTATCTTATTATTATATCGAGTCAAACCGTTAAAATCTAAATATTCAGGCATAAAATCAACTCCTTCTAAATTATAAAGTTACAATAGAGGGAGTTGAGTACAAGCACGAGTGCTTTTTTTTTTATTTTGGCTCAATCAATTAATACAATTCCTTCTGGAATATTTACAGCAACTAATTTTTCATTATAAGCATAACAAGTACAAGCTATTTTAGTAACAAGTTTGCCATCTATTCTTCTTGGTACTTTTATAGAAGCATTTTTACCTAAATATCTAATTAATGTTATTGTGGAAGTATCTTCACTATTTTCTATATATAGGTAATTAGTATCTTCTATTTCACCTTTCAATAGTTGTAAAAACATCTTAAATTTAGCTTGTTGATATGTCATTGGTATTTTTTCTATTGTTACTGCCATTATATATCATTCGCTTTCTTTTAGGATTATAGGTGATGTGTGGGTTAAGAGGGATTGTGCCACAAAGCTATCTGTCCTCAATGTAAAATCATACCAAGGTGCTTCCTGCACTATGTACTCAACTTGGTTAGTTTTTTCATAGGTATCTACTCCATAAGGATGTTCTAAACAGAAAATAATGCCAATTGGTAATCTGCTAAGTAGTTCTCTAAATTCAATTAAATCTTCTGAAGGAATAGTAGCGCCTTTGTCGAACTTTGGATAGTTGTTTATAAAATTAATTATGTCTGAAGTAGTTTCCTTTGGACAATCTTTTAAATCTGCATTCATCATAATCATCACCTTTTAAATTTATGGAGTAGGTGGTTCAGGCACTTTATAAGCATAACCAATACAACATACTTGATTATTCATTCCATTAGCAAAAAATAATACTTCTAATACATCCATATCATCCAATATTACTATATCTTTATTTAAGAATATAATATCACTAATAGAACTTGAACTATCCATTGTAATAAATTCATCCAAGGACAGTGTTGTACTTATTTTATTTAATACAATAGAACTATAAAACATCCAAGTATCTTGATTAACCGGAGCATCTGTAATACTAATATTAAGTCCTGCTGCATTAGTTAGTGCTGTATATCTATATTCTGTATTATTAGATATATTTAAAATTTCCGGTAATGTTGTATCACTATATGTTCTTAATGTACACATATCAGCTTTACCTGCTATCATAGAATTAGTAGCAGTAGTAGAATAAACACTTTTATTATTTGCTATATCAGTATAACTATTAATAATATCCGCACCATATAAATCAGAACCTAAATATATCTGATTAACATTACCCTCGCCGTTAACAAAATAAATAGCATCCGTGTCTTTATTATCTATATTATTATAATCAGTTTTACTTTTTCTTATAAATCTAACAAAATTTGCCATTTAGAAAATTCCCCTTTCTATAAGGATTTCACTATCTACTATATGATATATAGTAGATAAAATTTACATCTTTAATATAGAAAGGGTTGATTTAATTGATATTTTTATAAGTAAATAAAAAATCCGCAAAGCCCAATGAATGACACTAAACATCCTAAAATCAAATCGGGTAATTTTTGCCGATTATGTTTCTTTGAAGATAGAAATATATGAAGTAGGACGGTTTCACAAAGAAAAACACAAAGAAGTAGGAAAGATACAAAAATATGTAACATAATTAACGTTATAAATTCTATACAAAACTAACATAAAGTATTATAAAAATATAATAAATTATAATAGTTTTGTAGAATTATTTAATGACTGAAAAATCATTAAACTCCGATTGCCACGTTCTACGGATGGGATTGTATAAAATTTTAACATTAATCTCTTCAAGTGTGGTTATGGTTTGTTGAAGTTGTACAAAAATGATATGGGAAGGGGTTACTTAATGTGTAAACTTTATACAAGTTCTTTGTTTGCTTTAACCTATACTTCAAGACGATTCATTTTGATTTTACTCAAAATTAGAGTGCTTCAGCGACTTCACTTTCCATATAAGTAGCATTTTTATGATGGTTTTATTATAACATATAATATTAACTTTGTCAATATCTTTATGTTATTTTCGTTTATTTATACAAAAATATCTTAAAAATAAAGTTATATTTCATACAAATATCACAACAAAATATACAAAGTGTTATAGACTTTAATACTTTATAACAGTTTGTAATAAAAGTCAATTAATTCTCCGTCTGTAAAACATAAGTCTTATTGTTTAGAATAATGGTTTCAGGTTCTGTGGTAACTTCTGTGGAGGAGACAATAGATGTGGTTTTTTCTGTGTTATTTGAAAGGTTTTCGTTACATAGCATTATTATAAGAGTGATAGTAGTGAGTCCTAAAACAGTTATTGCTACCACACCACCCCAGTTTATGTTAAGGGCTTCATTCTTTCCTTTATATATTTCTAAAGTGACATAGATAGTACATAAACAAATTATGACAATAAGTAAAATTGTAAATAATATGTTCATAAATTTACCTCCTATTTGTAAATTAGATTATGATGTTTTTTTTATAACTGTGTCAAAGCCATGCCGTATGCTTCATTGTGAGCATCTTCTAATGTATAAGGTTTATCATCCGGAACAGATAATGTTTCCTCCCACATAGTAATAAATGCTTCTTTGTCTTTAGCATTTTTGTACAGTTTAATGAATTGCTTTAAGATTTCAACGATTTCCTTATTCATAAAATTACCTCCTTTCAATATATCTTCTATCATCATAGTAAACGTTTATTTTGTATTTATCTGAAATTGTTTTCATTACCTCGGATAACTTTCTAATGATTATATCCGGAACATCTGAACATTCATGTGTTACAATGTATATATCATCACTTTTGTTATCTTTAAACATAGAAATTTCTGTTCCATCCCTATCATCTATTGTAATGATGTTTATTTTGTCAAAAAGTGTTATATGGAAGTAATGTTCAAAATCATTGCTATTTAGTTCATGTAGGAAATCATCCATAAGTGCTGACAAATCACTATAAATATCATAAATTTGCATTGCTTTACATACCTCACTCTTCTATGTTCTTAGGTGAAGCGGCATCTATACCTGCCTTATATCCTTTAGCATATACATCACTGTTATCACAATAATGTATAGTTCTTGTTTTATGAATTGCTGTTTTCATAATTTCATTATAACCTTCCTGCACCTCTGTTGGAGTTATGATAGCAAGTTGTCTACTTTGTGCATCGAGGGCTGATTTAACGCCGTGAAGGAAACCAATATAAAACTGATTTTTAATTCCTTTAGGGTCATACCCACAATCCTTATAAGCTTTATAAACTTTCTTTGCTTTAGCTCTTCCAAATTCATAAATATGTGTAAATACGGCAGAAGCTACTTCACAATGTCTTTTATATCCGTAAAAAACAATGTTCTTACCTGAGCCAAAAACCTTACAACAGAAGTTATTTGCTATAATTATTGCAAGGTCTACTCGCCAAACATCATTTGATGTTTTAATATGTGTTTCTACAATAGATTCTTTATTTGCATTTATTTCATTAAGTTCTATATCGTATTTAGCCATTAATTTTTGTGCTTTTAAAGCAGCTTCAATGGCTTCATTTTCAGTAGCTCCATTTTCAACTGTTACAGCAAGTAATTTATTTATAAGTTCCATTACCTTTTCTATTTTATCTGCCATATCTTAATCCTCCTCACTTCTGTAAAACATAAGTTTCACCATTAATCACTATTGTAGTAACTTCTGTGGTATTTTCTGTTGTATTTTCTGTTGTAGTTTCCTCTTTATTTTTCTCAGTATTAATAAATTTAAGACTTTCTCTAATTGCCAACCATCCAATAGTATTTACAGCAATTCCAATTACTATTATTATAATAGATAATATAAAATAATTACGACGTTCTTTTGGAGTTTCTGCATCTAAACCATCTGTTATTCCCATAGCAGCTCCTCCTAAAAATATAACTAAAGCGGAAAGTATAATTAAAATAATTCCACACATTAATATAACAATATTTCCTACCATTTTAGTTACCCTCCTTAATTATCTCCTCAGAAATCAGTCTGCACCTCGTTATAAAAGTCATCGTGATGAGTTGATTCGTCAAAATAATCTGGTGCTTCACTGCAATCGCACCAACAGTATTCGACAAGTCTCAGTTCATCCGGCATAACGATTCTGCCCTTAAGAAGCTTACTAAATTTGTGGCTGTACTTCACATACTCATCATTACTTAATTGCCTTGCTCTACCCCAATCACCTTCGACATCATTTCCGGAAGATAGAACGTAATCAAGAAAGAAATCAAATGTGGGAGCAATTTCAAACTTTGTTTCATTAAGCAAGTCTGAAAACTCTGTTGTATCAAGCAAGTCTGATACACACCAACCATCTTCAACCCCGAAAATCTTACAAACTTCTTCCACGGATATTTTCATTCTTATAACTTTTCTGTAACAGTATTCACTCATTGTGATTCCTCCTCCATTCTTAACTGTGCTTTACAGTTGGCTTTCTTACTATATATAGTATAACACAAATATATAAAAAAGTCAAGTAGTTTTAATATATTTTTATATTTTAATTTTTATAAAGATGTAGCGCCCACCTTATGTAAGGTAGGTGCTATAAATTCTTAACCTACAACCTTTGCTCTTGTTATAACTGTCTGCTTTATCCCGTTATATTCATTGTGTTCTTTAATTGTGGCTCTTATAGTTCCTTCAAAAACACCATCATTTGTTTCAACGTCTACAGAAGTTTTCCAAATGAAAACGTGTCCTTCATTATCCTTAAACTCATATATGTTTATCCAGCCATACTGTGTAGCATAACCTGTAACAACTTTGCCTGTAACCTTTACATTAATCTTTTCTCCAACTGTTCCGAAGTAAGTAGTTGTTTTAGCAAGTTCTTTCTTTTCAGCTTCTCTTTTTATTCTTTCCAGTTCCTTCTGCCAAGCTATATAAGCATAAGCAATAAATCCATTTACTTCCTTAGTATATTCATTTGTTACTGCGACTTTAGTATCATGAAGGAATGTATCTGTTGTTTCAAGATTTTCAAAGAAGTTTATAACAGCTTCGGCATCCTCATAATCCTTATCTGTAAGTTTATCAGACTTAATTTCACAACAATCGTACTTATTTTCCTTTGTATATCCTCTTTCTTTAATAAGATGAATATTCTTTGCAAGGTAGTTAATAGTTTCTGTAAATCCGTTATCTCTTACAGTACCAAAATATCCATTAGCTATATCACAATCATTAATAATGCTATCAAAAGCTCTGAAAGCATTTACAAAATCAACATCTTCTACACCAGTATATTCTTTAAGACATCCAGTACCTACCTGTTTGTAATTACCATCTGTGTCTTTAAGAACAACAGTTTTTACTCTCTGATGCTTAGTGTTGCAATGTTCACATATACCCTTACCATGGAAATACTTAGTAGGAACTACAACATCCCCACAAGGATATACTATATTATTATTGTTATCACCGTGCTCAATAACTGCGATTGCAGTATAGCTACCAAGTTTATACGTAGGGAAGTTAATTTCAACATCAGCCACTTCTATTATTGTATATCCAGCCTTAACTGTAACATGATTAATATGGTCATTCTCATATACTGTAACCTTTTTAGGGTATTTCTTAATAACTGTAAAAGAAGTCTCTAAGCCGATTTTATTAGCTTTCTTTGCATATCTATTATATGCTTTTTCGAGTTCATTAAGTCTATTTGCAACTACTGTATATGTCATAAAATCAACCTCCTGATTAGCTAACTATTTACGTTTCCTTTACTATATATAGTATAACATAAATAATTAGTTTTGTCAAGTGGTTTTAATATATTTTTATAATTTAACATAAATTAAAGGGTTAGATTTTATCTAACCCTTTAATTTTAGGTTCTTAACCCGTGTGATTTTCGGCTTCTAACCCGTGTAATTTACGACATTCTACTTCATTACCTATTGTTTCATCCATATAAGGTAAGGCACAATCTTTACATTGTTCATTATAAGAACAATCTTTGCATTTTATCTCCTTATATGTTCCATAAATATCTGCATAAAGTTGAGGTTCGTCATAAAGTAAAGCATTAGGGCAAGAACCATTTACACAAGCCACACCTACATAATCAAAACATAGTTTACATTTCATTTCAAATACCTCGTTCTATGTAGTTTTTGGTAAAAATAATATCTTGTTTTATGTAATCATTCTTCTTCCGGATGTTTATAAACTCCTTCCAGCTCATATCCATCTGTAACAGATTTGTCTTCATTTTCAAACTTGTTCATACCTTCATTAAAGGCTTCCAGTTCATTATCTGCTTCTATTGTATAGGTTAGATAATCACCACAAATATTTTCAAAACGAACTCCATATGTAGGCATTATAATTCACCTCCTAAAAATGCTTTTATTCTATCCCCTAATTCCCAAGTGGGTTTTGAATGACAATTTATATTTTGAAATTCACATTCACTGCATTTTTTGTGTACATCACAATCAAAAGAACTTGTAGGCTCACAAGTAGCCAAAACTTCTCTCAGAAGTTCTTTGGCGATATCTAATTCAGTTTTAGGAACATATCGTTCTTTAAAATCATTTAATGTGACATTAAAATTGTCTAAATTATCCATAAATTCTTTATGTGTTATCATATTTTATTCTTCCTCCCAACGAATTTTAACTTTATTCATATTATGTAAAAATTGAATTTTGTGAAGGCATTTTGGACATCTGTAAATTACTTTTCCTCCAAAATATCCTATTTTCACCAACTCTATTTTACAGTTTCGGCATTTACCTTTATACCATCTTATTTTGTCTATTACAAAAGTTATAAAATCAATTATAATTATAAAAACAATCAATGTTACAAAAACAAATAGTATCAAAAAATTTTCAATCCTTTATCTTAGCACCACAATTAGGGCAAAATTTAAACTCATATTCATATAAGGCTTCATCAATATAACCGTCCTCATATGTTTCTTCCTCTACTTTGCACCAATCTTTAAGATGAATTCCACAACGTTGACAAATGAAATTATCGCAAAAAGCAACTTCAGATAAATTTTTAGTAGTTCCTATAAGATGTAATCTTTCATTAGCTAAATCATTATAAAGCTGTGTAGTGTAATCCAAAATTTCTGTAATCCATAAGGAATTGGGTTCTTTATAGCTATGAATACGGTTATGTTCTGCTATCTTTCTGGCAGCATCTATATAGGCAAATCTAACTTCATCATTCATATTTCATTCTCCCATTTACGAAAATAAAATGTACCAGTATGATATCCACAGTTAGTAGCAGGTTCACCATTAGTTCTATAATTTATCCAAGTTTTAAAACTCGGTTTATTGCCTGTATATCCCTGCTCTGTCAGCCAATCCCTATATCTTGTAAAAGCGTTTAATGCCGAAATATCATTATATTCAAAATCAATATCTATCCACTTCAATCCCTGTTCTAATTGATGCAAGGTTCGGTTAATCAGCTTCTGATATTTAGTATCTTCATCCTTACAATATCTGTGTGGACAATCATAGCAATACCTATCACTAAATGTACATTCTTCCACATTAATCCTCCTCTTCTTCCTTCTGGTTGGGTTCAAATTTAGCCACACAGGGTGATGAAACATACATAGCACCAAGTCCCCATTGGTTGTCTATGATGTAATATGAAAAGAAATCTTGTATAAATTCATCCGTAATTATAAAGAAGTCATTAGACTCATTAGAATGTTCTAGTATGTAAAAACAGGTTTCATAAATGTTTTTATTTATATCCCCATATTTCCATTCCTTATCATAGCGGAAAGTTAAGGAGATATTTTGATTTATCACCCCTATATCCGAACTATCCTCATCATTCACTTTAAAAGGTATTTGATAAAGCATTGTAATCCTTTTAAGTGGACAGTCTTTGTTATCTGAAAGTTTACTTTGTACAGTTTCTCTTATACCTTGTTTAGGAATTATAATTTGCCCCCAACTAAAAGAAACATTTTCCAAACCTCTGGTAAATGGATATTTTCTTGTCTTTTGGTCAAACTCATAACCTATTCCTATAAACTTTAAAATTTCATTGAAGTTATAATATTTCTTTTCTTCCATTATTCTTCCTCCTTATTATTATTAGTAACAATGACCTGTACTACTACTACCGTCACAATGTCCGGCCATTCGTCTCATAGCTCTAACTAATTTTCTTAAAAAGTTAGTATACATCATATCCACCCTTTCATCAAACTGCCATTTTCGTAGATAACGCCATACTTATTTATCGGCTTTCTAAACAGGTTCGCCATTATTTTTAATCCATCACTAAACGATGCTTTAAGTGTTTCTTCACACATAAAGCAAGAACGTTTAAGTAATACTGGCGTCTTAAAATTAGGTATAATTTCTTTCATATTAAGATATGTTTGACACCCATGTGAATAGGGGCTTTTAAGATTTATGCCAAATGTCTTTTCAAAAGACACGAAGTATTCTGCTCCATGCTGAATTTCTGAAAGTTTTATTGAGTTAAATCCCATTGCATCATAGTGCTGTAAGCAGTTGGTTAAATCCTCTTTTGTGTAGAGATAAGGTTTTACGATGTTGAGATTAATTCTTATTTTGTTCTTATATGGCAAAGAAGCATAAAAAGACTGTCTATCATACTGAGATTTGGTCTTTCTTATCTCATCCGCTATATCTTCTCTATAGTGTTGTGCTGAAATATTAAGCCCGTCAAGAATTGAAAGAAGATATTCAAACCTATTTCTCTTGTCGTAGCAAACTTTTGGTACAGAAGTAGTTACATATAGCTTTAAATCAGTTTGCGCCTTTATCCTTTCAACGCAATCAATAAGTTCTTCTAAGTAAAGGCATGGTTCGCCACCAAGAAAAAGAACGTCATCAAGTCCGTCAGCATTATCTACTATCGTTTTTACAATAGCTTCCACATCAGGCTTATTTATATTTAGCCCTTCATAGCATTTGTCTACACAATGAGCACACTTATTATCACAAGCGCTTGTAAAGTGAACATCAAAACTGTTATAAATGCCATCGCAACAGTTACATTTACGGTGCAATACTACACATCTCCTTTTACAAATTCTATATTCTTCACCAAAATTTAGTCTTCCATTTAACCATCTCCTGCAATTAATTCTCTATTATTATAATTATACCACTCTACTTTGCATTTGTCAATAGTTTTTTTTTATTTTTATAATTATGTGATTATATATGTGTTCTTCGGTCTCTTTTGGATAAAGTTACATTTCTTTACATCACCACCACAATGACACATATCACGTTCATCCTCATATGCAGTCTCTAAAATTTGTTCTTTTAAAAACATAAATCAATCCTCCACAAATGTATTGACATAATGTTTTGCTATTTCATTTATATGTACAGGAAAGTAATCATGTCTTTCTACACACATACAAGCACATTGATTACCCCAAGTTTCGAACATAAGACTATCATGAACATGACCATAAAGATTTATCATTCCTGTAGAAGGAACAAAAGGCATAGGTTCGTGAGATAGCACCATAAATTCTTCATAAATTATAGGATAATCATAAACTTGTGAAAAACCTATATCTCTAAACCACTGACTACTTCTTGTATCGTGATTTCCTTTTATAAGTCTAATTTCACCATTAAGTTGTGAAATAATACTTGCTACATATTCTTTGTTAGATAGAGCTACATCACCTAAATGCCAAACAAGGTCTTTCTTCCCTATTTTTGAATTCCAACGCTTAATGAGTTCTTCATCCATTTCAGAAGCACTATTAAAAGGTCTATTACAATATTCAATTATTTTATTATGTCCAAAATGAGTATCTGAAATAAACCAAATATTACGATTTTCCATTTTCATCCACCTCCAAAGTTATAAAAATTAAATCTATTACAAGTTCTTTTCATCATTATATCCCATTCAGAACAGTTTTATTTCTCCACACAGACGTGTGTTATACACAAGAGTTTCTTTTCGTAAAATGTCACTTACATGAACTTCGCTATCTTTTCCCGTATTAACGTTCCTGAAAAAGAGACTCGGCCAACCCCAACTATTTAATTCCTTATAACGGTATACACCGTACCAGCCACCACCAATATTATGTTTTTCGCGAATGTAATATAAGCTATCTTTAGTAAAATTATTATCTATAATAGATTCATTTATACTGAGACCATACATAGTGAAATTTTCGTCTTTATTTGAAATATTCTTGTAAGGATACCATTTACTGTCATCATCAAAATTCTGTACTGATACACAGATGGTTCCTTTGTTGGTAATGAATTCTAACTCCGTCTCAGAATATTCTTTTAAGATACCATTGATACTGTCTGTGGTGTAAGGCTTTTGTTTAATCACACGCTTTAAAGAATAAGCATTTCCAACAATATATCTTGATGGTGAATATATAAGAAGATTCTTTGATTTAATCGGTATACCAGACATATCGGTTGATATTATCGGATTATCCATGCCTTTAGAAATGGCTCCATATAATTTCGGTATAAATATTGTAGGGAAATGATGTATATCCCTACAATACTGACCAGCGGTAATTAATGTATTTGCCACAGGATTAATTTCTGCAACAACATTATCTTTATCATCAATGAATACCTTTATTAATTTATTTCCACCTTCGCATTTTATGTATGCTCCGGCTTCAGCACCAATGTGTTCACCATCATAACAATGCCAATAGAATTCTTTTGCTGAATTACCGTCACAAAGACCCCAGGTAAATCCGCTATCACTATCATTATCTATTATTGGTTTTAACCAGTCTTTCATTATATTAAATAATTTATTCATATTCATCATTGTTATACTTCCTTTAGTAAATCCTTCTATTCCAACAATCTATAGCTTCTTCTTTAGAATGATACAGTCCACTCTCGGCACCACAACCACCTTCATCATATCTACACAGAACTCCGTATCTGTCACGCCAACCATCTTTACCCTCATATGTAGTCAAAGTAGGTTCTTTGCCACAAAACGGACAAGGTTTCATTCCGTTATTCATAGGTTCTGTTTCTATGTTATTTATGATTTTTAATGCTTGCTGTTTCTTATTCCATTCAGTACAATTTTTATATGCTTCATTATCGGAAAAACAGAATGGGCAGGTGTGACATATTCCATCACATCTTTGTTGTGCAAAATCTGAAGCCCTTTCCATGTCTTTTATAACATCTGTCAACAAATCTTTAGCGGCAAGAAGTTGTTTTAACCAAGATAATAGTTGTTCGTGTTCATCCTTACATTCAACACAACCCCAATCGTGGTCGGGGTTAGATAGTTCATCTTCTAAATGTTTTATAGCTTCATTTAAATTCATGTTTACTCCTCCTGTGGAACTTTTAGTAATTCCGGATTATCATATTCATTACCAATTATTGTAAAATCATTACAGTTACTGAATTCATTTATAAGTACATAATCATCATACATCAAACCTTGTTCCGGGTCAATGTAGTAAAAACAGAATGCAGATATATCATCATTCCAACTACAAAGATAATCATTATGAAATGTTTGAACATATCCATTAGGATTATCATAGTCATCTACAACTCTGATTATGTCTCCATCGAAAGGCTCTAAGTCAAAATTCATAGATTGTGAAACAATACACATTCCAACTGACCTTGGGTCTACAAGGTATGTTTTATCACCTTTAGTAGCCTTTATAGTAGCTATTTCATCAGAGTAAGAAGTAAGATATCCATAAACCCACTCAGTTTGATTATGTGCAAACTCCCTTTTACCTCTATATATAAATGCTCTGTGTCCCATTTATAATTCCTCCTATTTAAATTCATTCCAATGTGTTTTAGATAAATGCTTCTCATATTCAGGCAATGTAATTATATCATTCATTGTCTTTCTTAAATCTAAAAGATTATAAGAAGAACCAACACATCTTATACAACAACTATTTTCATAATAAGCAAGTCCAGCCATTCCATATCTTAGACTTACCATATTTTCAGTTGTAACTCTGTTAATATTGGGAATTTCCAGGCGAAAAACATAATCACTATCTGTTGTAAATTCTATCCACATTTCACATTGGTCAAAACCTAAGTATACCATACGAATTATTTCAACTGTTTTAACATTAAAGATTTTTTTGAGCTTACCTATAATGTAATCATAACTTTCCTTCTCATTATACTTCCTACGCTTGTCATACTTACCTGTTCTCATTTCACACCACTTCATGGCACTATCAAACAAATAAGTAACAAAACCATAGTTCACGTTTTTTCTTATAGTGTATGCCAAATCTTCATCTGCTAGCTGGCTTAGTTTAGTGTATCTTTCAGCTTCTTCTTTCTGTATTTTACTAAGTTTTACAGCAGAGTTTATAGCATTTAATCCACCCTTATTTACTCCATTATACATATCTGGTACAGACTTATCGTCATAAGTAAAATTAGTGTTATTCATTTTAGTCCTCCTTAAAAATTTGTTTCTTACTCAAAAACTCTTTTCATTACAGTTGATAAGTTGGGTCTTATTCCAAATCGTTCATTGTATTCATCCCAACCCAATACACAATTTATTCCTTCACAAAATTCATCCAGCATGGGACGTAATTCTGTAAATATCTCTTTACAAACATCAAAACATATAACTATATGCTCTTTAAACTCTTGCCCACAATATGGAAGTAACCCTTCATATATGTCTTTATATAAAATATTAGGCATATCTACTTCCCAAAGTTTTACTTCGTTTAGTAACCTTGCCATCTCTTTTTCATGAAACTTAGCAAGTTCCGGAGTAATTTTTGGAAGTTTTAGTATTTGTCGGATAAACACGGAATCCTCTATGTCTGATTCAAGTTTAGGGATTTCAACATTTATAATGTGGTTTGCTTTACGATGAAATTGATGTTCAAGTGCATAACACTCTTCTTGTAACTGTTCTTTAGTGCAATTCCAAGTTTTTACAGGTATTTCTTTCATTACCATATATGCAGTAGGTTGAACATCATTCAAATCCCCATTATTTCGTAAGATTTCTAATAAATTATCTTTACTCATTACCTTATTCCTCCATAATCTTTGTTATATACATTATAACACATTTATGTGTAAAAATCAAGAAGTATTGATATATTTTTATTTTTTAACATATACCAATACTTCTTATTTTACTTAAATTCTATTTCACATTCAGGATGAATCTTCTGTTGACATTCTGTACATATCCATCCATTAGGGGAATTATAAGTTCGTATCATTTTGGATTGTTCATAACGTTCCGCACATATTCCGCATTTGCGAAAATATTTTCTTTTCTTTTTAGGTTTATTCATTATTTGTATCACCTTTTTCACATTGAATTATCATATCACAAGGATATCCTATAAGTTTACAAAATAGTGTATCTGGAGGTTCATTAGCTTCTATCAATGGTAAAATAATTGCATATTTACAATTTTTACAACGTTCTATCCTATCCTTATCTGTTTCATAGTAACAAGTTGTATTAATTTCCATTGGCGAAATATTATTTAAATTTATGTCCCTACAAAAATCATAAGTCTTTTTAGATTTATCTATGTTAAATCCTAACAGTTCTTCCAAAGTATATCCATATTTCAATAAAGCATCTAAATCCGTTTTATTCATGATAACCCACCCTTTCTTATATCCATTTATTATCCACAATTCCAAATAGATTTTTAATGTGATTTTTGCTTAAATCTAAACAACCGTCCGTTTCCCAGGTAACAATATCTTTATAAAAATATCTAACTTCTTTTAAGTTGTAGTCTAAACATATAGCATATTGCCCGGATTTCTTCCAGTACATCGTTTTATAGTTGGGATTAGGTTGACCAAAATAATCAGGTTTGACATATGGGTTGATTATAAATGTACCACGTTTCAAGTGTATTCCTCCTATCCATCTATGCACATACCATAATATGTTTCATAAATATCCTTATCCATTAAAACGGTATCATATTTCTTATGAGCTTCCATTAAATTACGAACCATTTTTACAGGGTGTGGGTTACATATTTCTGTACCATATTTATTGACAAATTCATTAATAGAATATAGTTCTGCTCTATGTATATCTTTCGTATATCCACTAAAGCATCTGGGTTCACTGTCATCTGTATGTTTACATCCCCACAGAACACAAGGTTCACCAAATTTCCATTTGTATTCGGAATGCTTTATAGAGATAGCAAAATATTTTCGTTCATCTTTATAGTTCATATAAATCACTCCATTGTTAATTCAGGCACAAGTTCCGGATTTTCATAAATGTTTCCAATAACTTCTATTTCCGATGTTAGTATTTCGCCCAAATATTCAATTTGATTGATATTTTCATCCCTTATCCAAAGCATAAAAGCGGAATGTTCTGGAAAATATTGTACAATGGCTTTTGTACCTGTTTTAGGGTTTTGTACAATGTCTCCTTCAAATATTTCCGTCGAATTATAATCTATCTTACCTGTATATTGTCCGAGGGTATTTTCATATATATTTACATAGATACCAAAGTTAGTGTATATTTGTGGGTTATGATAAATTAAGTTAGTGTCCACAGATTTTACATAGTAACCATGCACCCACTCTTTGTCCGATTTACTTAGCGCCCTAAATTTAACAAATTTCATATAAATCACTCCATTTTTAAAGTAGTTCCGCCATTTATCATAGGCATCCCACAATTGCCACAATATTTGGTTAAACAAAATTCATCATTACAGTCCAGTATAGCTTCTGTATGACAATTAGAACAGTACCATTCAGCAATAGGGTTTCCGTGTGCTTCCCATAGCTCTACATCCCCTCCAAAAAGGTCATAAGAATTTATAGGAATCCATTTCGCAAACTTAGTGCGTTTTAGAATTTTGTACCTTTTAACAGTTCTGTTAAATAAATTAATTCCTGTACATTCCGCTTCCGTATTTAACCAACTATCATAAATTTCGACTTCTTCATCTGTTAAGTTTCTCATAAAATCACCACATTTCAACCCACATACCCATATTTTCAACCAACATACCCATATAGGATATGACATAAAAATTATTTTAAATCTTCCAAATCCATAGAATTTAACCATTCACAACATTTTTGCGCTATATTGTGCTGACTAAAACATACAGCATTAAAATGAACAGGAACAAAGCAAGTATCTACATCAAACACATCATTACAAGCGTCATAAACAACATAGTAACGTGTCACATCCGTATCAAAATCAGGGTCAAAATCTCTATCATAGCACCATTTAAAAGCAAGTATCATATCATCAAGTGTTTTTATTTTTCTTGCTTTTTCTGCATATTCTTGTGTAGGATAACAAGCATAAGGGTTATCATATTTCAAACAAAACATATGCGTTTCTCCGCCTAAAATAGCATCTCCTAAATGACCTTCTAACCAAAAAGAATTTTTGATTAATGCTGTCTTATAATCGTCCAAAATGTCTTTTAATTCAGCTTTATTTATTTCCTGTTTAAATTTTTCAGCTTGTTCCTGTAAATCTGCAATCCGTGCATTAAGATTTTCTATTTCAGATTTACAGTTGTTGATTTTAGTTAAAAGTTCTTGTTTATTCATTATGTCCTTCTCCTCTTGTGATAAATAGGGATTAAATCTTGCATCTGAAAATATATCCAAAGATTTTCCGTTTTCATAAAATTCAAAATATTCCGAATTAAAACAACTTGCAAGTTTACCATTTATTTGATTGAGTAATTTATCCTTTAAATGTACATTAGTATGGGACTGACCCATTGTTATATAATCAACCTCATATTCTTTTCCAATTTGTAAGTACATAGAATCATCTTCCCAATTACCAATCTTATTGCGTATACATTTAGCTGTAATCATTTTGTTCCTCCTTAAATGTTATCAGAAATTTCTATTGCTGTAAACTCTATAGGTTTGTCTAAAGTTATAGATTCACCATTAGGAAGTTTGGCTCTTATCTTAACTTTGTGCGAAGTCTTATCTGCTTCTTCCAACATTTCCCTCTGTTTGTTATTTAGGGCTGTACAAACTCTGTCAAACGCATATCCGAATTCCATCTTTACAGGAGTAGGGGAAGGATTTTTAGAATTATAAGGTTTATTTGTACGAACAAGTATTGCAATAGGAATTAGATTTTTAAGTTCTATTTCCTTATCACAATCTGTACATATGGCACTATCAGAATCAAGATATTCTTTTACATTTTTCATCTTACTATGAAAAATCATACGATTACAATGAGGGCAAATAAACTTTACGGCTCTTTCAAAATAACCTTTATCCACCAAATTATCTTTTATTTTATCTACATCTGTAAAATTACGAGATATTACAGATGTATAAAGAATATCCCCTGGCTTATACTTACATAAAGTTTCAAAATTTACATTCATTTACAATTTCTCCTTAAACTCTTTTATTCCATTGATTTGTCACAGCTTTAATACAATCTTCTTCTTTGTTATATACAGTATCATTTCCGCAAAGGTTTATAGTGCATCCACATTCCGGGTTAGGACATACAATTACAAATTCATATGCACCATAATAACCTCTCTGTGCATTACCATTATCTTGCCACAAAGGTTTCTTCTCAACAACTACATCAGTTCCACAAAAAGGACAGGGCTTTAATCCTCCGTTTTCAGTATCTTCTGTTTCTGTTTCTTCAAATTCTATTATATCTTTTATGGCTTCTACATAACCTTTATAGTAAGAATTGAAAAAGTGAAGACTACGATTTTTAAGATAATCCACTAACTTAAACTTATCTACTTTATTTTTCATTCATAATTCCTTCTTGAAATAATTAGTTATAAAATTATGTAAAGGTTCCCATTCTTCTTTTGTAATTCCACCACAATCATATTTTTCTTGTAAGTTGTAGTAACATTGCTTTAGGTATCTATCATTATGCCAATTTTTATAAATTTCATAAATTGCCGGTTCCGTTATTGTGCGGTCTATTTCCCTCCAACGTGTTTCGGTGTATAGTTTATATCTGTCTAAAAATTTACTTTCATTAACTTTATACCCTCTGTTTTTCATTTCTTCAATGACATCAATTGTGAAACTAAAGAAATCACCCGTAGGATAATCTAAAATCTTATTCGCAAGAATATGATTAGGAGTTCCTTTGTCATTTAAATTTTGCATTATACCACAACATTCCTTATATTGTGAAATTAACTGTAACCTCGGTAAATAAGGGATTAACTTATAATGCCATAACCTCATAAAAAATTATCCTCCTATCTATGTTATTTACATTGTAACATAAATAAGAGGATTTGTCAAGTAGATTTTAAAATTTTTATATTTTAACTATTTGGATAAAAATGTACAACACAATCTTGAGGAAAAGAGTTTTCAGAATAATTACAATTAGAAGAAATTGTAACGCTTTTTAATTGTGTTTCTGAAAATGTATCTGGACCTATACTTAAACAACTTTTAGGTATAATTACATTTTTAAATTTAGTAGCACTATAAAATGCTCCCATAGGTAATCTATCTGTAATTAATGGACTAAAAACATTTCCGTTGTTAATCTCTGAATTTACACGCCATATCATATCAGGATAGTCCGTTTCATACAATACAGGCGTATCATTAGGCATATCAAGTGTACGTAACTCATCATTTGCTATTTTTACAAAATAATCATACTCATAAATAATCTTACAATAACCATCATCAACATAGTAATTAGTACCATTGAAATTACCATATTGGTCATATTTAATAGCATCTTCTCTGGTGTTGTAAATCACTCTTGCACCAGAACCATACTGGATATAAACCTCAACAGTAGTTGGCGGTGTTGTCAGTCTTACACCACTATAATCATCTGGATATGTGGGAGGTGTCCATTTAGCATTATTTTTATCAAGTGTTGGTGCATCTACCATTGATGCAGTAAAATAATATGCGTATCTGCCATAGAAGCAATGACCATCACGAGGGTCTACAAGCCACCAAGAAGTAATAGTATTAGGTTGTCTATCGCTATCACCATAAGGATAATGTTTAACTCCGTCACTGTCTTCGTAACAAACCATCCAAGAAAGACCGAACCTTCTCATTCCGGCATATGGTATTGTTACAGTAGTCCACTTATGATTAGCATATTTAAGGCTTGGGTCGGAAGGTGAAGTTGTATATATATACCCATTTTCATCTTTATCCACACTACCTAAACTACCGCTACCTAATCCTATAATATCAGTAT
>JAEIGA010003507.1_pt1 | contig 24542 bp, 19 predicted proteins | sample 9270691 | NCBI WGS metagenome assembly JAEIGA01 (sample SAMN17057246, study PRJNA624740) | gut metagenome | biome: biome; isolation source: fecal sample | host: Bos grunniens | place: China: Xizang | collected 2019
CGGCCCTTACAAAGGCGGACTGCGTTTCCATCCATCAGTAAACCTCTCAATACTTAAATTCCTCGGATTCGAGCAGACATTCAAGAACGCACTGACCACTCTGCCTATGGGCGGAGGCAAGGGAGGTTCTGACTTCTCTATACGCGGAAAGAGCGACAACGAGGTGATGCGCTTCTGCCAGGCATTCATGACTGAGCTGGTGAAGAACATCGGACCAGACGAAGACGTGCCAGCAGGCGACATCGGTGTTGGTGCACGCGAAATCGGCTACTTGTTCGGCATGTATAAGAAGCTGACTCATCGCTTCGAAGGCGTTCTGACTGGCAAGGGTCTCGAATGGGGCGGCTCACGCATACGTCCTGAAGCAACAGGCTTCGGAGCACTATATTTCACAAACCAGATGCTCAAGACCCACGGCATCGACATCGCTGGAAAGACCGTAGCAATATCTGGATTCGGCAATGTGGCATGGGGTGCAGCGTTGAAAGCTACCGAACTCGGAGCTAAGGTCATAACTATCAGCGGTCCTGACGGATACATATATGACCCAACTGGCATCAGCGGCGAGAAGATCGACTATATGCTCGAACTCCGCGCATCTGGCAACGACATTTGCGAACCATACGCAGAGGAATTCCCTGAGGCTACATTCTTCCCAGGAAAGAAACCATGGGAGGTGAAATGTGACATAGCACTGCCATGTGCCACACAGAACGAACTCAACGGCGATGATGCTCGCATGCTCATAGCCAACGGCGTAACATGCGTGGCAGAGGTGTCAAACATGGGATGTACGGCAGAAGCGGCAGAATACTTCGTCGAGAAGAAAGCAATCTACGCACCAGGAAAGGCTGTCAATGCCGGTGGTGTGGCAACATCCGGACTCGAGATGACACAGAATTCAATGCGTCTGGGATGGTCAGAAAAAGAGGTTGACGAAAAACTTCACTACATCATGTCATCTATACACGATGCATGCGTAGAGTACGGAAAGCAGCCTGACGGATACATCGACTACGTGAAGGGCGCAAACATCGCCGGATTCATGAAGGTGGCTAAGGCCATGATGGCGCAGGGCGTAGTGTAAACACTCACCTCGACTGCTCCACACTGTCACAACAGAACACATAGTGACTGCATAACAGACTAACCTAAACATCTGACTTATCGAAAAGTTAATTATCATTCTCATATCTCTCTTTTTGGGTTTTGCCCCGCTGCATGCACAGCAGCGAGGCAAAGCCTCGTATTATGCTAAACGTGCAACAGGAGCACGCACAGCAAGCGGAGAACGGCTGCATCACGATAGCCTGACATGCGCACACAAGAGATACCCATTCGGCACAATGCTGAAGGTCACCAACATCAAAAACGGCAAGACAACCGTCGTAAGGGTTAACGACCGCGGTCCGTTCGTACGTGGCAGAATAATAGATCTCTCCTATGCTGCTGCACGTGAAATCGGAATGCTCAGTGCAGGAATAACGACTGTTGAGGTAGAAGAGATTGACGCCTGCGAAGTGCCTTTCATTCTGAGGGCACGGCAGATATCAAATATAAAATTCGGATTTACCGATGCTGACAGTATCGCTACTATTATGGAATGGCAGACAGACTCCGTCTATAAAAGATAGCCAGCAGAGAGATAGAACAGAATAGTCGAGAAGACATAAACAGACAGAAGACCGCAATGCGTTATCACGCCACTTGCAGCCTTCTGTTTTTGTTTTTATATGAAGCATCGGCATATTGTCTCTAAGTCATTGATATCAACTAAAAGCCTTATTCGCTCGCACCACTCAGAAACAACCCAACTATCTATTATTTTTTATTTTTTGAAATCTGCACATCTGCACGAAGGCGCATAACGCTCTGTAATTTAATAAGTTATCCACCGTGCAGATATGGTGCAGATGTGTTCAGCTTAACTCTTACGAAGAACTTCCCTTCTTCGTTGCATTGTCACGGCAAAATAAACATCTAACACTGCTTTTTGCAACACGAATGACTCTTTACCATTTACTCTACAGACCAGGAAGAGGCAGCTTTATAATCTTTTGCACTGCGCATATTCCTTTGCTGTCATTCTATAGGTCTATTATCCCTTTATTTTCATCTGACAACAGTGCCCGCTTTATAGCATACTAATAGTCCTTCCTATTTGATAGTATTATGAGTTTTTGGTTTTTTCCTTAATGAATGTCTTTTTGAGAATCTAATTTCATATAGGTTCCAATGGTATCCTGTATAGATACCGCAGGAATCTATACAAGGAACACATCAAATGAGAGATACTTGCATATCTCAATTATGCCTGATTTCACATTGATGTCATGCTGACAACATTCAAACTTTATCTGTTTCCTGCATATATAACTATTAGTATCCAGCTGAAAATAGTGTATATAAGACCTACTCCAGAACCACAGACATGAGAAAACAGCCATTCTCCATGTGTTTATGTAACATTTTATCCGCACACCATCTGCACGCTATCTGCACATAGGGAATCCTCTGGAATTCAATATCTTATAATAACAGTGCAGATGTGCACTTTTTTTAAAAACAATAATATATATAGTAAACGGTATTGGTAGATTGTAATCTTTTCAAAAAAACGACAGCAAAAGCATTCAATTTGCTTTGCTGCCGTCTGCATTATATTAGTAGAAATATAACGTCAAATCACTTGACAGAGATTTCAGTATTTGCCGCCACATAAGCATGCACTTCATAGCCCTCTGGCATAACCGCCTTTGTACCAGGAATAAAAATACATGGCCAAACAAATAGGCCTGTGATCACTGCTAACGGTGTTCTATTCTTGCCATAGATTCTTGCAGCAGAATTAGAACAATACACATGTTCGCCTGATGCGAGTGTTATTTGATTAATATTTATAACCAATCGACCTTTTGTTCCTGCTATTGTGCTTTTACATGCTTCATTTACAACACCTTTCACGATTGAACCTTTTTCAATGACAACATGGTTGTCTACCATAATATCATTAACAACTCTAAAATCAACATATTCACCCTCATTAACATCTGCAGCTTTTACCTGACGTACTGATTGAAGTGGAATGATTGTTCCTGTTTTTAACGTTACCTTCTTTTGGGCATAAGAAACAACAGAGAATATACTCAATAGACATACAACAAAATACTTTTTCATCTTAAATGTGTTTTAATAAAATTATTTCCCTACTCTTTTCACGGCTTTTCAGGTTACTCCGTCGTTCCTCCATACCATCTGATATACGCACACAAAAAAGCGCGGAACCTTTAGTATATTTCCGCTCAGAGGTGTTTGGCGTGACCTGACAGAATAATATAACCAAAAGCCCGCACCGTAAGGCACGAGCATTTCAACTGTTATTCTCTTCTGTCCTATTAGTCGCCAAACTTCCTGAGCAGCAGAATAAAGCTAAAACGCTTTTCCAATATGTCTTAAAATGTGCGTATAATTACTATACGCTATGCTTCATAGGCTAAAATGTTTTAATGTTTATGTTCTGCAAAATTAAATAATTTATTACAAAACACCAAATATTGCTTCCAGATAATATCATTTAAAAACAAAAAAACTTGATTTACACAGGACGTCTATCGCCCTTTGCAAATCAAGCCTTATATTTTTCTCATGCGCAAGCAGCATTCTCCTGCACGCTGATGATATTACTTTATCGGCTGGCTCTCTATGCTTTCTATTCCGCCGTTATACGGATTAAGCACGAGGCGTGTCTCTACCTTCTTAGAGAAGAGCGGAGCATTAAGATTCTCCACTTCTCCAAACTGTGCGGCACTGAATTCCAGTGTAGACATCTTCGCCTCCATATTCTCAAGGCTCACACGCACCTTGCCTGGAAGAGCAATCCATATGCCTGTCTCGTCTTTCGGCGCTTTCTTGCCTGGCTCAACGATGCGTTCTGGCATGCTCTTCAGGTCTTCGACAGCCATATAATAAGGGTCGCCCGAAAGGTCGTCGGCATCAACAACGCCATAATGTTCAGAGAAACGGAAAAGGACATCACGCTCCCTACCCTTCTCTGGGATATACGTCATGACAACCTGCACGGTGTCACGAACTGTAGTGCCTTCGAACAATTGACGGATAGCCGACTCCTGTGTTTCGAGGTTTGACAACATAATGCTGAGCTGTTCGCCATCCTTAGGCATATAGTCTGCCTGTCCGCGTGTGAGTTCGTTACGGCTGTCACGTATTTCATATATCTCATCGGCACACATCTCAGCCATTTTCAGTTTGCTGCCAACAGAGAGAATATCCTGGTCGAGATATTTGTAGGGGTCGAGCGCAGCAGGCTTTACGGCAGACGCAAACGGTGCAGCAGGCTCAATTCTTCTTCCCTCTGTGTTGATAGCCAGCAGAATATTATCGTCAGAGAGCTCAAATTTCTGAATATTCAACTTATTCTCCATGCGGGCAGAATATATGTGAGATGTATCGGGAACGGCAGTCAACGCCATTTCTGTCTTAACGATACGATATTTCTCTGTTGCTGTAAGACTTGCAGTTTTCTTCAGAAAACGCTGCGAATAAATGGCGAGGTCGCCAGGAGTATATGTTGTTTTCTCAACCAACAGCGTCACACTGACCGCAGTCTTTGGCAGATGATAAGTTAAATCCTGTGCATGTGCTGCAACAGAGGCAAGCAGTATAGCACACGAAGTAAGTATTTTTCTGTACATTTATGTTTTATGTGTTTTATTATTATTCGACTTTCGTAAACTCAAGTTTCATTGAGAAGAGCAAAGAGAAGCTTCGTCAGCATGAGCAGCGTACGGGAAAGTGAAAACGGGAAAGTGAAAACTGAAAGCGGAACGTCTCTTTCATCTCTAACCCATTAAACCTTAACCATTAACCCATTAAACCTTTAAACCTTTAACCATTAACCCATTAAATGCCAACGGAAGCGCCTCTATTATATCAGAAGCAATCAAGCTTTCCTGTCCTTTCTCCTGTGCGGCGATATCGCCAGCAAGCCCATGTATGTAACAGCCTATGAGCGTAGCAGCAGCTTGCGAATATCCACGCGACAAGAGTCCGACAATGATTCCTGTCAGGACATCGCCTGCGCCTGCTGTTGCCATGCCTGCATTTCCTGTAGAATTAAATATCACTGTGCCATCAGGCTGGCATAATGCCGAGTAGTGTCCTTTTAGCAGTATAAATGCCTGCATCCTCTGCGCCATCTCGCGTGCTTTAGCCAGACGTCCATAATCACTGTTGTTCTCTCCATCCATACGGTCGAATTCCTTCGGATGAGGAGTCATGATTACTCCTTTCGGCAACTGCTGCATCCATGCCATGCGCGTGCCAAGAATATTCAGAGCATCGGCATCAATAACGATAGGGCACGTTGTGCGTCTTATCTGAGTTATCAGTGCTGTCCCAGTGGCTTCACGCTGACCTATTCCCGGACCAATGGCTACAGCATCGTACAGAGAAGAGTCAACAGCTTCAGAGAAACAATGTTCATCACGATCAATTTGCACTATTGCTTCTGGCACGGAGATTTGCATGATGTTATAGTTGCACTGTGGGATATGCGCCGTCACTTTTCCCACGCCAGAACGCAGGCATGCTCTTGCGGCAAGCGTTGCTGCACCAGCCATGCCATAACTGCCAGCTACGATAAGCGCATGTCCCATAGAACCTTTATGCGCAAAGTCGCTGCGGTTACGCAATTGCGACAATATCTGGCTACGTTCAACAATGCATATAGACGATTCGGCTGACTCTATCCATTCTTTCGACAACCCAATATCTAAAACCTTTACTTCGCCAACGTATTTCTGACAGTCTGCAAAATACATGCATAGCTTCTTCATCTGAAGTGTCAGGGTGACATCAGCACAGACAATGTTATTAGGAATGTTGTAGGTATTATCCTCAGACATGAGTCCGGAAGGCAGGTCGATACTCACCACCGTACAATTTGACGAATTGATATACTTTACCAGAGAGGCAAAGCCGCCACTGAGGGGCTTGTTCAATCCCGATCCGAAGAGCCCGTCAACAACAAGCGTGCCGTCCGTCAGTTCAGGCGGATCAAATTCGGCTGTAACCTCTACAAACTGCTTTATACGCTTTGAATCGCGCAACCGCAATTTATTAGAATAGCATTCGTCACTCAGACTATTCTTTATGTTGAAGAGAAATGCCGAAACACTGTACTGCTTTTCAGCAAGCATACGTGCCACAGCAAGGGCATCGCCACCATTGTTTCCGGGTCCGGCAAAGACTACGACAGGGACACTCTTATCCCATCTCTCCATTATCTCATGTGCCAAAGCATTAGCTGCGCGTTCCATAAGATTAAGCGAAGAGATAGGTTCATGTTCTATCGTATAAGCGTCTAATTCATGTATCTGCTTGCTAGTGAATATCTTCATTTTTGTATAAAAAATACGTCTGCAACTGCAAAAATACAAAATTTATAGTAATAATGTGGCATTAATTGCCATATTTTTATTAATTTTGTAGCAAAATTGTGAATTTGCAACACTATTCACGCCAAAAACTTATAGAATGAAGAATATAAAACTATACGATAAGGTCTTCAGAATGTCTTTGCCTGAAGAAGAAATTATCAATAGAGTAAAGGTTGTTGCTGAACAGATAAACGAGGAATATAAAGGACGCCGTCCGCTGTTCCTTTCTGTCCTGAACGGAGCTTTCATGTTTACCAGCGACCTTATGAAAGAAATCAACATAGAGTGTGAAATAAGTTTTGTAAAGCTTGCATCATACCAAGGCACTATGTCAACTGGCAAAGTGCACGAAGTGATTGGCATCAACGAGGACCTCTCTGGCAGAGATATTATCATTGTCGAAGATATCGTAGAGTCAGGAAAAACCATAATGCAAATGATGGACTCTCTATCAAACAGACAGCCAGCATCCATTAAAGTATGCACATTATTCTTCAAACCATCAAAACTTGAAGAAAAGATAAATGTAGACTATGCTGCGATAGTTATACCTGACGATTTCATCGTAGGTTACGGACTGGACTACAACCAGCTGGGACGAAATCTGCGAGACATCTACACGATAACAGACGAAGCAGAATAACGGCGCATCAGGATACAAACACATAATCAAGACAAAAAAAACAGGTAAAAAGATAAAGAAAAAACAGATGAACAACATCGTAATTTTCGGTGCACCAGGCTCAGGCAAGGGCACACAGAGCGATAAAATAATCGCAGAATTTGGAGTAGAACACATTTCAACAGGAGAAGTGTTGCGTGCAGAAATCAAAGCAGGCACAGAATTAGGCAAAACTGCCGCACTGTATATAAACGATGGCAAGCTCGTGCCAGACGCACTTATAATCGACATGCTCGCTGCTACTCTTGACAAAAAAGGAAAAGACATTAAAGGCGTAATATTTGATGGCTTTCCTCGCACAATAGCACAGGCTGAAGCTCTTGACACCATGCTCGAAGAAAGAGGACAGAAAGTCAATGTAGTGATAGGCTTGGAGGTTGATGACGAAGAACTTATAAAAAGAATTGTTCTAAGAGGTCAGACCAGCGGACGTGCTGATGACAATGAAGAAACTGCAAAAAAACGTCTCGACACATACTACGGGCAGACACTGCCATTGAAAGACTACTATGTAGCACAAGGCAAATACGCTAAAATCAATGGCGTCGGAAGCATTGACAGCATATATGCAAATATATCTGCTGCTATCAAGGCATAAGTAACATAACAGAACACATCTTAAAGCCCGTCCTTACTCCTTGCAAAAGGAGCAAAGACGGGCATAACAAATTAATATATGGAATCTAATTTCGTCGACTATGTAAAGATACAGTGTCGCTCTGGAAAGGGCGGACGAGGCTCTATGCACCTACGCCATGTAAAATATAATCCTAACGGCGGACCTGACGGTGGTGACGGAGGAAACGGAGGAAGCATCATACTGCGTGGCAACCATAACTACTGGACTCTGCTGCATCTGAAATACCAGCGCCACTTCTTCGCAGAGCACGGCGGAAACGGCGGACGCGATAAATGTCATGGCACCAACGGCAAGAATATATATATCGATGTGCCATGCGGAACCGTTGTCTATAATGCAGAAACAGGAAAATACATCTGTGACGTAACATACGACGGACAGGAAGTCATGCTGCTGAAAGGCGGAAAGGGCGGACTGGGCAACTTCCAGTTCCGCACGTCAACCAACCAAGCACCACGATATGCACAGCCAGGCGAGCCTATGCAGGAGATGACCATTATCATGGAGCTGAAGCTGCTGGCTGACGTCGGACTTGTCGGACTGCCTAACGCTGGCAAGTCTACATTGCTAAGTGCTGTTTCTTCTGCACGTCCAAAGATTGCTAACTATCCATTCACTACTCTCGAGCCATCATTGGGCATCGTATCATACCACGATCATCAGTCGTTCGTTATGGCTGATATTCCTGGTATTATAGAGGGAGCATCTGAAGGCAAAGGACTCGGACTGCGATTCCTGCGCCACATCGAACGCAACTCATTGTTGCTATTCATGGTGCCTGGCGATACCGAAGATATAAAGGCTGAATATGAGCTCCTGCTCAGAGAACTGGAGAACTTCAATCCAGAGATGCTCGACAAGCAACGTGTGCTCGCTGTCACAAAATGCGACCTTCTCGACGACGAGCTATGCGACATGCTGCGCGAGACAACACCTGATGACGTTCCTGTTGTTTTCATATCAAGCGTGACAGGACAGGGTATTGCCCAACTCAAAGATATTCTTTGGCAGCAGCTCAACTCTGAAAGCAACAAGCTGCAGAATATCACAAAGGACGAAACGCTTGTACATCGCGACAAGGATATGTCACGATTCAATGCAGAAATGGCTGCCGAAGGCGAAGATGATGTTGTATTCTATGATGATGCAGAGGATATTGACGAATATGACATTGAAGAACTCGAAGATTACGAAATAGAAGATTTCGATGAATAAAACCTGCTGCACTCCGTCACAACACACTGACGGCATACTACGATACATTCTTAGCGAAACGCAGACAGCAGACGCAACCCCAAAAGCAGAGGCTTTCACAACCACACGATTAATCGGACGTGACCCAATAAGACTATGTGACGCATTCGGCATCCAAGCTGTCCGATTTGCACGGCCTCATCAGGTGCACGGAGTTGTCATACGTCAGATTGCTGAAGAGTTTTTCGCTCTGCCTGACAACATACGCACCATGCTGCTTGATGGTGTCGACGCTGTCATATACGATGTAAAGAATGCATGCATCGGAATATCTACTGCTGATTGCATACCTGTCGTTTGCTACGACACCAAGCATCATTGTGCTGCTGCAATACATGCAGGTTGGCGAGGCACAGCAGACCGTATAGTGATACGTGCCATTGAACAGATGCATACCACCTATGGCACAGAAGCCTCCGACTTGCATTGCGTAATAGGGCCAGGCATTTCTATGCAGTCGTTCGAAGTGGGCGATGAGGTATATGCCTCTTTTGCCGAAAAAGGTTTCCCCATGGCTGATATCGCCATACAAATGCCAGACACTAACAGCAGCAAGAGTGACTGTGCCGAAGGGAAAAAACCGCTCAAATGGCATATAAACCTGAAAGAGTGCAACAGAATGCTACTCCTATCACTCGGTGTACGGGAAGAGAACATCATAGTATCAGACATTGACACAATGACCGACCTTGATTTCTTCAGCGCACGACGTGAAGGAGCTGAGACAGGACGCATGCTCACTGGTATAATCCTGAGATAAAATGCTTCCTGCATAAAACTCTTCCACTCACAACAAAACATGATTCTATGAAAAATACTCTATCGATTGTGCTACGCACTGTCCTTACATCACTCATACTGCTGGCATGCATTCAGTTGCAGGCGCAGACCAGCATATTCTCGCCAAGAGAACAGCAGTCCATAAGTTGCGAAACACCAGGATTATTCAGCCGGTCACAAGCCTTCAGCGTCGACTTCGGACAGATAGGCGCAAAAGACTACTCGTTTCCGCTGCCTGTTGGTAAGGTGCTCGGCACACGAAAGAATAACAACATAATTATCAGCACAACAAAAGGTGATGCTGTCAAAGCCATGTTTAGCGGCACCGTACGTCTCTCACGAAACCTGCCGCAATGGGGCAACACCATTGTCATACGCCATGACAATGGACTTGAAACAGTTTATGGCAACAACGCACAGAACCTCGTCAGCGTCGGTCAGAAGGTCAAAGCTGGCGAAAGCGTAGCCATAGCTGGCACACGGCAAGACAAGACATACTGTGAGTTCTGCGTCTTAGTAAATGGAGCACGCATGAATCCAGAGACGCTTATCGACACAAAAAGCCATCGTCTGCGTCGCCACACTCTTCTGTTTGAGAAGCAGAACACGGGAGTAAAGATTACCGTAGTTAATGAGGAGCAGAAAGTAACAGGCAAAGGCTCGAAAGCCACCTCGCAAGGTGCTGCTAATAGCAAATATGCAAAAAACTCTGAACATCACGCACAACCACAGGACGACAGCGAGCCATTGGATATTGACGAATTCCAGTCTATCGCCTTTGAAAAGGAGATACAGCCGCCATTCAAGCATAGCAATGAATTCTCTATCAATTTTGCTGAATATGGCGAAGATGATTTCTGCTATCCTATGAAGGGCGGACGTGTCATAAGTTCGTATGGTGGCAAGCGCCGACACGCCGGAACAGACATCAAGACTAAGGCTGGCGACCCTGTATATGCTGCATTTGAGGGAAAAGTGACTCTCTCTGGCAAACACTACGGCTACGGACTCTGCATTGTCATACGCCATGCCAACGGACTTGAGACTCTCTACAGCCATCAATCTAAGAATATGGTTAAGGTGGGCGACTGGGTGAAAGCCGGACAGCAGATAGGAATCGTGGGAAGAACTGGTCGTGCCACAACAGAGCATGTGCACTTCGAAGTGAAGTGCAACGGCCGTCCTTTTGACTCTGCAAAAATCATTGACCACAAGAACCGCTGGCTGAAGAAGCAGACATTCGTATTCCGAAAGAGCGGCAAAGGTGGCGTGACGATAACGGCAAAACAGTAGAAACAACTAATTAAAATTATATACACACATGAAAAAAACACTGACAATGAGCGCAATCATCGCTGCTGCCATCCTTACAGGATGTAAGTCACAGGGTGTGAATGAAACAGCAACAAGTGTTGAGCAGCTCAACACACAGAACTCTCTGCTCAAGAAGAGCACGAACAAACATGCCATTGAATCGTTCGACAAAATCACTATCGACGACTATCGTGAAGCTATCAATGAGGGCGTAGCACAGCAGAAGGCAAACATCAAGGCTATAACAGAGAACACCTCTAAGCCTACCTTCCAGAACACTATTGTAGCTCTTGACAAGAGCGGTGAGGCTCTCTCACGCGCCGTAGGCACATTCTCTCCTCTGTCAAGCAGTAATTCAAACAAAGACCTGCAGGCTCTCGACAAAGAGATTTCGCCAATCCTCTCGGCACATAGCGACGATATCTACATGAATCCTGAACTCTTCAAGCGTGTGAAGCAGGTTTACGACGAGGCTGATAGCACAAAGCTGAACAAAGAGGAGTTGAAGACTCTTGAGAATATCTACAAGCGTTTCGAGCGTAGCGGTGCAAACCTTTCTGACGCTGACAAGGAGAAACTACGCCAGCTGAATCAGGAAATATCAGCTCTGCAATTGCAGTTCAGCCAGAATCTTCTTTACGAGACTAATAATACATACGTCGTAGTAGACAAACTCTCTGACCTCGACGGACTGCCACAGTCTGACATCGAACGCGCCTCAGCTATGGCTGCTGCTCAGGGACAGCCAGACAAATGGATGTTCAATATGCAGCGTGCGTCATGCAATCCGGTACTGCAGTACTGCACAAAACGCGACCTGCGCCGCCGTGTGTACGAAGCTTACTGCAACCGTGGCTACCAGGGCAACCAGTACGACAGCCGAGAGATCTGCGCGAAACTCGTGAAGCTGCGCCTTGAACGCGCTAATCTCATGGGATTCAAGAATGCCGCAGAACAGATTCTCGACACACGTATGGCAAAGACACCTCAGGCTGTATACAATCTGCTCGACCAGATTTGGACTCCTGCCGTAGCAAAGGCTAACGAGGAGCTTGACGACATACGCAAGGAGATGCAGAAAGACGGACTGACATGCGAGCCAGAAGGCTGGGACTACCGTTTCTATTCTGAGCGCGCACGCAAGGCAAAGTTCAACTTCGACGAGAACCAGCTCTCTGAATATCTTGAGATAAACAACGTTCTCAAAGGCGTGTTCTATACAGCCACAAAACTCTACGGCATCACATTCAAGGAGATAACATCTGAAGTGCCTGCATACGAACCTACAGCACAGGCATGGGAGGTATACGACCGCGACTCTACCCTGCTCGCTATATTCTACAGCGACTACTATCCTCGTGACGGCAAGCGTGCCGGAGCATGGTGCACAAGCTTCCGCTCACAGTCATACGAGAACGGCAAGCGCATACAGCCAGTTGTAGTCAATGTGTGCAGCATGACACCTGCCAGTGCTGACCGCCCTGCCCTGCAGTCTATCGACAACGTGAAGACCATGTTCCACGAGTTCGGCCATGCGCTGCACAGCTTCATGCGCGACGTACACTATAGCAGCGTAGGCGGCGTAGAGCGTGACTTCGTCGAACTGCCATCACAGATTAACGAGCACTGGGCATTCGAGCCTGAGGTACTGGCAGTTTACGCTAAGCACTATAAGACAGGCGAGCCTCTCCCACAGGAACTGCTCGACAAGTATAATGCAGCAAGCCAGTACGGACAGGGCTTTGCCACTGTAGAATATCTCGCAGCATCATACGTCGACATGGATCTCCATGTGCTGACATCCGTACCAGCAGACCTCGAGGTTATGAAGTTCGAGGAGAAGAAGTTGGCTGAGCGCGGCATTCCACGTCAGATACAGCCACGCTACCGTGTGACAAACTTCTCTCACACTATGGGCGGCGGCTACACAGCCGGCTATTACAGCTACATCTGGGCAGAGGTGCTTGATGCTGACGGCTTCGAGGCATTCAAGGAGACTGGCGACATATTCAACCAGGAGGTAGCAGAACGATTCCGTAAGTACGTTCTCACACCTGGCGGCATCGACGACGGTATGACTATGTACCGCAACTTCCGTGGTTCAGAGCCAAAAATTGATGCTCTCCTGAAGAACCGTGGACTGACAAAATAAGCATAGAATAATTCTTATCATACACATGAAGCGGAGAAGCCCGTCTTCTCGGCTTCATGTCTTTTCACACAAATAACACATTAAACAACAACCAAACATGAAATTAAAAATCTATCTGCTTCTAACCGCACTATGTTTTCAGGTAACATGTCTGGCATCTACAGACAACGAAGAGAAAACCACAAACAGAATCTCATGGGAAGGCGCGATATCTGGCGACGCCTGGCGTACCGAGTTCTCCTATCATTACATGCTATCGCCATACTACGGCTTCGGCGGTTCGATAGGACGTATTCAAGGATATGAAGATTTCACCGGTGGCGACGGCTGGCTTGTCGACGAGGATTCTCAGCGTCCTTCACACCTCTACCTCTCTCCTTCCATTCATCTCGATCTTCCTTCCATTGTGAAAATCGGGAAAATAGGCATCGGCTTGTATGCTGAGCCTGGTCTGATGCTGACAATACCACACGAAAGAATCAATTACGAAGACCACAGCATGCCATATCCGAAGCATGAAGACAAACACATGAGCAGCCACGGCGGCAACTGGGCTTTCTTCAATGTCAAGGCAGGTCTGAATATTCACGTGCATAAGAATCTCTGCTTCACAGTGGGCTATAACTTCTCAACATTCGACATCAATACCACACGCCGAACTATGAAGTACAACAATAAGAGCATCGAACCGCTGCTGCCTAAGAAAGAGAATCTGCATGAGATAACAGTATCACTTGTTGGATATTTCTGATCTAATATATAAATGCATAAAGCAGGACATTTCTAAGATGTCCTGCTTTATGCATTTATATACTTACCACTAATATGTATTTCCTTATGATGGAATAAAATATTTAGTCTGTCCGTTAATCTCCGTTATATACTCCGGCGAAGAAGATTGCGCCAGTATTATTCTCCGCTACGATATACACGAACGGACGATTAGCAAAGAACTCACCATTACCAAATTTATCCGCACCGCCGCCAAGGCTTGACAGGTCGCCGGTAGATACTGCCACCATCTCTGTGCCTTCTTCAGTCACATTTATCTGTGCACGCTGAGCCATGCTGCTGATATACATGTTTTTGCTATCGGTAATCTTCCCAAACTCTGCGTTTGGCGAGAATGCCTTTGTCATTCCGATAGCAGCTAAAGCTGTCTTCATGTCAATGATGTTATCAGTGCTGTATTTCGGCATTTTAAGGTTTAGCAGCATGTTCTTGAGTCCTTTGCAAACATTCATCCACGATTCTGTGTTCAGACTGCCCAGAACATCATCGACGGTCTTTCCCTCATTAGGCAGCATAACATACATGTTCCATACCGTGCCGCTGCCGTAAGGTAGACACACCATACTCATGACATCGTTAGCTGCACACGCTACGATAGCATTGTTATTCATCATCTCTGTCTGACGTGCCTCTCCGCTCTCAGTCATGAATGTCTCTGTCTTTGTATCTTCTCTGTCAAACTGGTTTGTCCATTTTGCATTAAAATATATGGAGTTGAGGATATATGCCACAGCTTCCGATGACAGGCGGTCAATAACTTTCTGTATCTTTCCGTTAGTCTTATCCTTTGCCCAGTTGTTTATTGCGCTGAGCGATTCTGTCTTTGAAAAGTCAAGCGAGCGGACGTCTGCCTCGTAATACTCGTCCATGCACTCTTTGAACTCTTTCTTCAAATTGTAACCCTTATCCGTGTATATGGCATTGGCTATTTTCAGCGTTACCTGCCTGTCTGCTTCTGGAACATCATCTATCAGAACTTCGCACATCTGGCTGACTTCTCTTGCCGTAGCCTTGTCAAGACACATCGTCTTCAGAATCTCGCGCTGTGTCTCACCCTCGGCACCCTCTGCCATCATGCCCATCATGAATGTTGCGCCCATAGGCGAGAAGAACATGCTCTTCTGTCCCTGGCTCTCTGTCTGATGCTGACGGTATACCTCTCTAAAGAGATTAAACGAGAAGTCATTACTTTTCGCCACCATTGCCTTCTGCTTTGCAGTCATCTGTATGGTGGCTGCAGGTGGAAGCATGTATTTCACATTCTTGTCATCGTCGTCGCAACTAAGCAGCATGAACAAACAAAAACACAATGCTGCCAGCGTGTGTAATCTGAAATATGCTCTGTTCATAATACATTATTTAATTGTTATTTAGCTGCAAATTTACAATAAATAGCTATTGCCTGCAAGAAAATAATACACAAAATAATACACTTTCTGTATGTCGTCCTGTTTTACCGTACAATTTTACTCCTGTATCTCCCTGATAATTAACACTTTGTTAAGAGGGGCGCATTTTATGCCATCTGTTCTGCGAAATGCAACACTATAGAGGAAACGGGCGTGCCATAATCAAAAAGGCATTTATCTTCATGACATTTTATTGTTCATGTCCTGCCGTAATTGAATTATGACACACCCTTACCATGTTATGTTTAACTCACTATGCATGCCCTGACGGGCCTATTCCGACACCAGCAGACAGACGAGGCGTGGCATCATATCGCACCGCAAAACGCAACGCATTTCCCCCCATAGTATAGTCATTACGGTTGAAAGTATTGCCTTCCAGCGTTTGCGCCAGTCCCATATGCAGGTTATAATTAATATCAAAATGCAGTTTACTGCGGAAACTGCCGCTCTGCTGTTCTGCTGTTTGCTCATTCTTTTCGTCTGCTGATGCCATAAGCGGCAGGAGCAGGAACATGGATACAAGTAATTTCTTCATGATTAATTTACCTTATTATTTATGTCCTGTTAAAAAGGAAATTGCTTTACCTTGATTTCGCCCCATTTGTCTCCAAAATTTAATCCTACCACTAATGCTCGTCCTTTATCTCCCTCTAAAGGTTTGGCAGATAATACGATTTCATAGCTGCATGTTTTAGTCTTTACTGTTAGCCAATCGTATGTGCCCCAAATGGTGTCTACTCCCTCAGCAAAGTCATTTCTGCTCGATCCAAGATAATCATCCGTATCTGGGGTAGAAAAAACGAAGTTCATAGGGAAATCATATCCTCTTACTTTTATTTCTCCTCCATCTTTATTGAATGATACCACTTCTGGGTAACTGCAATTATCATACTCATAACATGACATTATAAGAAACGAAGAGATAATGATTACTATATAATTAATTGTTCTCATAGCTATTGCGGTTTGTCATACATTATTATTTTTATTAGTGATGTGTAATTCTCATTAGCCTTTCCTTTTGACGGATAATCCAACTCTATGTTGTTAGATCCTAAATTAAATACGCCAGAAGTATAGTAACCATTACTTTTACGCCTCCATCCGAAATCGCAGTGAACCATTTCCGATGTTTCATTCCATGTTTTTGTTTCTACCAATATACCTTCCTCGTATCTATTGTAAGTAACTGTTCTTTCCCTAATTTTATATCCGTCAATATTCCAACAGTGACTATCGTGTATATAGATACCAGGCACACCATAAATAATTACCGGACATCCATTATTTAACATTTGTCTTACTCTGCTAAAAGAATATTTGTAGCTATGAGCATTATTAATTCCAATACGTCTCATAAACGATGTGGCCTCACTTGGGAATGTAAATGTACCATTATAAAAATACCAACTATCACAACCCGAACCAATCATTCTTAAAAGATGAGAAGCCGAAATTGAATCTATAGTATAAATGTTTCTTGCATTTAATCCGTCCCAATTAATCTTTTGATTATTGTAATAACAATCCTCAGGGTATTGAAAGTACGTCATAACCTTTGCAATTGCCAAAGGGAAACATCCTGCAGGTGCTTTCCTGCGATTGCCTACTATTACAAATTTACGTCTTCTTGGGCTTAGATCGTTAAATGGTTTGTTCTGGTGCCATAAATCATATCTAGAAAGCATAGGCGTAATATTTTCCAAATTACACCATTCTGATATTATAGTTTCGCTCCTTGTCCCGATTTCATTATCCACCTCAAAATCAGGGATTAACACATCCTGTTCAGTAGCTGGTCCAGTACCTTCATTGGTATCTTCTATTTCATTTAATGCATAAGATATACATAATGCGCTTGAAAGTATTTCAACTGGTTCTTCTTCGACATTATCAGATATAATAGAGTCACCATTTTCATCAACAGCACCCACATCATCTAACATAAGAGTGCCCACCATGGTATCTTGAATTGTATCATTATAAAGGCATACAGTATTAGGATTCATGAATAATTCATCTCCATATTCTGGTAATGTCAAGAACCCTGGACCTGTTGTGGGATAACCTTCTATTATTTGTCTTTCAGAATTAATCAAGTCAACGGCCTTGTATATAGTAGCATCCTCTATATTTCCCTCATCTGTTATTGCGATGACATCAGCCTCTACTCTATCGTCTGCCGCTAATATTGCATATCCTTCTTCATTCTCAAAGTTTGCTACATATACAACATTTTCACAATCTGGAATCTCCTGAGTCGAACGTGTATGTAACATACTAATTTTAACAGGTTTGATAGATTTAACTATCCTGTCAGAACCGCTGCTTCTTGTCTCTGTCGAATCATTCATAAACGCATGTAAATTGGCCAAAGCCTCGTCGATTGAGATAGCATGTGTGCGCTTATTTATATTTACAGTTTCATCTAATACATTCTCATTATCCTGGCATGACATTAATGCACAGAATGTCATCATGTAAAAAATAATTTTCTTCATTGTGTTTATTTTTTAGTTTGAAAGTGTTATAAATTAATAATAATGTTTACATAGTTATCTCTCCCGTATACACCATATCACCGAGATACATTACGATGGTAAATGTGCCAGAAAGAGTTTCTGGTATTGTTACAGACGACTCCATACCATTTAATGGCTGTGAGAAGACCACAGCTCCGTCTTCTGCAAGCAACTCTATGCCGCAGAATGAGAACTGGCTGCCCCACGAGATTTTGTACCCGTCAATGCGGAGAGTAATCATCTGAATAACATTAGGCTTTCTTAATGCAGGAGGTGTCGCTATGGGTGGCGGTGGGTCCTGGACTATAATTACTGTTTTTTCTTCCGCATGAACAATCATTGACATGCCCAAAAGAGCAAGTGCTAAACTAATTTTTCTGAATTTCATAATTGTTGTAATTTTGATATTTGACGCCACAAAAGTAAAAAGAATAATAACATTATGCAAGGAAATCTTGTCTCAAGTTGTTTCATTGAGTGGATTTTGATGTTTAAACAATTTGACAATTACACATATCTGTCTATAATACAACACGTTAATCCTAATTATCTAAAAATTGAAGATATTTTTAATAATGAAACAAGTTGAGACAAAAAGCGCTTGCATATATGGCATTTTATGCTTAACTTTGCATCCGAAGATATTTTTGCATTATGAGAAACGTATGTATAATAGCATTTTTTGCATTGCTTATGTCATGCTCGCCTGGCGACAGCATAGACTCACGCATGCAGCATATTAAGGAAACAGGAGATACAAATCCGACAATTGCGCTGCAGATGCTTGACTCGCTCAAAACCTTGATTAGAGATGAAGACGAGCACAGAAGGATGCTGTATGACCTGCTTGAGATAAGGCTGAAGGACAAGGCGTACATCACAGCGACAACAGATATGCATATCAAACCGCTGGTGAAGTATTTCGAGAAATACGGAAGCGTGCGGGAGCGTCAGGAGGCATACTACTATGCTGGCAGCATATACAGGGATATGCGTGATACTCCACGCTCTGTAGAGTTCTTCCGAAAATCGGCAGATGTGGCGGAAACGGATGCGTCACACGACACCCTTATGCATCGCAACGCCTACTCAAATCTTTACTCGCTATATTTCAGCGTGCAGGACTACCGTAACGCTTTATCTGCCGCGAAGAAAGAATACGAGATTTCTCTTTCTAATGGCAGCCTGCATTCCATAACTCTGCTGCATCTGGGCATGTCATACGTAAGGGCGGACAGCACGGAACAGGCTCGCCAGACGCTGCACAAAGCACTGGAACATTACGAAAAATACGAGAAGAATACAGCCAACCGATATTTACTGGCCTTTCTGCTTCAGGAAATGTCCTATATGAAAATGAAGGAATCGGAGAAGTGCCGCCAGCTTATGGAGGAATCCGCCAGCGATATCATGAATATACAGGAATATATATCGCTGGCTGGATACTATCAATATGCAGGAATGCAAGATTCTGCCATTATATGCTACGAGCGAATAATAGAGGACGGAAGCAATATGGCAGCCGTATATGATGCGTCAAGATACTTGTTTCATATATACAGCCAGAAAGGTGACAATGCTACGGCAAGCAGGTATGCAGGCATAAACATAGCCGCAAGCGAACAGCTCGATCTCGGCAAAAGGCAGGAGCAGGCAGCCACTGTCAACAACCGTTATAACTACATTAAGGACAAGGAGGCGGAGGAAAGAATAAAGTTAGAGGACAGAATAAAATCTAGAACGATATTTATTATAGGCCTTTTGGCATTAGCTGCAAGCATAGGATACATTTTATCACATTTGTATATCAGAAGAAAGCATGCGAGAGAAAAGTTATCTCTGGATAAGCGCCTGAATGATATAAGGGAACAGAACTGCGTTCTGAGAGCTGAATTGGAATCTGCAATGAACAGCGTGACAGAAAACCAAGTGGCACTGGTAAAAAGCAGAGAAGAACTTGAGAAGATAAATCACGAACTTTCACGCAACGAATACGAACTATCGATAAAGGAACGGCAACTTGCTGAGCGCACCGAACAGAATCGCAATTATATCCGTCTGCTACATCAAACTAAACTGGAGAAAAGTGCAGAAGATATAATTGATGAGGTTAGAGAAGCAGCAAAGGGTAAAGCGACATTTTCATCGGCAGAATGGAGGAGGCTGTACAAGGCTGTTGACGAGATATTCCCAGACTTCAACGAAACGCTATCCCATCAGCCAGGAAAGATGAACGAACAGACAATACAGGTGTGCTACCTCATGCGTATCGGCCTGTCTAATCCGCAAATACAGAATGTAACAGGTCTTCCACGTGCAACAATATGGAGATGGACAAAGAGATATGAAATAATAATGAGCTGACATAACATGTTGCAGAAGATAAATTGGTGCATAGCGGTTTCGGAGTGCCTTGTATTTTCTGGTGCACAGGGCGTGCTGGCAGAGGATTGGCAACAGCGGAAGGCGGGTAGTTGCCAATAAGGAAATACGAACAGTGACAGCCAGCTGTTGCAGTAGGGTTACATGGATACTTTGCGAAAGATTACAAATCAGGCGGCAGGACACTATTTGGCAGGGAAAGAAGCATTGTTTTAAAATTTAAGATGGAGCATATTAAAATTTCAAATAGTCTGAGTGGCGTCGCTATTCAATGCATGTGTGAAAACAGATGCTGTTTTTTACATGGAACTCACTCAGCTTTTTATTAAAAGACAACTAGGACAATAGGGGACAAATTTGTTTTGAATGTTTTGAGTGTTTTGTTTATAACGAACACGGATTGCTCGGATGGTCACGGATTATTTAAGAAAAAAATATTGAAAACATTTAGAGTTGATAAGTTTTTAACGCTGAATTATCGTGAATTATACGTAAATTTTAGACCGCGGATTTCTATAACCAAAACCTGCAAAACTTTTAAAACCTTTTAGTTATAAATGTTTTATTTATAACGACCAGAATATTTTAGCACGCAGATTGGGCAGATGTCTCTTTGCACACATAACTCTCCGGTTAGTTTTATACGTGTTGTCTATGCAAATATAAATAAGGCGAGGAATCATGCTAATACTTGGATAGCATAATTCCTCGCCTTATTATTTTGCTCGTATTATATGAGCTATATGCGCCTATTATTTCTTCTTGTATATCATCTTCACTGGACGATAGCAGATATTCTCATATTTCTTGAGCACGGTGCCCTTGTCTGTATCAAACGCCCACACGCTGCCGTTCTTGCCTGTAGCGTTTGGCTCATAGAATGATACGTATGTCACCTTATGGTCAGCACTCATTTCAAATCCGGTAATAACCGCAGAATCAGAGCCTACAGAAAGCAGGACATCGCTATTTGTAATAAGCTGCGATGTCGTGAAGTTCCAGCGCATCACCTTGTTACCGTTAGCAAAGAACATAGAGTAATATGTCATATTTGCTATAGTCGGTGTGGTATGAGACACTGGACATGCACCGACACCTGCAATCTTCACACCACCATTGTCAGAAAGGTAGCTCTCAGATGTGTCGTAGTTATATCCCCAGAAAGATGTGCTCAATGTAACCTTCTGTATGAGCTGTCCAACGGTAACTACAATAAGCGCCTGGGCATCGGTTGTGCGGCTCTGCTCTGGCGTCATACGGATGTATGTCATCTTTGCCAGTTCTTTACCGTTAAAGTAATTCACATTGCCTGTGCATGCCTCGCGTGTGGCATGGTATGTCTTGCTGCAGTAATATGGTCCGTATCCGTTATATAGCATGGCAAGTCCGTTAACTTCATTGTCCCACATAAGAAGTTCGTAATTAAATCCGCTTCCATTGTCATGAACAATAATATTCTGCGCATAATTGTACTTCATCTTTGTAGGATTGACAACGGCACCTTCTGTAGTAGAGAACTCATACACATTGCCATTCTCACAGAGGATAGGATATGCCACACCCGCTGCATCCATTGACGGGATGCCAAGCATAGTAGGCTTGAAGTCGGCATACTCTGCTACTGTCAGGATGTTCTCAGCCACCATTGTTTTCTCGTTGAGATAATAGATGGCAGGCACGTCGGCAGATGTTCCGCCGCCCTGGCACGCAATAATCAGTCGGCCGCCGCTCTGCACGATATCAACAGGATTTGACGCGAAATTGATGTCGTCATTATTGACTGTAAGACAGTCGTAATCATAGAAGCTTGACTCACCACCTTCTTCTGCTTCCTGCATAAACGCAAGCATTGGCTTGCCATCGGCATCAGCAGAGATAATGGTCAGTCCTTCTTCGTAAGGCGAATTTACATTTAGCTTGAATGGGAAGAACGCTTTGCCGTCAGCATTTTCAACAATCAGACGGCACTGCCACGAACCGAGGGTCTCGCCTGTGTATGTCAGCACAGGCTCCTGACTGTATACCTTCTGGTCAATTTCCCAAGTGTAGGTCAACGGAAGTTCTGCATTGGCTTGTATGCACTGAGGTGTTATGGTGAGTGTCTCGTTCTTGTTGATATTATACACACTCTTCACGCTGCCCTCTACAATAGTTATTTCAGAGAGTTCTCTGTCGCCTATTGTTGTTTCGTCGCTAAAACATGATATCAAAGCAAAGGACATCATGGCAGCAAAAACCATATATATGTATTTGTATTTCATTTTCTATTAATATTTTTATATTGATAGGCTATGTTACATATTACCGATAACAGAGATTATGGCTCTGGGAAATCAAATGGGAAGTCAGGATACATAGCGAGTATCATATCTCTGTTGTTCGGATCATTGAAGAAGGCATACATCGGCTGGTATATATACTTCTTGAATATGGTGCGATACAGATATGGGTCGCCATAAGGTATATGCTCCAGATTCTCTCCATACGCCTCAACCATTGCCTTGTAAGTTTCTGGCAGCACGGTCTCTATCGCATGATAGTACTCTACCATCTTGATGAACTTATATGGATGCCACTCGCCAAGTGTAGACTTATTCCACACCTTGTCGCCATGTGCGTTATACCATTCTGGCTGCTCGATTGAATTGTCAAATATGAGTTGTCTCACCTGACTCTTCTCGTTCAGAGTTGGAGCGAAATGCTCGTTCTTCTCTAATCGCAGCACTATGGTATACTTGGTATATCCCTCAGCATATGTGCCAGCAAGTCCGTCACGAAGAATTTCTACCGGGATGTATCCGTTAATAGAGTCAGGCATAACAACTGCTTCGCCTATTCTGTATTGCACTCCCTCTTGAGCGGTTGTCTTTGAAGCATCAATGCTGAAGTTTACCTTTCTTGAGTCTTTGCTGGTCGGTCCCATAATACGGAACGGAACCTTATATGTGTGCGAGCGTACTTCTACTGGTGTAACACCGAACGAATACTCGAGTGTATCTTTTGTGAAATACACGCCTGAGTCGTTCGTATCAAAAGTCATATAGTCTGTCTCGCTGCATGATGCCATCGTCATTGCGAAAGGTATCAGCATAGCTATAATTTTCTTTATTTTCATAATCTTATGAGGCAGCACCTCTTTTTATGTTTTGACCTTGCTGATCAAAGCTAAACTTATTTTCTGTTATCTATCTCGATGTCTGGTATAGGTATGTTATATATACCGTCTGCAGGAGTATATGTCACCTTATTATCGTATGACACGATATTTAGGTTCTGTCTCTTCATGTTGAAGAATGTCTGTCCTTCGCCGAAGTATTCCTTATAGCGTTCTGTATTGATAAGGTCCTGAGTAAGCTTCATGTCTGATGCAAGCGGCTCCAAGCCACGGCTCTGCACCATAGTGTTGTAATACTCTACAGCCTTGTCATAGTCATTGTCGAGCAATGCTTCTGCTGCTATATAATACATCTCTGGCAGACGAATCATATTGATACCGAGAATGAGTGATGACGGACGTGCCGATGCATTGTTTTCCTTCTCATAGATATCAGTAAACTTGCTAAGACGATATACTGTCTGTCCGCCAAGGTCAATAGATGTGAAGTATGCTGTGGTGCGATAGTCAAGACCACTGACATTCTGCTCATACATCTCCATAAAGTCCTCACGAAGCGTCAGAGCGTAGTATGATGTTGTCTGCTCAAGCTTAGGATTGACGAGCGAGAAGAAGTTAGCATAGTATACACCGAAAAGACACTCCTTCTGTGACAGCACGCCTGCAAGGTCATTTATAACCTCTGTCTTTGTCTTCAGTGTGGCCTTGCTTGTCTGTATAACCTTCTCAGCATATTCCAGAGCTTTCTGCTTGTCGCCCATTGTAAGATATACTCTGGCAAGCAGCGCTCTCACGGCATGAACATTAAAATGTATCTGACGGTCTGTCATGAAGATTGTCTGGTCTGTATACTCATCTTCATTCGCCAGCATCTGCTCTGCTTCAAGAAGGTCGGCAAGCACATGCTCATAGTTCTTTGCAAGACTCTCAAACTCTGGTGTCTTCAAAGAGAATTCTGTGGCATATGGTATGCCGGCAGCATTAGGGTTTACGGTATACTGCTCTGCAAAGAGACGCATAAGGTCGAAATGCATGAAAG
>JAEIGA010003508.1_pt1 | contig 24542 bp, 24 predicted proteins | sample 9270691 | NCBI WGS metagenome assembly JAEIGA01 (sample SAMN17057246, study PRJNA624740) | gut metagenome | biome: biome; isolation source: fecal sample | host: Bos grunniens | place: China: Xizang | collected 2019
CAGGAAGGCGATGAGCCACATCCAGAAGACAGCACCGGGGCCGCCCATAGCGATGGCTACGGCCACGCCGGCAAGGTTGCCGGTGCCCACGCGGCTTGCGATGGAAATGGCAAAGGCCTGGAAGGAAGAGATGCGCTCCACGCCTTCTTCACGTTCCTCGTGCGTGCAGTTGCGGAACATGACGGGCAGATCACGCAGCATGGTGAGCTGCACGAACTTGCAGCGGATGGTGAACCAGATGGCGCAGCCAATGAGCATGGCTACGAGTACGTAGCTCCACAGGATGCCGTTTGCCCAGTCGATGAATTGTGTCAGGAAGTCCATAAGAGAGGTGCGATAAGTCCCGGTGACTATACCAGCTTAATTTTGAAAATCAAGCTTTTAATACGGAAATGGGGGATTCCTGCGTCGAATGGAGGCTTGTGCGCAAACCGATGCGGCATAATCCCGGGGCAGATTCTCCATCTATTGACATATCAGGCTTTCTGTGGTATTTTTCTCGCGTAACATACGTATAACAGGATTTTATGAAGAGATTGTTGGCTTTTTTGATTGCGGCTGTTGGTGTGGTGGCGGTGTCGTGTTACGCCACAGAACCGGAGGCGGCTGCGCAGGTGGCGGCAGAGGCTGCGGCGGCGGTTGAGCAGAAGTCGGCTTTCTGTGGTACGTTCTGGGCGCTGGCGCCGGCGTTGTTTGCTATTGTGCTGGCGCTGCTTTCCAAGGAGGTGTATTCCTCTCTTTTTGCGGGGGTGGTGCTGGGGGCGTGCTTCGCGTGCAATTTCTCGGCGCTGGATACGGTGGACTTTGTGGTGAACCAGGGGCTTATCACGGCGCTGAAGGATACGAGTGGTGTGTTTATCTTCCTGGTGATTCTGGGCGCGTTTGTGTGCATGATTAACAAGACCGGCGCGGCGCTGGCGTTCGGCGAGTGGGCGCAGAAGAATATCAAATCCCGCATAGGCAGCCAGCTGGCTACTTTTGTGCTGGGTATTCTGATTTTCATTGATGATTATTTCAACTGCCTGGCGGTGGGCAGTGTGATGCGCCCGGTGACGGATGCCAAGCGGGTTTCGCGCGCCAAGCTGGCGTATATCATCGATTCCACGGCGGCACCGGTGTGCATGATTGCGCCGATTTCGAGCTGGGCGGCTGCGGTTTCCCAGTATTCGGAAGGCACGGGGTATAATGGGCTGGAGCTGTTTATCCAGGCGATTCCGTACAATTTCTATTCGTTGCTGGCGCTTTGCTTTGTGCTGATGATTATTCTTTCGCGTTTCGATTTCGGCCCGATGGCGCGTTACGAGCGTAATGCGATTGAACATGGTGATTTGCACACGGTGTGCGCAGAGATAGAGGCCCGCGAGTCGATTGACAGGCCGGCTCGCCGCGGCAAGCTGGCAGATTTGATTGTGCCGGTGATGCTGCTGATTTCGATTGAGACCTTTGCTCTGGTGTATGTGGGTGGTATTCTGGAGGGCAAGTCTTTTGCTGATGCTATCAGCGCCACAGATGCCACGGTGGCGTTGCCCTGGGGGGCCATCATTGCGCTGGCGCTGGTGATTGTGTTCTATATGCTGCGTGGTACGCTCAGTTTCCGGGCGGCGATGCGTTGTCTGCCGGAGGGCTTTTGCGCGATGGTGCCGGCTATCCTGATTCTGACGCTGGCCACGGCGCTGAAAAACGTGACCACGGCGCTGGAGGCGCGTGAGTTCATTGCCGTGCTGGTGCAGAATTCGGCTTCCGGGCTGATGAATTTCCTGCCGGCGGTTATCTTTGTGGTGGCAGCGGTGCTGGCGTTCTCCACGGGTACTTCCTGGGCCACTTTCGGTATTCTCATTCCCATTGTGGTGGCTACGTTTGACCCCGCCAGCCCGCTCATGTTCATTGGCATGTCGGCGTGTCTGGCCGGCGCGGTGGCGGGCGACCACTGTTCCCCTATTTCTGACACCACCATTATGTCCAGCGCTGGTGCGCAGTGTGACCACCTGAGCCATGTTTCCACGCAGCTGCCGTATGTGATTACGGTGTCGGCGGTGTCATTCGTGGCGTTCCTGCTGGCGGGCTTTGTGCAGAACTGGTTTGTGGTATTCCCTCTGGCTCTGGTGGCGCTGTGGGTGGTGCTTTATATCATGAAGAAGCGCAGCGACCGCAGACAGCCCGAGGCGGAGTGATAGCAAGCGCTTATTCGCTGGTGGCAAAGGCTATGTCTGCCAGCGTGGCGCGGTGCATGCCCAGCGCCTGCACCAGTGCGCGGAAGAGCTGGAGCGAGCCAGCGGCGTCGAACAACGCGTCGTGCCAGCGGGTGTGGGCTGTGTCCTGCACCAGCGCGGTAACGGTGGCGCTGATGCCCAGCGCGTCGCACACGGTGGCGAGCGCGTGGTCGGGCAGGGAGGGGGCCGCCTGGCGGGCAAGTGCCAGCGTGTCTACCCAAGGGCCGAAGCCGTGCCCGGGAAAGCTCCTCAGAAAGCGTTTTTCGGTGGCGGGGTTGTGCCCCAGCACCACGGCACCGCGCAGCAGGTCGCGAATCTGCGGCCAGAGGGAGGCGTAGGCGGGGGCGTCGCGCAGCATATCGGTGGTGATTCCGTGCACCTTGGCGGCGCTCCAGCGCACCGGGCGGTGGCAGGCAATGTAGCTGCTGAAGAGCTGCGGGGAGTCGGAAAAGAGTTTTTCGACGCGCACAATACCAATCTGCACCGGGCAATCGGTTTCTCCGGGGGCAGTGCCGGCGGATTCAAAATCGATGGCCGCCCAGCACAAATCTTCCAGTGCAGTGGTTTTCACGGTTTATTTCTTTTCCCAGCCGCGGGCGGCTTTCATTTCGGCGCAGAGGGCTTCGTAATCGCAGGTGAGGAACTTGCCTTCGCGGTAGAGTTCATGGCCGTCGACCACGGTGAGTTTGTTTTCCAGTCCGGTGGCGGCGTATACGATGTTGGAAACGATGTTGTGCACGGGCTGCATGTTGGGGGTGGAGAGGTCCAGGGCGATGAAGTCTGCTTTCATGCCGGGTTCGAGTGTGCCGATGAGGGGGTCGTGCAGGGCATCGGAGCCGCCGCGGGTGGCCATGTCGAGCGCGGCCTGGGCGGGGCATGCTGTGGAATCGAGGTGCTGCACTTTCTGCAGCAGACTGGCCATGTACATTTCGCGCACCATGTTCTGGGCGTTGTTGCTGGCAGGACCGTCTGTGCCGAGCGCCACGGGGATACGGTAGCGCTGCATGGCACCAATGGGGGCTACGCCGCTGGCGAGCTTCATGTTGCTGGCGGGGTTGTGCACCACCGCACAGCGGCCTTCGGCGAGCAATTCCATATCGTGCTCATCGGCGTGCACCACGTGGAAGAAGGTGGAATCCGGCTGCAGCAGCCCCAGGCTTTCGCAGTAGGGAATGGGGCGCATGCCGAAGTTCTGCAGGCAGGTCTGGGTTTCGCTTGCCGTTTCTGCCAGGTGCATGCCGAACAGGGAGTGCGTTTCATCTGCCAGGGCGCGGCATTTCTGCAGCAGCTCCGGGTTGGTGGTGTAGGGCGCGTGCGGCAGCACTGCCTGGCGGATGCGCGGGTGGCCTTTCCATTCCTCTGCCTGCGCGCGCACAAGGTCGAAGTATGCCTCGGCGTCCTTGCAGGAGAGGGAGGGGAAGAACTGGGTGACGCTCTCGCCCATGACGGCGCGCATGCCCAGCTTGTCCGCCGCGCGGAATACGCTGCGCTGGTGCATGTACATGTCGTAGAACGCCGTGGTGCCGGTGCGTATCATTTCTGCCAGGGAGAACATCGCGCCCAGTTCAACCAGTTCCGGGGTGAGCCGCGCCTCTGCCGGGAAAATGTCCTGCGTGAGCCAGTCCATGAGGGCTTTGTCGTCTGAATACCCGCGCAGCAGGCTCATGGAAACATGCGTGTGGGCGTTGATGAGCCCCGGCATGATGACGGCGTGCCCCATATCGACCCTCCGGTGGTCGGGGAAGAGGATTTCGAGCAAGTCCGCATGCCCGACGCTGAGAATGCGGCCGCCTTCCACGGCAAGGGCGGCGTTTTCGATGATGTCGCGCGCGTCATTCTGCGTGACCACGTAGTCGGCGGTGTACAGGGAAATCATATAGTGAGCAGGGTGGGGGTGGGTTACCAGAAGAGGCCGGCGCAGGTGCAGATGGCCAGCCCGTACACGAAGTTGAACACGGCAATGCTGGAAATGAGAGCCGGGTGTTTTGCCAGGCTGTTCATCCAGTCGCGGAAGAGGTAGGGCTTGGCTACCCAGAACATGGCTACGGTGAGCACCGGATACCACCAGAGCGGAATCAGGATGCGCGAGAGCGGATCTTTCAAGAATGCCGCACTCATGGGCACAATGGCCATGAGCAGCAGGAAAAAGCCCAGTGCGCGGGCAAAGAGCTGCTCTTTGACCATGCTGCTCATCACAAACCAGATAACCGGGCAGAGCAGCAGCAGAATGCCACGCACGTTTTCAAACTCAAACAGGGGCATGCAGAGCACATTCCAGTCTGCCTTGAAGAGCAGCAGCGCTACCCAGATGAAATCCAGCCCGAGCAGTACGGTGCCGGCGCTGCTCTTGGCATGCACGCTGACCAGCTGGCGGCGGAAGTGCTCCGGGCAGAGCAGTACATACAGGCTCAGTAGCATGAGCACCATACCCATGGCGAAACCCGTGGGCGCGAGGGGGAGTGATTCGTAGATATGCATGGCGGGAAAAGCTTCAGGTGTGTCGGTTAGTCGTCCAGGTCGTCATCATCTTCCGTGGGCTGGGGTGAGTATTCGATGCGGGTCTGGGTGACGCGGCGGCCATCGGTGCCGATGACGGTGATGATGAAATCGCGGTGGCGAATCTGCTCGTTGCATTCGGGCATGTGCCCCAGGCGGTCGGTGATGTAGCCGCTGAGGGTGGAAATGCCGTTGTCTTTTTCGAAAGCGCCCAGCTCGGGCAGCTCTTCTTCCAGGTCAAAGAGCGCTATGCTTCCGCTGGCAATGTATTGTCCGTCGGCCACTTTGAAGAATGTGCGGGCGGCTTCCATTTCAAATTCATCCTGAATGTCGTTGCCCACAATTTCCTCCAGCACGTCATCCAGATACACCAGCCCCTGGGCTTCGCCATATTCATCCACCACCAGGGCAAAGTGGGTGTGCTCCTTGGCAAAGAAATCCAGCAGGGTATCCAGCTTCATGGTTTCGGGCACCACCTTGAGCTCCCGGCGTTCGAGCATGATGTCGCGTGTGCCGCTGTGCACCATCTGCAGCACATCTTTCACGTGCACCCAGCCTTTGGCGTGGTCCAGGTGGCCGGAAACCAGCGCAAAACGGCTGTGGCGGCTGGTGAGCACCTGCTCCAGCAGCTCATCGAAGCTCTTGTTGATATCCAGCACTTCCACCCTGCTGCGGGGTACCAGAATGTCGCGCACCGAGCGGTCATTGAGCTCCAGGGCGTTCATGGAAATCTCAGCCTCGGTTTCGGTTACTTCCTTGCTGCGGCCGCTGGCTTCTACAATGAGGGCGATTTCCTCTGCACTGTGGGATTCATTGGGCTCGTAGTGCGGGTCTACCCCGAACACGCGGTGCGCAATGGCGTTGGCCGTGTTGTTGAAGAGCAGAATAATCCACTTGGTGCACTTGGCAAAGCGGTGCATGGAAACCGCCGTCATGAGCGCTATCTGCAGCGGTTTGCGGATGGCCAGACTCTTGGGAACCAGTTCACCCAGCACCACGTGCGCAAAGGTGAACAGCGCGTAGGATATGGTGTAGGAAATCACATGCACCACCGTGGGGGTAAGGTGCAGCCAGTAGCTCAGCGGGCTCTCTATCAGGCTGGCAATGAAGGGCTCGCCCATGGCACCGAGTGCCAGTGAGGCAAAGGTGATACCCACCTGGTTGGCGGAAAGATAGGTATCCAGGTGGCGCACAATGTGCTTGGCGGTGCGGCGGCGGTGAGCCTGGGATTTCGTGTCGTCGCTCACCTCTGCCAGCTGGCTTTCGCGTACGCGTGCGCACGCGAATTCATTTGCCACGAAAAAGGCGTTCAGAAACAGAAAGAAGCTGATGCCGGCAACGAAGAGTATGATTTCGCCCACGCCGGGGTAGGTCCACTCCAGCTGCGCGATTTCCTCGGAGGTCAGAAAGAATTGCATGGTCAGGGTATGTTAAAGCTTTTCGTACACGCCCTCGTCGCGCTTTTCCATGACGGTGAACCCGGCTTTCTTCGCATCGCTGATGGAGAGCGGCGCGCTTATCTTCGGGACATTCACGTTGCCGATTTTTTTGCGCACCGGATTCTTGCAATACATGCAGTGCGTCAGCGGCGCCCTGTCTAACGGACGCATCAGTTCAAAGCCCTTGCGGCACATGCGGCAAGATCGCTCCGGGTCTTCCGGGTTTTCGGATATGTATTCGTATATCGGCATCGGCGTATATAAAGCAACGCGGGCTAGTCCGTATAGGATAGCCCGCGTGAAAAAATTGTCAAGTCTATATCAGGACTTACCAGCTGGACTTGGTGACACCGGGAATCATGCCGGCGTTGGCAAGTTCGCGGAAAGCGATACGGGAAAGATGGAAACGGCGCAGGAAAGCGTGACGACGACCAGTGAGCTCGCAACGGTTCACGAGACGCACGGGAGAAGCATTGCGCGGCAGCATCGTCAGACCGATGTAGTCGCCTTCAGCCTTCAGCTTGGCGCGGAGGTCTGCATAACGAGCCGCGACAGCTGCCTTCTTCTTGTTTCTTTCAATCCAGCTTTTCTTTGCCATAACTTTGTGGGCGGTGTATATACAGCATATCTGCATTTAAGTCAAGCGGAATTTGCTCCGATTTTTAAAAAAATAGCGTTTTAAGCCACTTTTATGAAAAAAATGCTTTTATTAACTCTTGGATTATGGTAGGAAATAGGTATGAAACGGCTGGCTATATACATAGTGATGTGCGGTGCGTCTCTGCAGGCCGCGGTGGAGTTTGATGAAATTTATGGGGATGGCATGGTGTTGCAACGCGGGCGCGAGATTGAGGTGCGCGGCAGCACAGATACGCCCGGCGAGGCTGTGACGGTGAGTTTTAATGGGCAGAAGGTGAAAGCAGCCATGAAGGGAAACCGCTGGGTGGCGAAACTGAAGCCTATGGAGGCGAATGCCACGGGGCAGGAGCTGGTGGCCAGCCAGAAGAGTGGCTCCGCCGCGGTGCAGAACGTGGTGGTGGGCGAGGTGTGGCTGGCCAGCGGTCAATCCAACATGTTGTGGCGGCTGAACCAGACTCCCGGCAATAAAGAGACTATTGCAAAGTCTGACAATGTGAATTTCCGCTTTTACCACAGTGAGCCGCAGGTGCATACCTCGCCTCCCCGGTACGATGCGAATCTGCTGAAACGTGTGCAGGAAAAGCGCATGTACGAAGGCGGCTGGGCAGTGAGCTCACCTGCCACAAGTCCGCGCATGAGTGCAGTTGCTTACTATTTCGGGCAGGCGCTGCAGCGCGAGCTGAACGTGCCGGTGGGTGTTATACACGTATCGCTGGGGGGCTCGAACATGCTGGCCTGGATTCCCCGCAGTGTGGTGCGCCGGGAATACCCGGGGTGTCAGGGGAGTGATTGGGTGAAGAGCAAGTATGCCAGCGCGTGGGTGCGCGGGCGTGCGCAGCAGAACGTGGGCCCCGGGGGGGATTTTTCGCTGCACCCGTACGCCCCTTCCTACCTGTATGAAACCGGGGTGGAGAAATGGGAGGGATTCCCCGTGGCTGGAACTATCTGGTACCAGGGCGAATCCGATGCCGAGATTCTGGACAATGATCAGAACAAAAAGCTGCTGAAGGATGTGATTACCTCGTGGCGCGATAAGCTGGGCAACCCGGATATGGCGTTCCTTCAGGTGCAGTTGCCGCGTATTAATGATAAGGCTCCACTGCGAGCCTATTGGCCGGAGTTCCGCCAGGTGCAGGCTGAGGTGGCAGATGAGCTGCCCGGTGTGGGGTGCGTGGTTACGCTGGACCTGGGTTCCACCAATAGTGATGTACACCCGCCCCGCAAGGTGGAGGTGGGCGAACGCCTGGCTGCCACCGCGCTCAAGGAGGTGTATGACCGCGATGTTGCGGCCTATGGACCGGAGGTTGCCGGCTTTAAGGTAAAAGGTAACAAGGTGGAGGTGCGTTTCAAGCATGCGGAAGGCCTGAGGACGACCAATGGCGCAGCCCCGGTCGGCTTTGAGCTGGCCGGCAGTAATCGGCAGTATGCGCCGGCTATTGCAGAACTTGCGGGTGATAAGGTCATCCTGACGGCGGATGAAATCAAGTCGCCGCGCTACATGCGGTACGGCTGGGCTGTGTTCCTGAATCCGAACCTGGTGAATGAGGCCGACCTGCCGGCGGCTCCATGCCCGGAGACTGACGGTAAGGTCCAGAAAAAGGGAAAGAAGGGCAAAAAGAAGAAAAATTGATACGCCCTGTTACAGCTTAAAGACTCTCCCAGGGGTGGCCAGTGGCTGTGCCGTAGGCGGGGTGCGCCCAGAGCCTGCGCGCCATGAGCCCGGGAGTGAGCAGCCCGAGCAGGAAACGCTGCCGCTGCGCCGGACGGTCAAATTCCGGCATGGGTTTGTCCTCCGTGCAGAAGACTGCCGCATCATATGGCGGCAGGGGCGGTGCCGGGGGCAGGGGGGCGGTGAGCCCCAGGCAGGCTGAGCAGTGTCCGCAGTGCGGGTGGGTGCTTTCTACAAAGTACTGCTCCAGGGCATCGTTCAGGCATGTGGGGGAAAGCAGCATCTGCACGATGGTGCGCTGCCGTTCCAGATCTGCTTCCCGCCGGCGGGAAAATGCCGCACACAGCTCTGCAGCCACCTCCCGGGCATCCGGGGCGGGCCGATTGGGCAGGCTGCGTAAACAAAGAGCCTGCTGCCGCATAGTGAGTTTCCATTCGCCCGATGCTTCGCATTCGTAGAGGTATTCCACGGCTTCTGCAAAACTGCAGTTCCATGCCAGCGCAGCGTCTTCCACTTCGCCATCCCGGTGTGCATCCAGCCAGCGTAAGCGTTCGCCTTCAGCGCTGGTGCGGCCATCGAGAATGGTATGGAGGGGGTACAGGGGCTTTATCTTGTAATATTTGCTGCCTTTGCTTTCCACGACAACGCTGTCCTGTATGGCCATAAGCACACGGGTGGGCACATCGTCTGGAATATCGCAGGTGGTGCCCAGTTCCCAGAGTGACACAACGCGCTGCCCGACAGGCAGTAACCAGCGGGCGCAGCGTAACACGCCCTCTGCATCCGGTTCTGCAGCGAGAATGCGGTTGCGCGCTTCTACTAAATCTGCGGCTTGCAGCAATACGAGGCTTGTGCAGGGTGCACCATCGCGCCCGGCTCGTCCGGATTCCTGCAGGTAAGCTTCCGGGGAAGAGGGGGTGCTCCAATGCACCACGGAGCGTACATCCGGCTTGTCAATCCCCATGCCGAACGCGATGGTGGCTACCAGCACAGTGATTTCGTTGCGCAGAAAGGCATCCTGCAGTTGCTCGCGCTGCTCTGCCGGCAGCCCGGCATGATAATGCGCGGCCAGTAAGCCATGCCGGGCAAGTTCTGCCGCAAGCCATTCGGTTTCCTTCCGGGTGCGGCAGTAGACGATGGCAGGGAGATGGTGCTGCTTTGCCAGAAATGCGAGTAACTCCGGCATGCGTTCCTGCACCGGGCGGCAGATGCGCGTGATGTTGGGGCGGTAGGGGGGGAGGACAACGCGGTTTTCTGGCGGAATGCCGAATGCTGCGCCTAAATCATGCTGTACCCGGGGAGTGGCTGTGGCAGTGAGTGCAAGTGTGGCATGTGGGCGCAGTTGCTTCTGCAATGCCGGCAGTTTCAGGTAATCAGGGCGGAAACTGTGCCCCCATTCCGAGACACAGTGCGCCTCATCGACTACAAGCAGGGCAACGCGCGTGCGCGCAAGCGCTTGCTGCAATTCGCGGTTTTCCAGGGATTCCGGGGCTGCAAACAAGATGCGGAGCTCTCCTGCGGCTATGCCAGCCAGCACCGCTGCGCGTTCCTCCGCCTCCAGGGTGGAATCAAAACGCGCGGCGCAGATGCCCACGCTGCGAAGGTTTTCGCATTGGTCGCGCATGAGGGCTATAAGCGGGGATACGACGAGCGATGTGCCCCCCAGCAGCTCCGCGGCAGCCTGGTAGCACAGGCTCTTCCCATGGCCGGTGGGGAGCACCCCCAGGGCGTTTTCTCCGGCCAGTACCAGCTCAATCAGCTGCCGTTGCCCGGCCCGCAGGGCGGCTTTGCCGAATTGCGCCAGTATGTGCGCCTCTGCTGCGGGGGTGAGTTCCATGCCCTGCATTCTACCACGCCTGCTCCTCCCCGCAAAGGCTATTTTACGCCTTAAAAATAGAAAAAGGAAGCTTCAATGAGGCAGATTAAAGTGAAAGGAACACCGGCAAATCTGAAACAGACCCACAGACTCATCCGAAGGTGATTTTTTTATTGCAAAACAAGAGCAGAGCCGCTAAAGTAGGACAGTGCGGATTCGTCTACCGCCACAGACAGAAAATAACCAAACCATAGAAAGATCCAGACAGATGAAGAAATTTGCCCTTGCGCTGATTGCAGCTGTATTTACCATAGGCTTTGCTCAGGCCCAGGAGCCGGCTCCCGCACCTGCTGCCCCCGCTCCCTGCGCCAAGAAGTGCTGCGCCAAGAAAGCAGAATGCCCGAAGAAGGCTGACTGCGGCACAGATAAATGCTGTGCCAAGGACAAGGTGTGCCCGGATAAGCCCTGCTGCGCCAAAATGAAGGAATGCCCCAAGCCCTGCGCTGCCAAAAAGGGCTGCTGCCCCAAGAAAGCATGCTGCCCTAAGAACGCATGTTGCCCCAAGAAAGCATGCTGCCCGAAAAAGGCGGAATGCCCCAAGAAGGATTGAGGCGGTATCCAGCGCTTGTGCTCTTGCTCGTTCATCCGGTTTTTGTGCCGGATGAACGACTTTTTTACTGCCTGATAGTCAGTTTTTGAGAAAATACTGCCAAAAAGATAGGAAAAATACGTCAGAAAGTGATTTTTTTATTGCTAAGTGAGTAAAAAAACGGTAATGTGAAGCCAACCCAAACAAGAGAAAGGAAAACAGACCATGAATATAACAACGCTGAAAAAACTGGCTCTCTCCATTCTTGCCATTGGCGTAACCACTGGCATGGCTGGAACCGCAAACGCCCAGGATATCAACTGGACGAATCGCGAAGGAGAAACTCTGCTGATGAAGGCCGCCAAGCAAGGGCGAGTAGAAGAGGTGCAGCGCCTGCTGGACGGAGGAGCCCTGGTGAACACCAAGGATGATGACGGCGAGACGGCGCTCATGAAAGCTGCCGACCGCGGGCATTCTGCCATTGTGAAGATGCTGCTTGCTGCCGGGGCTCGAGTCAATGATATTGACGAAGATGGTGACACACCGCTGATTTATGCTGCGGACAGCGGCAACCCTGCAACGGTGCAGCTGCTGCTGAATGCCGGCGCTCAGGTGAACGCCTCGGATAATGAAGGCGAAACTGCTCTCATGGTGGCCGCCGATGAAGGCAATGTGGCCGTGCTGGAGCTGCTGCTCAAAGCCGGAGCCAACGTGGGTGTGGTGGATAACGAAGGAGAAACCGCGCTCGATAAGGCGTTGGATGAAGGCAATGCGCGCGCTGTGCAGATTCTGCGCGCTGCCGGAGCCGGTCGCTGATAAGAAAATTGGTACGCATAACAGAAACGTAAACGCACCGCCGACCGGTTTTTTGTGCCGGGCGGCGGTTTTTTCGCTGTAATGGCGCGGAAAAACGCGGATTTCGCTTTACAAGGGCAGGGGGCGGGCGTATAAAAACCGTTAGTTATGCATGCTCCCAGTATTGTTAGTTCTCTGAAGGACTATAATCGCAAGACGTTTCTTTCCGACCTCGGGGCCGGTTTAACAGTGGGCGTAGTTGCCTTGCCGCTCGCCATGGCCTTTGCCATAGCTTGTGGCAGCAGTGAAATTACTCCTGCCACCGGTCTCATCACGGCGGTGGTGGCAGGTTTCCTGATTTCGTTGCTGGGCGGCAGTAAATTCCAGATAGGTGGTCCCACGGGTGCTTTTGTGGTGTTGATATCGGGCGTAGTGGGCAGCTTTGGCTTCAGCGGACTGGTGCTCTGCACCCTGCTGGCCGGTTTGTTCCTGATTATTTTCGGTGTGTGTCGCATGGGGTCGCTCATCAAGTTTATCCCATACCCGGTGACTACGGGCTTTACCAGCGGTATTGCCGTCACGATTTTCTGCACACAGGTCAAGGATTTGTTCGGTCTGGAAATCGACCGGGCTGTGCCGGCTGAGTTTATTGCCAAGTGGCAGTGCTATTTCGATTATTTCCATACAGTGAATTACTGGGCACTGGGCTTGTCTGTGCTGACGATAGCGGTGATTCTGGTGACCAAGCGACTGCTGCCGAAAGCACCGTTCATGCTGGTAGGTATGCTGGTGAGCACCGTGGTGTGCCAGTGCTTTAACCTGCCGGTGGAAACCATCGGTTCCCGCTTCGGCGAGCTGCCGCAGGGACTTCCCATGCCGAGCCTGCCGGAGGTGGACTGGCATAAGCTGCCGCAGCTTGTGCAGCCTGCGTTTGTGATTGCGCTGCTGGCAGCCATTGAATCGCTGCTGAGCGCCAGTGTGGCCGACGGTATGACCGGTTCCCGCCACCACCCGAACACTGAGCTTATCGGCCAGGGCGTGGGCAACATGGCTTCTGCGCTTTTCGGTGGTATTCCTGCCACGGGCGCCATTGCCCGCACGGCCACCAACATCCGCGCCGGTGGTAAATCTCCTGTTTCCGGCATTATTCATGCCATTACCTTGCTGCTTATCCTGATGCTGGCAGGGCAGTATGCAGCCATGGTGCCGCTGGCAGCTCTGGCTGGTATTCTGGTGATTGTCTGCTGGAACATGGCAGAGGTCTCTACTTTCCTACACCTGTTGAAAGGCCCGCGGCAGGATGCCGTGGTGCTCTGCCTTACCTTCATTCTGACCGTGCTCATTGACCTGGTTGTGGCGGTGGAAGTAGGTGTGGTGCTGGCGGCTCTGCTCTTCATCGGCCGTATGGCCCAGATCAGCAATGTGGAAGAAATTTCCCGCGAAATCGAGGGCGAAGACCCCGAAGAACTCCCGGCCCGCTCCCGTTACCTGCGCCATGTGCCGGAAAATGTGGAAATATTCGACGTGCAGGGGCCGTTCTTCTTCGGTGCTGTGGAGCAGTTCAAAGACCGCGTGTTCCGCAATATCGGACGTGATGTGGATTACGTGCTGCTGCGTATGCGCCTTGTTCCGGCGCTTGATGCCTCCGGTCTGCATGCCCTGGAAGATTTCCTGGCCTATTGCCAGCGGCGCGATGTAACCCTGCTGCTCTGCGGTGTGCAGAAGCAACCCTGGAAGGCCATACGCCGCGATTCCCCCTTCCTGCGTGAGTTGCATGCTGAGAATGTCTGCGAAAACATCGACGCCGCTCTCGAACGCATTAAACTGCTGGAAGAGGAAAAGGAACAGGCCATTATGAGCCAGCTGCCAAGATAATTGCTGCTGAATTATGAAGGCGGGATTCGAGAAAATTAGCAGGCATAAACCATGGATGCAGTGGTGTATGCTGTTCGTGTTGGCCTCCTTGTTGAGCTTTTTCCATTTGCGGATGGATATGGCTGCGTGGTCAATAGGGTGTGTCAAAAGTATGAAACTGGTGCATTTGCTGCAGTTCTCGCTGGCAATGACACATACAGTTTTGTCAATTTTAGGGCTTCTGCTGTTGGTAGTGCGCAGCAGGGTTATGGCATATGTGGTGTTCCCTGTAGTGATGTTTTTGTGGGTAGTTCCCACATTTTTGAGGATGACCATGGGGTTCAACCTTTATTCTGAGCTCATATTTGGAGCGTTGGGAACAAATATGCATGAACTTTCCGGCCAGTTGACATTTGTTCGGATTGCCGCGTTTGTGATTTTTGTTTTGGTGACCTATGCAATGGCGTGGGGGTGCAGGACCTATTTCCCGCGGTTGCAAAAGTTGCCTGCTATCTGGGTATGGAGTGCATCTCTTTTGTATATCGGTGGAACAACAGCGATTGTGCCTTATTTGTCCCAACATAAGCCGGAAGTGTTAATCCCTTTTGTCCTTGAGCCTTTGCATGGTACAGATGCTGAACGGAAGTTTCAGCTGGAGACCGCGCTGGTTCATATGGAAAATGAATATAAGCCTGAGTACCCTAATAGAGTTCTTCTGCCTTTCTACAGGCAGGTGGCGTTTGCGTATTATGTATACGATTACTATCGGGTGCCTGATATTAAAAAATCTGAGGAGCTGCCGTCGACCCGGTGGTGTTCGGATGATGTTGTCGTTGTTCTGTTTGTCGGAGAATCGTACCGGGCAAATCGTTCATCATGGAATGGCTATCACAGGGAAACATGCCCGCAGCTTTCCCGGGAGAAAAGTAATATTGTGAATTTTCCTTATTTTAAGTCGTATGCAACATCTACAGCTTCATCTATCTTTGGAATCTTATCCGACGCAAGTTGCCGTAACAGAAAAGCCACTCATACATCTTTCATCAGTATTCTGAAAAAACATGGCTTTGAACCCAAAATGTTGTTGTGCCGGACAACGGAATGGCAGCGTAATCCTCAGATTCACCATGTCCTGGACAAAAAAGTGCCGTTTGTGGCACTGTGTGCCGATACTGCGGAGGTTGTTGCTCATGTAGAACAAATTTCTGCAAAAACGGGAAGCCAGTTTATTCTGTTGGAGGATGGTACCGGGCATGCCCCCTACGACCATGAGCTACAGTTTGCCCGTTTCGGAAACAGTAGAGATAGCGATAAATACGATAACTGCTTGCTGCAGACGGACGATTTGCTCTACCGAATCATTCAGACCTTGAAAGATAAAAAGGCTGTTATGTTATACAGCTCCGATCATGGCCAATCGTTTGGTGAACAGGGTGCTTGGATGCATGGTGGCGCTTTGTCGGTTGTTCAGCAGAGACATGTATTTTCATTTTTGTGGTATTCTGACTCTTACGCATTGGCTCATCCGGAAATGATAGAAGCAGTTAAGAAAAATGCAGGAAAACTTTTGTCTCACGATGATATATATACTACCGTTTTGTCGCTTAGCGGCATTGAGTGCTCGGTGCCGAATCTCGAAAATAATGACTTTACAAAAGTTCTGAATCGTCCAGAGGTAACAGAATTTGTTTTGGACGAAGATAAATGAGGTTTTATACTTTGTGCTTGAAAAAAGCGTCTTTTTGCGTTTCAATAGAGCGCATGAAGACGCTTGTTTTTATCATGACTTCCGTTGCGGCGGCGGTGGTGCTTTCCTCCTGTGGTGAGTGCAACTGCAATTCATACAACCGTGATGCATTGCGCGATGTGCCGGTGTATTCCTACCGTAGTTTTGAGTGATAGATAGGGCGCAATACTATGTCGTTTGAGATACGCGAGAAACCGGAGATGGTGGAGCGCGCCCTGCTGGTGGGGCTGGGCATGCCGGGTGATTCCCGCCGTGAGCGCACCGCCCTGCTGGCTGAGCTGGAGGACCTGGTGAGCAATCTCGGTATCGGGATTGTGGGCACCATGCTGGAGTTCACCCGCGAGATTCAGGCCAAGTACCTGTGCGGTATTGGTAAGGCAGAGGAAATCCGCGCCCAGGTGGAAGAATTGAATGCCGACTGCCTTATTTTTGATAACCTGCTTTCCCCCAGCCAGCAGCGCGAATGGGAAAAACTGACCAATGTCACCGTGATTGATCGTGAGGAGGTCATTCTGGATATCTTTGCCAAGCGTGCCCGCACCCGCGAGGCGGTGATGCAGGTAGACCTGGCGCGCATGCAGTATGCGCTGCCGCGCATGGCTGGCATGTGGCAGCACCTGGACCGCCAGCGTGGTGGCAGCGGTGGCGGCAAGGGCGGCGGTGCAGCTGCCCGCGGTGAAGGTGAAAAGCAGATTGAAGTGGACCGCCGCCTTGCCCGTGAGCGAATAGAAGCCATCCGCGATGAGCTGGAAGTGGTGCGCCGCCAGCGCGGTACCCAGCGCAAGGAACGCACCCGCCAGGGTATTCCCACGGCTGCTATTGTGGGATACACGAATGCCGGCAAGAGTTCCCTGCTGAATCTGATTACCGGGGCAGAGGTTCTGGCTCAGAATATCCTCTTTGCCACGCTGGATACAACCAGCCGCAAAATTGAACTGCCGGATGGCCAGCCACTGGTGCTGACGGATACGGTCGGGTTCATCCGTAACCTGCCGCACCGTCTGGTGGAGGCGTTTAAATCCACGCTGGAAGAAGCTGTGCTGGCGGATTTCCTGATTCAGGTGGTGGATGCCAGCGATGAGGACGCCCTGCGGCACTACGAAACCACCTGCGAGGTGCTCAACAGCCTGGGTGCGCAGGATAAACCCATGGTGGTGGTCTGGAATAAGTGCGATTTGATTCCGGCAGACATGCGCGAGGTGACTCTGGAAGCCCTCGCGTCCAAGGTGAACTGCCCCAGTCTTACGATGAGCGTGCTGGAAAACAAAGGCGTAGAGACGCTCATGACCGCCTGCGTGGAGATGCTCTCGCACCGCGTGGAACGCCAGACGTACCGTATTCCTCTGGCGGAAAGCCGCATCATAGCCATCATGCACCGTGATGGTAAAGTGCTGAATACGGAGTATGAGGGAAATGACGCCATTGTAGAGGCAATCCTTCCCAAGGAGTTTGCTGCCCGCATTGCGAATTACCGGGTATGAGACGGTGCGCACCAGCTCTGGCGCTGATATTGGCAGCATGTTCACAGGATGTGCCTCTGGCGCAGGTGCCTCCTGTGGATTGGCAGGCCTATTACCGCGCTGAGGGTGACCGCATGGAGGAAGAAACCCGCCATAAACGCGTAGCCTGTACCTTTGAGGACTTCATTGCCAGCCCGGACTACCGCCACACGCGCGATATGTGGCGGGGCGCTGCGCTGGAGCAGTATGCACCGGCTCAATCCCGGGTTGAGTTCCTGCTCGATGAACAGCGTGGTCGCTTGTATATAAAAGATTCCGTTGCTATGGATTTTCCCATATGCTCCGGGCGTATAGGTGGTTCGGAAACGCCGGTGGGGAAATTCCGTGTGACCCAGAAAATACGCGAGCATCGCTCCAATCGTTACGGTGTGTTCATGAGCAAGGATGGCTCCAGGGTGGTGAAACGTGGCGTTTCTGCGAAAGATACTCCGCCGCCCGGAACTGTGTTTGAAGGCTCTGATATGCCTTATTGGATGCGTTTTAACGGCCCCATTGGCATGCACGTAGGAAAGGTGCACCGCGATACGGACTCTCATGGCTGTGTGCGCGTGCCGGAGGAGGCTGCCGCCATTTTGTTTGAAAAGCTGGAGCCTGGCTCGGGCGTCATTGTCAGATAATTATGATTACACGTTTACATTCTGCTGCTGTAGAGGGGATTAACGGTTACGAAGTCCAGGTGGAGGTAGATGCCCGCCCTGTGGAGGATGTGGGGCGTATTGCCGTGGTCGGCCTGCCGGATGCCGCCGTGCGCGAGAGTGTGCAGCGTGTGACCGCCGCTCTGGATAACAGCTCTTTTTTCCGCCCGGGTAATGTGAATGTTACCGTGAACCTCGCCCCGGCTGATGTGCGTAAACAAGGCCCTGGGTTTGATTTGCCTATTGCTGTGGCTCTGGAAATGGTCATTCAGGAAAATTACCGCGACGTGCCCGATGCCTTCAAACGCCGTGTGCCGGCAGGGCTGGACGACTGGTGCCTGGTGGGCGAGCTGGCGCTGGACGGCATGGTACGAGGTGTGCGTGGTGTGCTGCCGCTGGCGGTTGCTGCGCGGGATGCAGGCCGCAAGTTCATGATGGTGGCGCAGGAGAATGCTGCTGAAGCCGCTGTTGTGGATGGCCTTACCGTGTATGCTGTGGCTACGCTGCGTGACGCATGGGATGTACTGGTGAACCCGGTTAAGTTTGTGCCGTATCATCTGCCGCAGGATGTGCCGCCGCTGCCAGCGGAAGTGGATTTTGATGAGGTGAAAGGGCAGCCGTATGCCCGCCGCGCTATGGAAATTGCCGCAGCAGGTGGGCATAACCTGCTCATGTGCGGCAGCCCCGGCAGTGGTAAGAGCATGCTGGCGAGCCGTCTGCCTACAATTCTGCCGCCCCTCACGCAGGAGGAGGCTCTGGAAGCCAGTAAGATTCATTCAGTCTGCGGGTTGTTGCCACGCACCGGTGGCTTGTTGGCTCACCGGCCGTTCCGTAGTCCGCACCACACCATTTCTGATGTGGGCCTTATGGGCGGTGGGTCAAATATCACACCTGGCGAGATATCCCTGGCGCACCACGGTGTGCTTTTTCTGGATGAATTGCCGGAATTTGCCCGCCGCACGCTGGAGACGCTCCGCCAGCCGCTGGAGAGCGGGCGGGTCACCATTTCACGCGCCAGTGGCAGCATGGATTTTCCCAGCGCGTTCATGTTCATTGCGGCCATGAATCCGTGCCCTTGCGGGTATCTGGGTGATGCCACTCACCGCTGCCGGTGCTCGCCGGCGGATGTAGCGCGGTATCGAAAGAAGATTTCAGGCCCCTTGCTGGATCGCTTTGATATGGTCATTGAGGTGCCGCCGGTAGCCCCGGCTAGTCTGCTTTCCAGCCCGGATGGTGAGAGCAGCGCTTCCATCCGCGCCCGGGTGGTGGCTGCACGCGCCCGCCAGATGCAGCGCTACGCCGAAACCGGTGCGGTGTGCAATGCACGCCTCAGCAGCAAGAAATTACGCAAGTTCTGCCCTCTTGCTCCCTCGCAGCAGCAGATGTTGCTGGATGCTGTGGCGCAGCTTGGGCTTTCTGCCCGTGCGTTTGACCGCATTCTGCGCGTTGCCCGCACTATTGCAGACCTGGCGGGCTGTGATGCACCGACAGATGCACACATTTACGAGGCAATCCAGTTCCGCCAGTTCGAAAGCCAGCTTCGCGGGTGATGTTTATTTGCCGATGCGCTGGCGGAAATAGGCGATAGTGCGGTCAAGCCCGTCGCTGAGCGGAATGGTGGGTTTCCAGCCCAGCTGCGCACCTGCCAGGGAGATTTCCGGGCGGCGCTGGGTGGGGTCATCAGAGGGCAGCGGGCGCTGCACCAGTTTGCTGCTGGTCTCAATCTTCTGCAGCACCATGTCTGCCAGCTGGCGAATGGTGAATTCGCCGGGATTGCCCAGGTTTACCGGCCCCACAAATCCCTGCTCATTTTCCATCATGCGCACCATGCCTTCAATAAGGTCATCGATGTATTGGAACGAGCGGGTCTGCTGGCCTTCGCCGTAGATGGTGATATCCTCGCCGCGCAGCGCCTGGCAGATGAAGTTGGAAACCACGCGGCCATCGTTCGGGTCCATCAGCGGGCCGTAGGTGTTGAATATGCGGATAACGCGGATATCCACCCCCTCGTGGCGGTGGTAATCGAAGAACAGACTCTCGGCGCAGCGTTTCCCTTCGTCATAACAGGCGCGGATGCCGATTGGGTTCACATTGCCGCGGTAGCTTTCCACTTGCGGATGCACCAGCGGTTCGCCGTATACCTCAGAGGTGGAGGTCTGAAGGATGCGCGCACCGTTCTTCTTTGCCAGTTCCAGCATGTTGATGGCGCCCAGTACGCAGGTCTTTGTGGTGAAAATGGAGCGGTCGCCCTGGTAGGCAGGGGGCGAAGCCGGGCATGCCAGGTTGTAGATGCGGTCGAGTTTCTCCGGACAATCGTAGGGGAAAATGACATCGTGCTCAACGAAGCTGAAACGGGGATTATCCAGAATATCGCGCACGTTATCCAGCGATCCGGTGTAGTTGTTGTCCAGGCAGATGACGCGGTGGCCGTCTGCAATGAGGCGGTGACAGAGATTGGCACCCACAAAACCAGTGCCGCCGGTAACGAGTATGTTCATCATGCCCGATAGTCTACACCTTTCGCCCCTGTGCTGGCAAGACAAATGTTGGGCTTGCGTCTGTCTGGGCTCGGTGCTAGAATGTGCGCATGAGCAACACATCTTTGACTCCGGAATTGGTGCGCGCTGCGCTTACCACGGTGAAATACCCCGGTTTCAGCCGCGATATTGTGGCGTTTGGTCTGGTGAAGAATATTCAGGTGACGCCGGAAGGCCGCGTGGTGGTGGATTTGCGCGTAGAAAGCAAGAATTCCGATGTCCCCCGCTATATCTATGAACGCGTGATGAGTGTGTTGCAGGAACTGCCCGGTGTGAGCTCCCACGATGTGAATATGGAACACCGCGCCCCGGAGCAGAAAAAAGTGGAACGAGAGGAGGGCGACAACCCGAACGATTGGAAGTCCAGCGTGCCGGGCGTGAAGCATGTGATTGCCGTGGCTTCCGGTAAAGGAGGAGTGGGTAAGAGCACTGTGTCTGCCAACCTGGCAGTGGCTCTTTCAAAGCTGGGGTATAAAGTGGGGCTTCTCGATCTTGATTTGTACGGACCTTCCATGGCGTTGATGTTTGGTACTAACGAACGCCCCGGTTGCAGCGATAAGGAACAATTCCTGCCGGTCGAGGCTCATGGGGTGAAGCTGCTTTCCATGGCTTTGCTGGTGGATGGTGATACACCGCTGGCGGTGCGAGGCCCGCTGGCTACCCGCTATGTGCAGCAGTTCCTGCGCGATGTGGAGTGGGGCGGTCTCGATTTCCTGATTCTGGACATGCCCCCAGGCACCGGTGATATCCAGCTGACGATTGTGCAGACGGTATCGCTGGCCGGCGCGGTGATTGTGACTACTCCGCAGGAGGTTGCTCTCATTGATGCCCGTAAGGCTGTGGGGCTGTTCCAGCGTGTCGATACGCCCATTCTGGGAATCATTGAGAATATGAGCTACTTCCACTGCCCCAGCGATAACCAGATTTACCACATCTTTGGCGAGGGCGGTGGTGAGCGGGAAGCTGCCAGACTGGGCGTGCCTCTGCTGGGTAAGCTGCCCTTGGATACGCAGACCCGCGCCTGTGGTGATGAAGGTTCCCCGGTTGCGCTGGAAGATCCGGCGGTTCACCCGGTGTCTGCTGCATTCCGCAGCGTAGCTGCCAACTTGGCGGCTGCGTTAGGCGTGTAAGAAATCTCACCAGCTGTGCGGAGCGTACAGGATGATACCCAGCAGGGCTGCCACGGCCAGTGGTGCCCAGCTGAAGGCCATTGCCGTATCTGTCCTCAGTGTGCGGCGCAAACGGGTATAGCCCTGCAGGCAACCGGCGCCTATGGCAATCGTGATGCAGAGAGTACGTTCAAATGACGGCGCCTTTGCCCCGGAAAGCAAGGTGAAGGCCAGAATGGCCAGAAGGACGAATGCACTGAAAAAGGATTCGCGGGAATCTGCCTGGCCTTGTTTAAGCCGCTCCCGCTCCACCGCTACGACATAAAATAACAGACCAAGATACCACACCGCACTGGTGTTGAGTATGCGCCATGGAGTCAGCGTGAAGCTGAAATAAAAGGCGGGTATGGCGCAGAACATGGCAAATACGATGGAGCGCAGCAGCATTCGTGCCTGTTTCAGGAATGGGAACTGCATCAGCGCGGAGCATAACAGCATGAATGCCGGAACGATGGCGTAGTCGAGCAGTCCTACTCCTACGCAGAAAAAGAGCATCCAGAGCGTAGCAAATGCTACTGCAATTAAAAGAAAAATGATAGCAGCCAGATGACTGCGGTAAAAATCGGCCTGCCAGGCATCTGCGCGCCTCAGTCCCGCGTAGAGCCGGGAGAACAGCGTGAGCATCCAGGCGCTGGCAGCTACCAGCAGCATGGGCCCTGCTGTCATCATGGTAATTTGCAGTAGTGCAGCACATGCCACGGACCAGCATAATGCCACAATGGGAACATCAAGCCCCCATTGTTGGATGAACAGCCAGCGGCTGGGTGATTTCTCGTGCAGCATCTGTCATGGATTATCCACGAGCACGGTGCTCATTCAAGTCACCTTTTTGTCATTGAATCAAAAAATGCGCTTGTAACCGTTTGACATGAGGGCTATCGCTGTGTTATGCTTCGCCTTGTACACGACTGTTTCAAACCATGCGTTCTCTTTTTCTTCTTTCTGCACTTGCAGGTTTAGCTCTGGTATCTCTGCAGCCCACGTTTGCCAAGGATGATGATAAGCCGGCAAAGAGTGGTCCTACTGCGCAGATGCAAAAAGCGTTCACCCTGGAAATTACAGCGCTGGCAGAGGCTGAAACCATGCTGCAGACCATTTCTGATGCCAAAAGCGCCAAGGCAGTGAAGAAGAAGCTGATGACCAGGTTCTCCAACATGCGCCCTCTGCTTGGTGGAACAGATGCCCAGCTGGAGGAGCTGGCTGTGGCTCAGAACAAGGTGAGTGCCATCATGTGGGAAATGATGAAGCAGCCTTATTTCGAATCGGAGAACATGCAGGAGCTCTGGACGGTGATGACTCACCACTTTGCCCGCCGCGCAGCCAACCGTCGCTGATGAAGTGGTTTTTTCTGCTCTGCTGTGTTCCTGCTTTTGCAGAATCATTGCTGGATTCTGCAGTGCCGGTGACACTGGACCCGGCAGAGATGTCGCGCATCTGGCAGAGTGTCAGAAACGGTAAGGCGGAGGCTCAGCCTGTGTCTGCCGATGGCTGGCGCGCCGCCATGGTGGAACCGGATGAGGAGCTGGCGCGTGTGCTCCTGCTTGCCTGGTTGCAGCAGCAGAATCCGGTTCTGGAGATTTCTGCGGCGGCAAAAGCTTATGCGCAGGCTGTTTCTCTGCACCGTCAGGCATTGCGTGGCAGTGCTGCCGCCTGCGCTGCCTGTGCTGCGGCATACCGATCTGGGCGCCTGGGTGAATTATCTCTCCCCGTGAGTGAACAGAAAGCGCGCTGGTTTGAGCAGCGCGCCATCGTTGCCGGAAATCTGCCGGAATGAAGGAAAGTACGAAGTGCGAAGTGGGAAGTACGAAGTGTGAAACTTCCTGCGTTGGCACGCGGCTGATTCTCTACTTCGCACTTCCCACTTCGTACCTCGTACTTACGCCTGCGGTATCTGCAGTTCGTTTTTCCACTCGGTCACGCCGCGGATGATGTCGGCGGCGATGTTGGCCTTGGGCTGCACAAAGCTGGGAATAAACCAGGGGAATCCGCCCACGAGGTCGTGGAATACGCTCACTTCGCCATGGCAGGTGCCGTGACCGGAGCCAATGCCGATGGTCGGAATCGGACTGGCTGCGGTGAGCTGGGCAGCCACGCTGTGACGCGTGCATTCAATGACCACAGAGAAAGCCCCTGCGCGGACCACGGCCTCCAGATCGGCCATGAGCAGGGCGGCCTCGGCTTCCGTCTTGCCTTTCATTTTGTAGCCGCCTTCTTCCTTGACTTTCTGGGGCAGCAGGCCGATGTGCGCCTGCACCGGAATGCCAGCCTGTACGATGGCGCGGATTTCTGCCTCCTTGGCAGCGCCGCCTTCCAGCTTGACGGCATCCACCCCGGTGGCCATGAGCTTGCGGGCGTTCTCTACTGCCTGTTCGGGTGTATCAAAGGTGTGGATGGGCATGTCCAGAATCACCAGGGCATTCTTTGCGCCGCGTGCTACGCATTCGCCGTGGTGCAGCATGTGCGCCAGGGTCACATGGGTGGTATCCGGGTAGCCCAGCATGGTCATGCCCAGGGAATCGCCCACCAGAATCATATCAATGCCGGCTTCATCCAGCATGCGGGCGGTGGGGTAATCGTAGGCGGTGAGTTGTGAAATGGGTGTCTTCCCCATTTTTGCCTGAATGGCGGCAATTTTTTCACTCGTGGTCATGGGAGAAATATCAAAGCGGGTAGGGTGTTACGGCTGGCCCAGGTGGCAGGGCAGTCAGAAGCTGGGCAGCATTTAGTGTTTGCCCGGGCAGGATAAGCTGCGGGTCGAGGTCACAGAGCGGGCGCAGTACAAATTCCCGTTCATGTGCCCGCGGGTGGGGCAGGGTGAGGGCTGTGGTCTGGCTGGTTTCGTTGCCGCAGCAGATGAGGTCGATATCGCAGGTGCGGGCTTCGCCGTATTCGCCGCTGCGGGTGCGGCCCAGCTCTGCCTCGATGCGCAGGCAGAGTTGCAGTATTTCCTCAGCTGGCATGTTGGTTTCCACCTCCACACAGGCGTTCAGGTAGCTCGGAGACCCCTCCGGGCAGCCCACCGGCTCAGTCTCGTACACTTGCGACAAGCGCAGCCCTCCGAACACATCGGCCAGGTAGTCGCAGGCAGATTCAAGGTGCGCCAGTCTGTCCCCCAGGTTGGAGCCAAGGGAAAAGACGCAGCGGCGCATGGTTGCAGCGGCAGCCATGGGGGTTAGTTGGTGAAACCGAGCACGTCCTGCATGTTGTACAGCCCGGCGGGCTTACCTGCCAGCCAGAGCGCTGCACGCACGGCACCACCGGCGAAGGTCATGCGGCTGGATGCCTTGTGTGTGAGTTCTACTCGCTCGCCATCGGTGGCGTACATGACGGTGTGGTCACCCACTACATCGCCACCGCGCATGGAGTGCATACCAATCTGGCGCTGCGGGCGTGCGCCCACCAGGCCCTCGCGGCCATGCATCACATC
>JAEIGA010003509.1_pt1 | contig 24538 bp, 40 predicted proteins | sample 9270691 | NCBI WGS metagenome assembly JAEIGA01 (sample SAMN17057246, study PRJNA624740) | gut metagenome | biome: biome; isolation source: fecal sample | host: Bos grunniens | place: China: Xizang | collected 2019
AGTACAAGAAGAGTGTATTATTCCTGGTTATCCTACCAGTGAATATGTTACAAAAAGACATTAGTTGATTCCAGTGTATGATGTAGAATGGTTAGAAACAGACAAAGATTTTGTAATGAAACGTTATAATTCTATTAGAATCGGAGACGACATTTTCATTATAAGAGGTGAAGATAAAACTGCAATTCGATCTAAAGATAATCCTAACTTCTGTACTTTGTCTGTAAACGGAGTTTATTTTTTAAATCGTTCTCAACAACCATATTCATTAATTCTTAAATGTGCTCACTTACAAGATCGTTATGATTTACTTATTTATTATCGTGACAATCTTATTGCAAATAGTGGTACTTCTGGAACGATTATGGATATGTCATTATTACCTGTCAACTTAGGTGTACAGTGGCCAGATAGACTTTAGAAATGGTTAGCTTATAAAAAAGCAGGTATATAGTTAATTGATACAACACAAGAAGGTAGAAATGATAACGGAAATGCTCCTCTTAATACTATATTTAATGGATTTGATGATACACTAAAAGCTCAAGCAGTACAAGCTATAGAATTAGCTATTCAATCTGTAGAACAAACAACTTCATCAATTACAGGAGTATTTAGAGAAAGACTCAATGGTATTGATTAGAGAGACGCTGTTACAAATATCAAACAAGGTGTTAGTAATTCTTTTATAGTTACAAAACATTATTTTCAACAAATGGATTTAATTGCTTGTGAAATGTTACTTGATAGTTTAAATCAAGCTAAAATTACTTGGAAAACAGGATTAACAGGAACTATTATATTAGGTGAAAAATATCAATAGATATTTACTGCACTTCCAGAACATTTTACTGTTACTGATTATGATATTCATATTACATCTAGTACACAAGTTATGGAAGATTTACAAACTCTTAAACAAATGATTCCTGAATTTGTAAAAAGTCAAGCTTTAGCTCCTGACATTATATTTGAAGCTCTTACTTCTAAAAGTTTAACAGATTTGAAATATAAAGTTAAAAAGGCTATGCAAATCCAAAAAGAAGAAAATAATTAGATTATGTAGTTACAATAGTAGTTAGAAGAAGCACAACAGTAGCTTCAACAACTTCAAGGAGAATTACAAAAATCACAACAAAAAGTTCAACAGTTAGATGAGCAAAGACTTAAACTAGAACAAGAAAAAATTCAACTTGATTATCAAGTTAATTGGTTCAAAGCTCAAACTGATAGAACTTATAGAGATAGATAGATGGAAGTTGAAGAAAAACGTACCGAGATTGAAATAGCTCAGTTACGTGACGGAAATCCTTATAATAACCAAATAAAGAATTTATAATATGGGAATACAATTATGTGCGGAAGACAAAAATCCTTTATATCCTATAACTACAGCAGATTCTGTGATAATTGAAAATGGTTCTGAAAATATTTATTTATCTAATAAACTAAAAGGTATTGACAATAGTATTACTACTATATAGAATACAATTGATAATATTGGAAATAATATTGATATTTCAAATCAACTTGTCGAAATAAAAAATAACTATAATTCACTTAAACAACAAGTTGATGACATTGAAATTCCAGAAATTTCAGAAGTACCAGTAGTAGCTTCTTTTAAAAGTATTGTATTTCGTCGTACTAATGGTGATGTTTCAGATCCACCTGAGAATATCTAGGATAATTACAATACGTTTAATAAACCTTTACCGTCTTCTGAATGGTCAGATACTATACCTGACGGAGATGAAACATTGTGGGCTACATCTAGAATATTTTATTCAGACGAAAGTCATTCAGGAGGTAGAACAAAATGGTCAACTCCTGTTAAAATGACAGATACAGCAGATTTTGAAGTTATGTATAGTCCAAATAAAGATAAACCTGATATGCCAGGTGGCTTCAAAAGAAATGGAATAAATATTGATGCGACTTGGTTAGGATTGGCTAAACAAAATGGTTGGTATGACGATGTTGACTTTACTGGAGATGCTATTTGGATGGCAACTAATAAGGCCAAAAATGGTGATTGGCAAGGTTGGGAAATTTCGAAAATTAAAGGTGAAAATGGTAAAGATGGCACATCTATAACTATTATAGGTAGTGTCGAATCAACAGACGAGTTACCTAAAGAAGGTGCTAAAGAAGGTGATTGTTATATTTTCGACGGAAATTTATACGTATGGGATGGTAATAATTGGAATAATGTAGGACAATTTAAAGGAGATCCCGGTAAATCTGCATATATTCATATAAAATACGCAAATCAAATTGATCAATTGGATACATCAAATCAGCGTTAGTTTGAATATGATTCAAAAATTTTTGAACTTACTGAAAGTGATGGAGAAGTAATAGGAGATTACATGGGAATATTTTATGACGATGTTGAAGAATCTCCTGCTAATACAACTAATGTCAGATTTAAAAAATATAAATGGCATTATTGGAGAGGTGTATCTAATTATAGATTAGATTTAGATAATCAATACGATAGTATTATTTATAATGATAATGATGAGCCTATTAGTGGTAATATAACTGCTAAAGCTACTCTTTATTATGGTAAAGATACAATTGATTCAGATATTACTTATGCTGTTAGTCCAAATCCAAGTGAAAATGAAGAATATTATATTGATATACACGGAACATTAACAGTTACAAAAATATCTGGAGATAAAAAATCTATTACTGTAAAAGCTACATATGATAACACAACTTATCAAACTACAATGACTGTCGTTAAATTAATTAACGAAACTAAATACGAATTAAATTGTAGTCCTAGTGCTGTATCATACAATCTTAGTACAAATTGTTTTGGAAACGGAAATACAACACAAGATATAACAATAGCAGTATATAAAACAACTGTAGAGAATGGAATTTTAAAGAAAACTCTTGTTGAAAATTTAGAAGCAGAAGGTTTATTGTTATATAATCACGATGATGAGATATCAAATAATATAATTAAATTAAATTCTGATTCTCTAGAACCAAATATTGTTTTAAAAAGAAATAATGTTTTAATTGATTCAGAAACAATTCCTATTAATAAAACGATTAATGGCGATAATGGAGCTGATGGAGCTGATGGAGTTGCTGGACCAATGTTATATCCTGCTGGTGAATGGGATAGTAGTATAAATTATGAAGTAACTAAAAATTCAAAAGGAGATATAATAGCAAAACCTATTGTATACTACAAAGACAATTATTATGTATTAGATGCTAATGATTCAATAGACACTGCACCTGATACTGGAGACTGGAAAAAATTTGAAAAAATTGAATATCTTTTTACAGAAGTTTTGATGGCTAATTGGGCTAAATTAGCACAAGCTGTTTTTTGGGGTAATTATATGTTCTCATAGAAAGGTATTGCTAATGGTCTGTCTAATCAAGATTATTCGTAGTATACGGGTAATATGTTCCAAGGACAAGTTCTTTCTGGAAATTTTATTCCTAATCTATTTTTGGATTTTATGAGTGGAACAATCAAAACAAATAAAATGTCAGAAACATTTAAAAATTTTGATTATCGAAGTAAAACTCTTAAAGACGTTAATAACGACAATGCTATAACTAATGTTAATTTGTTAAATACAGACGAAGGTTATAATGTTATAATAGATCCAAATAAGTTTGGATATCCGATTCATTTTATGTTATGTATGCCTTTAAGTGAAAATATCACTGATGGAAATAACGATAGTAACATTCTTGTTAAAAAATCTGATTGGGAGCCAGACGGAATGAAGTGTTGTATATTAGTTAGAGAAAATTAGGAATGGTTGTATATTTCTGAATCTGCTTTAGATGGTAAACAGTATTCTGAGCTTACTATGAATGATTGTCTTGATCGAGGAGTAGTTTTATGTGCAGACGCAAGAATATTTCATCAAAAATCATATAAAATAGATGGAGAAAATACGATATATCTACCTTCTCGAGATTATAACGAATTAAACAATTACAATACTTTGAATCAAATTAAATCAGGAGGATATTTTGTTGTTAATGGTCACATCACAAAATTTTTAATTGTAGAGCCGGGCACTATTGTTAATTTACGTTCTGCGAATGTTTCAATAGACGGAAGATCTGTATTATTATGGTATGTAGAAAATTCTGATTTATTTTCTGAAATTAAAACTAAAGTAAACTTTAGGCCTTATTTTGCATACAATAAAGAAAATAATGAAGTGTGTGATTCAACCAATGATTTTGCTTATGAGTATGGGTATCAAACTTTTGATAAAGATATAAGAAATAAAGTTTTTGGAACAAAAACTTATGGATTGTTATAGGATATTTATGATACTACAAGTGATATATCGTTTGAGGCTTGTTGGTAGTAGTATTATGATAATTTAAATGATGCTTTAAATATAGGATATTGGGGATAATGGAATTTAGTATTGATATTCACACAAAGCCTACTGGAGAAATAATTATAGAAGATTTCTCTAAAGAATATGGACAATATATAGATGAAGATTTAGAAGTTATAACATCTTTCGATTCATACAAATATAGCGAATGTGTTACATTAAATACAATTACAAAAATAGGAACATGTAACATAACTTTAATAGATGTTCTTCTAAACGATCATTCTGAGGATTTAGACTCTTGTACTTTTCAAGTTAAGAAGGATGGATACTACATTGTAGATCATTTCATTCTTCCTAACTTGAAATGGTTAGAAAATTCTTCAGATGAATATTTAAAATATTATGAAACTATTTATTTAACAGATGAATAGAAAATATATAAATTAATAGACGGAGAATTAATAGAATGTACTGTTAGAGAAATAATGGAACGAAATGTAGAAGGTACTACTATTAAAAAATGTAAAATAGAAGTATTTTTTACAGGAAACTTACAACAATGTTATATAAATCATTGTAAAAAATTTTTTACAAATGGTTTAAACCAATGTTCTGATGCATCTGATGATACATTTACTAGAGATTTTATTTGGATGACTCTTAATGTTTTAGATTATTTAATTGGGTTTAAACAATTCAAAGAAGCACAGAGAATCTTAGAAAATTTTGATAAATGTGGAGGATTCTGTGATAATTCTAGAATTATAAAAAATAATTGTAGTTGTGGATGCTCTTAAATATAAAACAATAGTTAGGTATAATGAATTTTTAAAAAAATTAAAAAAAGGATATAAACCTGATTATCAAGAAATTTTAAATTTAATTTGCTTTATTAATTTACCTGTTAGATTAGATAATCATGAATTTATTAAATAGCAATTATTAAATCAAAATGATACAGTCTATTTACAGTTCAGTGAGTAACGCAGATAGCGTAAGTTGTGGTAAAAAAGGTACAATTATTAAAAGTGACCCTATACCATTATTAAGAGATAAATTTTTAGGTGAATATAGAACCGAATTAGAAAAAGCAAAAGTTAGAAAGAATCTAGGTATTCCTGACGAAAATGTTTTAAGTTGGGGAAATATAGAAGGTTTTGTAGAAAAACAAACAGATTTAGTAGAATACGTAGAATCTAAATGGCATTATGAAACTCCTTTAGACGAAAATATAAAAAACATTTAGGAAGCTATGGATTATGCTTTAAAGTTTGTTACTAATTTTGTTGGAGAAGGAGAAGCTATTGCATCTATTCAAGGTGATATAGTTAAAATTAACAATAGTTTAACAGGATTATAGACTGATATTTCTGAAAATTCAAATAATATCGGAAAAATTAATAATACTATTATTGAAATAAATAATGCTATTAACTAGTTAAACTCAGATCTTGATAATATTAACGTAGATGCTAATATATCAGCATGGGTAGAAAAAACTCTATCAAATTCTAAATCACTTGAAATAAAAGATGAAAAATTAGAAGTTGTAATTTCTAACCAATCTAACAACGCTTTACGAATATTAGAACACCAAGAAGCAGTCAAAGAAGATATTGAAAATGGAATTGAAGCTGTAGAAGAAATTTTACCAGGATTATATGTTAAAGATTTAACTAAAGATATTGAAGATTTAACTGAAGATATTAATGGAAGTTTATCAGAAATTGAAATATTAAAAAAATAGCATGAAGCTTATAACGCCGATATTCTAAAAATTAACGAAGAGTTAGATGTTATTGATAAATACAATTCGGAACTTCCTGATAATACAGAAGTACCTATATAGGTAGGAGGTATTAAAAAAGGAACTACTGTAGTTAGTCTTAAAGATAAAACTATAAATCAAATTATAGATACTATATTGTTTCCTAGAGTAGTTAAAACTCCAATTAATCCACAGTTATCATTTAAAAATTTTAATATACCTGATATAATATCTATAGGTTCACCAACACATGATATAAGTACTCCTACTAATTATTTAAACTTTAATCAAAATGATGCAGGAAATGCTAAAGAATATAGTTTAAAATTATTGTATAACGGTGAAGAATTCAATGATACAACTTATTCTAAATTAGGAAATTATACATACAATGGTACAGTAAGTTATGAACAAGGTCCTTATATGACTGATAATACAGGTGCAGAAGATTTAAATACTTATATCGAATCCGGAGAACTTAATGTTACTAAAACAATTTATGCTACTTATCCTTGGTATATTAATAATGAACCTTCTAAATTACTCAAATTTGATACTCAATCTGAGTTTATAGAGTTTATATTAAATGGAGAATCATAGATTGCAATTCCTGGAAATAATTCCACATTTGAATTTGAAATATTTGGGTTAAGTTGGGGAGAAGTAAATTTAAATGCTTGGGAACAAACTACTAAAGATTTTAATGGAATATCTTATAAAGTTCTTAGAAAAAAAGAACCATATAATCAAGATGTTAAACATAGAATACGACTTAAATTGATGTTATAATGGGATATAAATATACTGGAGAATAGGTAATGAATATCTCATTATCTGTTAATACTAATAAACCTTTGGATACAAGAACTGTTGTAGATAATTTACAATAGCTTTATAAAATTCCACCGGAAACAGCTTATCAAGGAATGACCGTTGCTAATATTGCAAACGGAAATATTTATATGTTAGTAGGAGATCAGAGTAATCCTAATGCAGCAATAGATCCTTCAAAGTCTCATCAATGGAAAGCTTCATACGAATCTATTCAAATTGTAACTTGTACATAGGAAGAATATTTAGAATGGGAAAGTAATACAGATAACTATGTTGCTATTGATCCTAATAAACCATATCTAAGAGAAGATGTGTATTATTATATCTACGAGAACACAATGAAACGTAGTGATACAAATCTTGATGAAAATGGTAACTATCCAGAAGTTGAAGATTTGGAAAAACAAGCTTATGTAAGTTTTTCTTAGTTAGATGAATTAAATCAAAGAGTTGTTTTAAAAGCAAATCAATCTGATTTAGTAACACTTGAAACAACAATAGGAAATAAAATTAAAGATACTCTTAAAGAGTATACTAAATCTTCAGATTTAGAGGAATATGTTAAAAAAGACGATCTAAGCACATCTATCAGTTCTGATTATTATGATAAAACTGAAATAGACGATATAAACAAAAATTTTGTACAAAAGTCAACATTAAATGATTATTATAATAAATCTGAATCTGACGACAAATTTGTATCCAAAGAGTGGTTGAAAAATACAGAAGGTACAGAAGGTACAGAAGAAGAATATAGATTTGTAGAAACGAAAACATATAATGAAAAAATAGCTGAAATTACCTCCGATCTTGAAAAAACTTTAAAATCTGACGGAGAAGAAAATAATATTACAAACTTGTCTGTAAATAACTTAACAATAAAAGACAGTATCGATACTTCTGACAACGAACCACTAAATATAAATGCTTCTAAAATTATAGTAAATAGAAGCTAGGAAGAACATTTAGAAGTTCCTTTTATTGAAACATTAGAAGCTAATATTTATGAATAGATGTCAAAAAGTGGAAATTTAAAAAATGATGTTTATTATTGTGTATTCTCAGACGATCAAAAAGACGGAGTTGTAACAAAAGAAATTTTAGAAGCGGGATATTATTCAAAAAACAAAGTTAATTAGTTAATATCCGAATTAGTTACTAAAATTACAGAACTAGAAAGTAGAATTAATAAATTAACTGCTGAATAATGGGAGTAATATATGTTAACGGAGGTTATAAAAGTACATCAGGATTAACGAAAATACATACGATTAATAAAATTCAAGATGAAAGACTTGAAAAATTAGAATCATTTATTGAAGATGATGAAAATATAGATAATCCTGATGTATTAAATGCTAAGATTATGGCTAATTCTGAAAGAATCGACGCTTTAGAAAGTAGAATGGATAAAGTTGAACCTGAAGTTGAAAACCATACTATAATTATTGATGGAATTAGTGTAACAATAGATAAGAAAATAGATACACATACAGAAGATATAAAAAAATATATTGATAGTGAGGATACAAGATTAGATAAAGAAATCGACGAATTAAATGAGAAGATTAATAACCTAACTTTTGGAGGGTTAACATGGCAAGATGCTTAATTAAGTAATTTTAAAATTTAAAACAAATGATTAAATTTTACAAAGGTAATGCTGTAAAGTACATTAATAGAAAGGATGAAAATAATCCTAACACTAATCTAACTGATGATGTAATTTACTTTGCAGAAGATTCTAAAGAAATTTTTACTGATGGTAAATCTTTTGGTAAAAATGCTGATTAGTCTGTAACTACAGAAGCTATTACAATTGAAGGAGGACCTTTAGCTAACTCAAGTATTAAAGAAGCATTCAAACAAGAAGATGACAATGGTAATGTATCTTATGAAATCCCAGCAGGTACATCTGTTCAAGAAATTTTAAGTACATTACTTTGTAATGAATTCTGGCCAGAATATACACCTTCTTATGCTACATTAACAACATCTGTAACTTGTCCTTCTCCTCAAATTTCTGCAAATAGTAAAGACGGAACTTTAGTTGAAGTAGGTGATACTCTTACAGTAGCTAAGTTAACAGCAGGAAATACAACAACAGGAGGTACAACTACAACTTCTATTTCAGGTCTTACAAATGGATATGGTACTGTAGAAACAACTTCTGCAAATACTCCAGCTCCTACTAAAAATGCTAATGGTACTATTTTAACATCTATTTCCGTAAATAGAAATACACCTGTTGTTACAGAAAATACTAAACATTCTATGACTGTAACTATTGATAGTGGTTTTACTGGAGCATCTATTACACAACCCACTGCTAATGCAATAGCTGCATCAGTTACTTGTGAGGCATTTACAGGTACCGCTATTTTAGGTACTAATAAAGTAAGTGTTAGTGAAACAGGTAGACCTTATACAGCTACTGTTCCTGCATTAGAATCAGTATTTATTTATTCTAACTTAGGTAACACAAAAGGACATACAACTCCTAAAATTGAAGCTGATAATTCATTATCTGCAGCAGCTCCTTCAAATAGTAAAAATGCTAGTGTAACTGGTGTTTATGCTATTTATTCTACTGGTAAATTATATAAAACATTCTCAACTAGTGCTAATGATGCTGATGCTTGGACAAATGGTCAAACTAGCGATTATATGAATTTCTCTAATAAAGAAACTCCTCAAAGAATGAAGTTAACTGATCTTACAAGTAAAACTACACAAACAACATTCTACGGATATATTGGTTTTGGTTCAGATAGTCCTGAGGAAAGCAAAATTGTATTATTACCAGCAGGCTGGAAAATTACATCCGTACATATTCCTGATTCAACTGTTTCTGGTAAATGGCTTACTTCTTCTAATCAAACTGCGGTAAGAATTAAAGCAGATGATGAAGCTGAAGCAGGATTTGATTTTACAAATAATTCTGGAGCAACAAGTACATATACAAAATGGTAGATCAAAGGTTCAACAGCTGCTAACCTATTTAAATTAACAATCACTAATAAATAATTGAATTATGGCAATAAGATATACAGGAACAGGCGTATTTAAATATGGTTTAGACATTCAAGGTCAATTTCCTTTAGATAGTAGAATTGTTGTAAACTATGCTTCAGATTTAGATAATTATAAAGCTGTATTTGTATCAGGAGGAGTACCTACTTGGTATGTTGGTATGGTAGTGTTTGCTGAAGATACTAAGAAATTATATGTATTAGAAAGCGAATTAGATGGATTTAAACCAGTTGGTGCAGATGAAAGTCAATTAGCTAACTTGTTTACTTATAAAGGTAGTGTAAATACTTATACTGAATTAGCATCTAAATAGACTACTGCAAAAATTGGTGATGTTTACAATGTAGAAGATGCTTTTACAATAGGTGAATTAGAAAACGCTAAAACATATCCAGCTGGTACCAATGTAGTTTGGAACGGTACAAGTTGGGATACTTTAGGTGGCTCCGTAGATCTTTCAAATTATGTTACAAAAGTAGAATTATAGAATAATAATACTATTTTAAATAAAACTATTGAAGATAACAATACTACTTTATTAGGAGTAATAAGCGGTAAAGTAGACTAGGAAACTGGTAAAAGATTAATAACTGACGAAGAAGCCCAAGCAATTGCTGATAATACAGCAAATATAACAGCAATTCAAAACATGTTTAAAGGAACAGGAGATGGAGAAATTACTATCGATCTCGGTGAATTGCAAGCACAAATTAATACTAATACAAGTGCTCTATAGAATAAAGTTGATAAGAATACTTACGAGGGACATTTAACAACTATTAATACCAATATTACTACTAACACAAATAGTATAAATACATTATCAGGTTAGGTAAGTGGTTTTGAAGGTAGATTGATTGCTGTTGAATCTTTAAAAGGTACTGTAAGTGAATTATCAGCTAATATGTCTGGCATTTTACCCGCAGCTAACGCTTATACTGATACTAAATTAGGATCATTTACTAGTGAGGGAGTAGATGCTTCAGGACTTCGCAAAGAAATTGAAGAGAGAGATTAGGCTACTTTAGCTGCCGCAGGTGGTTTAGTAAATGGTGTTCAAAATAACTTAAACAGTCACGCTAATAATACAGAATTACATTTAGCAGCAGGTGAAAGAGAAGCTTGGACTGCAGCTGCTAATGCAATTAATACTTTCTTAGCTGATGCTGATATGACTACTGATGCAGTAGACACTCTTAAAGAATTATAGTCTTATATGACTTCTGATGGTGCTGCTGCTACTGGATTACTAAATCGTGTTAGTGCTCTTGAAACTGCTGATACTCAAATATTAGCTAGTATAAGTGAACTATCTGGAAGTCTTGGAACAATGGCTTATAAGAATGTTAATGAGTATTATACACAAACTGAAACAAATGCTCAAATATCTGCAGCATTTGAATGGCATAATGTAGATGAATAATTAATAAAATAAAAATAAATAATATATGGCAACAAGTAAAATGTTTGTACATTATAGTGGTACAGTTGATCAATTTAAAGCATTAAGTAATATTGCTGAATACAATAATAAGATTGTTTTCATTAAAGGTGGTAATGATGGTAAAGGTGCTGCTATTTATACACATGGTAAATATTATGCAAATCTTCCTGAAATTGAAGGACTAATTTCTAAATTACCAACAATTGTTGGAGTTCAAGCTAACGGAGATATTTCTACTAAGAAAGTAGCAACAGAATAGGGTCAAGTAATTAACTTTAGTTCAGATAATAATGAATTAGTTATGGTTACAACTGATCCTACCGGTATTAAAATTAATGCTGGTGATGGTATTAAAGATGCTGTTACTAAAAAACACTGGCATGATAATAAACCTGAACTTGACAAGATTGTTGATGGTGACAAAGCTAAGTGGGATGCTTCTGTTGTAAATTTAGGTTCTAAATCAGATGCAGCAAGTTCTGGTGCTGATGCTTCTGCTTTCGCACGCATTGCATCTCTTACTGAATCTGTATCTGCTTTAACTAGTGGTGGTACTGGTTCTATAGCTAATCAAATCGATAGTCTCCGCAAAGAAATTAACGGAACTCTTGCTACTGACGATGCTACTACACTTGAAGCTATCAACGATGAATTGGATGCAATTCAAGCTAACTATATAGCTAAATCTGATCTTGCTACTGAAGCTAGTGATAACGATGGTGTTAATGTTAAAGTTACTGTTAAGACTAAAGATGGTAAGGTAAGTGATGTTATTGTTGATGAATCTGCTCTTACTGCAGCTTTTAATTTAAAAGCAAATGCTGCTGATGTTTACGATAAAACTGGAGCTGAAAACATGGCTCAAGGTAAAGTTAACGCTCTTGCTAATGGTGCTGTAAAAGATAACACTGATGCGATTAGAATATTAAACGGTTCTGATACTGGTAAGTCAGCCCGTGAAATTGTTTAGGATGAAGTTTCTAGGCAATTAAATTCTGAAAATATTTCTGATTCTTTTGATACTCTTAAAGAAATGGCTGAGTGGTTGTCTTCACATCCAAAAGATGTTACAGATATGCAGAATTCTATTCAGCACATTTTAAACGACTATTTAAACAGTTCAGATAAAGAAGAGATTCAAAATATTATTATTGAAAATGAAAGAGTTACCGCAGAAACTTATAATGATTTAGATGATAGATTAATTGCTTTAGAAGGTAAGAATAGTACTATTGATAGTGCTTTATAGGAAATCATTGCAGTTGGAAGTGATTATATTACTTTAACAGACAGTAATAAAACTAATAACACACAAACTATCAATGCTTCTGTAGCAGTTCAAGCAGTATCAGCTGCTACTGCCAGCAAGCAAGGTTTAGCTGATGCTTATGATGTAAATCAAGAAATAGCAGCAGCTAGAACTCATGCTGAAACTTATGCTGATGGTCTTTTTGATTGGGAAGAGTTTTAATTTATAGGAGAGGAGGGTATCCTCTTCTCCTTTTTTTAATTTTTTAATTTTTAACTATGAAACATTTAAAAATTTTTGAATCTGATAATTATAACGAATCGTAGGTTTTTCCTTATGTATTTTACATTTCCGATTCTAGTACTTTAATCAATGATAAAAACTACATTGTAGCAGACGGTGAATTTGGCGATGGGCAATTTTCGTGGGAATTTTATGAATCAGGTGAATTAATTCTTTCTGGCGAAGGAGAAATGCCAGAGTTTTGGGAAGGTTGTCCTTGGGAAACTGTAAAATCTTAGGTAAAATCAATAATTGTTAATGAGGGTATTACTTGTCTAGGATGGGGCTCTTTTTCAGGATGTGTTAACGTAGAGAAAACAATATTACCTAAAAGTTTACAATATGTACCTGATGATACATTTTTAAATTGTTCTGGAACTTTAATTATACAAAGTAATATATCAAAAGATTACGGATCTATTCAGGCAAAATTTAATAAATTAATTTTGACTAAAGAAGTAACTGAATATAATATGGGTTCAATTAGTCCTGAATTAGAATGTATTGTGATAGATAAAGATAATCCAGTTTTTTCTAGCGAACAACATTGTAATTCAATAATAGAAAAATAGTCTAATAAATTAATATTAGGATCTTCGAATATTTTTATTCCAAGTAACGTTACATCTATTGGTAATAGCGCGTGTCGGAAAATAAATCTAACCTCTATATATATACCTTCAACCGTAACAAGTATTGAAGAGTATGCTTTCTATGAATGCCCCAACCTCACCACCATCAATATTCCTGAGAGCATGACAAGCATTGGAGAGTTTGCTTTCGCTTATTGCCCCAACCTCACCACCATCAATATTCCTGAGAATTCGCAAATGACTAGTATTGAATACTATGCTTTCGATGGTTGCAGTAGCCTTACTGCCATCAATATCCCCGAGGGCGTGACGAGCATTGGAGACGCTGCTTTCGGTGATTGCAGCAGCCTAACCTCAATTAACATACCAGCGAGTGTAACGAGCATTGGAGAGTGGGCTTTCGCTGGTTGCAGCAGTTTCACTGCCATCACTTGCAAGGCAACGACACCCCCAACAATTGGTGGTTCAGATACATTCGACGAAGTGGACAAATCCATCCCTGTTTATGTACCCGCAAGTTCGGTAGAAGCCTATAAAGTGGCAAATGGTTGGAGTGAGTTTACCAACATACAAGCAATTCCAGAGATTTAAAAAATAATAAGATTAAAAACATAATAAAAATACAGGAGGGTGATTCCTCCTGTATTTTCTAAAACTATAAAATGATATGGCAATTAATAAAAAATTAATTCATTTTAATACTTTTGAAAATTTCAACTCTAAGAAGTTGTCTGCCAATGCTAAAAATACACAATATACTTTAGGAATTAATGGAGAAATACAAACAGGATCTCCTGATATTTTATATCAAAGTATTGTTTACATAAAAGATACTAAATAGCAATGGACACACGGTTAGATTTATAATAATAATATAGAAGTAACGTATGAACAATTAGTAGATTTAAGAAATAAATCTCAATTAATTCCAGGACTAGCATATCGTATTACTAACTATGTTACAACAACAACCCAAGATGCTACTCAATCAGCTGGTCATCCATTTGATATTATAGTAACTGCTTTAACCAATAATACTATTTCAGAAGATGCTAAAGCTTGTTTACGTGAAGGTGATACTTATTTTGCTAATAATGATCTAAATGCTTGGGAAATTAAGTATTGTTTAGATAACGATACTTCGAGATTTGCTTGGGCAAGTATAACAGACGGTAAGGGTGTTATATATTATATGAAAGATGAATATCAAAATGAATGCTGGTATGATTTTAAAAATATTCAATTTTTAAGAACTTCTGATTTCTTTAATACTAATTCATTTTTACCTCATTTAGAAGGTGATAACTATTATTTCACATTTAGTAATATAGTTGATAATAGTGTTGTTGATAGTACTATTTATAATGAAAATATTACACTTTCCATACAAAACAAAATTGATAAAATTAATGGTACAAAATATGATTTAAATAATACTATTTTCATCAATGATAGTTCTGGTTATACTAGATATAATGTTATAGGGTTTGGAAATAATAACAATACATTTGGATCAAAATGTCAAGCTAATACCATATTACAGCATTGTTATAATAATGTAGTTAGTACTATGTTCAGAAATAATGTAATTGATCAATATTTCTGTAATAACAGAGTTTCTGGCCAATTTGAATATAATACATTAGGAATACAGTGTTATAATAACAACTTTAGTGGTCATATTTTGTTTACAACATTTGGATCTCAATTTAACTATTGTAGTTTTAACATACCCGAAGGTTCTAAATTAGAGTATTGCGAATTTGGATCAGGTATTGGTTTCTTAAACGGAATACCAGCTATAAGAAAAGTAACATTTGAAAATAACGTAGCTTGGTATGACTCAACAACTTATGTTACTAATCTTGAAACAGTTGATGGAAGAACATTGGCTGAAGCAATAGCAACAGAACATGATGAACAGTTATATGTATATAAGGTTGGAGATAAGTACGGTGTTACTTCTTTTTCAGAAATGCAAAACCCCATACAGCAACTACTAGTATCAAATCCAGGAACACCTAACGATAATGCTAACGGATATGGTTACGTAGGCACTTTACAAAATATAGGTGTAATTGGAGAAACAATATTAATTGATGAAATATCCTTTTAGATTAGAGATAATCATTTAAGTAAATCTCCTAATGTTGATACTCCTGTATGGTGTAGATTGTTGAAATTTGTTGATAGTACTTGGGAAATAATATATTAGTCTATTGAAAGTAAAAAACTCAGAAACTACAATTCTGGAGATTTACTTTCTTTTAAGATGTAGAAAAAATCTAATAATACAATTAAAGCTATTGATAAAATTGCTATTGTTTATTCAAACACAGAAGATCTCGATACTCAATCAAGTATAAATTTAGGAACTAAAGCTATTACAGGTAAAACTGGTGGTTTGAACGGTTCATTAACAGACTCTAGTACTGGTGCTAATAATTACCAACCTGCTATTATTATTAAATATCTATCAATGGCTAGTGGTATAAATGAATTAAGACAATTTAACGGAGGTATAAGTATTAATGGTGAAACTTTGATTTCTAATGATATAGATGCTGGAGAATTAAAAGTATTTCCACAAGGAACAAATCAAGATAATAAAGGATTTATAATTAGAAGTAACAACAGAACAGATACTATTCCTACTGTCGAAATATTAGCTACTAATAAAAGTAGTTCTTATAATTATCAATTTCCTAAAAAAACTGGTACTGTAGCTTTATTAAATGATATTCCAACTTCTATTAAAAATCCTAATTCTCTTTCTTTTGGAGGTAAATCTTATGATGGAAGTACTCCTATTACATTATTAGCTTCAGACCTTGGATTATCTAATGCTTTAAAATATTGTGGTATTACAAGTACTGCTTTATCAGATGGATCTACTACTAATCCGATTGTAATTGATAATCAAAACCACACCGCTACAACAGGATGTGTTGTTTTTGTAAAAGATACTGATGAAGAATATGTATTTAATGGAAACAAATGGCAGAAGTTAGGTTATCATTTAGATTTAAGTGATTATGCTAAAACATCAGAAATTTAGAATAATTATTATTCAAAAACTGAATCTGATGGAAAATACAAACCAATTCAAATTGTAGTATCAAGTCCTAAAACTGACGATACTATTTCAACTGCTTTTATAGATACAATATCGTAGGATGTAAACGGAGTTATTACAGCTACTAAAAAAACATTACCATATATACCTATTGTAGATGATTCTCTTTCTTCTACTTCGATTAATGCTATCTAGAATAAAATAGTATATGATGAATTAGATAATAAAGTAGATAAAATAAGCGGTAAAGGATTATCTACAAATGATTTTACAGATGATTATAAAGATCAGTTAGACAATTTACCAACTGCATTTGCTCCTATAAACGCAGAAGCTAATGTTCAATCCGATTGGAATGCTACTAGCGGTGATGCATTTATTCAAAATAAACCAGTATTTTTAACAGGTGGAAGTTAGACTACAACAAGTAGTACTAGTGGAGGTAGTAATGTGTACACTTTTACTAAATCGGATGGTACTACATCAACTTTGACTGTAAAAAATGGTATTAACGGAACTAATGGAACAAATGGTACTAATGGAACTAATGGAGTAGGTATATAGTCGGTTACTCAAACAACAACTTCTAATGCTGATGGAGGATCTAACATAATAACTGTTACAAAAACCGATGGAAATTCATCAACATTTACTGTAAAAAATGGATCTAAAGGTTCGAACGGTGTCAGAGGTAGTCAATGGTTTTCTGGTACAGCTGTGACTGGAACAACTACTACTGGAACAATTTTTAGTAGTACAGGAATAACTGATGCATTAATTAATGATTATTATTTAAATACTAGCACAGGTTATGTTTACAAATGTACTACAGCTGGTAATGCTAGTACAGCTAAATGGGGATATGTAGGAAGTATTAAAGGAGTTTCCGGAGCAGACGGAGCAGATGGAGTAGATGGTGCTTCGGTAGGACAATTACAGAGTGTAACGAGCAGTAGTAGTACAACAACTACTACACCTAATACAAGTAACGGAGGAACAACATATTATAGAATTAAAGACACAAATGGTAATTGGCTTCCTGGATATATCGCTGTTAAAAATGGAACTAAAGGTGATAATGGAGATGATGGTGTTTCATGTACACATAGTTGGAACGGAACAACTTTATCAATTACTTCTGCAAGTGGAACAACATCTGCTAATTTAAAAGGTGCTGACGGTGATGATGGTAAATCTGTAGGATCAATAGTATGTACAACAAGTACTACTAGTACAACAACTACTACAGCTAACACATCAGCTGGTGCTTCAAACTATTATAGAATTAAAGACACAGATGGTAACTGGTTAACTGGTGGAATTGTAATTAAAAATGGAACTAATGGATCTGATGGATCTGACGGTAATGATGGATAGAGAGGAAGTATTTGGTATACAGGTACAAGTATTACAGGAACTACGTCTGTAGGTACAATATTTTCTGATTCTGGAATTACAGATGCTCAAATAAATGATTTATATTTAAACACAACTACTGGTAATGTTTATAAATGCACAGTAGGAGGTTCAGCTTCTAGTGCTAAGTGGGGTTATCGTTCTAACATTATAGGACCTTCTGGAACTGATGGAACTAATGGAACTGATGGATATAATGTGTTAACAAGTTCAGCTTCTCCTACAGGTACAGGGACTTCTGTAAGTATAACAAAAACTACAATATCTAACTATAGTGAAGCTAAAGTTGGAGATATTGTTATTTGTGCTAATGGTAATGTTTATCAATTAACTACAGTTGGATCTTCTTTGTCAGCATGGTACGGCAGTTATAAATTTAATATAAAAGGACCTCAAGGACCTCAAGGAGATTCTGCATCTGGTGATTATATTCCTATGACTGGTAGTAATACTATCAAAGGAACATTAGAACCTAATAGTACAAATGCATACGATTTAGGAGCATCAAGTTATCGTTGGAATAATATTTATGGAAATAAGATTTATGCTTCAACAGCATTCTATCAAAGTTCTGATGCTTTGAAGAAAAATATTATATCGGATATTAGTTTAAATATCGAAGATATTGCTAACGCACCTTCTGTTAAGTTCACATGGAAACACGATTCTAGTTAGCAAGCAGTAGGTACTATTGCTCAATATTGGAAAGAAATATTACCTGAAATTGTAAAAGGAGAAGAAGGAAATTATTCTGTAGATTATGCTACATTAGCTACAATTAATTCAATTTCGTTAGCTAAAAAAGTAATAGAATAGGAAGCCAGAATCGCTGCATTGGAAATAGAATTGCAAAACATTAAACAGCATATTAAAATGTAATAACTTGATCAAATATTTGTTTATTATAAAATATTTATGTATTATTTGATTAAATAAAATAAAAACATAATGATATACAAAAATGGTAAATTAATACTTGAGGTTCAATTTGCAGAACTTGCTAATCAGTTAGGTTAGCAAGTTTCTCGCAAAATTGGAGCTATATACAAAGGTTCAAACTTAGTTTGGCTTACTATTTACAATGCAATAAAGAGTTGTTTTGGAAGCGGAACTTGGTTAGGAGATAAACCTTGGTTAGGAGATGATATATGGAAAAACAATTAATTTTTTAACAAATGGCAATTCACAGTACACTTACAAATCGTATAAACGATATTAATACTGCGTGGCAAGATAAGTCAGGATAGCAAGTAGAAGATTTCATTTGTCAAAGTATTTCAGATTTAAATAATAAAGATGTTGTATCGTTAGAATATGATACTAACGGACAAATACTTAAATTATTTAATAAAAAAGGAGAAGTTATTGCACAAGGTAGTGTAAGTCCTGCAGAACCAGAATATTCTCATAATTTTAGTATTTCTAAATTATTAGTTGATGACAAAGAGGTTATTGAAAATGTATCTTGTAAATTAGGAACTAATATTAAAATTAAATATTATTATTCTTTAATAGCAGAAAATCCTCTTACTGGAAATAAAAATCATATTACAGGAAAACAAAAACTTAGTATTAAAATAGGAAATAAGGGTTTTATAGATATACCAACCGGAATTGTTTCTAGTGATCAAGAATAGACAATAGATATTACTGAATATTTTACAGATACTACAGTAGGACCAGTAACATTAAAGGTTACAACATTTATATCTGGTCTTTAGGAAGATAATAGGGTTTTAACTGCAAATACTAATGATATTTCTGTGTTAAATCCTAAAATAAGTTATAAAGGAACTAGTTATATTGTAAACGGTATAGCATCGTTTGAAGTATTAAACGGGGGAGGAGCATAGTATAATTTACGATACAAACTAAATGGAGGAACTTTAAACAAAATTGATAATTTTAATGTTAATTTAATCACACCTGGATTAAATAAATTAGAAGTTTATGCAGTTTTAAAAAATAATGAAAACATTGCTACTTAGACTCTTAACGTACAGGTTATTAATATAAATTCTTAGGAAAATTTTGATTCTTTATTAGTAGCAGTTAATGAAATATCAGGAGTTATATCTAATTGGGAATATTCTAAAATGTATAAACTATCTTTATATACTAAAGGTATTTCTGATGAATTTATAAACATTAACACAAAATTAATTAATACTGCAGATGAAAATGATTTTTATTTTAATAAAACTAAATAGTTAGAAACTTATTTAATCAATTCTAAAGAAACAAATCCGTATTGTCATGAAGAAGATATTTGCTATTTCTTTGGAATTTCTGATTTAACATATAATACAGCATCGAATTTAGTAATTAATGTTAACGGTAAAGATTTTATATCTTTTTATGATTATATTCAACTTGATATTAATTCAGATTCTACATTTGCTTATACAGAAGGAGCCAATTATTATTATGATTAGTTTAATCCTGATAGTTCTAATATTGTAACTAAAGACGTATTATCTAAAATTGAAAGTCCAGATGGTATTATTCAAGAAAATAACTTAACTGTTTTTAAAGTTTCTGCAAATGACTATAAAGTTCCTGTAATAAAACAATCTTTATCAGAACTTTTAACAAATGTTGGATTTACTTTTGAATTAGATTTTAAATCATATAACATAAGTAATTTAAATAAACCTATTCTTAAATTAGGTAAGTTTATATTATATCCAACAGAATTAAATTGGCAATTTTCAGATTCTGAAAATCTTGATGAAAAAATAGATAAAACTTCAAGAAGTTCTTTATTCTAGGAGGATGAAAGAACCCATTTAGTTATTCAAATAGCACCGGATTTCAAAGCACCTTTAAGAGAAATACCTAGTTAGGTACAAGCTTTAACAGATAAAAGAATTAATTTAGTTAGAATATTTATTAATGGTGTAATAGATCGTGAATTTAAATTTGATTCTTTATCTGATTTTAAATTAGATGGATTTAATTTAGAAATAGCTCCAGAAGCTTCGGATATTGATATTTATGATTTACGTATTTATAATAGAGCACTAACTTTAGAAGAAATTTCTAATAATTATATTTCTACAATGTCAAATATAAACGAAAAGAAATTTTTTCAAAAAGCTAATGATATTGTAACAAGAGATAGTAATAATGATACTTATATTTCATATACATTAGCTAAATAGTTATATAATACTTTAGTATTTATTATTCCAAAAGGAAGTTATTATTTACATCAATTTAGTGCTACTAAAGATACAAAAATAAAAAATTGTACAGTATTTGTTAACTACGTTAATAATGAAAAACTTCCAACTAAATTAACAGATGAACAAATTGCTAAAAGCTCTGGTCGTTTTACAGATGTAACACTTAAAGGTCAAGGTACATCTGCAATGAAATATTATTGGTATAATACTGAGATAAAAGGTAAATTTACTTCACAAGGATGTTATGATCAGAATGATCAGGTTTATAAACAACCAAATGAAGGAAAAGATTTGCTTTACAATAGTAGTTGTTATTACATGCCTACAGATCCTAATATTGGTATTACTAAATTAGTAGGAAAAACAAATTATGCTTCATCGATGTAGTCTCACAAAATTGGAGCTACTAAAGCATTTCATGATCTATGGAACTCGTGTGTTAATAAATCTTCTTTTACAGAATTAGAATTACAAGGACGTAAAGCTGTTTTAGAAGAACCGTTTTTAGCATTTTATATAGAATCAGATATAGAACCAGATTCTATGAATCAACTTACTACTTAGTATCTTGAAACTATAGACGATTCACTTATTAAATTTGCAGGATTTCAAACTTGGGGATCAGGTAAAAAAGATAAAGCTACTAGCGGATATGATAAAGATTTAACTCCAGGTTATTTATTATTAGAAGGTGCTGAAAATAATGGAAAATTACCTAACTTTTTAATGCCTTGGGCTCCAAATTGTATAAAATTAGTCAAAGATACATTGACAACGTTAGAATTAATAGTTAATGAAAATAATGATGCAAGTTATGGTACATTTGATAGTTTAGATGTTGATTTTGGAGTTACAGAAATTGAAGAAGATAAAGTATATGAATTTAATGACGTTCAAACCAGAACATTAAATAAATTTATTGAAGCGTATAATTTTATTTATATGCATACAATTAATTTAGAACAATATTCTGGACAAACTTCATTAAATAGTAATGAAAATAAGACATTATTAGATGTAAATAAAAAATACTATATTACTAACGCTAAATATCAGGATGCTACCGGATTTGCGGGTCAATAGTGGGATGTATTTAGATATGATCAATATTCATTAATGTGGGTTCCTGCTGGTTTACCAGTATTAAATGAAAATGGAGAACAAGTTGTACACAGTACGATAAGAAGTCCTTACGGAACAGATGTATTTGATTATGAGACGTTTAATTTAAAAACTTTCTATAAAGAAAATGGAGGAACTGGCGCTGAAAATATTAGTAACTTTAAGCAAATGTTAATTACTAAATTTAAAGAAAGATTTAATTAGTATTTTCATGTTGATGATGTTATATTCCATCAGGCATTTATTAAATTATTTGCTGGAACTGATAATAGAGCTAAAAATACATACTTTAAATTACTTGATGAAAATGGTAAAATTTCACTGTTACAAGATGATTTAGATACTATTTTAGCTACTGATAATCGTGGACTTTAGAAAAAACCATATTTTTTATTAGAACCTTCGCAAGAAAGTAATTCTGAATATAAGGAAATGTGGGGAGGTAATAGCGCATTTTTTGATTTAGTTGATATTGCTTATAAAGAAGATATTAATGAAATGTTAAAATCTATTTTATTGCAATTTGAAGTTAACCAAGAACCTGATATTCATAACTGGATGCAAAAGTATTTTTATTATGTACAAGAATATTTTCCAGCAATAGCTTATAACTATACTGCAAGACTTTGTTATGAATGTGCTTAGATTTTCTATGATAATCAAGGAATTGTAGGTATTAGTTGGCAAACTAATGGTTAGGATCCTGTGTCTCAAGTACATGGAAGCTGTTTACAAAGTGAAAAAGAATTTATGAAAAAACGTCTTATTATGTTTTTAAGTCAGGCGTAGATTTCAAATATATTTGGTAAAGATGCTATGGGAATTAATATCAAAGCTTCTGAAGATGGTGGTGCGAATAGTATGGGTAGTTATACAGTTGATATTACTCCATATCAATATTTATATTTAGGTTATAATGTAGGATCTAATCCTTAGTTATATAGTACAGACCGACAATCTGCTGAAAGTTCTTTTAGAGCAACTATTAATATCGATAGTACTACTCCTTTATATTCAGTATTAGGTGCAAGATATATTAAAAAGTTTGATGATTTTAGTAAAATTTATTGGAAACAAGGAAATTATAATTTATCTGCAAAACGTTTAATTGAAATGTCAGCTAAAGCTAAAGATGGAGAATAGAATAAATTCTTACCTCCTACTATTAATTTAGAAACTCCAGTTTTAACTAAACTGGATTTAACAGGAGTATCATCTTTAACTACAATAAATCTTGATTCAAATCATACACCTAAATTACAAGAAGTATATTTGACCGGAACTAATATATCTAATATTAATCTTCCTACGGGTTCTAGATTAAAAACTATATATTTCCCAAGTTCACTTAAAGAACTTAAAATTTTGAATAACCCTGGTTTAACAAATGTAAGTTTTGAAGGTTACGATAATATAGAAAGTATATATATTAACTGTGATAAATGTGGTAATTTTGATGTAGCAGATTTTTGTGAGAAAATAAAAAATTCTCCATTAAAATCAGTAACATTGAAAAATCTAAACAATATTAAAATAACAGAAGAAGCTTTTAAACATTTAATTACAAATACAGAATTTAATATTACTGGTAAAGTTACTTTGATTGAAAATATTGGGTCTGAAAATCATAAAGACATCAGTTTTGAAACTAAAAAAATGTTAGTAGATAATTTTGGTAATATTAACGAAGGAAGTAATGGATTAATAATAATATATAAACCAAGCGATATCACAATAGATTATCCAGAAAGTGCAGAAGCTTATTATAAAGGTGAAAATGTTGTTATAACAAATCCATTTAATTTGATTATTACTGGAAATAAAGTTGATATAACCACAGATGATGACGGTAAATATGTACTTAATATAAAATATGAATTGACCGAAACTTCAGATGAAAATGTAGAAATTGGTAAATTTTCAGGAGATATTAAAATAACTGGTAAACCTATAAATCAAACCGCAGTAAAAATTACTATAAACGATACGTATTTTAATACTGAAGGAATTATAATTAATTTTACTTGGAATGCTCCTAGAATAGGTTAGTTTGTATATAATGACGGAACATTTAGCAGTAAATTTAACAAGAATAAAAAATTATTAGGATTGATTTATGATAAACTAGGTGATGAAAATGAAGGAAATTTATTTGTGATTGGATGTGAATCTTGGAATGATTAGGGA
>JAEIGA010003510.1_pt1 | contig 24533 bp, 22 predicted proteins | sample 9270691 | NCBI WGS metagenome assembly JAEIGA01 (sample SAMN17057246, study PRJNA624740) | gut metagenome | biome: biome; isolation source: fecal sample | host: Bos grunniens | place: China: Xizang | collected 2019
CGACCTCTTACCTCGAAACTCATTGCGAGTTTCTTACTAACCCAAACTTAAATAAATGAAGAAACCTCACTGCGGTGTGCAGTTATCACCGCAGCTGACTACTTAACGAGCAAGATTCTTGCCAAAGTATCTGAGAGGTCTAAATCAGATATTTCTACGCCCAAAAGCGACATCACAGAGGTAAAATTGTCCCTGCCCATTGTCATTTAGCAGTCACGATGTTGAGGTTATATTTCCTCCCCTGAGTTAGGGGAGGTGGCTGAAAGCCAGAGGGGTCTGTCAATTCTGGTGGTCTAAAAAAAATCGCAAAAAATTCCTCAAAAAATTTCCTATTATAATTAGGTATAACGATTTATTATACTTAACTTTGCGACGTCGTATATAACAACCCAAACGGACAACAATTTACACAAATTAAATATCAAACAATTATGAAGTACACAACTAATTTTTTGCGGGGGGGGGATTACACTGCTCCCGAGATGGAGATTTGCTCGTTTGAGGTCGAGCAAGGCTTCTTTGTGTCGCAGAATCTTGACTTGACCTATGGTGGAGCAGGAGAGGCCGGTGCAATTGGTGATGGTAATTCGTATGAACTCTAAAAACTGCAATGCTATGAAGAAGATTTTTACAAAATTGATGCTTTTGGCAGTTGCGGCAGCTGCATTAGTATCGTGCGAGAACAATTATGACGAGCAGACCTTGGGTGGCGAGCTCACACAGACCGTAACTCTCTCGGCAGAGAAGCCGACTGAGGTGCGTACACAGTTGATTGAGGGTGTTCCATATTGGAGCAAGGGCGACCAGATTGGTGTTTATGTGGTTGATGGCGAAGGCTACAAGAACTACGCTTTCAAGAACGACAGCGAGGAGGCAACACTTACCACTTCGTTCACAGGTGAGACCGCGGTAGTAAACTCTCTCTATGTTTACTATCCATACACTAACTTCAACAACCCTGTTACCGAGAAGGGCGTTAAGGTTGAGATTCTTGCAAACCAGGAGCCAACCGCTGCTTCGTTCGATGGCAGAACAGACCTTATGATTGCAAAACCTGTTCAGCTCGACGCTGGGGGCAAGCAGCTCTCTGACTTGGAGTTTGCGCGTGTGGCAGCAATCGTTAAAATTGTGTTGAAGGATAAGACCACCGACAAATTGTTGACTGGTCAGCACGTATCGTCTTTGACTATGACCGCAGCAACCAACCTCGTAGGTCGTGTATATCTCGATGTTGTAAACCAGGAGATTAACAGCGAGGAGGGCTTGTACTACGGAGGTGATCCGAGCGTAACTGCAACCTATACCGAGGCTACTCAATACGAGGTTAACGGCGAAAACGCAACCTATGTAATCGTATATCCGCAGACTTTGGCTGCAGGTTCGGAGCTCACTTTCGCAGCTGAAACTTCTAGCGGAGACTACACAATCTCGAGAACGCTTACTATACCTGCTGAAGTATACCCTGACGGCATCGTTTTGGAGTCGGGCAAGGTTACTACTTTGAACGTATCGCTCAATGATGGTGATGTCAAAGAGGTAGGAGGTTTTGAAGGCGTTGATAATGCATATAACCTTATCCTTGCAACCAAGCATTTGAAGGTTGGCGATAAGGTTGTATTTGTAGCGGCGGCTTCTGCTAAGGCTATGGGTGCTCAGAATAGCAATAACCGTGCTTCTGTTGATGTAACCAAGAATAGCAACAATACTGTTGATATTGACAGCAATGTAACAGTCTTTACCGTAGTTGAGGGTAAGAGCGAGGGAACATTCGCATTCCAGTCTTCGGAGGGTTATATCTGTGCAGCATCTTCTGACAAGAACTACTTGCGTCAGGAGACTACACTCTCAGACAACTCGACTTGGAGCGTAAATATCGCAGAGGGCATCGCAACTGTTCAGGCTCAGGGCTCTTATACTCGCAACTGGTTGAGATTCAACCCAACAAACACCCCTCCAATCTTCTCTTGTTATGCAAGCGGTCAGGCAGATGTTGCTATCTACAAACTCGTTGGCGAGTATGATATAAAGGCTCCTGCAATCACCCTTTCGATTGCTGATGTAACTGTTGAGCACGATGCACCAAGTGGCGAGGTTACTGTTACTGCAACTAATGGCGATGGTTGGGCAATCACTGCTGCAACTGAGGCTGAGGCTACTTGGGTTAAGAACCTTAATTATGCTAATGGTAAGATTACCTTCACAACCGAGGCTAACGATGGCGATGCTCGTTCTGCAACCGTTACTGTAACTGCAACCAAGGCAGACTACAAGGATGTAACTGCAACATTCAAAATCTCGCAGAAAGCTAAACCTGCTGAGGGTGGCGAAGGTGGCGAGGTTGTAGAGCCCGTAACTGCAACATTGTCATTTGCAAACAAGGCACAGCGCACCGCATTTAGCACCTCTTCTCAGACTTGGGAGCAGAATGGTATCAAGCTTGTTAATGACAAAGCGGCATCTACAAATAATGTTGCAGATTATGCAAATCCTGCGCGTTTCTACAAGAGTTCTAAAATAACTATTACTGCTCCTGGTAATATTAAAGAAGTTGTATTCACTGCAAGTGGCTATACTGATGCATTGAAAAGTTCAGTTACTGCAGAAGAGGGTACTGCAAGTGTTAGTGGTACAAAGGTTACTATTATCCCTGCAAGCCAGTCTAATACATTTGTGATTAATTCGTTGACGGGTGGTCAGGTGCGAGCAAGTGATGTGACGGTAACATATGTAACAGGAGGTAGCAGCGAGGGTGGCGAGACCCCTGAGACTCCTGCAACTCCGGTATTGACTATCACTACAACTGCTCCTATTGAGGTTGGTGCAGAGGGCGATGTTGCAACTGTAGCCTACACTATTACTAACCCTATTGCTAGTCAGAGCGTAACTGCTTCGGCAGATGAGACTTGGGTTAATACCTTTGATTATAGCGAGGCAGGCAAGGTTTCGTTCGTCGTTGATGCAAACAACACCGGAGCGGCTCGTGAGGCAACTGTAACTCTCTCATACGATGTTGCAACTGCACAGACTATCAAGATTTCGCAGGCCGCTGGCGAGGTTGTTGAACCAGAGAATCCAGGTACAGAGGCTACAAAGAAATATACTTTCAGCAGTTATACCGTTGGTACCCAATATGCTGCTAACGAGGCGCATAAACTTGATGATGTACTAACTATTAAAACAACAGAGTGCCACTTTACTAGTGAATTGCGCATTTATTCGAGTAATGCACACAATGGATATGCTATTGGTACTCTTGCCGATGGTGCTACAATCAAGAGCCTCGGTTTCAATGCAGGAAACAAGGTTGATACTTTGAATGTATATGGTAGTACAGATGGAAACACCTGGATACTTGTTTCAGCCGTATCTATCACATCAACTTCTTACAAAGATTATAGTGTAGAATTTGGTAATACCAACTATACCCATTTCAAGCTTGATGTAGCTGGAACAGAGCAAGTTCGCCTTAAAACATTAACACTTACATATGTAAAGTGATCTTCGGGTAGTGGAACAGGAGGGGAAGTAACCCCTCCTACCACGGACCCTGATGATGACGAGGAGGGTTCGACCACGGACCCGACCCAGGGAACAGCAAAACCAAGCGAAAGTTGGCTCGAACTGCCGGCAATTAGCAATGCGGCGCTCTATCCAAACGCCCAGGAGTTGAAGCACTCGGTAAGCGGTGAGCGTAACTACACAGCATACTACGACACATCGACTTATACTTCAATGTGGGTGGCATATCCGCTTGAATCGAAGCATATGGGTTCGTTGAGCCGACCTGACGATTGGTCGTTCAATCCGCACTTGGAGGAGAAGTACCAAGTTAATTTATGTAGCGCAAGTTACACCGAATATCCTCCATACGCGCGCGGACACCTTATTCCAAACGCCTCGCGCAACGGAATAAAGGAGATGCAGTTGCAGACCTTCTATGTAACGAACTCGGTACCACAGATTCACGAAAACTTCAATAGTGGTGTTTGGAGTTCGCTCGAAGGGGAGTTACAGTCGAAGGCAAAGAGCGAAACGCTCTACATCGTAACGGGCGTAGCGTTCAACAAAGTAGGCGAATCAAAGACAATAAAGCACACCACAGCGAAGAACGACACCACCAAGCAGGTGCCAATACCGAACTACTTCTACAAGGTGGTATTAAGGGTCAAGAGTTCGTCGAATGGAACGGTAACATCGGCTTCGACCGTAGGTTTTTGGTTTGAGCATAAGACCTACTCGGACAGTTTCAGCAACTACGCTGTATCGGTTGACCAAATCGAGCAATGGACAGGTTTCGACTTCTTTGCGAACCTCCCAGACAGCGTCGAGGCGACGGCAGAGAAGAACACAAGTTGGAGCAACTTCTAAAAAAAGATGGGTTAAGTCCATCTTTTTTAGTTAGGAGTTAGGAGTTTTAATTTCACTAACGACTATAATGCCACCAACGACTATAATCACCCTTACACCCCCTATTTTTGCCATATAAGCGAAATTTATGCCTAAATAAGAAAATAGTATTTGCACAAATAGTAAAAATAATTTATCTTCGCAGTAGCAAACAAGAAAAACTAACAATTTAAACACCTATAAAGATTATGAAGAATTTGAAAGGCTCGAAGACCGAGCAGAATTTGTGGACAGCATTTGCTGGTGAGTCGCAGGCTCGTAACAAGTACTCTTACTACGCTTCGAAGGCAAAGAAGGAGGGTTATGTTCAGATTGCAAAGTTGTTTGAGGAGACCGCTAACAACGAGAAGGAGCACGCTAAGTTGTGGTTCAAGTTGCTCGGTGGCATCGGCAACACAGCAGAGAACCTCAAGCACGCTGCCGAGGGCGAGAACTACGAGTGGACAGATATGTATGCAACATTTGCAAAGGAGGCTCGCGAGGAGGGCTTCGACTACATCGCAAACTTGTTCGATGGCGTAGCGAAGATCGAGAAGGAGCACGAGGAGCGTTACCTCAAACTCTTGGCTAATGTTGAGGGTGGCTTGGTATTCTCGCGCGAGGGCGATATGATTTGGCAGTGCTCGAACTGCGGTCACATCGTAGTTGGCAAGCAGGCTCCAGAGGTTTGCCCAGTGTGCGCACACCCACAGGCTTACTTCGAGATTAAGGCCGAGAACTATTAGTAGTTATACGACTTTATCGAAAAACAATATCGGAGAGGGCTGCCTAACAAGTTTAGGCGGTCCTTTTTATCGTTTCGACAATAGGAGCATTCCTGCCATTGTAAAGGCTGCGTTGAGTAGAAGTATCTCGAAGCCAAACTGATAGCCATTGAATAGTTGCTCCGAGTAGTAGTCGAGTAGTGCGCAAATCATAGGCGAGAGAAGTACCACTGCAGGTACCCACTTGTCGCAAACCTTTCGTTTGGAGAACATTCCGAATGCGAACATTCCGAGTAGAGGTCCGAAGGTGTAGCTCGACATTTTGAAGTAGAGATTTATGGAGCAACCATCGCCCCAAGCCTCGAAGAGGAAAATAGCCAACACCAACAGTACCGCCATAACAAGATGAACGCGGTGGTGTTTTGTTTTATACTGCTCCTCGGTATATCGTTTGCGACCGTGTAGAATATCGACCATAAAGGAGGTTGTGAGGGCTGTCAGTGTGCCTCCAATCGAAGAGAAGGTAGAGGCAACGACTCCCAAAACAAGCAACGAACTCATAATCATAGGCATATCGTTGCGCGAGGTGAGAAATACCCAGACCTCGTCTGCCACGACCCCCGAATATCCGCCCTTGCGCATATATAGGCAGAAAATAGCACCCATAATAAGCATCAACGATAGAAATGCCACCTGAATAAATGAGGAAAGCACCATATTGCGTTGTGCCGAGCGCATAGAGTCGCTACTCAGAATTCGCTGCATAAGGTCCTGGTCGAGGCCCGTAGAGGCAATAACGATAAATATGCCCGATAGGAAGAGTTTTAGGAAGTGGCGGCTACTCTTTATATCATCAAAGAAGAATATCTGCGTCAAACCCTGTTGTGAGCACTCTCGACAAGAGTCGATAAATGAGAGGTCGAGTGCGCGAAGAACAAAAATCATCGACAGAACCACGCAGACCACCATACAGAGCGTCTTTATCAGGTCCGCCCAAATTACCGATGATACACCTCCGCGGTGGGTGTAGAGCCACGCCACAGCCATAAAAACTGTCACCGTAACCCAAAATGGCACCCCCAGGGGGTCGCTTAGCAGTCGTTGTAATACAAGGCAAACAACAAAGATTTTCAATGCTGCACCCAAAATCTTCGCAACAAGAAATATAATTGCTCCTGTGGTGTGGGTGACAACTCCAAATCGGTTATCGAGATACTCGTAGAGCGAGGTTACATTATGACGATAGTAGAGAGGAATCAACCAATAGGCTATTGCAATGTATGCCACAATAAAGCCTAAATTCATCTGCAAGTAGGAGAAGGCGTCCTGCTCCACCGAGCCGGGCAACGAGATAAACGATATTCCCGTAACGGCAGCACCTACCATTGCGAGTGTCACCAACCAATGTGGGTGTTTCTTGGCGGTTATAGCGTCACGATTACTGCCCGAAAGTTGTGCCACCACAAAGAGTAGCGCGATGTAGGCTGTTATAACTGCAAGGGGTAGTAGGGCTGTCATTTTGTGTGGATTTTCTACAATTTATCGAGTACTCGGCGGATAATTTCGACACTCTCGCGAATCTCCTCGTCGGAAATTACGAGTGGTGGCGAGATACGAAAGGCTGTTGCGCAGTACAAGAACCAGTCGCTCATAATGCCCTCCTCCTTGAATAGTTCCATCGTGCGGAACAACCGCTCCTCCGAGCCGAGTTCTACAGCGAGAAGCAGTCCGCTACGGCGAATTTCGACTACGGCAGGATGCTCTTTCAGTAGTTCCTCGTAGAGTGCGCCCTTGCGCTCGACATCGGCTACGATATTGTGTTTTTTGAGGTAGCGGAAAGCTGCCAATCCCGCAGCGCAACATACTGGGTGGCCGCCAAAGGTTGTGATATGGCCGAGTACAGGGTCGGTCTGCAACGAGTCCATAATCGCTTTGGTCGAAACGAATGCTCCGAGAGGCATACCACCGCCAAAAGCCTTTGCCAGGCAGATAATATCGGGTGTTACACCATATTTCACGCAAGCGAACATCTCGCCCGAACGGCCCATTCCGGTCTGAATTTCGTCGAAAATAAGCAATGCGCCTACCTCGTCGCAACGCTTGCGAAGGGCTTGCAGATAACCCTCCTGCGGAGGTCGTACTCCTGCCTCGCCCTGCACCGGCTCGCACAATACGCAGGCGGTCTTTTCGGTGATTTGCTGTAGGTCATCAAATGAGTTGAAATCCAATGCTCGGCAGTCGGGCAAAAGTGGTCGAAAAGCATTTTTCCACTCCTCGCCTTCGGGTTCACCCATCATACTCATTGCTCCGTGAGTCGAACCGTGATAGGCGCGACGCATCGAAATAAGCTCGGTACGGTGAGTATATCGTTTTGCCAATTTCAACGCCCCCTCGACAGCTTCGGCTCCCGAATTGAGGAAATAGACGCTCTCCAAATCGCCTGGCAAAGCCTCGGCAATCTCTACGGCATACTCCACTTGTGGTCGCTCAACCATCTCGCCATAGACCATAATGTGCATATAGCGCTCGGCCTGTTGCTTTACAGCCTCAACAACATCGCGGTTAGCGTGGCCAACATTGCTCACCGACACACCCGACACAAGGTCAAAGTAGCGCTTTCCTTCTGTTGTATAGAAGAATACTCCCTCGGCACGCTCCACACCTACAAGCATAGGCGATGGCGAGGTTTGTGCAACATTCGACAGGAACTGACGGCGAAGAATTTGTGTATTCGACATACTTTTCAACTTTTATCAATATGCAAAGGTACAAATTATAACGAAGAATAGTTTTGCTACACCAGGTTTTTTTGATAAAACGAAAAAAAAGAGTATCTTTGTAAAGAAAATTTAGAACTTGGAATGAAAAGGGTTATATCTATTTGGCTTGCACTGCTGGCAATTCTCTTTGCTTCGGCTCAATCGCCCGAGGCCGTACTCGAAAGCATTCGCAAATACCCCAATCTCGGTGCAACGGTATATTCGCCATATCCATCAACCCCCTTCACCGAATTGGCCGAAGCTCCCGAAGGATTCGAGCCATTCTACTTCTCGTTGGTAGGTCGCCATGGCTCACGCTACGAGCAGAATGATACGCGTTTCCGCAAGGCTGCGACTGCTTTCAACAAAGCTGATAGCCTTGGTATTCTGACCGCCGAGGGCAAGGCTCTATGTGTAGAGCTGAATAAGATTTGGAAGGCGCAACAGAACCACGATGGAGAGCTGTCGGAGTTGGGCGAGAAGCAGTGGCAGGAGATAGGCTGTCGCGCTTACAAGCGATTTAGTCCGGTGTTTGACGGAGGTTCCGTAGAGGGAAAATCGAGTACAAGTTTGCGCTGTGTACTATCTATGGCCTCTTTCAACAACGCTATCAAGGGTTGTTCGCCTAATACTAACATAACACAGCAGGCTCGCAAGTCGGAGCTGTGGATTGTACGACCTCATCACGACAACCTTGCTCTCTCGAAGGAGGCAAGGGCTATACACAAAGAGTGGGATAAATACGGAGAGTGGAATAAGCGGAGCAAGGAGTGGGATCGCTCACACAAAGCTTCGGCATTTTTATCGAAAGTACTAACCGACGAGGAGAGATTTTTCAAGGAGTGCGGAGCGAAATATAGTGGCCGCATTGCCCGCTACGCCTACATTACACTGCTCTTTGGAGAGAATTTCGAGATGGGTAATCGCGAGATGCTTTGTCGCCTATTTACACCCGAGGAGATATACAACTTCTATGTCTATAATACAGCTCGGTGGGTAAACTATGCTCTGGGTCGCGGTAACGACCTTATAGAGATGAAGCAGGCGCATATGCGCTCCCTTATAGAGGATATTATCAACAAAGGCAACGAGGCTATCGAGGGAAAAAATCCTCACACCGCAAATGTTCGTTTTACGCACGATTCGTATGTCGGTCCGCTCCTCTCGGCAATGGGCTACGAAGGTTGCGTTCCGCAGTGGAACGAGAATCTGGAGATTGCCACCACATCGTACAATCACGGTGTGATATGCCCAATGGCGGCAAATCTCCAAATAATACTCTATCGTAATAAGGCTGGAAAGATATATGTTCGCTCGCTGATTAACGAGAACGATGCTTATATTCCTATCAAGTGCGAGACGGCTCCATTCTACCCTTGGAGCGACTTTTGCAAATATATGTACGATAACTTGAACCGCTTCGATAAGGCCGAGGAGCGTGTTCTCCAAAAAGCAAAAAGGTAATGGCTGTCGAAAATAGTTCTATGGAGTATATCTCCAAAGTGGTTGAGGCGCAACGCTGTTACTTCCGTAGTGGTGCAACGCTTGATGTGTCGTTCCGTAAGGAGATGCTCCACAACCTGCTTAACGCTCTGCGCAAGTGGGAAAAACCCCTTGCCGAGGCGTTGTGGTGCGACCTACACAAGTCGTACGAAGAGGCATATATGACCGAGTTTGGTATTCTCTATGGCGAAATAGAGAATCATATCAAACACCTCTCATCGTGGGCATCGCCTAAAAAGGTTAAGGCTCCGCTTAGAATTTTCCCATCGCGCTCAAAAGTTGTAAGCGAGCCTCTTGGCAACACCCTTATTATTGCGCCTTGGAATTATCCGGTTCAACTCTTGATAAATCCGCTTATCGGAGCAATTTCTGCAGGTTGTACTGCTATTTTAAAGCCATCTCCATATACTCCGAATGTGGCGCAGGTGTTGGAGCAGATGATAGATGAAGCGTTTAGCGAGGAGTATATAGCCATCGTGCAAGGTAATCGCAATGTAAATCGCGACCTTCTCGAACAACGATTCGATTTAATATTCTTTACGGGTAGTCCTGCACTTGGTCGCGAGGTTATGACTGCCGCTGCAAAGCATCTCACCCCCGTAGTTCTCGAACTTGGAGGTAAGAGTCCTTGCATTGTGGATAAGGAGGCCGATATTAAGGTTGCAGCCAAGCGTATTGCGTGGGGAAAGTCGCTGAATGCAGGACAAACTTGCATCGCTCCCGACTACCTGCTTGTGCATCAAGATATAAAGGAGGAGTTTGTTGAGGCGTTGCGTAAGGCGTTCCGTTCGTTGCTTGGGCGCAAACCGCAAAAGACAAAACATTTTGTCCGCGTAGTGTCGGATAGGGCATTCGATAGATTGGTTGGCTATCTCGATAATGGCGTTATCCGCTTCGGTGGGGAGTATGACAGAGAGGAGCGATTTATTGCCCCAACACTTCTGGATAATGTATCGCCCGAAGCTCCCGTTATGCAGGAGGAGATTTTCGGCCCTATATTTCCGCTATTGACCTTTGGCGATACGGAAGAGGTTGTGAAATTTGTTACCGAGCGCGAAAAACCGCTTGCGCTATACTATTTCGGTTCAACCGATAAGGGTGAAGGGGTTTTGCGTCGCACCTCGTCGGGTGGAGCCTGCGTGAACGATGTGATAATGCACATTGCTAACGAGAATACCCCTTTCGGTGGTGTTGGCAATTCGGGAATGGGTTCATACCATGGTGAGGAGAGTTTCAGAGTATTCTCACATCGTAAATCGGTACTATCAACAACCACAAAGGTAGATGTACCGTTTAGATATATGCCGTATAGGCTCTTTTCGTTGATTAAAAAACTGATGTAGCGATGATAGTTGTTGCGGACGGCGGTGCCACAAAATGTGATTGGGCTCTCGTGGAGAATGGAGAGATTGTCGAGCGAGTAAAGATGTCGGGAATAAACCCCTTTTCGATTTCGGAGGAGCGTATCCGCGAGATTTTGAAGGAGGAGTTTATGCCTGTGGCCTCGCGCTACGAAATCTCGCATATATGGTTCTATGGCTCGGGTTGTGCCTTTGGGGGTGACATAGTACATCGCCTACTTTCTGAGTTTTTCCCAACAACCGAGATTTTCGTTGGCTCGGATATGGACGGTGCAACAATGGCCTGTTGCCCCGATGGAACGGGTATCGTCTGCATACTGGGTACTGGTGTCGGCTCAATGCAAGTTGAGGGTGGCGTTTGTACCAAGCGATTGCCTGGTTTGGGTTATATCCTTGGAGATGAGGGTAGCGGTACAGTTATGGGGCGCACACTCCTTGCTGATGTGTTTACCAATCAACTGCCACCACACCTGAACAAACTCTTTCACGAGGAGTACGATGTAACGCTTAGCGAGGTGCTTGACCGCACCTATCACAAGCCGGCACCAAATCGATTCTTCGGCACCTTCACGCCATTCCTTTCGCGCCATATCGAAGAGGAGTATTGCCAGCAGGTTGTGCGCGAAAACTTTGTGGCCTTTGTTCGCAGAAATCTTCTACAATACGACATAGACCGTCTTGAGGTGAGCTTTGTTGGCTCTATCGCCTCGGTATTCGAGGAGCAACTCACAGAGGTTCTCAAAGAGTATAACATTCGCAAGGGTGTTATCTTGCGTTCGCCGATAGACAATCTTGTGAAAAATCTTGTTGCCAAATTAACTAAAAATTAAGATATAAATTATGTCATATGTAAAAATTACAGAGCAACCATCGCTCTACAACGACCTCGAAAATATGTCGCCACTCGAAATTCTTACATGCATAAATCGTGAGGATCACAAAGTGGCAGACGCGGTACAAGAGGTAATCCCTGCCATCGAAAAGCTTGTTGTTGGTGCAACCGAGCGTATGAAGCAAGGTGGTCGCCTCTTCTATATGGGTTCGGGAACAAGTGGTCGTGTGGGTATTGTCGATGCATCGGAAATCCCACCAACCTATGGTATGCCAGCGTCGCTTGTTGTTGGCATAATCGCAGGTGGCGACCAAGCTATTCGTCGCGCCATCGAGGGCGCAGAGGATGATGCCGTGCAGGGTTGGAAAGACCTCGAGGCCTACAATGTAACCGAGATGGATACCCTTGTAGGTGTTGCAGCATCGGGTACAACACCTTATGTTATTGGCGCAATCACCGAGGCTCGCAAGCGAGGCCTTTTGACCGCATGCATCACCTCTAATCCTGGTTCTCCCGTTACGGAGGTTGCCGAGATTCCTATCACTCCAGTTGTTGGTCCCGAATTTGTTACAGGTTCTTCGCGTATGAAGTCGGGAACTTCACAGAAGTTGATTTGTAATATGATTACAACCTCGATTATGATTGGTCTTGGTCGTGTTCGTGGCAATAAGATGGTTAATATGCAGCTCTCGAACCAAAAACTTGTGGATAGAGGTACTCGAATGTTGGTCGAGGAGTTGGGGTTGCCATACGAGGAGGCAAAACACCTACTCCTTGTTCATGGAGAGGTACAACGCGCAGTCAATGCCTACCGCGAAGCCAACAAATAATCATATCCAATACAGAAAAAACATCGAGTCCAATCGGCTCGATGTTTTTGTGTTTATGGCACGGGGTCATAGCCAGAGCCACCCCATGGGTGACAACGAGCGATGCGTTTTACGGCAAGCCAACCACCCTTGAGAACCCCATATTTGCGTATGGCCTCGATAGCATATTGTGAGCAAGTAGGAGTATATCGGCAAGCAGGTGGGGTGAGTGGAGATATGCACTTTTGGTAGAAGCGAATAAGTCCAATAAAGGGTAGTGCAACGATGCGTCTGCAACTACTTACAAAGGTTTTCCAAAATTCGTTTTGTGGCATTTTCGATGGTCTTGTAGTCGAGCATCTCCTTCGAGGAGTAGATTAACGCCACCTGCAAATGGCGCGACTCTCCACTGTTGAGTAGTTGTTTGTTGAGGCGGTATGCTTCGCGCATACGGCGGCGGATTTTATTGCGCTTATTGGCGCGCTTGAGGAATTTTTTGGGTGTCGAAAAGAGAATTTCGGCACGCGTTTCGTCTGCCGCCTCGGCATATACCACATATCGCAACGGATAGACAAAGCCACCTCGTCCTTCGGTAAAAAGACGACGAATTGCCCCAAACGAGTGCAACTTCTCCGATTTAGGTAGTTTGTTATCCATAGTTTGTGAGGTCGAAATCTCGATTTGCGACTGAAGGTTACTTCTTTGGACGGCTCTTCTTCTGCAGACGGCTCTGCTGTGTGCGGAGGAACTCCTCTTTACGCTCGTCACTTACGAAAGCCACATCCTCAACCGACTTACCCTTGCGTACGGTCTGAATATAGAGGTCAACAGCCTTTGCGAGTGATGGAGCTACAGGGGTAGGTGCGTTTGCCTTGACATGAATACCGTTCTCGGTTGCGAGTTTGAGCGTTCCTTCGCCAAAAGTGGCGATTGCCGGCATCTCCTCGGCTGTCATCTTCTCGCAGATGCTCTTAACATCCCAAGGCGAGTAGAGTAGAATCATATCATACTCCTTCAACTTCTCTGCCGAGATATCGGTAGCAACTGTACGCGCCAAAATAATAGGGGTGTGGTTTATGTTGAGTCGAGCGAGAGCCTCGGGAATCTCAGGTTTGTGAGGCTCACTGAGAGATAGTAGCATCTTTTCGGCTTTGTGTTTTACGACCAACTCAATAAGTCCCTGAAACGAACCATCGGCAAACGAAATCTTGCGCTTGCGATAGACGATATATTTCTGCAAATAGAGTGCGATACTCTCGGTTGAGCAGATATACTTCATTGTCTCGGGTACGGTAATACGAGCATCTTCGCAGATGTGGAAGAAGCTATCGATAGTGGTACGCGAGGTGAAGATAACTGCTGTGTGGTCGAGAATATTTATTCGCTGACTACGAAACTCTTTTGGGGTAATGCCGATAACCTTGATTAGTGGATTGTAATCGACCTCCACGCCGAGACGCTGTGAGAGCTCATAAAATGGGGACTTCTCGACAATTGTCGGGGCCGGCTGTGCGACCAAAATTTTGCTTATAGTATTACTCATATTTCACCCTTTTGCTTACTATTTGAAACCTATCCGCGCAGTATCGGAGCAAATAGCAACGATAGAGGGAAGATTTCCAGGGCGCAAAGATACAAAATCCAATGGAAAATAGAAAATCTTTGAGTCTGAAAGAGCAAAAAAGTATCTTTTATGAATAAAATAAGCGATATTAAACAGATTGCAACAGAGACGAAAAGGGCTATTTGGGCGGTTGATTCGTCGGTGAGAAGGGCAAGAATGAGCATTGGCGCGAGGAGTATAATCGTGATGCTGAAATAGAGAAGTTTTATCTGTCCGATGGCCTCGCACAACTTCTTATTTTCACTCACTACTCCGACAATATACAACATAGCTCGTTCTGCCACCACAAGGGCAAAAATAGCCCCAAACACCAAACCTCCGAGTTGCCATACAGAGAGGTCGTAAAGTGGCATAAGCGAATACCTGACCTCCTCCATAACCGATAGGCGCATTGTTAGCAGCGACAGTAGAGAGATGCCTGCAATACTTGTGAAGACCTCAATATTATGAACCTCTGCCGCATATATATGTATATCGGAACGATTGGTTTTTTTACTGATGAAGGAGAGTAGCAAATACCGAAACAGGTCGAAATATCGCACCAGAATAGATATAAATAGTAGTGCCACGACTGCTGTTGCCACCTGATAGAGGGTGCCGAGTGAGGCTATACCCGACAGCGCCTCATTGCATCTCTGTTGCACAAGGTTGCTTGCCGAGCCGAATAGCTCTTCTGCCGATATGACACTCTGCATCTGCTCCATCTCCTGCTTAAGCCTTTTTAAGTGTTACGCGGAAAGTCGTACCCTTGCCGAGTTCCGACTCCACAACCGCGATTTTACCTTTGTGATACTCCTCGACTATGCGGCGCGAAAGTGAGAGTCCGAGTCCCCAACCGCGCGTCTTTGTGGTATATCCTGGCTCGAAAATGCGTTTCCACTTCGATTTTGGAATACCTTTACCCGTATCCGACACCTCCACCCAGGCGTATTTCTTGTCCGAGCCTATGCTGACTCTAATCTCTCCGTGTCCTTGCAAGGCGTCGAGCGAGTTTTTCATCAGGTTTTCGACCACCCACTCAAAGAGTGCCGTATTTATTTTTGCTTTTACAATATCGGTTGCCAACCCGTTGTAGTCGAGGGTTACATTGCGAGGTATTCGCTTACGGAAATACATCACCGAGCCACCCACAACCTCATTTAACGACTCAACCTTCAAAGGTGTTTCGGAACCAATCTTCGAGAAGCGGTCAACAATCTTCATCAGTTGTGCTAAATCTTTCTGCATCTCATCTACCACCATCTGGTCGACAGATTGTTCGCGCAGATACTCTATCCAGCCGAGTAAAGACGAGGTTGGAGTGCCGAGCTGGTGAGCTGTCTCTTTGGCAAGTCCCACCCATACACGGCTCTGCTCGTTTTGCTTGATTGAGCGGAAAGCCATAAATACCATCATCACAAATACTACGATGATAAATATCTGTATATATGGGAAGATATAGAGTGTTTGCAATGTCAAAGAGTGACCATAGAATATAATATGGTTATGAGCATTTGTCCACCAAAATTTCACCACGATAGGCGTGTTGTCCTCAGCCATACGGTCGAGAACACGATGAAGTCGCTCTGGCGACTCTATAACTTCTTGCGGTATAAGGTGCGAGGATATAACGCGTAGATTTTCGTCTGTGATGATGAATGGAATATTGTTGTGGTTGTTGATAATTCCCATCACCAAAGGGTCTTTGATATAGTCGCCCATAGCGTCGCGATTAACTCGCTCCATGGCGGCTGCCCACAGCTTCACATCGTTCATCTCCTTGCGATGTAGAGCGTTTGCCATACGATTGGTAAGAAATAAGGATAGCACGATAAGCAGAGTGGCAAGCAATAAAACTATTACTCGACCATTCTCAAAAACCTTATTTTTCAATCGCAATAGCATAGTCTATCGAACTACTTTCGTGCCGTATCTTGCTTGGTGGTTATATGTTCATATTTTGCCTTATCGGCTAGGAGTTTCACCGCTTCCTGCACCTCCTCGTCATCGCGTAACGAGTTGGCAATAACACCTGCAGCGTAGGCGTAGCGCAGAACGATATTTTGATTTATCTGCTCGGTAATCTCCTTGCGGAAAGTCTCGAGGTTGCTACGCTTATCATCTTTCAACCCCTTGTCGATAGCATTGAGCGCCTCATCGAGCGAGGTGTTGCGCTCCTTGGCAAGCGACTGGCGTAACTTTTCGAGTGCCGCACGCGACTCCGACTTGTAAGGGATATCCCTCTCCATTGCCAACTTTACAAAATCGGCATAATCCTCGTCGGTGATAGAGAATGTTCTGACATCTATCGGCTTAGAGCCATTGCGCTTGATGTAGTCGTCGCCAAAGTCCTCGATTATGCCCATCAGGTAGAGTGTTACGGCAAACGAACTGATATATTTTGGCTCAAACTTCTTGTCGGGCATAATACCCCCTCCATCGTAAACCTTGCGACCGCGTGCGGTCTTAAACTCCTTGATAAGCGAGTCTGCAACCTGCTCGGCACGACCATTGGTAGAGTAGTTTACTGCCTGAATACAACGCCCCGAAGGGATATAGTATTTACCTACTGTAATCTTCGCGTAGGAGTTGTAGCCAAGAGGTGTTGTTCCCTGCACCAAACCCTTTCCGAAGCTGCGCTGACCGATAAGTACTCCTCGGTCTAAATCCTGAATTGCTCCTGCCACAATCTCGGCTGCCGAGGCACTATTGCTATTTATCAACACAGCCAATGGGGTGTTAGGTAGGAGCGGCTCATACTCGGTGAAGAGTTTGTGTGACTTCTCACCACGACCTCGCGTTTCGACCACCATAGTACCCTTCGGAACAAAGAGCGAAAGCACTTTCACTGCCGATTGCAACACACCTCCGCCATTGTTGCGGTAGTCGAGAATAAGCGAACGCAACTCGCCCTGACTTTGCAGGTGCTTGATGGCCGCACGCATATCATCGTAGCACTTGTCGGTGAAATCGGCATGGCGGATATATCCCACGCCCTCTGTTACATAACCTGCGTAGGTGATACTTGGAATGACGATGCGCTGGCGACGAATTTTTAGCTCCTCGCGCTCGCCAGTAAGCAGCTTTTCGACGGTGATGGTTACGGTGGTGTTCGGCTCGCCACGAAGACGCTTGCTAATATCGCTAACATCTTTCTTTGCCATATCCTCACCGTTTATAGCCACAATTTTATCGCCAATTTTCAATCCATTTTCGTCGGCTGGCGAGCCCTTGTATGGCTCGGCAATAATGACATAGTCGCCCTTCTTGCGAATTAACGCACCGATACCGCCATAGCGACCTGTGGTCATCGCTTCAAAGTCGGGCATATCCTTCTCGGGGATAAAGTCGGTGTAGGGATCCAACTTCGATGTTATGCCCTCCGCTCCATTGCGCATCATCTCGTCAGCATCTACCTTGTCGACATACTGAGTCGATATGGCGTGCATCAGATTGACCATAATCTCCATATTGCGCCCCAAGCCGAAGTCGTTGCGCATAGCAAAGAGGGTTGTTGCACAAATTGCCACAACCGCTCCTGTCAAAAGAGTATATTTCAGAATTTTACGCTTCATTTCTCCTCTTGTTTGTAATGTATCGCTCGGCATCGAAAGCCATACGCACCGCCACGCGACGCAAACCTTCAATCTCAATCTGAGATCCACACTGGCGCACTCGCACCGTGTCCTCGAAGAGCATCACCAAGCGTCGCAACCCCTTAGCGTGATATACCAACTCCTCTGCGCTCTCCGACACCAACTCCAAGCCCACAAAGTCGGCTGCGCGGTTCAACTGCTCTCTGTCGGCAACAATATCGCCCTCGAAGGTGCGCTTGACATAGCCGAAGAATGGATATGTTGCAGCCAATACAAAGGTTGCTATAACCATACCACAACCTCGCCAAGTATCGAACATAAGTTGCACTCGCTGCTCGATAGTCAAACCGAATGGGTTGTTGTATTGGTGCATAAATGCCATCAATGCCACATATAGAACGCACAAAGCGACCAAATATTTCAAACTTCTAACGATATATTTCTTCATATTTTTTAGCTTTTAGCCATTAGCTTTATTAATTTTCGATTTTTACAGACCCCCTCCGCTACGCTCGTCCCCCTAATTTAGGGGGACAAATTGTTGTGTTTCTATTTCCTCCCCTAAGTTAGGGGAGGAGCCCGTCAGGGCAGAGGGGTTTGTCAATTCTCAATTCTCAATTTGAGCAATCGCTTCAGCGATTTGCTCCATCAGCCATTTTGGCGTTGAGGTAGCACCGCAGATACCCACGCTCTCAACCCCCTCGAACCACTCTCGTTGTAGTTCGCTTGCCTCCTCAATGTTGTAGGAACGCTCATTTTCATCTTGGCAGATGTTGTATAACACCTTGCCATTGCTCGATTTGCGACCACAAACAAAAATCACAATGTCGTGCTGTCGTGCAAACTCGCGCAGATGCTCCTCGCGCGAAGATACGCGACGGCAAATCGTGTCATCAGCCGTAAGCATCGCCTCGTCAGCCAAGCGTTGGCGCATAACCTCGGTAAGAAGGTTGAACTTTTCAACACTCTGCGTGGTCTGCGAGAGGAAGTATATTGGGCGCGAGAAATCTATCTGCTCCAAATCGGCCTCACTCTCCACAACTACCGCCTCCTCATCTACCTGTCCAGTTAATCCAACCACCTCAGCGTGTCCGCGCTTGCCCAAGATAACCACCGTACCGCCCACCTTCTTCATCTCCTCGTGGGCTCTCTTTACTTTGCGTTGTAGAGCTGCTACAACAGGGCAGGTTGCATCAATAATCTCCACTCCGCAACGCTTAGCAAGGTCGTAGGTTCTTGGTGGTTCGCCGTGTGCGCGGATAAGCATTCGCTTGCCTTCGAGAGTAGGAATATCATCGTGAGAGATGGTATGCAAACCAAGACCTTCGAGTCGTTGCACCTCCATTCGGTTGTGGACAATATCGCCCAACGAAGCCACGCTACCACTCCGTAACGCCTGCTCTGCCTCGTTAATTGCCCTTACAACTCCAAAGCAAAAACCCGAATTTATGTCAATCTCAACTCTCAACTTTCAACTCTCAACTAAAGAGTGCTTTGCACTCGTTGGAACTCTCTGTCGAACCACTCCATCTGCTCTGGAATAGTCATATAGCTGTTGTCGAGAACAATTGCATCTGCTGCTTGCTGCAGTGGCGAAATAGCACGACTCATATCGGCCTTGTCGCGCGACACGACATTCTCCAAAATCTCCTCGAACGACACTTTATCGCCCTTGGCGGTTAATTCGGCATAGCGACGCTCGGCACGCACCTTCGGGTCTGCGGTCATAAAGATTTTCAACTCGGCATTCGGAAATACCACCGTGCCAATATCGCGTCCGTCCATCACAACGCCCTTTTTGCGTCCCATCTCCTGCTGCATAGCAACAAGCTTTTGGCGCACCTCGGCAATGGCGCTCACAGGGCTTACGCAGTTCGACACCTCGATAGTGCGAATCTTGCCCTCGACCAGGTCGCCATTTACATAGATGTCGCTTGCGCCACGCTGTTGATTGAAGCGAAAGGTTATCGAAATATCCTTTAAAAGGGCAACTACTGCATCTTCATCAACGATGCCCGAGCGGATTGCTCCGTGTTCGAGAGCGTAGAGAGTTACGGCACGATACATCGCACCAGTGTCGATGAATATGTAACCCAACTTGTTGGCAATGCTCTTTGCAAAAGTACTTTTTCCGCACGATGAAAATCCATCGAGGGCGATAATGATCTTCTTATTAGATTGTTCCATTTGGGGTAGTTGTGATAACTGTCGAAAGTATTGTTATAACGCCGAGCAGACAGATTATAATGCCTGCAACGCGATTTATTGTACGCATATGATGAGGGCGGAATGTGCGGCGGAAGCGACTGATGAGGGCAGTAAGTAGGAACCACCATAGCGTTGCACCTCCGAAGAAGCCAGCTATAATCAGCACACTCATAAAGATAGATGCCATATCTGTCGAGCCATTGTGTGATGCCACGCCAAACATGGCGAAGAAGGCGAGCAGATATGGAATAATGGTTACGAAGTTGGCAATCGTAAAGCCAAACATCGACGAGAAGTCGCGCCAAGGAGTATTCGATACCGTGCCATCGGGTTTAACCTTCTGCGATGGCTTCTGCAAATAGATTACCACCCCCACAATAACCACAAAAATTCCTCCGACAATCGAGAGAATGTGTCTGTATCGCTCGATTTGGGAGTGCATCAAGGCGTAGAAGAAGAAGGCGATAATCGCCATTAGCGTATCGGCGCACGCCACACCCATACCCGACATAAATCCAGAACGACGACTCTTGTTGAGAGTGCGCTTAATGCAAAGTACCGCAACAGGGCCCACCGTAACCGAGGAAACCAATCCCACTACAAAGCCTCGCAATATGATATCGATAATATCTAGCAACATATTTTTAGGTTATTTATGGTCATAATAACACAAATTACACCGCAAATATATTAAAAATATATTAGAAATAGGCACGATTCTACAATTTTACCGTTGCATTTTGTGTGCCTTATGCGATTTTATCATCAATGTTTTCTATTAAAGTTAGAGCAATCCCGAGAAAAAATTATATCTTTGTATCTCAATTCACAAATTAATCTAAGATATGAAAAAGACACTTATCGGCCTCTTGGTAGCATTTGCTATATGCTCATGCACGAAGGACTCTCCGACAGATGATGATTCGGGGAAAATCAAGGAGAATGAGATAGCCTGCGTAACAGCATCTATTAGTGCTATCAAAGATTCAGACGGAAAGAACGACACAATCCAAAAGTTGTGGACTGTTGGTAGCTCTATCTCGGTAGTTGGACCTCATACCAATCAGGAGTATAAGTTCGATGGTGAGAGTGCCAAGAAGAGTGGAACCTTCACCTCTTCTGCCACTTACACTCCGTTGGCATTGGAATTAGAGAGCTACTATGCGTTGGCTTATGGCGAGTTTAAGGCAGATGCAGACCTCGGATTGCGTTGCTACTCGTCAGAAAGCACTTGCACACAAAAGTATAGCTCGAAATCGGTGGGTTCTGACCTATTGTTCGCCACAAGCGAAGATGGCATAAATTATACTTTCTCTACTATTGTTGGTTATTTGCGAGTTCCACTTGTAGGCGACAATATGGTAAAGAGTATTGAGCTTATCAATAATGAAAATGTCTATATGTCTGGATATTACTACTTTGAGGCTGGAAATCCGAAACAGGTCTTTTTGAATAGTAATAAAGAGAGAAAAACCTCCATTATGCTCGATTGTGGCGATGGGGTTCAATTGATGGAAGAACCAACCTACTTCTACTTCGCGATTAAGCCTATGGAGTTGAAGAAAGGAGTAACATTGAATGTTACTTTTGCAGATGGCACATCCTCTACTCATGGAATTTCGAAGGCTTTAACCATAAAACAAAATGGCGTTTTGACCACCAGTCAAGTGTCAATCACCAGTGGGGAAACTCAGATTCTCGGTATCAAGTATACGGGCAAAACATTCATTATACCTACAATTGTGGGTTCAAAGTTGCTCTCTGGATATATCAATTTTGGTGATGGAGAACATAAAACATTGAACTCCATAGAGAAATACGATTATACTGATGGTGAAACCTCTCACGATATATCTTTCAGCTTGCGTAATGCTACAGGCGTAGAGATAAACGGTTGCAAAGGTATTACCGAGTTAGATTTCTCAAACTTCTAAAAATTTACGAAAATGAAGAGAATACTTATTATACCATTCGTTTTTATTACTCTCTCACTATTTGCTGCTCCAATTGGCGAGAAGCAGGCAAGAGAGATTGCACTTCAATTCTTTGCCTCGCAAGGCACACGCTCTGCCTCTCCTCGCCTGGAGATTGAGTGGGCAGGTTCGGATATAGCATCGGAACGAACCATCAATGCAACGCGCTCCTCGGCAATAAACAACGAGAATTTGGACGAGGCATTAGTCTATATATACAATCGTACCGATACAAATGGTTTTGTAGTGGTGGCAGGAGATGATAATGTGAATAAACCTATTCTCGCCTTCTCGCGCACCAACACCTTTACGATGGAGGATATGCCAGATGGTGCAAAGGCTATATTGCAGGGTTGGTGTGAGCAGATTGCAGCCGCTAGAAGTGGTAACAATTTATCGGCAACAACTCGCGCCACAACCTATACCACAGGAGAAGTTGTATGCGAATACGAAACGGCTTTGTGGGGACAAGGAGCCCCTTTTAAGGATAAAAGTCCTAATGGTAGAATTGGTTGTGTAACAACTGCATTGGCTATTGTTGCCCACTACCATAAGTGGCCGAGCGAAGGCTTTGGAACGACTGCTGAATATAGTTATAGAGGTTCTGATGGAAAGACTCATGTAGTGCCGGCAAATAAACTTGGACACAAGTACAACTATGATAATATGTTGTACAAATACAAAGGGGTAAATTACACCGAAAAGCAAGCCGAAGCGGTTGCTACATTCTTCTATGATATTGGAACTGCCGTTGGTGCAATGTTTGACGAAAATAATACAACCCCTATATTCGATTGGGCATTGGGTATGTCAACATATTTCAGATATAATAAAAGTTCTATAAAGTTGGTGAGCGCGTCATATACTTCACAAGAGTGGCTAGATATGCTAAAACAGAATCTCGAAAATTGTGGTCCAATGATTTATCGCGGAACTCACGAGACAGATAATGGAGGTCATGCCTTTGTGATGGACGGATATACTGATGGCAACTATTTCCATTTCAATTTTGGCTGGGACGGAAGTAGCAATGGCTACTATTTATTAGACAACACCAGCTTCCCTCGTTTTCAAGCAGCAATATTCTATATGACACCTGACAAAGATGGCACTTCGACACATCAGGACTTATTGTCATTAGTTTCATTTACAGGATCTTCTGGCATTATATACAAAGGATTACACACCAATGCAATAGACTATAAGAATGAAGAGCAATTTGCTACATATATTGGATTGATAAATGCAGGAAATGTTAATTTCTCAGGAGAAATAGGCATTGCTCATTGCGACAAAGATAACAACATAAAAAAGGTTGTATCATCTAAAACAATCGATCTTAATGCTGAAAAAAAGGATGAATATATATTTACAATACAAATATCTACAAATGAGATAGAAGTAGGAGATAAATTGTTGATTGTGTATAAAGGTAAGTATTCTCATAATTGGCAGATAGCACGAAGATATTCCGACTTGCGTAACCCCAAAATCGCATACGATGAAGTTCTTTTAAAGGCAACTGCAGAGGATGTGGCAGAGTCGCTTAACCTTACTTATAATAAGGGAGATAAAAGCTTGGTATTTACATCAGAACACGCAATACAATATAGTATGACAGATGCGTCAGGTGTCGAAGTATCTACCGGAAATGTGCCATCGTTTACCTCGACAACGATAGATTTGTCCAGCTTGGAGCCTGGTACCTATACCTGTTCGTTCGCTTCGGGTGGAAAACCTTACATTCTAACATTAAAGTTGTAGAGGGCGGTGTAGGTAGTATAACAGGCGCGACTCGTTTGTTTTTTTATTGTTGAAAACTTGTTGTTGAGATCGGTGCGTTGAGCAAAATATTTGCATAATTTTGCACTATAAATGTTAATAAAAGCTAATAATGAACGAGGTAAAACAACATGGAATAGATTTAGAGCTAAATCCCGATGTCGCACAAGGACATTACTCGAATTTGGCAATTATATCGCATTCAACATCTGAATTTATACTCGATTTTGCGGCAATTCTTCCAGGCTTGCCAAAGGCAACAGTTAAGAGTCGTATTATTCTTACGCCCGAGCATGCAAAACGCCTTTTGATGTCGTTGCAGGAGAATGTAGCACGCTACGAGGCAAATGTGGCACGCATCGAACTCCTTCAACCACAAGCGCCTATTGGTTTCAAAAATCATGGTGAAGCGTAGATGTTTTAATTGCATCGAACAAAGAAATATCGAGCGAGGAGACTTTTGAGTCGTATTTACTCTACTAGGCTCTCTTGTTATGTAATATAATAGGACGGATATCCCTAACAGGCTTGTTGGATATCCGTTTTTTTATTGTTTATAGAGCTGCCCATTACCTGAAAATTTCTAAAAACGCTGAAAATTCGCATTTTTTTTGCAAAAAATTTGGTTGATAAAAATATTTGCTCTATATTTGCACTCGCATTTGAGAAATATCTCGGGTGCCAAGTTCTAACAAACGCGGAAATAGCTCAGTTGGTAGAGCACAACCTTGCCCCAGGAGGATAATATAATCCAACCTTGGCAACGAGAAGGCTTGACAACGGAGAACGCAAACAAAACTGCGGAAATAGCTCAGTTGGTAGAGCACAACCTTGCCCCAAGAGGATAATATATCCAACCTTGGCAATGGAAGGGCTTGACAACGGAGAACGCAAAGCAAACTGCGGAAATAGCTCAGTTGGTAGAGCACAACCTTGCCAAGGTTGGGGTCGCGAGTTCGAGTCTCGTTTTCCGCTCCAAGAGTCCAAAATAAAAAG
>JAEIGA010003511.1_pt1 | contig 24530 bp, 22 predicted proteins | sample 9270691 | NCBI WGS metagenome assembly JAEIGA01 (sample SAMN17057246, study PRJNA624740) | gut metagenome | biome: biome; isolation source: fecal sample | host: Bos grunniens | place: China: Xizang | collected 2019
GGTGGATTTAATGATGACCCAATGTGGTTGATCTTCGGTACTGTAGCATATATTAAGGAGTCTGGTGACTTTAGTATCTTGGATGAGCAAGTTCCATTCGATAATAAAGAGGGTTCTGAAGTTAGTTTGTTTGACCACTTGACTGTTTCATTCAACCATGTTGTCGAAAATCTTGGTCCGCACATGTTGCCTCTTATCGGTCGTGCCGATTGGAATGACTGCTTGAACTTGAACTGCTTCTCTTGGGATCCAAATGAATCATTCCAAACAACAGAAAATAATTCAGAAGGAAGCAAGGCTGAATCTTTGATGATTGCCGGACAATTTGTTGTTTATGGTCGTGATTATATCGAACTTTGCCGTCAAATTGGCAAAAACGATGAGGCTGCTCGCGCAGAAAAATTCGTTAACGATATGGTTGAGGCTGTTAAGAAACACGGATGGGATGGCGATTGGTACTTGCGTGCTTACGACTTCTATGGTAAGAAAGTGGGTAGCAAAGAGAACAAAGAGGCTAAAATCTTTATCGAGTCTCAAGGATGGTGTACTATGGCCGGAATTGGTTTGGAAGAAGGTATGGTTAAGAAATCTTTGGACTCTGTTAAAGAGATGTTGGATTGTGAACATGGTATCGTTCTTAATAACCCTGCATTTACAGAATATGTGGTTGAGTACGGAGAAATCTCTACTTATCCGGCAGGTTACAAAGAGAATGCCGGAATCTTCGCTCATAACAACCCTTGGGTAATTATTGGAGAAACAGTTTTGGGTCGTGGTGATTATGCTTGGGAATATTACAAGAAGATTTGTCCGGCATACGTAGAGGAGAAGAACTCAGAATTGCATAAAGTAGAACCATACGTATATGCACAGATGACTGCCGGTAAGGATGCTCGTAAACCGGGAGAGGCTAAAAACTCTTGGTTGACAGGAACTGCTGCTTGGAACTGGTATGCTATTACTCAATTTATCTTGGGAGTAAAACCTGCTTATACAGGTTTGGAAGTAAATCCTTGTATTCCTGCTGATTGGAAAGGTTATAAGGTATCTCGTAAATTCCGTGGTGCTAATTACGAAATTGAAGTGAAGAACAATGGCGTAATGAAGGGAGTTAAAAAGTTGATTGTTAACGGTCAAGAAGTTGCCGGAAACATCATCCCTATGCAACCGGAAGGTTCAAACAATAAGGTTGAAGTTATAATGGGATAATCCCTCGTAAGAGTGGTGAGTTAAAGTCGGTGTGCAAAGTTTATATTTTGATACACCGACTTATCTTACAGAATATATACGTTATTTTTTTAATTTATTTTTTGAGAATGAAAAAGGTTTTATTAGGATTAGCAACATTGGCATTTTTTGCCCTTTCATCTTGTAAGCAAGATGCGACAAAACAGGCCGCTTCTACTGCGGATTCTGTAGCATCTGTTGCAACAGAGAGTAAGTATGTTTATCCGGAAGGATCTCCGGTGGCTAAGTATGGTAAACTTAAAGTTAACCATTTGCAATTGTGTGATCAATATGGCGTTCCTGTTCAGTTGGCAGGTTTGAGTACAATGGGTTGGCAATGGTGTGGCGATTGCTACAACAGAGAAGCCATCGAAGCAATGAAAAATGATTGGAATATCAATGTCCTTCGTTTAGCAATGTATGTTGAGGAGGGTGGTTACAATACAACTCCTGAGGCTACATTCAATAAATTGTGTGAAATGATTGATATATGTGGCGAGTTGGGTATCTATTGTATTGTGGATTGGCATATCTTGACTCCGGGTAATCCATTGGCAGAATGCTATTCCGGTGCGAAAGATTTCTTCCAAAGAGTCTCTTCTAAATACGCAGGTGCTGACCACGTTTTGTATGAGTTGTGCAACGAGCCAAATAACTGCCAAGAGAAGAACAACCCTGAAAAACCTTGGGAGTGTACAAGAGAAGAAAATGTGACTTGGGATATGATTGCTGAGTATGCTAATGGTATTATCCCGCTTATCCATGCAAATGCTGATAGTGTTGGTGCTCCTCACCCAATCATCATTGTTGGTACTCCTCAATGGTGTCAGTTGGTTGATGCCTCTTTGAAAGAGGGTATGTATCAAGGTAATGGGAAAGACCTAAGCGATCCGTTGCCTGCTCGTGATGCTCGTTTGAAATATGACAACATCATGTACACATTCCACTTCTATGCGTTGGAGCATAAGGAAAGTTCGGATGATAAGCCTGGATACTACAATTTCTACTCATATATGTATGATGTCTTGAATACTCTTCCTGTATTCTGTACTGAATATGGTGTGACATTTGCTGATGGTGATAGAGGAATTGATTTGGAACGTACTGATAAATGGTTGTTGATGTTCCAAGGAAATAATGCAGGAAAACAAATTGTAAGTCACTGTAACTGGAGTTTCTCAGACAATGAGCGTCTTTCTTCTGCATTGGTTCCGGGTGCTTGTGCTCGCAAGGAGTGGAACAATGTGACTACTTCCGGAGAGTATGTAAAGAAAGTACTTAAGGTTATTAATACGGGAGTTGAAGATACTACTGTGTTGAAACCATCTAATTTGTATGTAAAGTAATAAAGAGTGGGAGAGGGATTGTATCTACTGATACGCCTCCTTCTCCTATTTTTTTTGAAAATCAAGAATATGAAAAACTATAAATTAAAGTCTTTTGGCTTGATTGCATTGGCAACTGTTACTTTTTGTCAGTGTTCATCTTCAAATGAAAAACCGGAGGCAGCTAATTCAGAAAAGTTTGAATTTGTTGCTAAAGATACTACGTGGAAAACACTAAGTGTTCGTGAAAAAATCGGACAAACTATGATGGTGGAGGCAAGATACTTAGACCATTTGAATGTGGGAGAAGGAAATATGTCTCAATTTATGGAGAAATACCCTATTGGAAGTTTTTTCATACCTAGTTGGTACTATAGGGAAAACGGAAATGGAGATACAGAAGGTTTGATTGCAAAAGCTATTAAAGATTATAATTCAGCTGCAAAATATCCTATTCTTTTCTCAGAAGATTTTGAGAGAGGTATGGGTGAAACCTATCCTAAATATTCACATCTGCCGGCAGAAATGTCGTTGGGTGCTGCTAATAACGAAGATTTGGCTTACGCTCTTGGTAAGTCTATCGCAATGGAGTCTAAAGAAATGGGCTTCAATTGGTTGCTTCATCCAGTATGCGACCTAAATATGAATCCGCTTCAGGAATTGGTTATCGAACGTTCGGTTTCTGACAGTGTAGAGTTGGCTATCCCTTTGCTTAAGCAACAAATTAAGGGGTTGCATGACCAAAATGTGATTTCAACTGTTAAGCACTTCCCCGGTGATGGTGTGACAATGCGTAATCAACACTTGGTTACAACCGCCAATAGTTTGAGCGAAAAAGAGTGGAGAGCCACTTTCGGAAAATTGTTCCAAGAGTTGATAAACGGTGGAGCAGCTACTATCATGGTGGGACACATTCAGTTGCCATTCTATCAAAAGGAGAAGATTAATGGATTGTTGCCGCCTGCAACACTTTCAAAGGAGTTGATGGTTGATTTGTTGAAGGGTGAAATGGGCTTCAAGGGAGTAATCATCACAGATGCTTTGAATATGGGAGGTTGCGCAGGATATTATCCTAATGAATTGGAGGTTTCTGTACAATGTTTTGTAGCAGGTGCTGATGTTGTCCTTTGGCCATCTTTGGCTTATATGGATACAATTGAAGCTCGTATCAACAGAGGAGAAATTCCGATGTCTCGTTTGGATGATGCGGTAGAAAGAGTATGGGCTTTGCGTGAACGTTTTAACTTCCTACAAAAATCAGATTCTTTGTTTACTGAAATGTCGCAAGCAGATAAAGATTTTGTATTTGAGACTGGAACAAATCTTGCAGAAAAGGCTGTGACATTGTTGGAAGACCGTAATGGAGATATCCCATTATCCCCAGAGAAAAGCAAGAAGATATTGCTTATGCCTATCAGTTATCATGATAAAGGAAAGACTTTTGAATTTACGAAAAATGAATTGGAAAAACGCGGGTTTGAGGTAGATATGATGGTTAATCCGCACTTCTATCAATGGGGGTGGAGAATAGATTCATTGTACACATACGACAAGGTGTTTATCTGTTTTGAAAATAGATATTTTAATCCGTTAGGAACACCTTTCTTTAAAGAGCATGAAGCATTTGGTGTGTGGACTGCCAATATGTTGGATATTAACAAGCGAATTGCTGTATCATATAGTAATCCGTTCTTGACAGAATTTTATGAGGGTGTTGTTCCTTTGAAAGTAAATGCATATAGTTGCGATACTTTCTCACAGAGAGCTGTAGTTAAAGCTCTATGTGGAGAGATTCCTTTTGTCGGAAAATCTCCTGTTAAATTGAATCCTGAAGAGTTGAAATAACTTTTAAATTATATACAATGGAAAATAATCAAAAATTATCAGTTTTAGAGAAGACTTCTTATGGAGTAGGAGACTTGGCATGTAATCTCTTTTGGGGATTGATATGTATGGCCACTGTTTTCTACACAGATTACTTTGGCCTTGATGCCGGAGTAGCAGGAACAATGATTCTTATTGTTTCATGTTTGGATATTGCATTTGACGTAATTATCGGAGCAGTAGCAGATAGAAAGAAAACTCGTTGGGGACGTTTCCGTCCTTGGATTCTTTTCGGAGTAGTTCCGTTCTGTATCATCGGTTATTTAACTTTTTACACTCCGGATTTCAATGATGCCGGCAAGATTTTTTATGCCTCTTTGACATTCTTCTTGTTCCGTATTATGTATTCGGTTGTTAATGTTCCTTACGGTGCATTGATGGGTGTTATTTCTGCCGATCCTAAAGAAAGAACAGCTGTTTCTGCTTATAGAAATATCTGTGCGCAAATCGGTTGTATCTTTAGTTACGGTTTCGTATTTACTATCGTTCGTACTATCCAAGATTCTATGGAGTGTTCCGGACAAGAAGCGTTCGCTACAACAGCGTTGATTTATGCAATTGCTGTGCTTGTATTATTATTATGTACATTCTTTTTTACTCGTGAGAGAGTTGAGCCTGTTAAAGAAGAACAGAGTAAACTTTCTGAGGATGTAAAAGACTTGGTTAACAATAAACCTTGGATTATGCTCTCTATTGCAGGTATTGCGATGTTGTTCTTTGTTTTTGTTCACAACGGATTAATTCCTTTTTATGCAAAATACTGTATCGCAGATTCTGTTGTTAATGCTAATGGAGAAACAGAGTTTGTTGTAACAGGTAAATTATTTGGATTTGATTTGAATTGGGAACTTGTTTCTACGCTATTGTTGTCAATTGGTTCTATTGTTACTATCTTAGGAACTTTGTTGATTCAAATCGTTGTTGCTAAATTTGGGAAGAAACCAACTTGGATTGGATGTTTTATATTGGCTTCTATTTTGTCTATTGCTTTCTTGTTTGTTGATAAAACTAGCATTGGAACTATTATTATCTTAAACATCCTCTTCACTTTGTGTATCGGACCTTCAGGATACATTATGTGGAGTATGTATGCTGATGTTGCGGATAATGCCGAAGTAGAGACCGGTCGCCGTGCGACAGGTTTGATTTATTCATCTGCTACTATGGCTCAAAAATTAGGTCAAGCTTTAGCTAATTCGATTCCGGCTTATGCCTTGGCATTCATTGGTTTTGAAGCGAATATTAAGTTAAGCGATGATATTATTTCTTCGTTGGGTAGTATGTTTGCTTTGTTGCCTTTGGTAGGAGCTGTAATCGGAATAGTTTCTCTTTTATGTTATAATATAGATGAAAAGAAGATTGAAGAGAACTCTCGTATCTTGGCCGAAATGAAAGCAAAGAAAGAGAATATTTAGCAGGTTATAGTGGTGTTGACTATTGTTAGCACCACTTTTTTACTATATTTCTATTTACTATTAACTAAAATCAGTATTATTATGAAAGACACAGGTAAATTATCAGTTTTAGAGAAATGCGCCTATGGAGCAGGCGACATGGGAAGTAATTTTATATGGTTTTTGATAGCCATACATTCAACGTTCTTCTATACCGAGTATTTTGGTTTGGCGATAGGTACGGTTACGGCAATGATGGCCATAATTACTATGATAGACCTATTATTTGACGTATATGTAGGTGCCGTTGCAGATAGGCATAAAACAAAATTGGGAAGATTTAGACCTTGGATTCTTTACGGAGTTGTTCCTTTTGTTGCGATAACTATCATCACTTTTTATACTCCGGATTTAGATGAATCAATGAAGTTAATCTATGCTTTTTTATCTTTCTTGTTGCTTCGATTAATGTATTCTGTCGTTAATGTTCCGTATGGAGCATTGATGGGTGTTATTTCAGGAGATGCAAGAGAGAGAGATTCCGTTTCGGCTTACAGAAATATTTTTGCTCAGATAGGTTGGTTCTGCGCCAGTACGTTGTTTATGCCGGCTGTTAAATATTTGCAAGATACTTTTGAACTTCAAGGAAAAGTGGCCTTTTTTTACATCGTATCGGTGTATGCGGTTGTAGCAGGTCTCTTATTATTTTTCACTTTTTGGGGAACTAAGGAGCGTGTAGAGCCTGTTGCTGAAGAAAATAGTCCAATCAAAGATGATTTGAAAGATTTGATTACGAATAAACCTTGGATTATTGTTACTTTGGCAGGAATTTTGATGTTGGTGTTTACTACTTGTCATAATTTTTTAATTAATTATTATTGCAAGTATTACTTATCTAACATGTATGCAGATCCTTCTGCTCCGGATGGTTTTAGATACGAATTGATAGGAACATTCTTCGGAAATGAGATGTCATGGGAACTTTTCTCTTCCATTATGTTTGGTTTCGGTTCTGTCATTACAATTGTTGCAACAATTTTATGTGAAAAATTTCTAATCGGAAAACTCGGAAAATCTAAATCATGGGTTTTATGCTTCGTTTTAGCTTCTGTAGCTTCTGCGTTTTACCTATTTGTTCCCAAAGAGTCGTTGGCAGTAATCATTTTATTGCAAATTCTGTTTACATTGTTTATTGGTCCATGTTCGTTCATTATGTGGAGTATGTATGCGGATATCGCAGACAATACAGAAGTTCAAACCGGTCGTCGTGCTACGGGGTTGATATTCTCTTCTGCAACTATGTCTCAAAAATTGGGTAATACATTAGCTGCAATTATCCCGGGAGCTGTTCTGTCTTTTGTCGGATTTAAAGCCAATGATTTGAATATGTCAGAATCTGTTAGAGAGATGATTTTGTATGTATTTGCTTTATTCCCAATAATCAGTGCGGTTTTTGCTGTTATTTGTTTGAAGTTCTACAATATCGATGAGAAGAAAATTGAAGAAAATTCTAAAGAGTTGGCTAGAAGAAAGGCTGAAAAAGAAGCTCTGTAATTTAAGGCTATTTTAGCTATATATTTATTTAAAAGCATCCTCAATCGGGGGTGCTTTTTTTGATGCTTATTTGAGTTTGACAATTTTTTTACTATTTTTGTACTAGATTTTTAAGGTGTAATTTTATGAGAAAATTTTTTTGTAATGTAGGGGTGTTTTTGTTTTTCATTTCATTTCATTCATTTGCAACTGACTTAAATACAGTTGTAATAGAGACAAAAAAAGAAAAAACTTACCGAATTTCTACCGGAGAAGCACCGAGATTTTTTTTCAATAATAATCGCTTGGAGTTAAAGGGTAACGTGGAAACTTCATTTGATATGTCAGAGATTAAGAGCATCTATTTCGCTTCAAGTGGAGTCACATCTACGCATCCTATAGAAGAAAATTTATCGGTGATTTATCAAGACGGGAATTCTGTCAGAATAGAAGGGATCGAAGATGGTACCGAGGTGATTTTGTATTCGTCTGACGGAAAGGTTTTAAAGCAAGTTAAGGCAGAATGCGGATCCATGGTAATCTCACTACCGGATTTTAAAGGGTTATATTTATTGAAAGTTGAAAACCAAGGTTATAAATTTTTAAGAAAATGAAAAAAATATTATTGATAAGTTGGGTTTTGTTGATAGTTACCACTGCGTTTTCTGAACCTATAATGCGTGTAGAATTTACGGATGGAACGTTTAAAGATTTTGAAGGTGAATCAGTTAAAAATCTTACTTTTGACGTTTCTGATTGTTATGGTACGATTCAAGGCAAGTCTTACGTTGATTTAGGGTTGTCTGTAAAGTGGGCTACTTGTGATGTCGGTTCGGAGTCTGAATTGGTTCATGGAGTTAAATTTGCTTGGGGTATGACAGAACCAACTTTAACCGAGGATTTTTTCGTTGATTTTAGCGAATATCCATTTTGTAGCACTTCCGGCGATGATATTACATTTAATAAATATTGTGTGGACGCTAATTTTGGAGAGCCGGATGGTCTTACTGTCCTTTTACCGGAAGACGATGCCGCAACTGTCAATTGGGGTAGTGAGTGGCGTATGCCTACAGCAGAGGAGGTTGAGGAATTAATCGCTAAATGTTCGTTAAATGAAGAATATGATATTCTTACCGGTAAAGATGGCGTTGTCTTTTCTTCTAATATTTCAGAATATGAGAAACCATCTCTTTTCTTTCCGTATGACTATAGTGGTGAGCCAAATTATTTTACCTCTTCTTTGAGTGAAAATAATAGTATGTTATCTTACGTATACTCGGTGAATAAAGATGCTTCACAAATGGCTCCGACTCTTAAAAACAGGAATCTTCTCTCCTATGTTCGGGCTGTCTCTTCGTCAGACAATTTTAAGCCGGATTCAGTGGTGGTTATCAAGTTAATCTCCGGTGATGTTTTTACTTATTTTACAGATGACGTAGAAAATGTTTTCTTTTTTGATAATGATTCTGTGTCATCGGGAGCTTTATCAGGTAGAATCGACGAATTTGAGTACGTGGATTTAGGATTGAGTGTTTTATGGGCGACAAAAAATGTAGGAGCTACATCTTCAACTGATTATGGAGGATTGTATGCTTGGGGTGAAACGGAAGAGGAGGTGAAAGACCCTTCAGTCATGTACCCTACGGCCTATTCTCCTTATCAATATAAGTTTTGTGTGGAAGATAGGTTGGACTCTCTTTCAAAATATTGCAATAATCCGGTAAATGGGGAGGTTGATGGTTTGGTCACTTTGGAGCAAGTGGATGATGCAGCTGCTGTTAATTGGTCTCAAAAGTGGAGGATACCAACTACTGATGAGATGAAAGAATTGGTAGAAAATTGTGAATTCCTTTGGACGTCAGACTATTTAGGTTCTGGTTGTGGAGGTGTGTTAGTAAGGAGTAAAGTGCCGGGTTATACGGATAATTGTATTTTCTTGCCGGCAGGAGGAATGAATCAATATGAAATATGGGATGGTAAAAATAGAACCGGTTGTTATTGGTCTTCTTCTCTTTTGGAGAAAGATTGTCGTCAGGCACAAATGCTAAATTTTTCAATTACTAAAACAACTCCAACATATGAGGCGAATACGCTAAGAACCGTAGGTCTTTCCGTTCGTCCGGTGGCAGATAAGTAGTATTATTGTTTGTCTATAAGCTTTCTCCCTATCTATTTCCTATTGCAAAATAGTACGAGCAGAGGAATCGATACAAGCATTGACTTGGCGCATGTATCTTTTAATGGCTTGGTATCTCTTGTTATGGAAGATTCTTTACCCTATTTGTGCAGTGGCAATGATAGTTTATCTTTACAAACGTTTACTATGCTTGATAATTATGTTCCGATATTAAACAGACCGGACTTTTATCTCTTCCGTTATGAAATCACTGAAGAAGATTACAAATATGCTGGGGCGCATCATATCTACCAAATGAGAAATGAGGAGTGGGTTTCAGGATTCAGGTTTCACACAGGCAGTCTATTGAGACCTATTTTAGTGCGTTAAACTTTGAAAAAGCATATTTAGCATTGCAAATACGTCTGAGCGTATGGAATTTAAGTACAACTTAATTTAAGACAGTCATGCGCCAAGTTGGGACAAGATATTTGGAGAAAGGTAGGATAATGACAATTTATGAATTAGGAATCTCAGAAGCTAAAAGTGTGTCGGAACTTTACAGATTTTATTTGTAGTATATTAAGGTAAGTTCTGACACACTTTCTCTATATTAACCTTGAATGTTGTTTGCTTTTAATATACAGAGGCTATTTTTTCAGCTTTTGCAACGGCTTCTTCTAAGGTTAAATCATAAAAGTCGCCTGCACTAAATAGTCTTCCTGATTTTTTATCATCAATAAATGCCCCTACAATAACGCCTGGCAATGCACTTTCCGGTGCATTAGGTGCTTTAGGTCCGCCAAGGTCTGTTCGGCACCATCCCGGGTCGGTAAGGCTGATTGTGACATCTGTCCCCTCGATTTTAGATCCCAAATCAATTGTGATTTTGTCTAAAGCAGCTTTGCTTGCAGAATACCCTGCTTGTTCCGGTTCTAAACGGATTCCACTTGTGGTGTTAACAATACGTCCAAATCCATTCTTAATCATCTTAGGAAGGAAGTGGTAGCAAATCATTGCAGGGGCAATTGTGTTGACCTTAAAGCTCTCTGTATAATCTGCTATGGGAGTTTGGAAGTAATCTGTTCTATATCCAATTTGGAATCCGGCATTGTTGAGTACAATCTCTACATTAACACCAAAAGCATCAATCTCAGCCAGCATTTTACGAACGCTCTCTTCGCAACCTAATTCAGCTTCCACAGCGTACGCTTCAATACCTAAAGATTTAACTTCAGACAATATCTTCTCTGTGTGAGACTTATTTCTGCTTTGTAAAATCAGATTGCTACCTTGTTTTGCCATAAATTGGGCGGCTAAGTAGCCAATCCCTCTTGCTGCTCCCGTTATCAGGGTCCATTTACCTTTTACATTTACCATTTTATTATTAGTTTAAAAATTCTTTTTGATATTTTCAATATTTCCTATAATCTTATCGCACCATTCGTCAAATTCTTTATCTTCTTGCTGGCACTCTTTGTGGCTTAGGACGTACTCAATTGTTTTACGAATACCTTGGTCGAACCGCACAGTTGCGCAAAAATCAGGGACAACTCGTTTTAATTTGCTATTATCGAAAATTACCGAATTGGCTTTGTCTCCTATTAAACTTCCCATCAAATCGTAGTCAGAAGTGCTTGCCAAAAACTCAGAGGATATATGGCATGCTTTGAGAGGAACATTAAGGTGGTTCGCAATGGTTTGATAGATTTGATTCCACGTTAGCGACTCATCGGAAGTGATTTGAAAGGCCTCTCCGATCGCATGAATATTTCCCATTAAACAGACAAAACCTTTGGCAAAATCGCTGTTGTGTGTCATTGTCCATAGAGAAGTTCCATCTCCATGAATAATGACGGGTTTCTGTTCTATCATTCGTTTTAGTACTTGCCAACTACCTAATTTCCCGTGAACACCTAATGGAACAGAATAATCACCATAGGTATGACTTGGACGAACGATTGTAATGGGAAATCCATTTTCTCTGTACATTTTCATTAGGAACTCTTCGCATGCAATTTTGTTGCGAGAGTATTGCCAATATGGATTTGCCAATGGAGTGGACTCATTAATAATGGGAGAGGAGAGAGGCTTTTGGTATGCCGATGCAGAACTGATAAAGATATATTGACGAGTTCTGTTGTGAAATAAACGATAATCTCGTTCCACGTGCTCTGTTGTAAATCCAATAAAATCGCAGACAACGTCAAATGACAAATCTCCCAATAACTCTTCAACCTTTTTTTCATCGTTTATGTCTGCCTTGATTTGGTGAATATTGGTCGGCAAAGAGCTATTTTTGTTGCCTCTGTTGATAAGATACAATTCCCACTCAGGCATTTGGGAGAGTTTTTGAGAAATCGCCATACTAATGGTGCCGGTTCCTCCTATAAATAATGCTTTCATAAATGATTATTTTGAAACATTTTACTTTGATATAATACATGAGTAGTTTTTAATAGTACTCTTTCAAATTCGATGCAAATTTCGCAAAATATATTGAATTAAGCAAATTACTCATTACCATCTCTGTCCTCAACCAATCTAAATCCGATTATGTCAGAGGCTTGATCCGGTTTGTTTTTGTTCCGACAAGAGACACGACAAAAAGTGGCAGGTCCTTCATAGTAACCGCCTCTAACCACTCGTTCAGTTCCTGTTTCACCCCCTTGAGGATTGATTAATTCAGTCTCTGTATCTTCCGGATAAGGAGCATACCAATCAGAACACCATTCCCAGATATTACCACTCATATCGTTAATTTCTAACTCATTTCCCTTTTTCTTTGCAACCGGATGGATAACGTCATTGGAGTTGTTTTTGTACCAACCCACTTCATTAATATCGTTGCTTCCACTATATTTCATATCGTTGGTATAGGTTCCTCCACGTGCAGCATATTCCCATTCTGCTTCAGTTGGAAGTCGATATGATTTCTCCATGAATTTGTTTAATTTTCTCAAAAACTTTTGAACATCATCCCAAGAAACGTTGGTTACGGGCGAATCATCGTCTCCCATAACGCTGGGATTTTTCCCCATCACTTCGCGCCATTGTCTTTGAGTAACTAAGTTTTTGCTGATTGCATAACTTCTTACAAATACAGGATGAGCCGGTTTTTCTGATTTAACACAATCTTCGCCCTGCTCCGGAGTACACCCCATTGTAAACGAACCACCCTCTACAAAAACCATCTTAAAATTAAGCATTGCTTTTTTTCTATTGATTTGGTCTTGTGCGTATGCAGAGGGTTGCTTAGGTTGTGTTGGAGCCGTAGCCTCTTTTTGGGTAGTTCCATTTCTACCTCGTTGTGGTTTTTGTGCATAACTATTAAGAAGTGTTATTGACAACAAAAGGAGGAGGAGGGCATTTTTCATAATATTTTGTTAATTTAGCAAATGAAAAATCTTGATAACTAACTATATTACTCGGAAAAAGGTTCGAATTTTTCGATTAAGATACCACTGCCGGTGAAACATAACTCAACATTGTTTGGTTTGTTTAGAGTAACTCTATATCCATAACTTTTTTTCTCAACCTCTTTAATAAATTGTTCCGGATAGTTTTTTAAAATATATTTAATCATCTCTGTGGGTAAAATTTCAATAATAGAATTTGGGAAAGGTTTCTTTTTTGAATCTAACTGAAACCACACTCCCTTTCTGTCAAAGTCCAATTCAGTCTTGTTGTCCAATCGAACTTCAAAGTCCCCATCTACATCATCAACAATAGAAACAATCTGAGATTCCGGATAGTGTTTCTTGATAAAAGCCTTTGTAGCAGAGGGTAATCTCTTTTCGTTGGGATTATCACTGATCAAATCTCCTTCTTGTGAAAAACTGATTTCGATATCATTTGGTTTGTGGAATTGAATACGATAAATCAAGTCCTTTCTTCCAAAATGTTTACGTTCAATCCTATGAATTGTTTCATCGGGATAATTCTCTTCGATGAAATTTATAATTTTTTTAGGAAGTTCACTTAAAAACGATTGAGGAATAGGATTCCATTTGAAATTAATCTCTTCCCATTCACCCATGCTGTTATAATTTATCTCTGTTCCGTTTTCAAGAACTGTTTCATAATCCATTTTCTTTGAGGTAGTATTAATTTGTATGATAGGAGTCTCTTTGAAGTGTGCATTCATAAATGAATTAGCCTCAGTCGGCAAATCGTTGTTTGACTTCTGCACTTCATTGCAAGAAACAAGCAGTCCTCCTAAACAGAGAACTAATACCAATCCGGAAACATATTTTGTCATTGTATATCGTATTTAAGTATGTTGCATATTTACGATGCGAAAATATAACCTACAGCTCTTGAACTCTGAGAGCGATTTTCGCAATGTTCTTCAAAAGTAGGTTAATTTTTCTATCTATGCAAATATTTTTTTTGGAAACTTTGATGTTTTTTGTTTCCGTAGAGTCAACGTAGAGTCAATTAGCAAGTGCTAAATTAAATAAAACATTTAAATAACCCTTCTTTATGCGTAGCAAAATTTAATTTTCTATCGGTGTTAAATTAATCTTCTTATGCACTTTTTTGATGAAGTCATCAGAGAAGTCATTGAAATTACTTTGTACTTAGTTTTTTCACAGTACATTTTCATTAAATTGATTTTCTTGTTTTTATGAATGGTATTTATAGAATTTAACCAAAACCAGAGAGGTGATGATAAATGGTAACGTTACACCTTATAAAAGTGAAGTTGCATAATTACTCGTTGTAAAAAATAAAAATCACTATATTTGCAACTCAATAATTGACCTTACAAAGAAAAATATTAAAAGAATATGGATATAATTGAAGCGAAACAGTCTGCTATTAATTTGCTAAAGACGTTGATAACCATACCTTCGTATAGTAGAGAAGAGGTAGATTTAGCAGATTATTTACAAGCTTACATTGAATCTCAAGGATATAACACAGGACGAATTGGAAACAATGTTTGGATTATAGGTCCGGATTTTGACCATAGTAAGCCAACTTTATTGCTTAATTCACATATAGACACAGTAAAACCATCTGCAGGTTGGGAGTTGAATCCACATGCTGCAAATTTAGACAATGGACGTTTGTATGGTTTGGGAAGTAATGATGCCGGAGCTTCATTAGTATCTCTTTTGCATGTTTTTTTCTTATTGACGCAGAAGAGTCAACCTTACAATTTAATTTTTGCGGCTTCAGCTGAAGAGGAAACTTCAGGCAAGAATGGTATGGAATTGTTGTTAAAAGAGTTGCCAAAATTGGATTTTGCAGTAGTAGGAGAGCCTACGGGAATGCAAATGGCAATTGCAGAAAAGGGATTAATGGTTGTAGATTGTATTGCGCATGGAAAATCAGGACATGCAGCCCGTAATGAGGGTGTTAATGCAATCTATTTGGCAATGAAGGATGTTGAGTGGATTCAGAATGCAAAGTTGCCATTGATTTCAGATTTTCTTGGTCCTGTAAAAATGACTGTTACGATGATTCATGCCGGAACGCAGCATAATGTTGTTCCGGATGAGTGTTCTTTTGTGATTGATGTTCGAACTAATGAGCATTACTCGAATCAAGAAGTATTTGGGATATTGGAGGATAACTTGAAATCTGAAATTAAGGCGAGATCTTTTCGTTTGACATCTTCAGGAATATCGCCGGAAAAAGATATTGTGAAACGAGGGATAGAGTTGGGATTAAGTTGTTACGGATCTCCAACACTCTCTGATCAGGCTTTTATGCATTTTCCAAGTATGAAAATTGGTCCGGGAGAATCTTCTCGGTCTCATACTGCTGATGAATATATAGAATTACAAGAGATAGAGAGAGGAATTGATATATATATGCAGTTGTTGGATGGATTAGTAATAGAGCATTTTAAAGAGTAGTTAGAGGGTATGGCAGAGAAAAAGTTTTATGTGGTTTGGGAAGGTCATATCCCGGGTGTTTATGATACTTGGGAAGCTTGTAAGGAACAGGTGTATCGTTGTCCGAGCGCAAAGTACAAATCTTTTCCTTCGTATGAAAAGGCTGTAAAGGCTTTTGAAAGAGGCTATGAGGGGTATGTTTCTGCCGGAAAATGTCAATTGGTATCCGAATTGGTGAAGAAAGTCTTACCAACAACTCCCGAGGCATTGTCGCATCCTCCGCTAGAAAATGCGTTGGCTGTGGATGCTGCATGTAGTGGAAATCCCGGGAAGATGGAATACCAGGGTGTTTATGTGGGAAATCGGCAACGTCTTTTTCATGTCGGGCCTATGGATCAAGGAACTAATAATATTGGAGAGTTTTTAGCGTTAGTACATGGATTGGCTTATTTAAAAAAGAATAATTTTAACATGCCGATTTATACTGATAGTGCAAATGCTATTGCTTGGGTGCGTCAAAAAAAATGTAATACAAAATTAGAGCGGACAGAGGTGAATCGACCTATTTTTGATTTGATAGAACGTGCCGAAAAGTGGTTGCAAACCAATAGTTATCAAACGCAGATTCTGAAGTGGGAAACCTCTATTTGGGGAGAAATTCCCGCTGACTTCGGAAGAAAATAAAAAAAAATTGTATGTCTATTTCTGTATCACATATTTATAAAAGTTATGGGAAACAGCAAGTGTTAAACGACTTGAGTTTTTCAATTAATAGTGGAGAAATTGTAGGCTTTTTAGGTAACAATGGTGCCGGAAAATCTACTACAATGAAAATTATTACCGGGTACATAAATGCAGATTCCGGGTCTGTGGAGGTTTGCGGAATAGATGTTCGTCAATCTCCTTTAGAAACGCATCGTTTGATTGGCTATTTGCCTGAGCATAACCCTATTTATCCGGATATGTACGTGAAGGAGTATCTCTCTTTTGTGGCAGGATTGTATAAGTTGGGTTCAAAGAGTAAAGAGCGAGTTGATGAGATGATTGAGAAAACCGGGTTGGTAAGAGAATACAAGAAAAAAATCGGAACCTTATCGAAAGGTTATAGGCAACGAGTTGGTTTGGCTCAAGCTTTAATTCCTAATCCACAAGTGTTGATTTTGGACGAGCCGACAACAGGATTGGATCCTAATCAAATTGTAGAGGTGAGAGATTTGATAAAGGAGGTAGGGAAAGAGAAAACAGTTATGCTTTCTACTCATATTATGCAGGAGGTCTCTGCAATTTGTGATAGGGTGATTATACTCAATAAAGGTCAAATTGTAGTGGATGAAAAAGAACCATTGGTAACTTCGATGGCTCCTGCCGGGACTCACTCTGTCTTGGCCGAATTTTTAACGGAACAACCACTTGAAATTTTGGCTGCTCTACCAAAAGTCAAGCATGTAAAATCTCTCGGTAACAATCTTTATTTATTTGATTGTGAAGAAGATATTCGAAGAAATATTTTTGATTATGCTGTAAATTCTCGATCTACATTGCTTACATTAAAGCTAAATGAGAGGTCGATGGAAGAGGTGTTTAGAGAGATGACAAAATAGTAATCGAGGGAAGAAATAACAATTCATTGGTCAAAATAGTTGCGATTGAAAATTAGGGGTAAAAAGCAACAAACGATTGCAAAATAGATTATTTAATAAAAAATTAAACCCTCATCATAATGATTTATTGATTGAATTGTTTATTTTTGCGCAAAATTCAACAAAAAAATAAATTTTAGAATAAAATGGCAGAAGTTAATCAGTACTATAAAGTAGCAGAAGAGAAGATGGAACAAGCCGTTCTACATTTAGATGATGCCTTGGCACATATTAGAGCGGGAAAGGCGAATGTTCGTATTTTGGATGCAGTAAGAGTTGAATATTACGGAAGTGTTGTTCCATTGTCTAATGTTTCGACAATTACGACTCCGGATGCAAGAACAATCTCTATCCAGCCTTGGGAGAAGAAGATGATTGCAGATATTGAAAGAGCAATCTTAAATTCTGAGGTGGGAATTACTCCGGAGAATAATGGAGAAATAATTCGTTTGACTATTCCGTCTTTAACAGAGGAGCGTAGAAAGGCTTTGGTGAAACAAACTAAGGGTGAGGGTGAAGATGCAAAAATCAGTATTCGTAATGCTCGTCGTGATGCGATTGATGGATTAAAGAAGGAGATTAAGAATGGATTGGCAGAGGATGTTGAAAAAGATGCAGAGAATGAAGTTCAAAAAATCCACGACCGATATATTAAGAAAGTAGAGGAGTTGCTTTCTGCAAAAGAGCGTGAGATTATGACTGTTTAGTACCGTTCAGATGCAAGGATTAGTTATTCGAAATACGGGAAGTTCGTATATGGTTAAGACGGACAACTCTTTGGTTTATGAGTGTAGAGTAAAGGGGAATTTTCGTATTAAAGGGATAAAGAGTACAAGCCCGGTTGCCGTAGGCGATCGGGTTTCTTTTGTTGTTATGGAAGATGGGATTGGATGGATTACAGAGATTGAGGAACGAAAGAATTATATCGTTCGCCGTCCGGCTAATTTGTCCAAACAGTTGCATATAATTGCTGCGAATGTAGATCAACTGATATTGGTTGTAACCATTAAGCATCCGGAGACGTCAACTGTCTTTATAGATAGAGTTTTAGCCACTGCTGAGGCATATAGAATTCCTGCAACTCTTGTTGTTAATAAGTGCGATTTGTATAGTGACGAGGAGTGGGAGTACTTAAATATGTTGAGAATTTTGTATGAGGGAATAGGGTATGGATTTATAGTAGTATCAGCCGAAACAGGAGAGAATGTAGATGAGTTAAAAAAAAGGTTGAATGGGAAAATATCTGTTTTATCAGGCAATTCAGGAGTAGGGAAATCCTCTTTGATAAATTCAATATCTTCTGATATTACTGTTAAAATAGGAGAAATCTCAAACATTCATGACAAAGGAATGCATACCACTACATTTTCAGAGATGTTTGAAATTGCACAGGATACCTATTTGATTGATACACCGGGAGTTAAAGGTTTTGGAACAATCGATTTTAAAAAGGAAGAGGTGAGTCATTATTTTCCGGAGATTTTCAGGATTTCAGAAAATTGTCGATTTGGGAATTGTATGCACCTCAAAGAACCCGGATGTGCTGTAAAAGCAGCATTGGATGAGTACTATATCAGTGAGTCTCGCTATAATAGCTATTTAAGTATCTTGGAAGATTGCGACGAAGGAAAATATAGATAAATTATAGGCACTTTTATAACCAGGTAGAGATGATATTGAAGAGCATTTTGCGTAGTTTGATTTTATCTATTAACGAGCTTGCTGTAACTAATTGAATATGATGGATATAAGCAAAATCAATTCAAAACCATCCGAAATATGATTTGTGACAAAAATGAAAATCGCAATTTATAGTAGTTTCCCAAGATAATAGTAATTTATGAAGGTTACCTATTGATATCGATAAATATAGTAGAATATGCGAAATACGTTGTCTGATTTCAAATACATTAAAATAGTATTTACTATTTTGGCTGTTTTGATTGTTGCTCTTTCTGTTTATTATTCCAATAAATTGGCAGATGACATGGCAGAGGAGGAACGTCAGCGTATGGATTTATGGGCAGAAGCAACCCGACGATTAGTGTCGGATGTAGAGGGGACGGATTTATCTTTTATATTAAAAGTTATAGAGGGGAATAACTCTATTCCCGTTTTGGTTGCAGATGAAAATGGAGATGTGTTGGTCTATCGCAATATAGACGTACCAGAAACAAACAAAGAAAAATTTTTTCAAGATGCAATTGTAGAATTTAAGGCGTTGCATGAGCCAATAGTGGTTGCAATAGATAATCAGACACATCATTACCTCTATTATGATGATTCGTTATTGTTGAGGAAATTAGCCTACTATCCCTACGTTCAAGTTGGTTTAGTGAGTGCTTTTTTTTGTTTGTTATTGTTCTTTTTTGCCAGTGCTAAAAAATCTGAGCAAAATCGAGTTTGGGTAGGACTTTCCAAAGAGACGGCACATCAGTTAGGGACGCCGATATCATCGTTAATGGCTTGGGTTGAGTTGATAAAAGAGACAGGTATGGAGCAATCGTACTTACCCGAGATGGAGAAAGATGTGGAGCGGTTGCGTGTGATTGCAGAACGTTTTTCAAAAGTAGGTTCAGTACCCGAAAAAGAGTCGGTTCTCCTCAATGAATTATTAGAAAATTCGTTGAATTATATGCAAAAAAGAACCTCGTCAAAGATTCATATTATGTCTCGATATATAAATTGTGGAGAGGTGTTTGTTCAGTTGAATCCCCCTTTATTTCAGTGGGTAATAGAGAATTTATGTAAGAATGCCATTGATGCCATTTCAGATTCAGGAGAGATAGTGTTTGAAGTCAGAGAAGAGGGGAAACAGGTTATAATTGATGTAGCTGATACCGGCAAAGGGATTCCGAAATCCAAATTTAAGACAGTTTTTCAGCCCGGATATACAACAAAGATGCGAGGATGGGGTTTGGGATTGTCATTAGTAAAACGTATTGTGGAAGAGTATCATAACGGAAAAATATATGTTTTGCGTTCAGAGTTGAACAAAGGGACATGTTTTCGTGTTATTTTAGATAAAAAGTAGAACGCATTCCTGAAAAAATAGTAGAAAAGTTATGTTTTTAGGAGAGTGTTCTTACAATTTTTAAGAAAAGATATTATTGTAAGTATTTGATTGTTAAACAGTTATTTCGCAAAGTGGTAAAAAAGTGAAAAATGAGACCCTAAAAGACTCATTATATCGTTAATTTTTGTAACTTTGCGAAGTTTTTAAAATCCTTATGTGAAGTGGGAAGATTTGGAATGTATAACATCCCTTTGAAGGATTTGGAGCAAGGGATTCATGAATACAAGTATTTGTTGGAAGACAAATTCTTTGAGGATATAGATGCTCCGATGGTAAAGAAAGGTCATGTGAATGTAGAGGTAAAGGTTAATCGCAATTCGCATGCGTTTGAGATGGATTTTGAAATCGATGGAGTTGTTAAAGTTCCGTGTGACAGATGTTTGGCTGATATGGATTTATCGATATCGACGCAAGAGCATTTGACCGTGAAGTTTGGCGACTCGTTTTCAGAGGAGAGTGAAACCATAGTTGTGGTTCCAGAGACTGAGGGCGCGATAAATTTGGCATGGTTTATATACGAATTTATTGCATTGTGTGTTCCGATTCGGAATGTACATCCTGTGGGTCAGTGTTCAAAGAGTATGGTTTCTAAACTGAGGAAACATTTGATTGTGGAAAAAGGTGAGGATGATTCTGACTTTATGGATGATTTAGGTGAGTATGATGATGAGCATGAAGAGGTCGAGCAGCGAACAGACCCACGATGGGACGAATTAAAAAAATTACTAGATAATAACTAATTAAAATTAATAAATAAAATGGCACATCCTAAGCGAAGACAAGGTAAATCAAGAGGAGCAAAGAGAAGAACTCATTATAAGGCTGAGGCTCCAACATTGGCAGTATGCCCTAACTGTGGTGCGTTGTATTTGTATCACAGAGTTTGTGGCGAGTGTGGTTTTTACCGCGGTGTAGTTGCTATCGAAAAAGAGGCAGCTGTTTAATTTAGAGAAGATTCTTTGAAAAAAAGGGGAGGTCCTATTGGGTTTCCCCAATTTTTCGTTTTCTTACTTAATCTTTTTTATGCTGAAGTTGTTTTTAGTAAGGCACGGGCAAACATTCTGGAATGTTGAGAAGCGAATCCAAGGTCAGGCAGAGTCTGATTTGACTGATGAGGGGATTCGTCAGGCTCAACTTTTGGGAATGCGGTTGAGAGGAGAAGTGTTTGACCATATTTATGTCAGCCCTCTTAGACGAACTATGCAAACTTTGAATGCAATGGCTGTTAGTTCATCTGTTCCTGTGACGCAAGATGAGAGATTGATGGAGATTTGCATGGGAGATTGGCAGGGAAAGTTGGTAGAAGATCTTAAAAGAGATTATCCGGAGGAGATTGAGAGCTTTTGGCATGCTCCTCATAAATTTTATAGAGAATCGTGTGAAACTTATCAAGAGGTATATAATAGGGGTGTTTCGTTCGTCCGTTCATTAATGTCAAAACATAAATCAGGTGTTGTTTTAGTGATTACTCACGGGGCTTTTTTGAAAATTCTTTATACCTATTTTCGTTATATGCAACTTTATGATGTACCCTTGGTTGATCATCCATTCTCTACTGCTTTGTCTGTTGTTGAGTGGAAAGGAGGTCTATGGAATATGCTTTCTTGGAATGATACTATTCATTTGGAGGCTCAATTTTGAAGACTTTCAGACTCTCTAAAATCCGTCTCTAATCTTTTCTTGGCTGCTTTAAATCCTTGTTCCGCTGCAAGCCTGAACCACTTTTCTGCTTCTGTCATATCTTGAGAGACTCCTGTACCATTTTGATAACAAACACCAAGATTAAATTGGGATAGTACATAACCTTGTTGAGCAGAGAGTTTGAACCATTTTACCATTTCTGAAAAGTCTTGTTCAACCCCTACTCCTTCCATATAGCATGTTCCTATATTATGTTGTGCTTCCGGACAGTTTTGTTTCGCTGATCGTTTGTACCACTCTAACGCTTTTGAGTAGTCTTGTAATTCGCCTATACTATATCGGTAAATTGATCCCATGTCATTTTGAGCTATCGCATTACCTTGTTCTGCTGAAAGTAGAATCCATTTTTTTGCAGATAGATAATCTTGGGGTACGCCAAAACCGGCCAAATAACATCGTCCAAGATTATATTGAGCCTCTGCATTACCCTGTTCTGCAGAACGTCTGTACCACTTAGCTGCTTCCGACCAAATCTGATGTACGCCGGTTCCTGTTTGATAACTAACTCCTAAATTATATTGAGCTTCTGCATAGCCTTGTTCCGCAGAAAGCCTGAACCACCTTGCTGCTTCTGTATAGTTTTGAGAAACTCCTATTCCGTCTCGATAACAGATGCCAAGATTATTTTGAGCCTTAGCATCTCCTCTTTCTGCAAAAATTCTATACCAATCAGCCTTGTATCCGGAAGTACATCCGGTATGCAATCCTATGATTACTATTAATAACACACTTCCGGCGCGCCTTAAAATCTTTTTTGCTGACATAATTATTTGTTTTACCCCTATATTCCTATCTAAAATGGTTATGGTTGTTAATAGCCATTCTTAAACACATGCAAAGATACAAAATAATAATTTATAAGATATATAGTTAAGATTAAGGAGGAAGCGCTAATGTAAAAATACTACATAGGAGAAATCTTTCGCATACAAATATGAAAAAATATCTAGATTTTGGGGTGTTTGTTTAGTATCTAGGAGATAATTTAGCATGTCTACGTTAGATATTAATTTATATGTAGATTGTGAGAAAGATAAACTTATCGGTTCTTTTTGATTTTCTCTAACTTGCAGTTTGTCAATCGGTCACAGTGCCTGCACCGCTCTATTCATTTGCACAGTAACCAGCTTGAAATAAAATCAAAAATTCCTTGAAATGATTTTATAGAACCCACCTTAAGAAGATTATTTTTGTTTTTAGGTGTGTGGTTTTAATATTACATCTATTTCTGTATTTGTTTGATAATTAATATAGTAGTTTATAGTATAAAATTTTTGATACTTGGATTTTCTTATATTTTAGTTGAATTATCCTATATTTTCTTCTCTTATGAACTTATTTTTGTCGCGTAAATCAATCGTTAGTTGAATGAATTGTTTTTACGAGTTTTATGTAATAATGGTAGTGTTGATTAAATGACGGTATCTATAGAAAAAATTAATACTAATAATGAAAAACATGAATATTAAACGTTACTTTATTTTACTTCTAATGATTTTTACTTGTGCGGTGGTTTCTCATGCCGAGTTTTTGGTTGTTGAAGCAAATACAGGAGAGAAAACCTTCTATGATTTAGGTGAAAATCCGGTAATTACTTGTAAGGATGATCTTTATCAAGTAAAGTGTGAAAATGCAACCCTTGAATTGAGTATAGCGGATGTGAGGAAATATTATTTCCAAGCAGAGTCAACCGACCTAGAGTCTGTTCTTTCGTTAAACGAAATTTTTATAAAAGCTTCAAAAGAGGGTGTTTCCATAAAAAACGGAGAACCTGGAACCCGTGTAATAATTTATTCTTTGGATGGAGTCCAAAAGGGAGATTTTAAGATTTCATCAGATGGAACATTAGAGATTTCTTTGGATGCTTATCCCCAAGGTGTTTATGTAGTTAGATCCGATAGAAAAACCATTAAAATTATCAAATAATGAAAAAGTTATTATTTCTTTCAATTGTCGTATTTATGGCATTAGGTTTGGTTGCTCAATCGACCTATAAAATGAGAGTGGTAAAGACAGACGGAGAAGAGATCTTTTTTAAAACGTCTGAAGTTGAATATGTAGATTTTCAATATACAGAGGAGTCTGAAGAGCCACAAGAACCTACTTTAAAAGTATTCTTAGCTGGTGATGACGTGAATCAAGATGGTCCATGTAAGGTTGCGAGAATGGATAATGTGGGTCCGGATGGAGGTTGTATTTTAGCTTATCCGGAAAATATGTCGGAAGATCCGTATGTAAAACATGCAGTTGTAATTTGGGGACCCGGAGGTGGAACTGAACCTGGTGCTTATATGGGTATGATTAATCGCCTAGCTTCTCATGGTTTTGTTGTTTTAGCATTAAGTAGTTCTCCAGGTGATGGAAATTCTGCAACGGCAGCAATCAATTGGTTGGAAGAGCGTAATAACTTAGACTATGGTGTGTTGTCAAACAAACTTATTATTGATAGAGTCGGATGTTCCGGTCATTCTATGGGAGGTTTGGAGTCTGAGCAGGCGTTATTAAAAGACCCTCGTGTATATACTGCAATTTTGAACAATAGTGGAGACTTAGGTCATAGCGCAATGTCTCAAATTAGATCAGGAAAACCTATAGCCATTGTTTATGGAGAGAAAGGAATGGAGGCATCTAATGCGGAAGCAGACTATAACAATTCAGGTGTAACCACACCAGCATGCTTGATAAAAATGGTGGGAGGACCTACTAATAATAGCGAGGGAGGTTATGGTCATGGTTCTGGTGCTTGGGATGGTATTGCAGCTACTCTTGCTTGGATGCGTTGGCA
>JAEIGA010003512.1_pt1 | contig 24526 bp, 27 predicted proteins | sample 9270691 | NCBI WGS metagenome assembly JAEIGA01 (sample SAMN17057246, study PRJNA624740) | gut metagenome | biome: biome; isolation source: fecal sample | host: Bos grunniens | place: China: Xizang | collected 2019
GCTTTTTCAAACTGTATAGCACTCAGCTCAGTAAACCTCGGCAACGCATTGTTATACATTGATGCCTATGCCTTTTCAAACTGCACAAAAATAACAACTCTTCAATTTCCCAATAAATTAGGTTTCATCGGCAATAGTGCTTTCAAGGGCTGTACCGCACTTACAGGAGTATATTTCGGCTCGGGCAATTTACAGATTGATGCCTATGCATTCGAAAACTGTACAAGCCTTACCAGTATCGATTTACCTGATAACATCACTTCAATCGGTAGCCTTGCCTTTGCATTAAGAGCACCTAACTCCACAGCATTTTCACACAACATAACAATCAATTGTTCAATGAATTCTGCAGGTGCAAAATATGCAAAGTACTATAACGTACCCGCAGTTTTCACCGACTCCGGTGCATCTGTTACACTTTTTGGTGACGTTGACGGCAACGGCAAAATAGATTCAACCGATGCACGCAGAGCCTTGCGTATTGCCGCTACAATAGAAAGACCTATGAGTGATTATCAGATTTTCCTTGCAGACCTTAACGCAAACGGTACAATTGATACAGGTGATGCTCAGCTTATCCTCAGAAAAGCCGCAGGTCTTATTTAAGCTTCAGATTATTCTTTCTGAACGTAGGCTTCAAAACCCGCTTTATTTAAAGCCTTTACACGAGCATCTGCATTTGCCTTTTCTTTAAAGGCACCGGCTTTTACAACATACAGCGCTTCGTCAACTGACGGAGCGTTGTTTTCTTTTTCGGGCACCTTTTCATCGATAATTTTTACACCATAATAATCACAAATACCCTTTGCAATAGCCTCACCTATTGCATTTGTATTATTGATTATAAATTGTGCCCCCTGCTTTGTATCATGGAACTCACATTCACAGTACACAGTAAGCGCGTTGGCATTTTTAATTTCATAAAACCCGGGATAAGCCATAAGTCGCTCTGCACTTTTGCCGGGTGTAATAGGTGAAAGTCTGTCAAATATAGCCTGACCAGCCTTTTTACGCTGACCTGAAAGACTATAAAGAAGCACCGACGTACCACCGGTTACGTTATGGGCTGCCGTAGCATTTGTATGAATCGCAATATGCATATCAGCACCAAAGGCATTACTCTCTGCAACCCGCACGTACATATCACTATTATATCTTACCTTAACCTGAAAGCCGTGCTTTTGCAAAAATGCCACACAAGCTTTTGCAATTTTTTCACACTGCTCTTTTTCATTTGTACCACCAACAGCATAGGCATTGTCACCCTGACTACTTGGTGAAATATAAATTCTTTTTGCCATATCAGTTATTTCCTCCCTCATTATTAATATCATAAGGCGTGTAATATGTCATAGCCCTGTCGCTGTCATTGAAGCCCTTTGTAGTAGGGTCAACAATCACACCTGCAAGGGCAAGTACATTAACAGCCATTGATATAAGCTCTGTAACCTGTTTTTCATTTACAGACGGCACAATATCAAACAACGCCATTAAGCTGTAAATAAACGAAACAATCAAAACAGATGCACTTATTAAAAAGGTTTTATTTTTTAATCTTGCTTTAAAATTAATTTTCATTTTACGCTCTCCATAACTGAGTAAATACAAAATACTCACCCTAAACATAATATTCAGTTACATCAAGATTGTTAAATTCCTCGCTCTCGGCAAAACAATCAATCAATTCGTTGTATATACATTTCACCTCACCATTACCACCACAGGCTATGTAACGCTCACCTGCTTTTATACGCTCCGAAAGTGGCATATATGGTGACATAATTTTGAGCTGTTGGATTGACATATAATTATCTTTATCGTGCTTATCCTTCTGCTCAACCCATCTTTCCCATGAGCGAATGAATTTATAAACCTTAATCATAAATGCTGAAACAGTAACAATTGCTGTTACAACAGCACCCATTGAAATTATCTGCTCTGCCAAAAAACCACCACCTTACACACTTCCGCCAAGGGCTATAATTGCATCAACAAGTTGGTTATACGCTTTCATCGTATCTCTGTTATAGCGGCAAGTGATATTTAATGAGGAATCATCTGACCTTATTATTGTACCTGCACCCTTACTTGTAAATCCGCTTATGTTACCATTACTATCAGGTGATGCCACCTGAACTGCATAGTAGGGCTGATATTCTGTAATACTGTTGCCCTGCTCTAACTGAGGGCAAATAAATTCGCCCTCGGTATTTTTGACTATACCAGTAAAAATGATCACCATCCAAGCTGCATTCGTAGGAGTCGTAATAACTTTATTTTCAACAGATGAAGTATAACTGATGCATGTACCGGTAGCATCATAAAATGAAACCACAACAACAAAATCCTTACTTGCACTTTTTATAGAAATAGCATACTTAGTGTTACCCGAAACTTTAAAATCGAGTCCAAGACCATACCACGCATTAAGACAATTAACTGTAAGTGTCTGATTTATTTCATCAAAAGAATAGAAAGCATTATTGTTATTATAAATACCATTACCTGATATAGACAAAAACAAATTATTACCGGTAAACGGTTTTTTTGTAGGATTAAACTCAGCAACCGTTCTATTGTTGAAGTCAAACATATTTTTACCTTTACATTCAACAACAGCACCTTGGGCATTGTCACCCTCAACAGTTACGTCCAACAAATGTGTAAAGGGTGAAGCATCGTCAATTTGCACCTGACCAACGCCTGATTTCAAGCCTTTTATGGCATTTGCATTATCTATAACGCGTGAACCGACAATGCTATGTAAAGCATTAACATTATCCTTTACTCCATCCACTGCTGTTGAAATGTCATCCGTAATCTGCTTAACGTCTGCAATACTAGTCTTATTCAGGTTGATTTCTTCAACAAGGCTGTCGTCCCTATCCTGCAAAGCATTTGTACGTTCATTCAAGTCATTTACATCGCGGATAATGTTGCTTTGAGCGTTCTGCAAATTCCCCTGAGTAACAATAACATCATTAATTTCAGACTGCAGATTATTATCAACATATGTTATTTGATTATGAAGATTATTAATACTATTCTGAAGCTCTTGCTTATCAATTGTATGATCCTGTTTTTGAGCCAGCAGCGCATTGTAAACCGCTGCAGCTGTGGGATATTGAGCATCTGTAGATGAAGCATCAATACTTTTTGTTTTGTTATTCTTCTTTTCAGCAGATTCATATGCTTCGTCTATCTTTTTGTTAATCTCGAATAAATTATCACTGATTTCGGAAAACGCAGGATTTAATGCAGATGCCGTATAAACCTTATTTTCGCCGAAATCCTCATCAAGCACAACCTCATTAATAAGGTTTGATTTGGGGAAAGTAAGAGCACTGACAGCCGCGCAATATTTTTCGAACTCTGATATCGAAGGAATCTCCTCAACCTTCACCTTTTCACAGTACGAGCCATTATTAACGTAAAATGATGCAGGCTTTGGTGAATACATAAGACTTAATTCACCCGATTCATTTTCTTTATAGGCGTATACCCCCAGCACCGCGGTACCTTTTTTCAACGAAGGAATATAACACTGTGTGCCCGTAAGTGGGACCGGAATATTATTGAATACTGCGGTAACAACAAGTCCGTCAAAGCATTGTGGCAAAATAAAATCGCAGGTATTAACCTGTAACTCACCCTCATTCACAACAACACATTCTGTAATGCAGACCGCTTCTTTTGTAACCTGAACCCTCAAAAACACCCCTCCTTACGCATATTTATCATACATAGCCTGAAGATATTTCTGATATGTTCCGTATGTCTTTTTTGCATAAGTGTTTCTTAAAAACATATCCTCTGTAAGTATCCTGCCATTACCGGTCACCGCCACAAACTGTTTATACGTTGTGGGGTAAACAACGTGTTTGTCTTTATCTTTAGTATCTTTTTTCTTTGATGATGAGGATGAGGAGGAAGACGACGAGGAAGATGACTTACTTGCCGCAGCCGCCCTTTGAGCCGCCAATTTTTCTTGCTCAAGCCTGTAATCCCTGTCCTCATTTTCCTGCTGACGCTTTGCCTCAGACTCTTTGAACGCCATTTCCTTTTCAAACTCTTGTCTGTCAAGATCATCCTGATACTTTTTAAATTCATAATCGCGGTCATTTTCCCACGCTTCAACCTCAGCAAGAAATGCATCAAACTCGCTGTCACTCATCTGCGAAAGTTTTTTAAGAAGGTAATCACCGTCGGCATAATAATTTTCAAGAGTATCAAGGTATTTTTGATAATCATCACCATCAAGGCTACGCAGCAGCGTAACATCCTCAATAAGCTTGTCACCCTCATCCTTGTACATTTCATAAGCTCTGTCCCTTAAATCAAGAGCAATTCCGTTAAGTTCATCAAGGTAATCAGCGTATGCCTGATTACCCGCAGTAACCGCATAAGAGTTTGCATAGCCACCCGTAAGGGCTGATGCCTGACCTACTGTGTCACGCATAGCCTTCTGACCATTTTCTGTATAAAGCAGTCTGTACTGTTGATACAATGGGTCTGATGCCATATCATAACTAAAATCTTCACGATTAAGAATATCATCTACAAGACTTGCAATACTGTCATCATATTTACTTTTATATTCACCCGGCTTATTCTTTTCCCAATCGTTAAGCTTATTTTCTGCATCCTTTACCGCCTGGCTTTTTTCGTATTCAGGTCTTTTGTTTTTTGTGGATACAGTTGTTGTGGTGCTTGTACTTGTTGATGATGGTTTTTTCGCACCGGATGTGCTTTTATTAAGCGCACCCCATGTTTTAGAGCCAACCACACCATCAACGCTCAAGCCATTCTTTTTTTGATAATCCTTAACTGCTGCACGGGTTTTATCGCCAAAAACACCATCAACAGTCAATGAATAGCCTTTTGCATTAAGGCTTTCCTGTAATTTTTTTACATCCTCACCAGAGGAACCATAAGAAATTGTTGAATAGGCTATTTTTCATCATCCTTTCTTAAGCTTTTACGTGGCATTGTAGTCTGCTACATAAAAACCGCTTATGTATATCTGTGTATCGGGCATTATCGGTTCATCAGAACGCACAACTATATAACCATTACCATACAATATACCTGCCGTGCTCTGACCACCGCTTTCAAAGCCAACCATACAGTTCATTGGCATAAATAAGCCCGGTAATCTGTCGCTGACCTTTGCAACATAGTGGGTATCCTTGGCACTAAGTCCCGTAGCCGTCACAAGCCTCATACGTACAAATACGGTATTGAGCGCCGGATAATAGCGTAAATCTGCAAGAATATCTTTAGATTTTTCGGTACATTCACAAGTCACCTTTTCGTAATTGAGCATACCCGAAACTTCAATGCCACCATTCACCTTCAAATCCCAATTAATATCAAGCAGATTATCTTTTTCAGAAAACTTGCCAAAAGCGGCACCTTTACCGCCTTTTCTGATATTGAACGGAATATCACCATTAGGCAAATAAAGAATAGTGTCAATACCACTTATGTTAATACTGTCCTTTATTGTGATACACACAGCGTATGTTTTTGTAACATCAATAGCACCATCACCGAAACATACGTTTTTACCGGATAAAGTCAAGGGATTTGACCATACAGTTTCATCTGAAGGCCTATATTTCACAGTAACAATGCCACTATTTTTACCATTAACAGCACTGACTGACGATGAATACTTCAACAACATACAACGACCCATAGAATTAACACCACCTACCACATCGCAACGCTCTAATGAGGTAACGTTTATTGATGGTGGTGAGTAATCCTGCACGGGTATTGTCATCGTTTTAGTTGTACTGAGTCCGCGTGTATCCTTTACAGTTACAGTAATTTTCACACTACCTGATTGAGTCAGATCAAAGGTTGCAGGTATTTCACGTTTTGTTACGTTACCAACAGTAATGGTTGTCATATAATACCCTGCGCCATACTTATACATAACATTAGCAGGGTTAACTGTAACAGTAGTGACACCCTTTACGTATTCCCCCCAAGAAGAGGGCACTCCGTTATCATTACGTGTTACAACTAAATCAAAATCAGGCTTAAACGTATCTGTTGCAGGTATTATTACTTTAACTGTACTGGTAGAGGCACCTGTTTTCTGACCACCGCTGTATGTTTCAAGTGTTACTGTCATCAAACCGCTAAGGCTTTTCTGGATTTCATTTGCCCAGTTAAGGGGTACTGAAAAATTGGCTACACTAACACCTGCAGCCAAGGTAGTAACCTGACTTTTGGTGCCTAAGGTCCACTTGATTTTGTGGGTAAAGGTGCTTGATGACGCACTTATTGTTGCCTGTATTGTGCCACCGGGATTTACTGTAGTGTTGTTAAAGCTTAAGGCAGAGGTTTTACCCAAAGGCGTACACTTAAAGCTACCGCTTACACTACCACCCGTAAGGCTACTGTTACCCATAGTAAACTGACCGCTTACCGCAAGATTCAACGTACCGTCAGAATTGTGTGTAACATCGCCTGTCCAGGTTGCAAGGCGACAATAAACGTTATTGCGAGTGTCTATGGTCAGATTTTTATTTACCTTTACCGTACCACCGATTTTAAGAGTAACTGAATTCTGACTTTCAACAAGGTTATATGCAGAATCAGCTGCACCATCATTACGACGAATAAAAAAGTTAGCGGTAATATTACTTTTATTTTGGGAGGCATTCTGTGTATTCTGAATTACAGTAATCCACAAGTCATACTTTTTTCCTGTACTACCTGTACAAGAGCCAAAAATATTAGCCATTTATCCACCTCACTTCAAGTCCGTTATCTGTTGAGTCAAACATAAAATATCCTTGAGCGCTATTGCCGATTTTAAGGTAATCAAGTACGTGGGCATCGGTAATATACAAGCTATTGCCCGATACGTAAGCAATTTCGGTAGTACCACGATAAAACGACAAGCGATCATTGGTAAAACGCGCCTTTATGTTACTGTCTGTTCTGCCTATTTCAATACCGAAAACGCCCTCTGCAAGCTCACCGCGCCTTATATACACCTCAAGCTCTGTAACAAAATCAGACATAGAAGCCTCAACCTCACCTATATGCTCTGAGGTTTGCTCAAACCGCTGATTAAAGGTTTCGGTTACATCTGTGGCGTTCTGCACTATTTTTGACTCAATGCGACTTTCTAATTGCTCGGTTTCATTTTTAGAGGTATACACGTTTTCAACCTGTGATATTATTGCATCTGACTGTACCGAAAGCTCACTTCGTGCAGTCTTTTTATACTCCTCAAGGTTCAGGGCATCTGCATTCATATCCTCCCTGATTTTTTCCTGACTCTCACCCAAAGAACCCAAGTTGCCCTGCACTTGTTCTACACTTTTAGCATTAAGGCTTATGCTTTCTACCTGCTGATTAAGTGCTGTTTCAACCGTCTTTTTATAGTCACCAAATTCACTTTTCGCAACAAATTCACCTTGTACACTTTGTATAATCTGTGACTCAGATTGCTCAATATCCGATTTATAATTGTTTTCAATATCTTCTGCAGTAGAAATAATTTGCTCTTTTAACTCATTGAACCTTTTAACACTTTGTGCTTGAAGCTGTCTGACACCTACAGACTGTTTGTTTTTTGAATCCTCAACACTCTTTTTGATTTCAATTATTTCACCATAGCTTTTATCAGCAAGAGCAAACGAAAGTGCCTCATTCAACTCATAAAGATAATTCTTCAGCAGTAAAAATTTATTTTCCTGAGAATATTTTGGTGACGAAATATCCGGCACTATAAGGTTAAGGTCATACATAAACTTCACTTCCTATACCGATATCACGCATCACCGAAAATATAGTTATGTCACCTATACCCTTAACAAGGAACTCAATATGGTCACAGCGTGGTGCATTTATGTGAATATTAAATGAACCTGTTTCATCTAAATCTTTTGTAAAACAATGGGTATAATCACCCCTACTATCTACATCATAGGCAATAGATATTTCAGCACCCTTTTCACCACGGCCCCTTATAGTGAAGGCGTTGTAGTATTTGTTAAAGGGTAAATCAAGTCCCCACAGACCCGTTTTGAAGCTCCACGTAAAGTCATCCTCAAGCATAAATCCCTTCATATCACCTGCATATGAGCCGTACATATTATCAGAATCAATAATGCCTAACCTGTGATATTCATCTTGCCTTTCAACAAAGTAAAGGTTACAGTCATTCACCGCAAAGGCGCTTATATCTATATCATCCTCACGGGTCCACATAGACTTGTCCTCATGGTAGCAAAACAAATTTCTTTTACCCGTTTTATCAGTCATACATATATAGTATTTGTTACCTACAGCGCCACCAACAGCCCTGTTATAACGCCCCTCACCCAGGTCCTCACCAATATTCACAGGCACACCACCCTCATAGGCACATACACCGGTAGGCGATTTATAATAAAGTGTTTCATTTAGAGTAACTAATGATTTACCGCTTGTTTTTTCAACGCCACGTATATATGAGGTTGTAACAGTGTACGGCGGATTCTGACCATATATTTTATGCACGCAATTCTCTTTAAAGAAAAGGATATATCCTCTATAAGGTGTACATGCAGTAAATTCACCATCCGAGCCTACGCTTACAGCAAAGCTATCGGTTGAAATACCCTCGTATGCAAAAAAGTTTGTGGGGTCACCAAGGCGTGATGCATAAATCTCGTTTTTTTCTGATGAGCATCCCCATAGTCTGTTATTGCTTTCACACACAAAATCCATTTGAGGCACCTTACGTGAAATTGTAAACTCATCTGTTATTGTGACCTTTGATGATACCGAGGCGGTAATGGTTATATAATCCACATCACAATCCCTGATGATATAATCGCCCGAAATACCTGCTTCATCAAAGCCTGATAAGGTAACTCCATCGTGCACCTTAAACTGAGTGCCTATACCGGGGCAGATTATTTTAACCCTTGTACCACTAAGCTCCACCCATGAGCCCATAGCCTCAGAAAACTGCTTGAGTATAGGGTCTTCACCCGATGTATCAAGCCACAAGTCACCATTTTTACCATCTGTAGGCTCGGTGACTGACGGGGTGAACGCATCATATACTTCGCCATTGGCGTTACACAATGAGCATTCAGCACCTGATGAGGTGAACTCTGCCTCAAGGTAACCAAAATCAGAATAATCCTTTGTATTTATGTAAACCTTATCAGGAAAAACCACAAGACGTGAGCCCATAGATACAAAAATTCTTTCGTCAGATGAATTACCGAAATATGGCTCAAGAATTTTATCACCACCGATATAAAGGTAGCCGTCACGTATGTAGCAAAGCTTTTCTTTAGAGAACAGACCATAAAAAAGTCCCTTTGCGCTATCCGAAAAAGCTCTTTTACTGCGGGGTGAAAGCGCAGGATACCGACGCAAGCTCATATTATGCTGTTGCTGAAAGCAGTTTTCAGGAATAATTGTTTTGTCAACAAGCCCACCAAAAGCTGAAATAAACTCACTTTTATTGTTAACATCATTTAAAAACGGCTTAAACAATCAGATCACCTGCCGATATTTTAGTCTGCTTTTTCACAGCCTCTTTGCGGTTAATATAATCAAAAAGCTCTTTGTAGGTACGGTTAAAAAGTACCGCGTTATTATTAAAGCGTTCAATTTCACCATTACGCAAATCAATGTTCATTTTAATGTAATACTCATAAATTTCACCGTATACATCAGGGACTGCAAGAATAGTATTCTGCGGTGTTTCAAGGTCATAGCCCTTAAAATCACCATACCCACGAGGAGCAAGAATTTCTGCATATACTTTATGGTCAAGCTGCGAAATCCACTGAACCTTAAGGTGAAATGGAGTACTGTCAGGGTGCTCTCTGTCAAAGCCTTCAATAGCATCAGAAAGTGTCATAAAACCACTCCTTAAACAGAAATATTTGCATCAATATACTGTGCTGATACAGCTGCCATGTTTTCGCTGTTTTTGATTACCTCGGCAAAACGTTCAGGTATTTCAACACTTTTACCCGTCTGCACAAGAATGCGTTCACCATTAACAGCAATAAAACGCTCTGTATCATTACGTGACTGTTTGGGTATAAAAACGCTGACAAGCTTTTCGCCTGCGGTATTTGTATTTTTATTTGCCATAATAAACCTCCTGTTTCGGGGATGTGGTGTCACACCACATCCCCTTTTAATTTAAAATTGTAAATTATAATTGCAAAGCAGTTCCTTTAATTTTGCATTTTGTATTCGATAAAGCATTTAATAAAACATCTTGTTTTACGCCGATTTAGAGAACGACGCTGTATGAAGATACTGCGAGTGAGCTAAATCAAGGTATTCGCTAAAAGAAGGAATTTTTTAGTTTGCTTTTGCTGTTGCTGAGAATGTTGAGCCACTCTCTACACGAATCATATATTCTTCAACAAGTCGCTTTGCAGTTTTAAGACCCTTCCAACCGATAGATGAACGCTGGTTAAGAGGATCATTCCCGTAACCCTTCTGTTTTACAATATGTTCTACTCCACCACCGTTTACACTTGTTACACCGTAGGCATCGGCACCGATAATCATTGTGGCAAATACGGCACAATTGTTTGCACCCTCATTCCAGATTTTTGCCTCTGTACTTTCAACAAAACGCACGCCACCAAGGCAACCGATTTCACCCTTAAGCATATTTTCGGGTGTAGCGTATTTCTGCACATCCATCCACTGATTACCTGCCTCCTGCATAAGGTCATAAGCAACATAAGGGTGAATAATACCAACATAGTAGCCATCAATTTTAGGTGCATTCATGGCTTTAAGCTCTGCAGCTGCCTTGAAAACATCCTTAACACGAAGGAGCGATGTTTTATCAATCGCACTACGTGAAGTAACAACAGTTTCAGTTTCACCGCTCACCTTGGGGCAATAAAGCACGTTTGTACCGCCAACAATTTCGTTTCTTACAATGGTATCCATTGTAAGACCTGCCTGTGAAGCAAGCTGTTTTGTGGCTTCAACAATAGTGTTATCAACTGCGGTTAATTCAAGAAGGTCTGACTGCTCAATGTAGTCACCATACTGCTCAACTGTGGCACTCACACTTGAAACGTTAAGCTTGTTGCCTGTGGGTGTTACGCCCTCTGTAAGGGGTGTAAGTGCCTTAGGAAGTGATGAAAACCTGCGGAATTCAATAATCTTACCGCCGTTTTTAGGGATATCACGTTTCTGACCGAACTGATCGTGCACAAGGTAGGGCGACGCAAGTGTGATAAGTGTTTTATCATAAAATGTTTTCATCTCTGCTGAAAGAGTGTCTGTTTCAGTTGTGTTAACCTCATCACCTGCGGCAAAAAGCTGAATATTTAAAATATAATCTGTCATAAAAAATCCTTTCCAACGGTGTCAAAAAGTAATATTTGCACCGTTCTCAACCTGTTTAAGTATTTTTAAAATATCTTGTGAGGTCAGGGAATTGACATCTACCGAGGTAACAATTGCCCCCTCAGAGCTTACGCCGTTTTCAACAGGTCGCATACCGCGTGCCTCAATGCCCTGCACAACCTGACGACGCACCTTATCAGCTGTATAAGCCACCGCACCATTAAGTATTTCATTGTGGTGAATGGTTTCGTACGCTGTCTTAAGCGGTAAACCACTTAAAAGAAGGTTACCAAACATAGGGTCTGCCCTTAACTCGGCGCGTAAGTCAAAATCAGGCATCGTTTTTTGAAGCTCTCTGCTTTGATTAATCCATGAGCCTATTTTTTTGCGAAGGCTTTTCCCCGCAAGGTCACGCTGAGATTTTTCTTTTTCATCTGCCATAGCCTGACCCAAGGATTCAATATCGCCATTATCAATTTCATACTTTTCGTACAATGCGCCAAGTATCGGCTGGGCCTTATCCTTAAAAGCCTCAAGCTCCTTTGTTGCTTTAAAGCGTTTGTCAATAATCGCCTGTGTTCTTTTTGAAAACTGCTCCTTGAATCTACCGTTTACAAGGTCATTAAATTCTGTTTCAGGATCAGCTTCAGAGGCACCATCCTGCCCGGCGACGGCAAGGTTTTCGCCCGTTTCCCCGATTGCAGAGTCGCCCTCACCTGCAAACAACTGCAAATCGGGAGTATGCCATAAAAATTTTTCCATTAATTTTTCCTTTCATAAATAAAAGAGTTTTTCATTCATCGTCTTTCCGAAGTGTCATTTATATAAACGCGTCGGCCGTACGCGATAATAAACACATTATTCAGTTTTTATATTATCGGGGAAGTTTTCGCATAGCATATATACACCTGTCAAAAAGGTGTCTACTATACCCTTTACCCTGTCACGAGCAAAATCAAAGGGTTCAAATTCAAGACACACATACCCGTCACGAATAATATTACGTATTAATTTAACCCTGCCACTTGCACTTTCATCGGCAACAGTATTAATCAGGGTATAAACAAGGCTTGAAAACCCTGCACAAACCAAATCACTACCCTTTTGGGCAGACTCGCTATGACCCTCTGCAATAATCAGAAACTTGTCATAGTATTGACGGTAGGTTACCTTTGTCATAAGGGAGTCACCTCTGAAGTAAGTCTGGCAAGAATCTGCTCTTTGCCCTCAAAATCCATCATACTGAGCGCCATAACCGCCTGACTACGTAATTCGGGGTTAAAAATCCCTGCTGAATACAGCTGTAAAGCAAGCTCATTCTGACTGATTTTGGAAAACGGACTTGATTTTTCGGCACTTACCTTAATATCGAATATAGGTTTTCTTGCATAAATTTCTTCACCAAAACTACCTGTATTGATTTTCACACCCGAGTTGTCATAGGCAATAAATTCCTGTTGTCCGTTTGCACCCAAAATGCGGAAGAATCGTGGCTCATCATAAAACTGACGTATAAGCTCAACTGCAAGTAAGTTAAGCTCTGAAAAGGCTCTGTAACCGCTTTTAACCATATCACGGGTCAGCTTACTGCCTGCCTCCTGCAAAGCAGCAATAGCACTTGCGGCAGTAACACCACTCGAAACACCACCCTGCGAAAAGTCACGGTTACCGCTTGTTTCTTTAAGCTCGTCAATTTTACTGTTGAGTATACCAAGGTAAATTTCAGGTATACCCGAAAGCCTGATTTCACGTATGCTGTCCTCACCAAGATTGCTGCCTGCCACGTGAACGAAGTTATTACTCCAATCTGCAAACTCCTCTTCGTTTACCGCACCTGCAGAATTGATGAAGTAGCGTGGATTTGATGCCATAGAAGCGTTACGTACAAGAGCGTTTGAAAGCATATCAATCTGCTTTTGTGCATCCTTCATAATATCAATGTATCCAAAACCACATGGTGTACCCTCCTCAACAAAAAGCGTATCAAATACGAATGGGTATTTACCGTGGTCATAAAAGCCACGTTCACGGCAAAACGGGTCATTCTCTGATGCATAAAGCAGCTCATCGCCACAGAATTTCATATAATGCACCTGCTCAACACCATTTACAATAATCTTGTAATAGCGGTCTACTACTGCAGTTTTTTGTGATGTATCGACAGCATCATCATATACGTAATGTGAAATCTCAACAGCAGAACTACCCAATTTACCCTTTAATTGGGGATAGAGTGACACTAAAGTATCGTTATCTGTTAACTCCACGTGAAAAAGGTTTTTGCTTTTCTGAATATCCTTGATACCCGGCTCCCAGAAAAGATTGAGTATGTCAACCTGTTTAATTTCGATGTCACCGAGTCCGTTATTTTTCAATGGATTCCAGAACATTCCGTAAACGCCTGTACCTGCTTTAAGCTTGTACCACCAACAATCACTATAAATTTTTTCAAAGCCGTTACGCTCAAACACAACGGGCAGAATCTGAGTCAGAATTTCTGCGGCGCGTGTGTCACTTGCTTCTCTTGGCAATACACTTACCGCAGGGAAATTATCCATAGCGTCAGCGTGCTTGTTTGCAATTGAATTAAAAAGCCAGGCAGATGCGTTTTCATTCCCCTTACTTGCCCTTAACTGCTCCCAATGACGCATTTTAAACCATTGTTCATTATCAATTATTCTATTTTCAAGGGTTGCTTTAGCCTCTTTATATTTCTTTAAAATATCTGTTGCAGTCTCAACCTGCTCTTTACCTATAACGCCAAAAAGTCCTGTTTGTGTTGCCACCTTTTCTGCACGGTAGGTCTGCGTTACTTTTTCTTTATCCTCTGTCATTATTTTTCTCCTTAAATTTTTCTGTATCGCCCTTTACACAAATCAAGGGGGTCATCACCTATCAAAGATTCTTGTCTTTTGCACACAGGGGCAATAGGTCGCGCCATACACATATAACGCACCTCGTCAGCAATATGGTCCTCACCTGTTGTGTCAAGGTCCTCAGGGTTTGTGTTACTGAATTTCAATTCGGGTAAGGTGCGTATAAAGCCCTTGCAGGTATTAAAGACGTACATCATTGGTATTCCGTCATTATCAAAATGCAAACGATAATGCACCTGCATCCAACCGGGTAATCGTTTATTGTCACCCTTGTTGAAGAATATGCCGTTTCTGTTAGCCGCTTCAATAATTGCCTCACCACGTGAAGCATCCCATATTGAAGGGTCAGCAACACCTAATATATTTTTGTTTTTAAGCCACCTGTGTTCAGATTCAATACGCGCAATCTCTGAAAAGATTTTTTCGGGTGGCCATTTCACACCCTCATCAGGTGTTTTCGTACACCCATAAAGCTCCATTATTCTGTATAGCCTTCCGTCATAATCTACCGCCCACCATGCACACGAAAAGGGCTTTGCATAACCAAAGTCAAATGAACGATAAATAAGCCAGTCGGCAGGTATTTCGAAGGGTTCAATAACGTGGGTGTTTATACCGTCTGTATAGTGGTCAGGATTATCCCTGAACTCCTCAAAAAACTGTCCGTCAAAAATATCCCAATTACCAAAGCGATGAGCTTGACGTAACTTTTCAGGCAGACTGTCAAGGACCTTTACATACTCGGGGTTTTTAGCCATAAGCACAGTATTATCATCAATTGTTGCAGGTATAAATTCATAATCATCGGGATCTTCGGCACCCTCGTAACGCCCCTTTACAAAAAGACGCTTAAACCAGTTGTGACCAACACCACCAGGGTTACCCGTAAAGTACATACGGGGCTTGAAATCATTACGGGTTGTTCTGTTACAGGTAGTAAGGAATTGTATCTGCGTAAAGGTAAAGTGAGTACACTCCTCAACACCTATAACGTCATATTCCTGACCCTGATACTGATAAATATCACCCTCGGTATCACAATACCCAAGTCTTATACGCGAACCATTCGGAAAGATAAATGCTCGTTCCTCACGCTTATATCGGGCAATTCCGTTAAGCTGTGATAGTAAAGGCAATAAATGATTTTCACGTAGTTCAGGCAGAGTTTTACGCAAAAGCAAAAGCCTTAACCCGGGGTAATTGAAGGCAAGTAAAACAAACTTTGTACGTAACGCCCACGATTTACCCCCACCACGTGCACCGCCATAGCCCACAAATCTTTTGGTACAGCTAAAAAATTCGGCTTGTTTTTTATTAGGTGGTGATATTACAAGCTCTGTCACCTTGACCACTCCTCCAACTGCTTTTCAATACGAATAAGTACACCATCACACTCCGTGTTATCACCATCGCAATCCTCAAGTAACGCGTACAGCTCCCTGAGGGCACCAATACTTTCTTTTAAAAAACGTGCATCCAAATCAGGTGAGCCCGTTGCCTTAAATGACTTGAGCGCCTTTTTAACCATATCATCAACAAGCACACTCATATTTGATGCAGCAGATGAAATACGCTTTACTTTTTTCTGATCAGCAGACTGACTCAATTACGTAAGCCCCTTTCGTAAAGTAAGCTTACTGCTCTGTAATGGGGGCATTTTTTACCGCCACGCTTACTACAGATGTTATCAATCTGATTCATAAAAGCTGCCCTACTGTTAAAAATATGCTTTGTTACTCCGTTATCACAAACGCCCTCGCAAGTGATAGCATCATCACCATAATCCAAGTAATAAGGGCATTCAATAAACGCCTCTAATTTTTTTGCCATTTTCGACCTCCTGAAGTTAAAATAGTGTTAAGTACGATTTAAGGTATTGACATAAACTTTTAAATAAGTTATATTAGTAACCAGAAAACGTACAGATTTCCGAACTGCACATATATTGTAGTACAGGATTTTGTACTTTTCAACCCAAATTCGAACGTTTGTTCGTTTTTCGTATACTTCAACAAAACAAGGGGCGTTCAAAGTGTCTATGTACGACAAAATATACAAATTATGTCAAGAAAAAGGTATAAAACCTGCAAATTTATGTAATGCTATTGGTATTCCCAAAAGCACAATAACCGAATTAAAGCAGGGCAGAACCAAAAGTCTATCCACTCAGACATTACAGAAAATTGCACAGTATTTTAATATTTCATTAGGCTACTTTGATGAAGTTGCCGACCCCGTTGACGGCATCCGCGACCGACTTTTTGAAAAAAGAAAACTGCTCTTCGACCTTTCAGACAAGGCGACCGAAGAACAGCTTGATTCGTTTTTAGTTATGTTTAAGGCTTTAGTTGATAACGAGGAGGACCAGTCTTGATTCATATCCGCGAAATAAAAATGCCGCTGACAGTGAGGGCGTTTACCGTGCCCGACTCCAACGGTGATTATAATATATACATTAATATGGATTTATCTGATGAGGCAAAAAGGAAATCCCTTGCCCACGAAAAAAATCATATTCAGAATGATGATTTTTCAAAGGATGCCCCTGCCCATATAATTGAAATGATGTTATAAAAATACGCTCAGGCTGTTTATACAACCTGAGCGTTAATTTTTTTATTTACCAAATTTCATTTTTGCCAAATCTCTGTAATTAATAAGCTTGATACCAAGAGCATCAATGTGCTGAAGTGTCTGTGGATCTGAGAACAATTTATGCTCCCACACACGGCGGTGCCAAGCACCTGAAATAGCTTTAAGCTCATCGCTTTCAAAAGCAGGGTGAATGTAAGTTTCGGTTACACCCTCGGGGAATGAACGATAAAGCTCATATATGTACTCTTTAAAGTTTTCATAGCTGTCATTCTGTGGGCCGTTCCACTCACCCGGAATAAGATAATCAGGCACAGCAACCTTAAGTGAATTTGCATGCTCCACAATTTTATTAAAGAACATACTAATGAGGTCTGTATCAATCTTAACAGCAAGTGTATCATTACTAAACATTTCGGGTACAAATGTACCGGGGAAGCGGAATGGAAGCCCCTCTTCACCTGCAATATCAAGTGTAAGATTAAGAAGTTCAAATCTGCCTGACTCAATACCGTATAATGAACCCATATGGTTATCAAGATGTGAGGGTGTTACACCAAACGATTTAAAACGGGCAATCTGTGCGCGGATTTCATTTTCAACCTGGTCAAGGTCGCTTTTTTCTTCAAATTCGTCAGACTCGTGGTACATAAAGTCCTCACTATCGCGGAGTGAGCTTGTGTCACCTTGTGCAAGGGGTGACCACCTGTAATTGCCCCATTCACTTGTAAATGTAAGGTGCACACCAACTGCATACTCAGGGTGCTTTGCAGCCCACACGCCTGCCTCTTTAGCCCAAGAGCAGGGTGTCATAATTGTTGCAGAGGTAATACCGCCCTTTTCAAAAAGGTCAAAAACAGCTTGGTTTGCAGAGTGGCACATACCAAAGTCATCAGCATTAATGATTAAATATTTATCCATAACACAGTCCCCTTTCGGAACAAAAATTATTTGTTTTCTTCAGGTGTTTCGGACTTTTCCTCCGCAACATCCGTTTTTTCTTCATTCTTTTTAGCCTTTGCTTTTTTCTTTTTGCTTTTCATAACAACTGTTACAACAAAAACAATTACTAAAATCCAGGCAAGTAAAACAACAACAAATAAAAGGATTAATACAGTATTATCCTGCTCAGGCACAACAACGGGTGAAGTAAGAGTATTTGCTCCTCCGGTTGTAGCTACGACAGTAGTCTGAGTATATGTTGATGCGTAATAAAGCTTTTCAATTTTATCAATAACAGCATCGTTAACGATGCCGTTAACAGTCATATTATTTTCCTTCTGGAGTTTTTTAACAACAGCCATTGTGTCTTCATCAAAAACACCTGTAATACCGTCATCCTTAAGGCCGTAGCGTGTGTAAATGAATATCCACTGCATCCACTTAACACCCTCGCCTGTGTCACCGCCCTTAAGCTCACCTGTGGGCTTCTGATAGGGGTTTGCAACAGCAGCAAAATCGACAGTTTCGGCTGTATTTAATGACATTGTAGTCATAGATGACTGACTTGCCGATGGTGTAGAAGCAGACGGAATGGTAACAGGTGCTGCACCGTAATTCTGTGTTGCGGCAGGTACAACCTGAATTTGCCCTACGGTTGTTTCAACAACGCTATATGTAACACTCTGTGTACTTTGAGGTGTGTTGCCATCGCCCCCAAATACACCGCCGAAAACATCACCAATACCACCTAAGGCATCACCAAGACCGCCCATATCACCACCAAGGCCGCCCATATCGCCACCAAGGCCGCCCATATCAATGCTACCGCCAATGTCACCTGCCACACCTGCAATATCACTCACAATATCGTATGCATTTGATGCGCCATCAACCTTGTTGCCGATAAAATCGTCAACAGGATTGTTAAAAAGGGTGGTCTGTGCTGTAGACTGTACAGTTTCACCCTCGGCATAGGTGTTACGCTGAGCGTAAGAAACGTCACTTACGTTGACATCTTTTTTAATACCTGCAACGGTGAATACAACAGCAGTCATAACAACCGCCATACATAAAGCCATTAATCTTTTTTTCATAAATAATTCCTCAAACAAAAATATTTCTGAATAAATTCAAATTATTATAACATATATATACTACAATTTGCAACACACAAATAAAATGAAACATCTGCCATATATCATCACTTGATTTCAGCAATTGTAACTCCGTTTTCACCCTCACCAAAGGTACCTAATCTGAAGGTGCGGATTCGTGGGTCACCTTTCAGGTATTTCTGTATACCTGCCCTTAAAGCACCTGTACCCTTACCGTGAATAATTGTACACTCTGTAAGACCCGACCTTAACAAATCATCAAGGAATCTATCAAGCACAATTATAGCCTCATCCACCATAAGGCCACGCAAATCACAGCGGTTGTTAACCTGCATTGTTGCACGGCTGTCACCTGTAATTCTACCGGTTGATACGGGCTTTTTCTTTTCTGCCTTTGGCTTGTCCACAAGCCTGAGGCTATCCTCTTTAACCCTCATTTTAAGCATTCCTGCGGCAATTTCAACGTTACCCTTTTTATCCTTAAGGGCAGTAACTGTTGCGTTCTTACCTATGGTTTTGCAGTAAACTGTATCACCTACCTGCAACTCACGAGGTAAGGTATAATCATCGTCATCGTCAATTGAATCAAACACAGGGTTAACCGCATTATTTATGGAATTAAGATGAGAGTTAACAGCACTCTTTGCGCGACGGGCAAGGTCTGCCGCATCTTTAGTCTGTTTTGCCTCTTTTTTAAGCTTTTCAACCTCATTGAGTAACGCATTTGCCTCACGTCGGGCGTGTTCAACAATTCGCATAGCCTCACCGCGGGCATTTTCAATTTCTCTGTCTCTGCGGAATTGCGCATCTCTCAAAAGCTTTTCTGCCTTTTCTCTGTCTTTTTTTGCAGATTCAGTAATTTCTACCGCCTTTGAACGCTCGTCCTCCATTTCAAGTCGGCTTTTTTCGAGCATATCAACAACGTCCTCAAAACGCACGTTTTCAGATGAAACAAGCTCCCCTGCCCTCTCAATAATACCCTTATCTATACCCAATTTTTCAGATATAGCAAAAGCATTTGATCGGCCGGGAATACCAATAAGCAACCTGTAGGTAGGCTTAAGGCTATTCACATCAAATTCGCAAGAACCATTTTCAACACGAGGGGTCTGCAGAGCGTATGCCTTAAGCTCTGCATAATGTGTGGTAGCGGCAATTTTTGCACCTTGTCGATGAAGCTGCTCAAGTATTGCCATAGCAAGTGCAGCACCCTCAACAGGGTCTGTACCTGCACCTAATTCGTCAATAAGTACAAGTGATTTTTCATCAGCAACAGCAAGAATATTTACAATATTCACCATATGCGATGAAAATGTTGACAATGATTGCTCAATGCTCTGTTCATCACCTATATCAACAAGAATATGGTCATAAACACTAACCTTACTTTCATCAAAAGCAGGTATCAGCATACCCGTAGATGCCATAGCTGAAAGCAGACCGATTGTTTTGATTGCAACTGTTTTACCGCCTGTGTTAGGGCCTGTAATAACAAGGGTATCAAACTCTTTACCAAGACGGATGTCTGTAGCAACCACCTTCTTGGGGTCAATCAACGGGTGACGAGCTTTATTAAGAAGTGTTTCACCATCATCATTAAGAATGGGCACACTACCCTTCATCTGATATCCAAGGTGAGCCTTTGCAAAAATCACGTTAATTTCAACGGCACTTTCATAGCTACCCTTAATTTCTTCAGCAAAGCCACCTGCCTCCACAGAAAGCTCATATAAAATACGCTCAATCTCCTGTGCCTCTTTACCCTTTAGCACACGTATATCGTTATTTGCCTCAACAACACCTGTAGGCTCAATAAATACTGTCGCACCTGTTGATGATGTATCGTGCACAAGACCCGACACCGCACCACGATGCTCATTTTTAACAGGCACAACGTATCTGCCGTTACGCTGGGTGATAATAGCATCCTGCAAAACAGTTTTAAGACTACCTGAGCGTATAAGCTTTTCAAGCTGGTCACGTACGCTATTTTCTTTTGCCTTTATTTTACGACGGATTGATGCAAGCTCAGGGGAAGCATTATCACTCATTTCTTCCTCTGAAAGAATTGCACCTGTTATTTTTTCTTCAAGATATTTGTTAGGCATAAGCGAGCCAAAGTAAATATCAATAAGCCTTTGCTCCTGACCGCTGTTTCCACGCCATTCACAAATAGAACGTACCGCCCTTACCGTACTTGCAATATCAAGCAACTCACCCATACTGAGCACACCGCCTGCAGCGGCACGTGACAATGAGTTTGTAACGTTTTTAAGGCCACCAAATGACGGACCGCCGTGCTTTGCAAGCATTATGTAAGCATCCTCAGTCATCTGCAGGGTTCTTTTTGCATTTTTAAGCTTTGTTTCAGGGCGCAAATTAAGAATCTGCTCACGTGCATCATCATTACAAGCACGTACAGCAAGCATCTCTAACACCTTATCAAACTCAAGTGCCTTTAAATGTCTGTTCATTTCGTTCATAGTATACCTCACAGTATTATCTTATAGCCCGGACAATACTCTGTAAAAATCAAGTGTTTTAAATTTACGTTGCGTTTTATTAAGTAAATAAAACTCACATATTTTGCAAAAGCTTTCAAGTGAGTCATCATTAAGACTAAATGAAAATATCTTTTCAAAATCTGATAGTGACACATAACGCATAGCCTGTACAACAGATGCACTAAGACAATGTATGTTGCCTGCAGGGGCGCATTCTTTACAGTAAATTTTACCGCTTTCGGGTGAAAAGTACATATATTCAGACTCGTATTCACCACAGGTATCGCACCCTACAAGAGCAGGCATATAACCACTAAGCGTCATAAGGCGAAGCTCTGTTACCGCTTTAATAAATGATGGGGATTTTTTATCACCCTTAAGCAACCACAACGCATTAAGAAAAAGTCGGAGAATTTCCTCCGACTCAAATTCTTCTTCGCAAAACTCATTGGCAAGCTCGCAAAAATACTGAGCTAATGACGTTTTTTCAACGTCATTACGGAGTTCAAAAAACACTTCTTTTACAAGTGCCTCCTCAACTGTATAAGCATCCCGTGTTTTAACAAAAGTAAAATCAGAGTATGCCATCAATGCTGTTGCCGCAAGTTTTTTGCTTTTAGTTTTTTTGGCGCCCCTTGAAAAAGCACGCACCAGACCATACCGAGCCGTAAGCACGGTAATAAGTCGGTCTGATTCACCTACACTCTGCTCCCTTATAACCAGTCCCGGTGCAGTTATTTTTATCACAGGGCTCCATCTCCGTTTTACCAAGGGAATTCACACAACTGCGATAAAGCAGATAATCTGCAATTTTACCGTTCTCGCAAAAGCGTTCCCACAGTTTATTTTCATCCAAAAAAATCACTCCCCAAGAACTGTTGTAATAATATTTTATTCATAGGGAGTTTCATTTATAAAAGTTAAATTAATCCAATCCGAAATTGTGTATAAGTCCTTCGCGGTTACGCCAATCCTCTTTAACCTTTACCCAGCATTGAAGATTAACCTTGCACTCAAAGAAATTTTCAAGCTCGTGACGTGCATTTGTTGAAATTTCTTTAAGCATAGCGCCTTTTTTACCAATAACAATACCCTTGTGACTTTCGCGCTCACAATAGATTATTGCCTCAATATCAAGAATAGGCTTATCCTCACGCTCACGCATTTTTTCAATAGAAACAGCTATGCCATGCGGAATTTCTTCATTAAGTCTGTGCAGAAGCTTTTCACGAATCATTTCAGCCGCAAGTACACGCTCGGGTTGGTCTGTAAGTGTATCCTCAGGGAAGAAAAATTCAGATGGTGCAGCCAATTTCACAAGTTCATCCTTAAGGGCATCCATACCATCGCCATCACGGGCACTTACGGGCACAACCGCATCAAAATCAAGTAGCTTTGTAAGTTCAAGTATTCTACCCATAAGCTCTTGCTTGTCCGCTACCATATCAATCTTGTTAATAGCAAGTACAACGGGAATTTTTTCGCTTTTCAGCTTTTGCAAAAGCTCAAGCTCAGTTGGTCTTATTTCACCACGTGCCTCTGTCACAAAAAGGCAGGAATCAACACCGCCGATGCTGTCATCAACGGCTTTAATCATTTTCTCGCCAAGCTTTGTTTTAGGCTTATGAAAGCCTGGTGTATCAGTAAAAACAAGCTGTACGTCGTCTTCTGTAAGTACACCCATAATTTTTGTACGTGTGGTCTGTGGTCTTGATGAAACAATAGCAACCTTCTGACCAAGAATTCTGTTAAGAATTGATGATTTACCTACATTAGGACGGCCTACAATTGCAATAAACGCGGTTTTTCTTTGTGTCATTATTTATTTTCCTTTTTCTGAATATATTTCTTTTTAAGTTTTCTTATAAAGTTTGAATTAAGCTTGAATATGAATGTGAGGGCAACAACAAAGCTTGCCACAAGGTAAACAATATACTGTGGCTCATTTTTGTAATGCTCAAATAATTTTATAAAAGCTTCAGGTTGCCATAAAATGATTACACCTATAATGACACTTGCTATTGCAAACAGAAGCACCGCACCTGCGGCAACATCCTTTGATACCTTTATGGTGTACTTTTTCTCACGCGATACAGAGTCATCTGCCTTTTCAATACCCGTATTAATCATTTCACCGCCAAGCACAAGTGCACAGGCAAGCACTAATATAGTACTCTCAATTTTGCTGACAACAAAAAAATCGTATCTCAGCAAAAAATATGCCATATACGTCATACATGCAAGGTGAATGCGGAAGTTACGCTCGTGAAAAACCATCCAGCAGAAGCCCTTGAAGGCATACACAAAGCTTCGTAAAAGACTGTCAATATCCTGCATATATTTATTCCTCCTCAGAGGTCATATAGTAGGACTCATTACGCTTAAGGCCCAGTTCCGAAAGAACGTGCTCCTCTTTTTCACGCATACGCACAGCCTCAATACCACCATTAACGTGATCATAACCCAAAAGATGAAGCATTGAGTGAACTGTAAGAAAGCCGATTTCACGCTGAAGTGTGTGCCCGTATGTATCCGCCTGACGGACAGCAGTTTCAACTGAAATTACAATGTCACCCAAAAGACACGCGCCCGTTTCAAGGTTTTTATCGTAAACACCGTTTTCACCCAAGGGGAATGAAAGCACATCTGTACTTCTGTCAATATCGCGATGCATTTTATTGAGCTCGTGTATACGCTCATCATCAACAAATGTTACGCTGATTTCAGCAGGCTCCGAAAAATCCTCAAATGTAAGAACAGCGTTACAGCAACGTCTTACAAGTAATCTGACGCCTGTAGGGATTTTAACTGCCTTCTGGTCGTTTGTGATAATTACTCTGATTTTCTCTTTCATTTCCTTTTCTTTGCCTCCTCATATTTTTCGTACGCGCGGATAATATCCTGCACCAATTTATGTCTTACAACGTCTTTATCTGAAAAACGGACAATCTCAATCTGCTCCATATTTTTAAGGATTTTTGTAGCCTCAACAAGACCGGAGCGTTTGCCGTCGGGCAAGTCAATCTGCGTAATATCACCCGTAACAACAACCTTTGAGTTAAAGCCCATACGGGTTAAAAACATTTTCATCTGCTCGGGAGTTGTGTTCTGGGCTTCATCAAGAATAATAAAGCTATCA